>ERZ1292633.1071-Hain-H41-02um-R1-1071-length-30155-cov-7_pt1 | contig 30155 bp, 10 predicted proteins | sample MGYA00564406_ERZ1292633 | MGnify/ENA primary metagenome ERZ1292633 (study PRJEB36523, sample SAMEA6512639) | groundwater metagenome | collected 2019-01-08 | study: AquaDiva: Metagenomics assemblies of 32 groundwater samples
GAGGATGACGACGATTTCGACGACCCGGCACTGGCGACGTTGCGTGGGCAGACGCAAGCAAAAGCAGCGCCAAAGTAAATCCCATGTTGGTCGTACCCCCGAACTTCGGTCTGTGCTCTGAGATAATTGTTGACCGTCGTATTGCTTCTTCTTCTGCTGCTCATAGTTCTCTCTAATTCGAACGAAGGACGAGACCCTCGTCGGCTCTATATTCAGGATCTTTGAATGTAGGAAGCTCGCATTCACGTAAGAGCAAAGCGTCAACTCGAGTGCATTTTGCTCCCTGCATATGAGGTTTGTTTCTATCAAAAGATATTCACTACAGTCAGTGTAAATAAAGGCGAGTTCACCCTCGGAAGGTACTACGTGATGTCCAACATTAGTCGGTCCACCAACCCTGAATAGGGGGTGATTTTGATAGCTCCGTTAGCAGCCACGTGGAGGGAGTCGCCGAAGACATTCTCCGTTGCGGCGCTAGTGACATCCGACACGTGCTTTTGGAAATTATTTTGACATCCGGGGCACGACGAGCCAGGCCGCCCAGTGCGAATTCGATCGTGATCTGGGCCTCGTTGAAGTATACACTGACGATACGAGTTTTGACCACACTCGTTGAAGCAATTAAACACCGATCTGAAAGGTCGGCCCTGGTTGGAGTAGAGCATGTGAAGGCGTGAACTTTCGCCACGTCACAACCCTTTGGCGCATGCATTGCGTGCGTTTTGAGATTTGCCCTTAACCCACCACCACTGTACAAGCGACGAGGGGCACCCGTCCGCACCGATCACTCGGGATCGTGAAGCCCGTGTTTTCAATTTTCGCCCACGGATGACATGCGTTCCAACGTGTATACCTTTGTTGAGGCAGCTGCCTTTTGTGCAACGCGCGCCCGTCCGAAATTGAAGGTGAACTCCGGTGCGCGTAGCTACATGGCCCATCCGCAGTGGAGCGGGGGCAGCTTCCAAAGTTGCAGTAGTTTTAATTTTGCACCCGGGGCTAACTTGGATACGGATTGCTAATTCATGCGCGGTAATTGCATTGTCTGCACCGCAGCATTTTTTCATCCCATCGATCGTTTTGAGGGTATCGCAATCGTTCATTCATCAACATCAACAGGGAGATGTTGTTCGCGGGCGACTCACCGCTCCGCGTCAACCGCCATTCTTATGGTTCGTCGAATCGCGGCGCGGCGTCGTTCCAACCTCCACCACCTCCCTCCGCAGCGACCAGTTCAGCCGGCAGTCATTTTCGTACCGCTGGGGTCGAGACGCAAAGGGCCACCGCTCCATCAACGACGGCCTCCGGGCAGCCCGCAGGCGACTCGGCCATCGTTCCAATCGCTGTGTTTTCCGGCGCACCGTTGCACCGCAAGGACTACGGTGCACCGCCATCGCACTTGGGCCACGGCAGCCGCCAGGATTCAGCGTTAGAACCTGGACAAGGCGCGTTTTTTAGGGACGCGTCGCCGGTGTCGTTGGCGAGCGGACATTTCTACACGGGGGGAGGGGGCCTTGCCTCGGCCACCGGCGGTGGACCCTCCGCCACCAACGTGTTTCATCTCCAAAGCGACGGCGGCGCTGCCGCGCACGAGTACTTTGCCACAACGTACCGTCGGGCGCCAGGGGTGTGGTCGGTGCAAAACTTTCCCTTAGAACTAGCGCCTTCGCAAGGGCTTTCGGGCGCGCGGGCGACGGCAGCAACGTCGGCAGGTGCCGCAGCGGCCACTTGCTGTCTATTCGACGTCACGATGGACTGTCCTGCGGCCGTGAAGTACGCGTTTATGATTCTTTCCTCGCACGTCGTGGTTTGCGGCACGTATGACCACTGCTGCCGGGCCCTGGAGGGCATCAAGCAAGCCGTGATGTACCTGGGACAAGACGCCAGGCAGTCGTACTCGGTCTCGCCGTGCAGCCAGTCCGTGCCGATGGCGCACGCCACCATCATCGTCATCGATCAGCCGCTCCAAGTCGTGGCTCCCCGTGGAGCCCATACAGGAGGAGGAGATGGAGCTTCGTGGACGACGACCAATACCGCTGCGCCGCCGCTGCATCCGTCGGTGATAGACGTCGCGATGAGCGAAGACGCCTCCGCGGACGTCAATTTCAAGCTGCGTCTGCTCGCGGCGTCCGTCTTCACCACCGCGTCGGTCATGCGGTGCCCCGCGGGCGATCTGCCCTTGGTGCGGCGCGAGGTATTCGCACGCGTCGCGCCCAAGCGCCTGCGCCGCGAATACGCCCCGCTCACCGTCGCGCAGTGGCACGACATCGTGGAAAGTACCATCACCCACGACGTCTACCGCACGATGTGCGACGAGGAGACGCGAACGGGACACCACACGCCCCACTTCTTGCACCCAACCGTCATGGGAGGCAGCGGAGCCGCTCTTCACGCGGCAGCGCTGGCCTACGCGGCCATGTCATGCGCCCCAGGTGCGTCTCTGAATGTGACCACGAACGTTGAATTTCATGGTCGCGATCAGGTCCACTCGGCCCTCTTCGCCCACGCGGCGCGGCGGTGTCCACGACTCGCAGGCACCACCCCGCTGCTCGCTATGAATGACGTGCTCGACGAGGTCGTGGCTCAAAACCGCAGAGGGAACGCCAGCACCGCCCTCGCCGAAGCCCTGCGCCGCTACGAGGAGGGCATCACCGCCGCGTTGCAGCAAACGCCGACCTCCAGCGGCGGCGGGCCGTCACGCTGGATCGATGCGGTGGACGGGGCCCACCACAATGTCTACACGGCCTCTTCCGACTACTATCGGTCGGTGACGTCAGCTTTTGGCACCGCGGATGCCGAACCGCTGCTGATGCGCGCGCTTGTCACGTATCGGCAGGTCAAAGCGGCGTCACGACAGGCGAACAAGCTGTTGTTGGAGACGCATCTTCGAGCGATGTTGCTCGAGGAGGAGGACAAACTGCAATCGGGGCGGCTTGATAGCGAGCACCACAACTTGTCGTCCTGGCTCCAGCGCGTCTTCGGAGTCTTCAACGCGTTTCGTAGCGAAACGGCGCTTGAGGATGTCGCAGAGCAGAATAACGGAGGTGGTCTGCATCAGACGGCCACTCAGCTGCCCAGCGGCATGATGCTTGATCCTGCGGCCAGTTGTCGTGTGCTGGTGGACCTTCTGTTCCAATGGCTGCGGCCGAATTCGGCGATTATCGGCGAGTATTTCGAGGATCGGCGGCAGCAAGAACTGGACGCCGCACAACAACGCATCGCCCAACTCGAACAGCAAATCGCCAGTATTCGGAACGCGGAGAACCGGCCTGACTCGCCGAAGCGTGTCGCCCAAGCCAATCGCGAGATTTATGCGGCCACGATCACCGCCTACCAAGATTCGCTGCGTGCTGCTGACGAACGCTTCCGCAATTTAGTGGACACGAGTCTCTCGTTTTGCGAGGACTTCCGCTTGCTGAAGCTGAAATCGTTGAAGCGGCATGCCTCTGATCAGTTTGTGGTCGCCAACGGAGTGGGGCCAAGTCCTTCCTTCAGCATGGCGGACGCGAAGCAGGCGCTCAAGGATTCCGCCGCGGCCGTGGAGTCTCTGGGTCAGCGAGTCGACCGCTTCCGACAAACGGTAGATTCGACGTTTTCGACGTTCCGCGGCGGCAGCGCGCCAGTGACGCCAGTGGACGCGTCCTTCGCCTCGGTCACGTCCTTAGCGCAGCATCCGCCACTGCCCCTGCCAGCCGGCGCCACACAGCAGCAGCCTCTGCAGCAGCATCATCAAAATCCACAAGTCGTCTCGAACGACGGGATGGACGCCTCCGAACATCAACCGCTGCGCCGAGGGCGACGCGGCACGAATGACAGCACCGCGAGCGACTCCGTTGATCACAGTCGTGATTCCGGCGTGCCAACAGGGGGCGGCGGTGGGATGCACTCGGAACCCACCGTGCTTCAGATGAAGCAGCGGCTCCAGTCCGCACTCAGTCACGTGAGCCTTGCCATGAAGCAGCCCCCTCTTCCGCCCGGTGCCAACAGTAGTACTGCGGGACCGCTTTCTCGCCAATCCAGTCCTAGTCGCGGCGGGGGTTTGCTCCGGTCCGGCGAGGCGAGCGTCGTCTTGGCGGCTGGTGGGCAGCCACTACTCAGCGGGGAGCCATCGGATCTACCGCTTCTAGATCGCAGCCAAGGCATGCAACTGCGCGGCAATGCGACCATGCTGGAGCGGGCGATCGAAGAACATCGCAGACGGCACGCCGATCAAGAAGCGATCATCGCGCAGGTGCGCGGCCAACTCGCCGACGCCAGTGATGAAAACATTCGGCTCGTGGCCGACAACCGCGTGATGAGGGTCGAACTCACACGCTTGCGTCACTGTGCGAAGGATCTGGAGGAGGTGTCGAAGCATCTCACGGAGGCGGAAGGTCGCATTCGCAAGGTGGAAGCGGAACGAGAGGAGGTCAACCGTCAACGCCTCGACGCCGAACGCCAGATCGAGTCGCTCACGTCCGTCCATCGCCAACAGACCACGATGATCGCAAAGCTGACCGGCGAACGCCATAATTTGGTGGCCGAAATCGACACGCTCAAGGCGGCGATCGCCAATAGCGATGCCCAACTTGAAGCGCTCCGCTGTGAGCACGAAATGGTGAAGACAAGCTTCGAGATTGACAAGGCTGCGTTAGACAAGGCGCTGTCGGAACGGAGCGTCTTGGCGCAGAAGTTCGACGAAGAACACTTGCAGTTCGTCACACTCTCAAATCGTTATGATGTTGATGTCGCGCGGCTACAAGGTGATCTTGCCGTGGCTCGAGCCGAAGCCCGGGAGCACGCCGACGCCACGGAACGACGGTACACGGAACGGCTTCAAACCATTGAGCAACAGTTGCGGGACCTGACCGCGAAGCACGCGTCGGTGAGCTCCGACTACAACCATGCTCGCGATACGATCGAGCAGAAGGCGACTGATATTGCCGTGTTGTCGCGCGAGAAGGGTGAGATCCGCGCTCAGTTGGAAGCGCAGGGCCGCGATGTGGAAATGCTCACGCAAACCGTCGTCGAGCTCAAGTCCTCCTTGCAGATTTATGAAATGAAGTGTGCTGCTCAAGGCTTAGATCTGGAGCAAAACGAGCACAAATTGCACGAAATTCAAGACGCCTACGCTCGCATGCAGCAAGAGCTTACCCTGACGCACATTCGGCAGACCGCTGCAGCGGCTGCCGTACCGCGTTTGTCTGTTACACGTTCGTCATCGCAGGGTGGGGGGCAACCGGGCGGCACCGGCGATGCGGCGAGCAGCGGAGCGCTCATGCAGCAACTGGATGGCTTGAACGCAACGGCGGAGATTGTTCAACAAGCAGCGGTCAACGCCCAGCAAGCCTGTCAACTCGCCAATCGAGGACTGTTGTCCGTGCCCGGAATTCATGGGCATCGAAGCATTTCTCCTGCTCGGAACACAACTCAGCGGTCATCGCTGCTGGCTACCCTGCCGCCGCCGCCCACGTTCATGGATCCAACGGCCACCGCTGGTCAGTATGGCGGTCTCTCCGGTCACCGCATCGCGTCCACGTTGCTTGCGAATACATTCTCCGCGAGAACCGGTTCGCTGCCAAATGTTGCGGCTCCCCTTGGGACAGCCTCTTCACGATCCGGGTCCACAGCCGCCACTCGAGAGCTTCGCTCCGATCCTACGCCGTCGTCGTTGGCCCATCTGTTCCCCACGCCAGCAGGAGGAGGAGGAGGAGGAGTAGGGCACCGGGGCAGCCTTGGATCGTACGGCTCGGGCGGAATGCCATCAGCGCACCCTCCGCCTCCGCAGTCCATTGACGCAGCGTCGCACGCGGGCAGCGTGGAGGGCGGCTTTGGAGGCGCGTCGCGGCCACAGCCCTTCTCGACGGCGCCTCCGCCTTCGGCCGCCGCGTACCATCAACGGTCGGCGTCTCAGACGTCCTCAAGGGATGGTGCGGATACGCTGGGTAGCACGCAACGGCCAGCGCCGCACCAGGAACCGTCCGGCGGGGCGATGCAACATCGTCGCGTGGCTCGCGGACTGGACGCCCATCAGGAATTGCTGCAAATGATTCGTGGGGGTGGCCCTTCCGCCGACTCTTCATCGTCGTCCATTTGAGAAAAAAAAGGTTAGATTTTTTCTGCTTTCGTTTTGTCGTGACCGATGCTCGTATTTCGCGCAGCATCGGCTCGTCTGAGCACTTATAGACCGCTCAACTTTTTTTCTTGTACTCCCGCTCCTGCACTTACTGAAGTCAATTCTTGGACTTTGTGACCAGTCGCAGGTGCGAAAACAGCAAGGATGTTGCACACACACAACTTGTCTATCATCAACAGGCAACAAAAAAGGGTTGTCTCTCAAATAATCATCGAACCATGCCTCCTGTGGTTCCGCCGCTGCCGTTGCCGAAGAGCGTCCCACAACTACGCGCTGCATTGGCCCCAATCTTTCAGCGCCCTCCGAATCTCCCCGCGACGACTCCTCATCTCTTCGCTCTGATCCGCATTTCCAACATGCAGTATAAAGTCTCCGTGGGCGATGTCATCGCCGTCCAGCGTCTGCGTTGCGACATCGGTTCTCAAATCGCCATCAAAAAGGTGATGATGGTCGGCTCGCCCAGATTCACCGCCGTTGGACGGCCCTTTTTAGAACACTGCCGGCTGATAGCCGATGTCGAGGAGCAGAAACGCATGCGGCCCGTACTGCACGTCAGGGCCCTCCGCGCGCATCGCCGCACGCAATGGAAGGACAACTACCACCCAGCGACGATTTTGCGCATCCGAGAGCTGGCTTACGAACCGCTCGTGGTCGGGGAGCTGCACAAATATCAAGGCAATTTGATCGCCATGCCGGGGGACGTCGTCGTGGAAGGACCGGTCGCGGCGCTACCTGGCGCGGCGGATCCCCACTACCCGGATGAATTCGAAGGTGGTAGCGACTGGTTCAGCGTCGCCCCGTCGTCGTCGTCGTCGGCCACTACGCCTGTCGCCACCGCATCGTCCAACGGCCGGAGTGGGTCATCGTGGACGCTGGAGAACGATTCTCCCAATCGGCAACTTCACTGGTTGGACAGCTCCGACAGCGTTCGGGGGCACACCGTGTCCATGGTGGGCGGGTCGTTTCAGACGCAGAAGGGCCAGATTTGAGGGGTACCAGGGGAAACAATGCCCACTTTGACACTCGGGTCGGTTTTACCAAAAGGGCGCTTGTTAAAAAGCAATGGAACGGAACTGTGGGCATGTCATCTGTCTGTGTTTTTTTTGTCGTTTTGGTTTGTCGTTCTTTCAGGTGAACGCCTCAATCGTCATTTGTTTGTCGCACCCCGAATTGATTTGCTTGGATTGGATGCGGTCGGCTGCCGACGTCGAATCACCTGCGACTTCCTCTCGAGAGCTACACACCATGTCAGAGCCGCAAGCTGACAACAGTGCCGCCGCCGCGCCTGCATCCACGCAGCAACCCTCCCGTCCGACCGAATCGCATGTTGTTTGTAAAGTGGAAACCACCACCTGTGGAGATCCGTCGCCCCCAGCGCCCGTCGTGGTGGCAACCGATCCTTCGTTGGCGCCCGGTCAGCATCCCGCTTCGACGGCAGCGGCCGCCTCTTCCAAGGCGGTGGCGGCTGTCGCTGCATCCTCGCCGACAGCGGCCGAAACGCCGATTTCCCCTGGCGAAGTCGCCATGAGTCCCCACACGTTCAGCGTTGCCGTTGAGGCGCAAAACCGGCTCAGCCATCGTCTCCATCACATCTTCTTCGCGGTCAGCATTGCGCTCTTTGTCCTTTGTGGCATTACCGCCGTCGTGCTTTACCTCACGAAAACGGTTGAGGCCAGCAAGACGAGTCTCGCCGTGGCTGGCCTCTGCGCCTTTAACTCGGTGATCCTGACCGGCTTTCTCATGTACATGCACCTCTGTTTCTACTCGAACCAGTATGAGCAGCGCTTCATATGCCGCATTCTGCTTCTCGTGCCGATCTACGCGATCGACAGCTTCGTGGGGCTGGCGGCCCATGACTACGCCACCGTGATCAACGTGGTCCGCGACACCTATGAAGCCTACGTCATCTACATGTTCTTCAAGCTTCTGATGTCGTACTGCGGCGGGGAGGATCAAGTCGTGGTGAAGTGGCAAGCCCTCGACCCTCCCACGTTGCATCATCCCCCACCACTGTGCTGTCTGAAGCCGCTTCAACTGACGGAAAGGGTTTTGAACCTTTGGAAGGCGCTGCTGCTGCAGTATATGATCCTCAACCCGTTGCTCACGATCATCACGTTGCCCCTGATCTTCACGCATATCTATCATGATGGAGACGTCGCAAGCTTCAAAAATGCGTTTGGTTACATCGCTGGGGTGCGGTTTATCAGTGTGTCGCTCGCTTTCACGTCCTTGGTGTACTTCTTCCTGTCCACTAAGAATCTCATCGCGGAGAAGAAGCCGTTGGCGAAGTTCGCCGCCATCAAAGCCGTTGTCTTTCTAAGCTTTTGGCAGACCGTGCTGCTGGCCGTGCTCAATCACTTTCACCTGATCCCCAGTTCGCAGCTTTGGACGGCGGATCAAGTTGAGACGGGCCTCGGCAACTTCGTCTTGTGCGTGGAAATGTACTTGATGTCGTTGGCGCACCGGAGCGTGTTCGACTACCACCCGTACATGCTCGAAAACTGCAATGCCAAGATCGATTTCAACAAGCTGAAGCACGTGATCAATGTCGATGACATTATCCACGATACGAAGCAGGTCATCGTTGTGGGGGGCAAGCACCGAAAGGAGGGTGAGGGCAGCCCAAGAAATTCGGCGCAGAGTTCGGTGACTCCGGCAGTACCCGCAGTCGACACGACGGTGGGTGACTCAAAGGCGGCACCGCTGCTGTCCTAGATGCGAGACCGTTTCTTTTTCAGCCCTTTAGGTGATAACACCTACAGGAGGGGGCTGTCGGTGGCGTTGGTGGGGCGGCTTCGATAGCCGTTCGTTTCACCTCCCTGCAATGTGGCTCTTTTCTTCGCCTTCGATTCGACTCTGTTTGGTCGTATTCCCCCCCTTTCCTACTTTGTCCCTCGATCTCTCTCTTTTATCAGCGGACCTTTTATCTCAAGTAAACGACAAAGACACGAACATGACGACGTCAGTCAAAAAATCCATTTCAGACAAATTTTAATTCATCTCCAAGGCGAGGTCTCTCTTCTCCACGATTTTCACACAAAGAATGCGGAGCGAATCTGCTGACGATCACGTGGCGCCGCTGCTTGCGCGTTGGCTACGTCTATGTGGTGACTGGGAGGCCATCGACGCGTCCTCATCCACGGTCGATCGATCGTCGGCATTCGGTTCATCGTCGCCTCCACCGCCAGCCACGTACCTTTGCTCTACAGAGAGTCTCGCGAAGGCGCTTTGTGTTTGCTACGCCGTGCGCGAGGCATTATCTCTCAACCTTCATTGTCTGGAAGCAGACGAAGTGCGCGTGAGCGCTTTATCGAGTGATATGAGATCGACTTACTCGTTTTGCACGGAACCGTCGATAGGCATCACCGCCGCGACGTCTTTCTCGCCGCGTTCTGGTCACCCGCTTTACGCCGCTTCGATGCATCAATTTGTGAACACGTTCCGAGCCTCGCCATTGACCCACACTCACGCCATCATAGCTTGTGTGCGTGGGGCCACGGCGATGCTGCTCCAGGCGACCCTCGGCACTCCCCCAACAATCACGCCAGCGGCAAACGACGGCGGTGGCCCTTCGCATGAGCAAGTGGACTTTCATCCCACGAACGCCCTGGGCGCCGTGTTACTCTTCAAAGACGTTCCTTGGCCGCGGCATGTCGCTCAGTCGTACCCTCACGCGGCCAGTATCCTCACCTTGCTCGACTGTATTAAGGGCCTGACGGGGATGTCGATTCTCGAGGCGGTGATTCTGTTGGAGTTGGGCGTCACCAAACGAACGAGTCGGCGGCGGTTGCAGCAGCTGATCGCCAGCGGATCGTTCGCGGCCAGCGGATGTGGCGAGGGAATGCTCCAACGGCCTGACCGACGAGGGGCTTCGCAAGCCACCAGAGCGGCCACGGAGAGCCGTCGAACGGCGGTCGAGAGCGAAGAAGACCGCACCTCGCAGATAGTGTTGATCCGAGCGACAATCGAGCGTCGGCTGGAGGACGACGTGTCCCTGAATGGCATCGATCTCTGGGAACGGTCCAAGCGGTTGACCACAAACGCGTCCACACTCGGGCATTACGGCCAGCTCGCTCACCATCCTACGACATCCGGCGACAAGGCGTCCAAGCACCCCCGCGCCCCTTTTAGAACCATTCGCGACATTTCTTGGACACAGCTGTTGGCCGCCCAAGTGATTGAAGCGGTGCCGAACGAGGGCACGGAGCGCTACCTGCCGGCCGTATTTTACCTAAAGTGGCTCTCCGAGGCCGGTCATCATCGCGACCCGCCTTCGTCGCTGGCGGCGGACGTATGCTCGGAAAGTGGTGGGGGGCGGGGGGGAGCGAACCTCCTCCAGGGTTTGGAATCGACCCCAGGTTGCCTCAGCGCCCTCGCGGGATCATCGCTCTCATCGTGCGGAGGTACAAATCCGATCATGTCGGCATGGTCGCGAGACGACTTCTACTTCACGGGGATCGCACCTGGATCGTTGCCACAATCTCAAGCCGCTGGCTTCCTGTTGTCCCTGGTCGACGTCCCTTCTCGCTACGCGTTGAGTGCGTCCCTCGCGACGTGTACCGTGAAACCAGCAATCACGAGTCCAACGACTCCGGTTCAGTCAAGAGGTGTTGTAGAATCCAGCGGCGGCAAAACACCGAGCGTTGCTCAGTCGCAGCGAGCGGCGTTGATGCAGGTGCTAGAGGAGGCGAACTCTGCCCTGCAGCTTGGTGACGAGAAGCGGCAACAACGCGCATCCATCGCGAGTGGCAGTGTGGCACCTTCCTGGTCGTTGGCGTCACTCGTGCTGCTCGGGTGGCACCGTCACGTGCGAACCTCCGAGTGGGACGTGGTGAAAGTCGCCATGGCATCGATGCCTCCACTAGATGGCGCCGTTGCACAGAAAGCGCTGCCGAACTTCGTCAGCTCAGCCGACGACGTCGGCGTCGTGCGAACGTTGGCCATGTGGCTCGCCGGATCCACGAGACGAAGCGTCCTCTCGCCACCGTCGCAACTCCCTGCCTCGCGGGCACAGCGGTCGGACCTTGTTTCTATCGAAGGGCTGGCAGAGGCATTCACGCAGGCCGTGGTCGGGCATTCGCGGCAACTACCGTATACTGTATCGGCCGAGGGAACCACCACGGCCGTGGGGGATGACGTCGTCCTGAAAGAGGACGAGAAGGGTTCGTTGATGGGTGACCGAAGCGCGAGGGGAGGAGCTGCTGAGGGGATATCAACGACGCTTCGTCGTGTCGTGAAGCACACGTTTGTGGACGCACTCGGAGAGTGGGTGACCGTTGGCCCGCCCGAAGACTTCTTCAGCGGCGACCGGCGACACTTCGGTTCCTCGTCGCGGCCGGGGTCCGCGGTGACGGTACAAGTCGACGACTTCATCGCGAACGTGAATCATTGGTCCTCGGCGCGTGGCGGATCGTCGGCGGCGTTGTCCCGTCAATCGACAGCGGTGACTGAGGGTGCAGCCCCGTTGGCGGATATTCTTCAACTCGCCCTCAGGGCCGCTTTGGTGGAAACGCCCGACTACCCACCCGCCGCGACCTCTTCTCCTTCCGCGACCCTCCCCTTGGCTCTTTCAGGATCCCCGGGCACCACGTCCATCAGTCTGACCGGTGCGGTATTACCGGCCACCTTCACCGTCGTCTCGCCATCCGCCACGTCGCGCGGACTGCAAGACGAGGGGGGGAGCGGCCGGGGGCACCTCCTCGTACATGGTGGTAGTGAGGGCTGGGACGGCCGCGACGCCAGTGGTGCTGTGATTCCATCGTGTTTTCTCACACGAGGATCGCCTCCTTGCGCAGCGCGGACTGCCTTGTTTCAAAACGTCCGCGCGTTCCTCCAGCATGGACTGGACCTGCCCTTTCTCCGCTGGCTTCTCACGACGGCCTTCTTAGACCATCTACAGCAGCCTGCCGCGTCTGGCGCGGCGCCAACGGCCATGCCCTCGGACGCGGTGGGTGACGGAAGGACAAGATCCGCTCCAATGGAGTCCGCGGACAAAGGGGGGGCGGCGGCCACCCCCTCCTCCCCCCCTATGGGCGGGGGATGGCTGCTCGGCGCCCCCATGCAATCGATCGATCAGCTGGCGAATGGATGCCTCGCGTGGCCGGGCGCCCGGGAGCTGCTGCACCCATCCATGGTCATCCCCCCGGATCATGGCGCCGCCGTCACCGCGCCCGAGACGTCCATGCGACTCGCCGCGTCGGATGGGACGCTGTTGCATCCGTCGCAGGACCCTCGTGTCGCCGCGGACGCGAAAAGTACAGCGCTGCGACGTTCGTTTGACTGCAACACCGACGCGACCCAGTTCTGTCTCGCGGCGGCACGACTCCGCGCCACGGCCACTATTGCACGACCTTTCCCGCGTTGTGTCTCCGCCCCTCCTGGTTCGCTGGAACCACGCGGCGATGGTCTATTGGGCCCGTCATCGCGCACGGGCACTGGCGGTGGCAGCTTTACGAGCTCGTCGCCGGCATGGACGTCCGGGCCTGACTTCTATGCGACCAATTTACGGCGCATCACGCTTTGCGGCGACCTCAGTCAGATGCAGATCCAAGCGGCAGCCCGCGTATCGCAGAGTGCCTCCGCGTCTGGCGGCGACCACCAACCTTCGTCGTTGGCTCTCGATTGGCGCCGCGCTGCCGTCTCGGACGACGGTATCCCGCAGCTGGCTGTGGCAACTGTCACGGTGCCGCCGCCGTTGCCTTGCCTGCTAAAGCTGGTCTGCTTATCGTCCGTGGAAATGTTTTACCTTCGTTTGTTGCATGGCAATATCGCCGCCGCGACTTGGTCGGGAACGCCGACTTTCAAGCGCCAGGATGCGTTTCTCCCCGCGCCTCAGAACAGCCAACCACAGCCGCTGGCGCTTGACGATCCCTTGCGTGGGGCAACAGTTGCCCCTGCGGCGGGTGGTCTGAGTGTGGATTCACCGACCTCTGCCTCCTCGACATCTCCCAGCGCTCTGGGTCTCGTCAGGCAAATTACCTTTCATCCCCTTGCGCTCAATGTGTCGGTCGACCTCGAAAGGCATCGGCGGTTGCTATCCAGTGCGCGCCGTGACCTCGATGGGTGCCTCGCAGCGGTGAAGGCTCACTTGGAGCGCATCCGCCGTAGTGGCCAGGCTCGACTGGGTCACGTGCAGGATGCCGTGGAGGCGTGGCAGGAGTTAAACCTTATTCCCCAACGTCCCGACTCTTCCAAGTCGCGGAATCTTCTCTCCACGGCTCCATTTTATGCCCGCGCCGAAATGCATTCGTTATTGGAGCGGCTCTATGCCAACGTCATGGCGATGTCTCCGCCAGCCGTCACCAGTAGCGCTGGGGGAGACTTCATTTCCTCTTCGCAAATGTTACTGAAGGCGACGTCATCACAACACTCACCAATGGAATCACTGGGAGACGTTGACTCGCTCGTCGTGGAGCTCGCCGCGCTGAGGGACGAGCTTCAGCGTGTCAAAGACCGGCGGGCGGAGTTGAACCGACGGTCGGCGATGGCGATGAGTTCGATTCCTACGTTACAGGAGCTGCGGCGCGACTTGCAAGCGGAGCTGTCGGTGATAAGTGAGCGCGAAATGGCGGCTCTCCGGGAACGTCACGTTGACCACCAGGAAGCGCTCAACGCGTTGGCTTCGGACCTTTCGTCCCGGTTATCCTACGTTCTGAAGGCAGAGCGGTCCCAGTGCGAGGTGCTACGCGAGCACGAACTGCCAAAGCTACACAACGAGAGCTCTCACGTCATCGAGGAGTGGAATGAAAAGCTGCGGCAGCTTCCACTCGAAGTGGCGGCGCGCGAAAAGGAGCTCCGACGCTTACGACAGCTGACCATCGAAGAGGAACACAGTTTGGTGGGCAGGTGGGAGACGTCGATACCCGTGGGACTGCTCTCCCCAGCGGAAAAGGGGGGCGGCGCCACGCGCACGGGGCGGTCAGATGGCCCGTCCCCGCTGCACTGCTCGGCACTCGGGCGACCCAAAGCGACTCTTCACTTCCACAACAAACCTGCAGCCGTGGTGGCAGCGTCCCCGACGCCGCCGTACCGTCTCCCGGTGCAAGACATGTCGTCCTTGGTGGCTACTCCCACTCCGTCACGTTTTCTCCGTTCCCCCGCGTCACCGGCGTGGGCGGCGTCACCATCGCCTCCGCCGCGCATGGATCTGTATCTTCCGCTGTTGGTGGATGTGCTGCCGGGGGGGAACCAAGCGCCGCACGAGACTGAGCTTTCGTGTCGTAGTCCGATGGAGGAGTACGACGTCGTGGTCTTCACGCCACTCACGAACGCTGACCCCAATCTGGATGGATGGAACCAGACCGGCGCAGGCCGACGAGGACACCACTCCGGTAGTTTTCAGCTCGTCCAGGTGCTGGGACCGGAGCTTCGTGGCTTCGTGCGACGAACATCCCACCCCGCCGCTTCCATCATTCCTGGATCCGCTCAGTTGAGTCGCACCTCTAGGAGGACGGAATGCCGCGCCGATGCCGCCGACCGGCGCGAAAACAGCGCAATGTCGGAAGACGTTGAGGTTCAAATCGCGGGCACTTCTTTCGCGCGGTTGCACGTGCCCCTCTAGTATTATCGGGGAAAAGCATTGGGTAATAGGAACGATGGATGTCTTCATCAACAATTTTCGGGTTTTTTGTTGTACTAGCAGAAGACATTATTCCGCACGCACAACCCTACGCCCAGTATAATGGCTGCTGCCGTCGACTCCCCTGCTGCGGCTCCTCCTGGTTCCGGGGACCTCGTGCACGCCACGTCCTACGCCAACTGGGTCTCCATCCAAACGTGTTCGAAAGGACTCGTCACCACACGACCCACCGAAACCATCCATCTTTCTCGCCTCCAATCACATTTTACCGACACGCCCACTCCGGCAGCAGCAGCAGCACCGTCTGCGACGTCGCAACGAGTGGACGGGGACGGTACCACCTGTCACGGTCAAGAAGGCTCGACGACCCGCAACCGACACAGCGAGTCAGGGGAGGGAGACGGCGGGGACATGGATGGCGGCGACATGGGTGGCCGTGCTCATTCTTTCCACGCCCAATACCCTTCAGGTCAGCTGCCCGGGAAAATTCCCGGCGTTCACGACGCCAACGTGCTCATCTACGTTGACCGAGAGCTGGCCCAGAGAGATGGCTTTGTGTTCGAGCCCGCCGTCGAGGGCATTAGCGCCGATGACGATGGCAATACCGTGCAGACGAAAGGATTCAAAAGTTTCGGCTATATCCCGAAAGCGTATTTTTCCAAAGTTGTGGACAAAAAGACCGGCGTCGTCCTCTGGGAGAACGACGAGCTGAAGGCCCTCCGGCAAGTGGAGGAAAAGACGACCCGCATTCCACGCATTGACATTCACACCCACATTCTGCCGAGCAATTTGGATCTTTGCAAAGAATGGGGCGACCCTGGATACATCTTCTACCAACCCGTTGCGCCCGCAACGACTACTTCCCCGCTATCAGGGGCCGCGGCCGAGGAAGCGAACGCCCCCACGAATACACTTCCAGAAACGTGGCGTGGTGGCGGCACGACGACGACCGCCCCGTCGTTCAGCGGCGGATGCTGCGGCGAAGGGGGGGGTGTCCCCTCCCGACAGGACATGATGAAGATCCTTCCCGACGGCAAGCCACCGGAAAAGTTCCGTCAAGTGAGTTGTAACTGCTATCATGGTGCCACCCGCGTGGAGGAAATGGACGACACGGGCGTGGACGTTCAGGTCCTTTCCACGGTGCCCGTCATGTTCAGCTATTGGCAGAAAGACCTCACAAAGGCCGTCACCTTGGCGCGATATCTCAACGATGACATCGCCGCCGTCGTGGGGCAGCACCCGAAGCGGTACGTTGGCCTCGGGACGTTGCCCTTACAGTTCCCCGACGCTGCGGTGGATGAGCTCACACGCTGCATGACCGAGCTCGGCTTCAAAGGTGTTCAAATCGGCTCTCATGTCGACCTCACGACGGAGTTCGACCCCAATCAAAAGTGCTGGGAACTGTCTGATCCTGCCTTGCTTCCCTTTTGGCGGAAGGCAGAGGAACTTGGGGCGGCCATCTTCGTTCACCCGTGGGACATGATGGGCTCGCGAGAGACCAAGAAGTACTGGCTCCCGTGGCTCGTAGGCATGCCCGCCGAAACCAGCCGAGCCATCTGTCACGTTCTATTCTCGTCGTTGCTCGATCACTTCCCGAAGCTGCGGGTGTGTTTCGCTCACGGCGGGGGATCGTTTCCGTTTACGTTAGGCCGCATTGACCACGGTCTCACGTGCCGTCCAGATATCTGTGTGCAAGACGCCAAGATGAAACCCGTCGACTACGTGGCGGATCAGCCCAGAAAACGGCGATGCCGGCATTGCGAACTAGACGTCGTCACGACGGAGTGCGAGCGTTGCGGATTGCTGTGCAACACATGCGACGAGCTCCTTCACAGTCGAGGGAAAAGTCGCACTCACTCCAGAAAGATGACCGCCGCGTCCGTGCGTACTCGATCAAGTCGATTCTGGGTCGACTCGCTCGTGCACGATTCGCGCGCGTTGGATTTCTTGATCGACGTCATGGGGGAGGACCGCGTGGTACTCGGAAGCGACTACCCCTTCCCACTAGGGGAATGGCACCCAGGGCAGGCAATCTGCCGACACCCTTCCGCCACGTTGGATGTGAAGCGGCAGCTGCTTTGCTCGAACGCATGTCAATTTCTTGGCATTCGGCTGGGAGATCACGTGCACGTCGACAAGGAAGGCTACCGCATTGGGGCAGTGGGTGCTCCCACCATGCGAAACGTGGCGGTGACGACGGCTCCTGCTACATTGGCTTCTCCGGCAGCAGCAGCGGTGGCGTTAACCCCCAAACGTGGACGGGATGCGCCTTAATGTCGCCAACGCTGCCCAATGGCACCCTTCCCCCGCTCTCTCTTCTCCATAGATTTATCGCAATCTGTCAATGATTTGAACACAAAACTGTCATTGTGCAGTGTTATTTTCGTCACAATCGGATTTTTTTGGTGTCACCCGGGCATCGATGCGTATTCGTTTTTCTGGATGTCCTTGCACTTCTAATCGGACGTGACGTTGGAAAAATCGGTCAGTTGTCGATAGAGGGCTTTCGGGTGCAGGATCCCAGTGCGTCCTCCCTGGCAAAACTAAATTTTTTCCACCAAATTTCGACCTGCTCGACGCGCCTGCTCTTCTTCACCACCGAGTGACAAGTGCAAAAAGAATACAGAATCCTCGATGATGCGAACCAACAGTTCTAGTAGTCATGCGGTTGAAAGCAGCGCGCTTGCTGACGCGACTCAGAGCCTGGCACCACCGGAGAGAAGCTCCGTCGTTTCATCCAGTCACGGAGGAGTGGTCGACGGCGGCGAGGAGGCCCCCGTCGACCGACTCGGCCGGTCGTCGTCACCGTTCAACGCGGCAACCTTCTCCTTCATGCCGGTTGTCATGCAGGGCCGGCCGCCACCATCTCCACCCCGCGCATCTGGCGACCGGCTCGTGGTTATGATCACGCCCACCTATAGAATCATTCTCGTTGGCGACCCAGCCGTAGGCAAGAGCAACCTCATCACCCGATTCGCGAACGGGACGTTCGACCTTTTCAAGCCGACGACGATTGGCGTCGAATTCGTTCTGAGAAGAGTTCAGTTATCGCCGAAACCCGAAGACTGCATCAATGTGCAGCTCTATGACACCGCGGGTCAAGACACCTTCACAACACTGACGCCCGTTTTCGTGAGACCGGCGCACGGGATCCTTGTGGTGTATGACGTGACCCGCCGCGACACGTTTCTCAACGTGCCAGGTTGGATCGCCCAAATCAAGCGCTGGGTCTCGGAGGACGCAGTGATCGCCGTCATCGGAAACAAGACGGATTTGAACCACCAGGTGGAAATACCGGAGGAAGAGGCGATCGACGTGTGTAGCCGGTTGGGCTGCCGACACTTCATCGCGTCGGCCAGGAGCGGCGATGGGGTGGGCAGTGCCTTTCTGCACGTCGTCCTTGCCTGTCACAGCTTGGCGTGCTCGAAGTCGACGACCAATGCCGCGGCCCCGTTGCGCACCCCGGGAGGGGGCGTGAAGGGGCACACTCCCGTGCCGTTTCGCTCCGGGCCGCGGAGTGCAAAAGGGGACGGCATCAACCCCGACGACCGCCGATGTGACGGCAAATGCTGACAGGACCCCCCTCGCAGTAGGGGGTACACGACGAGATATTGATCGCATCTCTTCTGTTTTGCATTGCCGATCGTGATGCAAACGCTTGTGATTCGCTTTGCCCCTCCATCCCCTCAACCGGTTAGCTTCACGGGCAGCAACTTTGACGGATGGTCGCATGGTTGATCTAATGACGCCTACACATTCGCGCTCGGCGACATGACTTCTGTGTGCGGCGACGATTCGTCGCGAAAACCAAAGCTGCCCTGCTTGCCATTTTCTTCCAGCTTTACGTTGGCGGTGGCGATAGTGCTGGGACTGACGTCATTCAACGCTCCTTCCGTTCCTCGTCCTCCTCCAGGTTGCCGGCGTCGCACTGTGTCTCACATCGGACGTGATGATCATTACCATGGCGTTCTAGCGGCCGTGCCTCTGTTCACGGATTTGGTCGAAAACGGCGGCGGTGAGAGCGTATCCCTTTCACCATGGGAGGAGGTGCCAAAAGGTGGCGTGCAACTGCAATCGGACACCATTCGAGGAAAGCAGGGCACCTACTATTTTAGCGGTGTGGCCATGAAGCTTGCCACGTTAGTGCAACGTTTCGATCTCACCTCGGACGCGGCCGCGATTGACGCCGGCACGAGGGCGGTGTGGTTCGCAGGTGCCCTAGGTGGGTACAGCGGCCAGACCGACGCCGCCACGTTGACGGTGAAATTTTTCGAGGATGTGAATCGGTCTTTGTTCCTCGGTGGCCACTCGACGTTCGAAGTTACCCCTCGGGGCCGCGATTTTGTCACGCAACTCGTCCCGCGAAATGCCACTGCATGTCTACCGCCGAAAACGCGACTGTTGCAGCTTGAACTCGTATTCGCGCGCGATGGGACGACGGGATCAAACGACGGCTACGCGGATGCCGTCGCCATGGCGATATTCCCAGTGTCCAAATTCGATCAATCGGGGCGCGCAGGAGTGAATGTTATCCGGGATAGCTCACCACCCCTTGAGCCGCTGTCACCTCTCCTCTCCAACCAATCATTTCCCGTGGTTACGGATTGCCGCTCATGGCTTCCTCACATCGGCAGCGTCGCAGCGAACACCACGGCTCTGTACTACTACGCGACGCGGGCAATGTCATACGTCGGCCTCGCGTATCAGCGCTTCTACCTCGACAGCGACACACGCGCAAATTTGATACGCTTGCACGAGCGGAAGCCTCGTTCTTGGCTGGCCCTTCTCCCAGCGGTTCACCAAATCACGATCACAACCGAGCTAGGGGGAACCACGAAGCAATCTGACACGGCCCAAATCGACGTGGCTTTTTTTTCTTGTGATGCCGTAGCAGCCTCATCAGCGGTACTTTCACCTTTACGGACGTACTCCACTTCGCCTGTGACCGTGGACGACCGCAAAGCGGAAACGGTTCGCCTGCGCCGCACGTTCACAGGGTGTTTGACTCATGACGTCTGCTACTTTGACGTCTACATGCGCTTCCAGGCTGCGACCGCGATTAACGCAACGACAGCGACCAACAGCTGGGCAGCCATTGCCAACGTCACGGTGACGTACTTCGAACGGCTGGCACCATCGGTCGCTGGTTTTAACTTGGTCGTGAATCCTGACTGTTCTCCGGACGTTGACATGTCGTGCACGTGGAGTAACGTCGCAGGCTATTCATCCTTCGTTCCCGATGCGTTGAAACGAACTTGGTGCATTCCCGGACTTGGTTCGCAAAGTTGGATGCAGCAGCTCGTGAACCTGTCGGCCGTCGCGCCGACTTTGGCGCTGCCCACGTCGTATCTGGAGTTCTCCGCCTCGCTCGGTGGGTACAGCAGTCAGGAGGACTACGCAACGATAACGTTTGAACTGTTCGACGGTGGTTTTAATCTGCTTCGTACCCACACATTGGACGCGCCGACGGTGGCGGAACGGCAAGGTGCCACGTGCGTCGTGCCTCGCATCGCACGGAATTGCCGCCTCGGTGAAGACGGCGAGGTGAGATTCGTCCGGGTCAACGCTCACAGTTTCCTTCTTGCCGGAACGGCGTCTGACGGATATGTCGCCAGGATCAGCGTGGCGGCCAAGACGCTGCCGCCGATGGGGCAACTCACACCCGACAATCTCATCCTCAATGGAGACGCAACACTAGGGAGTGCGGCACCCGACGTCAACGGCTCGTTATTTGGCTGGACAGTTGTTACCGGTGACTTCGAAGTGGCGAACGACCCGTATCTAAAGCCCTATCAACCCGACAGTTGCAAACCGGCGGCTAGCCCAAATTGGTTTTTTAGCGGCTTGCGATCCCTCAAGGTGACCGTTCAACAAACTGTACCCTTGACCAACTACGCCACATCCATCGACAGTGGCTCGCAAGCTGCCTACCTCCGGGTGTGGATTGGCGGTTACTTGGGGCAACTCGACTACATCACCGTCACATTTTCCTTCGAAAATGCGCGAAACGTGTCGCTAAAAAACGTGACACTAGGTCCGCAAACCCCCGCAGACCGACAATTTGTCACTACCTTTCAGGAGTTCGCTCGGCCCGAGGAGTTAATTCCGCCACTAACACGCCGCTGTGTTGTGTCGTTTACATGCGAACGCGTGGAAGGAAAAAACTGCGACGGTTTTGTCGACGATTTGGTATTCAAACTCGTCGACCCACGTCGGTTCACGGTGCCACCACTCCAGCGAACCGCAGACCGTGCTGAATTGGTGGTGTTGAGCTTCCCGCGGCACACGGCTCCTTCCTCCATAGCGAATAAGCTTCGTTGCCCTTCGAACGTGACGATTGGATTCTCACGAACCTCGGGTTCGTCGTGTTGGACGGCCACGTTCCCAGCCGGCGTCACGACACAGCCCTATGATCCACGGTGGGCCACGATCGCCTTGCCGCCCGGGCAGCCACCGTCCAACGGCAACAGTATCCCCGCCGCTCATCTGCCGACGGCGGGCAGCGGCTTGTTGTTCGCAGTCCCAGCATCAACTCAAAGCGTCATCTATCAGTTCATATCGCTGCAGACGCGGCTCGACTGGATTGACGCCGGCGCCCAAGACGCGGTGGTCACCGCCTGGCTGGGAGCGGTGTCCGGTCACCCATCCCCTACCGTCGAGCTCACCTTCGTCAACGTGTCTTCCGATGAACGCGATTTCGACTGCGACACGACGACGTCTTGGCAGCGCCGGTTACGGCGCATCGGCACCGCATTGACAATGACGTTTTCTCGCGTTGAGATGGCCGCCGCGCTGTTTGCTCTTCTGAACGTGTCGTCATCGACCGCCGCTTCGTTTGCAGGGCAACCGTTGTTTCAGTATGGGTGGCTCCGTACGCTGGTGCCGGTTGGCGCCCGCGGGGCATGCGTCGCGTTAACACTGCCTGCTGCAGGAAGGGCCTCCTTAATCGCAACCTCTTTCATTGACACTGGAATCGAGTTTGCGCTACTACCAGACGGGGGTGGTGTCAGTCCCGGAACCACCGCACCCCTCTTTCCTGGGGGGTCATCGACGACTACGGCACAGCGTGCCGTTTCGGCCTTGGCCACGACGAGCGACGTCAGCGTGGTGGTCCACGGGGGGCTCGTTGACGACAACGGTGAAGCGAGGGTGACGGCCGGCCGTGCCAACCTGAATGCCAGTCGGACGGTCGAAAACGCGACCCTGTGGGGGTGGTGGTGGATAACAGAGTCCGGCCACCAAGCGGCGTCCAAGGAAAACGATAGGACGTCACGCACCCCATGGACATTCCTCACGCAAACGGTTGACCTGTGTGACTATCGCGCCGCGATCGACGCATCGTCGTTCGCGCTAGGGATCGACTGGAACGGCACCGAGCAAGCGTCATTGACCGCGTGGGAACTAGCGCTGCAGTTTCTCTCCGCCAACGGTTCAACCCTCATGCAGACCGCGTCGCTCGAACCGCGCGACGGCAATGTCAACGCGACCAAGAATGCGTCCATCATGCTGCTTCGGATTCCACAAAGTGCACGGGTGTTAAAAGTGACGTCGTTGTCCCTCCGTCCGCGCTCCGGACCCTTACCAACTGCATCCGGATCTGGTGATGATGAGCTGATGGAATCCCCCGCTGTTAGTGGTAGCCAATCGCGTTGGCATTTTCCCTCTGTGCGTTTGATCCTTCTCGGAAAAAATGGATCGATTCCAGGAGCCTTTACCGATAATGACGATGCATCCACGCCCCCTCGACCGGAAGTCCGCATGGTGACAGAACACTTCTGGCAAGCTGCCTCCTCGGCTCCCCCTGAGTTCGTGCTCGTGGACGAGGATGCTGAAAACGCGACTCTCACGACCGAGTGGTGGGCTCCAGGAGGCAATGGGACGGCGGATGCAAGGGTCGAAAGTGTGCTGTACGAGCAAAATGAAGCGACGGAGGAGGCGGAGGACGGCGTGACGGCGACGCTCGGCGGATGGCGGCAGTGGGGCAATGTGCGCACAACGCCTCGCGCAGCGTGGCCCCTCACCGTCGCCCTCTCGATATCCGCGGATGGCGCTTCTTACAATAGGACCGTCGGCAAGCGGGCGCTCGCCGTCGGCGCTGTGAGGAGAACGCAGGGGGCCGCCGTCGGCACGTTGTCGGCGGTGGCTTGGAGAAACCTTTCCATAACCAACGCGACGTGGTATAAGGACATTGACGATGAACGGGTGCCCGTGGCGTTCGAAGCCCTGCTCGGCGGCGTTGGCTTTGACATGGACTTTGCCACGGTGACGGCCATGTTTCTCGACACTCGCGGCGACGAGCTGAGCCGAATGACGTTAGGCCCGCTAAGCGCCTGCGCGAGATATGGAGTGTCTGGGCTGTGGCTGTTGCGCGCGGCGGCGATTGTGCCAGCGACCACTCGCAAGGTCGCCGTCCGGATCCGCCTGTTGCATGTGGACTCCCCGTTCAACGACGCCTACGTGGACAACGTCAAGCTGTGGCTTTTGGCCCTCCGGCCACAGTCGTTCTTGCCCAGGACGCGGACCGTGACAGTGAGTCGCGAGACACAGTACATCATCACCTCGGAAACGCAGGCATCGAGCACAAACGGAGGGGTCTCCACGGTGGTGGTGGCGACACCTCCTGCGGTATCTCAGCCGCCGGAGATCACCGTAACGCTCCCCTCGTCGTCGTCCAGCGCTCCAGTTCTTAGCGCGTCCAGCAGGCAATTCGACGCGGTCTCCACCGGACCATCTACGACGATGCGAAACGAGACGACACCCCCACCACCCGCCGTCGCCACAACAACAACGCCGACGGATGTCAGCGTATCGTCGTCATCGCAAATGTCGGGGGCCGCCAGCGTCATGGCGTCTCCGGAGCTTACGAGCACGACAATGGCCGCCGCTTCCACGCTGGGGCTCTTCTTCGGGAGCATGGACGCGATGTCTCTTGGCCGCGCCGAGGCGACGGGTAGACTGTTGTACTTTTGTCATTTTGTGCCCAGCGGGCGAGCTTCGCAAGGCGAAGGGTTGCGTGAAACCTTCTTTGCCCCACTGCGTTTTCCCACCAGCATGCTTCCGGTGCTCGCGATCGGCGACGCTGCCACGGTTCCCGGTGCTTACTTGCGTGGGACGGTGGTCGCCAACGTTGCGGTAGGTTGCGTCGTGTTACCGGCCTTACTGATCCTCGCGTCGTACGTGAAGGCGCAGCTTTTTACACGTCAATCGACCGATCGGCGAGGTGGTGAGGTCATGCCGTCGTCGCCTCTGCGACAGGCGGGGCTACCGGGCACTGCGATACTTATCGGTGGCGTGGTGTTGCGAGGCACCGTGTATTCGGCAACACTGTTACTCGCGTCAGGTGAGAGCGTCATCTTCGGCTCCGTGGGAATTGTCTATGCGGCTTCCGTCCTTGGCTTTGGCATTTACTGTACTTCCCAGCTGCCGCGTTTCGTGCAATCGGGCGCCGTGCGGTACCTCGCCGCAACAGTGATGTTACGGCAACTAAACATAGACGTCGCCCCACGAGAGAGAGAGGCGGATCCTCCCGCCCCCAAAGCGTCTCATTTGCATGAGGCAACCATCGCCGCGAGTCGTGGCCATCCGATGGTGGGTCACGTGCTGCTCGGCACTGGCATGTGGAGCCACCACGACACGACCACCCCGTCCAGGGACAGCACTCCGTCTCCAACTAACGGCGACGACGACGCGGCGTCGGCAAGGCGTTGGTACGATGGCTTCCAGGCGCTGTTTGGACGTTATCGCGGCGTCAAGGGAGAACGAGGAGGAGGTGGTGCCTCCCCTGCCCTAGGTGCCGTCGGGCTCGCGCTGGCGTCCAGCTTCAGCGTGGAGGCCCTCGCCACGGTGCTAGCGTCCGTGGCAGAAGGCATGGCGTGGCGCTCTTGCGAGGCGGGGCTCTGGGTGGCGCTGGTTTCGGCCGTGCTCGTCTTTCTTTGGGGGTTGGTGCTACGCCCTTACATATTGGCATCCAAAAACGTGCTTGCCGCCATGATCAACCTCATTGCCCTCGGGCTGGTGTGCCTTGTTTCCATCTCGATGTGGCTGCGGCCCCCCGCGGATCGAGGCGGGGAGGCCTCTTCTTCCGCAAGGTCAGTCATCGACGAGTTCGTCTTCGCCGCTACCCTTGCTGTCAGCGTTGTCGGCTTGCTGACGAGCCTCGTATCCATCGCAAGATTGTTCGCTCAGCGCCGCTTCGAGCTGCAAACTCCGGGGCAAGATCAGTCTCTGGCTCATCTCGTCTCTTCAGATGTCGGCGCAGCCGGACGAGACAAGGACGTCCCGCTGCTGACTCTGTCGCCATCTCTTGCATCGATGGCCCCCGCCTCCCCACAACAACGACCTTCAGTACCTTCCTCCTCGTGGAAGCTGCAAAATCCTCTCTCTTCGCGTTGAGGCCTAGCTTTGCGAATGAATCGCGTTCTCCATCGGTTTTCTTCTCCCTCAAGTCTTTTGCCCTTCATATTCGAATCGAACGGTAGTATCCTTTCGCGTAACGTGAGGAGCCAGAGATCGCGGCGCGAATTACGAAAATTGTGTGGTGGTGAATTTGGAAGGTGTTGACTTCAGTCAGCTTTGTCGAAGTCCATCAAGTCAAGATGGCTGTGAGCAGAGTGCCAGCCTGGCTGAAAGGCCCATGGCTGACGAAGCGAAGTCAGGCATTGCCCGCCGCGGAGGAGCCCGTGTTCGTTCCCGGCACGGCCATGAGCTCGGCGGCCGCGGAAGCCGCCGTCGCTGAAATGATGACTGCGGCCGCGCAGCGCGCTCACACGTTACCCAATCTGCCACTCGAAATTCTGCAGTTGATCATGTTGTACTTGCCCGCCAACGACGTGCGATACCATGCCCGGGTGAGTCGCAGTTTCCGTCTGGCTATTAAGGATGCCAGCATGTGGCAAGCGTTGCTCGATCGCGATTTCAGTGAGTCCGCGACGGACCGCGCCGTTGCGAAGCACCCAGAGCACCGGCTCGAGGATGTTCATCAAATGCTCACGACGAACCAATACGTCGAGAAGCGGTTCGAAGATCGCACGACATCGCAGAAGGTCGGAATCGTACTCGGCACGATCGCGATGCTCCCGTTGTTAATCGTGTGGCTCCTCCCGAAAATCGTCAAAGGCGTGTACCGCAACGGGATATTGCCGGCGATGGACACTTGGTCCACGGAGTGGTCCGCGGCGGATGCTTCCTACGCGAGTGTCGCCAGGGCCGATCCACGCCGCGTGACCTTCTCTCGGCGGCCTTGGTATCAAAAGCTGTCCGTCTTGATCGTCAGCTTCGTGGCACTTCCGTTCTGGGCGGTGCGGTATCCGCGGCGGTTGGTGGCGTTCGTCAAGTATGGCTGCAAACGACTGCGAGGGTCACGAATGGTCAAAGGTTGCGTGGCTCGTTATCGGCACACCGCTTCGTTTCTTTCAAGTCGGGTCGTTCAGCCCCTCATGCTTTCGCTCGCCGCCAAGCAGCGACAATGGGCCATCAACAGCTACCGCCGGCGAGTTCGCATTCGCGCGAAGCTATTCATGTTGCAACGCTGGTGGACGAACCACGTTGTCGCCCCCACCGTCGCGACGGTGTGTCAATTGAGAGATGACACGATCCGGAAGAAGAACCTCTTTGTGGCAGCGGTGGTAAGTGCCAAGGACAGCGTGGTCAGCACAGTGCACACGGCCGCGCAACGGGTCCATGAATTCGTTCAACAGACTTGGAACGCCGCGAAGAATAACATTGTCATCCCGGCTCAACGCGCGGTAATTTCGGCTGCACGGTTCGGGAGACTGAAGGCCGTGGAAAGTGCCACGTGGTTGCAACACAACGTTTGGCTGCCTTTGGTCTCCTGGTCAACAATGATCTGTCGCGATATCGTCGTTCCACTCGCTCGCCAGATCATCGCATGCGCAACGCGGCGCGGCGCCGAATTACGGCATCTCTTCGTATCGACCGTTGAATCCGCGTGTGCCTTCTCCAAAGACGTCATCTATGAAAATTACTTGCGTCCCGCCGCCATCGCCGCGTGGAATGGTGCCACGGAGGTGGCCATCGGCTGTGGCGACGCCGGAGTGCGGTGGTATCATGGATACGTGGTTGTCGCCGCGCGCTCCGGTTGGAATGCGTTGGGCGCGGCGGCGGCGTGGACATACCATCGTGCGTTGGTTCCGTCTGTCGTGGCCGTGAAAAATTGGGGTGTCGCTTGCGGACGTGCTCTTCGCCGCTTGGAGTCCGCCTGCTCCGCGTGGCTGTGGGGGGCGTTGCTAGCGCCAGTCGCCCGGTCGATGCGAGCCGCGTGGCTCGGATGCGTTCGCTGTGTCGCCTACTGTCTCGCTCGCACCCACAGCGGGATCATCGCCTTGATTGCAGCCGGGCGCCGGGTGGGGACGGTGTGCACACTCTTCGTATGGCATAAGGCACTCGTGCCGTGCGGACGAGCGATCCGTTCGGCGGTGCTCGCTGTGGTGGGTGCCGCTGCCTACGTGACACGCCGCTTAATCGATGGCGTCGTCTTCGCGGCCTCGCGGTTCAAGAGACTGGTCACCGTTTGCGCCCAGTGGTTGATGGCGACGGTGCTTCGTCCCCTTGGTCGAACGGTCCGAACCTGTGTTCTTGCGGTCGTTTTTGGTGTGGCGGTGTGCGGCGTCTGTGTGGTCCGCGTTTCCAAATGGTGTGCCACGAAACTGCGCTCCGCTTTCGTCGCGTGCAGTCAATGGCTGTGGAAAGGCGTGTTGTGCCCCACCGGCCGCGCGCTGAAGTCCGCTAGCATGGCCACGTACGACGCCACGACCAAGATCGCAACGTGGGTGAAGCTCTCCGTGTGGCCCCCGATCAAAGCCAGTTTCTGCGCCATGCGCGATGTGGCGATTGGAACGGCGCGAGCAGCCGTCGCGGCGGTCGTCGATGTTGTTCGCAACACAGCGGCGACGGCTCAACGGGGCTACCGATCCGCGGTTCGCCTGTGCGTGGCTTCCTGGCACTCGGATGCGGTGCAGAGTACCGTCGCTTTCGTGCGTCGTTCTCTCGTGGCCAGCAAGCAGTTCGCGACCGCGACAGGCACCTACCTGTGGTTTCAGATGCGATTCATCACGGCAACCGTGATGTCGGAAGGCCGGCGCGCGATCCTTCGTGGCAACGCCGCCATGCGGGAATGGATGCGAATGGCGGCGTCACAATGCCGTATGTGGTGGCTTGCCATCTTGGAGGTGTCAACGTCGCTGATTGGCCGATCCTCGTCGCCATCGACGAAAGGCCGTTGAGACCTATCGGGTCCACCATGAAGGTCCCTTGTTTTTCGTTTGTTTCCGAATGCTTTTGCTTTCTCCATCTGCGCTGCTTTGATCCTCAGAAGGTCTCTTGCCCAATGTTTCTCTCTTAGTTCTTTGTTTTTTTGGTTTCATTGCCCTTTTTTCTATTCTTTCCCGACCCCTGGTCCTTGTGACCACGAAATAAATTACATTGGTTTCCAATCCTTCTTCTTCCACCACCGTCGTTATTTCAGGTTGGTTCTTTTTTTCGCCACTTTTTTTCTTCCCACAAAGCTACCTTCCAAACGATCCTTGGAAGGGGGGGGTCTTCGTTCGCCACGCAGATCTGTTGTCAGTCCTCACGACGTTTTCCCCTATTCTCTTCGCCACGCGCATTGATGCTGACGTGTGTAGTTGCCGATGTGACCTGAAGAAATATTTGCGGAAAACCACAGCTTTCATCGATTCGGCCCAAATCCCTTCAATGTCGGCATCCTCCTCTGCGACGAAAAAGAGGGTGCCACCACCGCTCCGCGCGCCTCCCAGAATCGCGTCGGTGTGCAGCGTTTTTCCGGATGAGTGCTTTTCTCAGGCCGACATGAAGCGACTGCTCAACGTGCGCAACCCTGTTGTGGAGAGACTGCTGAGTGCCCCTCACATCGTGAGCCGACGCTTGATGCTTTTACCTTCGCCCGCCGCGGGGACGGGGGGGCCGTCGTCGTCCGTTCCCTCTTCGGCCTCCCTCAGCCGTGAACACAGCAACGTTGGCGGCGGCGGTATGCTTTCTCCACAGGTTGCACAACACTACGACGGCGCGCCACTCCAATCCTCGTCCACATTCTCCTCGCCCGCCGCGCCGTGGGTCGACTCGACCACGCCCGCCCAGATCAGCCGGGCTGGCAGTCCACCGCCCGCTGCCGGCAGATCCGACTCCACGTCACCCGACGTCGCGCCTCTCCTCTTCGCCAGCGGCAGCCTCGGAAAGGAGAATTCCGGGGCCCTCAATGAGCGGTTTCAGCTCGGTCTGCAAACCATCGGCGTGGAAGCGGCGCGTCGTGCCCTGCGGGACGCCGGTGTGTCGCCGAGTGATGTCTCATGCGTCGTCGCCGTCACGTCCACGGGGCTTTCACTGCCAGGCTTTTCCGCTATTTTGCAGCGTGATTTGGCATTGCCCCGGGATGTACAGCGCCTGGACATTGTGGGGATGGGTTGCAACGCCGGCATGTCCGCGTTGCGGAATCTGTCCACGATCATCTCGGCGGACCCCGAGGGCGTGGGCCTGCTCGTGTGTTGCGAGATCTGCTCCGCTCTCTATGTCAACGACGACACCGCGGCGACGGGTATTGTCAATTCGCTGTTCGGCGATGGCGCGGTTGCCATGGTGCTGCGCGGAGGGGACGACGCAACTGGCGCAATGGCACCTTCACGGCCCGAAGTCCGTCTCGTCGACTTCACGAGCGCCACGCTGCCCGAGTACTTCGACGACATGATGTACGTGGTGCCACCGGAACACGATCGCCTTTGTTTCCGCCTCAGCAAACGGATTCCGTTCGCGGTCGGTGACAACGTCCACGTACCCGTTTTGGCGTTGTTGGAAAGGCACCGCTTGACCACCGCCGATGTCGCACATTGGATCGTCCACACGGGCGGAGCTGCCGTGATGACTGGCATCAAGCGCAACTTGGGATTGTCGGACGACGCGCTCCGCCACACGGCGTCCGTGTTGCGTGACTATGGTAATGTGAGCAGCGGCTCGTTCCTCGTGAGTTTGGAACGGCTGTTTGAGGAACATCGGCAATCCGGAGGCAGCGTCATCGTTGCCGGAGATCGGGTCGTGCTCATTGCTATGGGCCCCGGCGCGACGATTGAGGTCGGACTCGGGATTTGTTGCCACTGACGCATTCAGTGACCTGTCCGAACTCGGGCGCGGAAAAGGATATCTTTAAAAGCGACATGCTTCATATTTCATTTTGCGAGTGACAAGCCATTCTATAATTCTACCCTTCTCTGGACTTTGCCTACCCTCCGTCGCATTTTTTCCCAAATCCTATCGCGTGTGCTTCGGATCCTTTTCCCATTTTCGCGCATCAGCTAAAAATATGGAAAGCTTATGTCTGCCATTGCTGTGATGAAGTGCTGTTTGCGCCGTTGGCACCCCCCCCTCTGTCAGGTCAATCGATTCGGCGTACAATGCGTCAACGACTTCTGCCCACCGCTGATCGCATCGACGAATCCA
>ERZ1292633.540-Hain-H41-02um-R1-540-length-43466-cov-6_pt2 | contig 30153 bp, 25 predicted proteins | sample MGYA00564406_ERZ1292633 | MGnify/ENA primary metagenome ERZ1292633 (study PRJEB36523, sample SAMEA6512639) | groundwater metagenome | collected 2019-01-08 | study: AquaDiva: Metagenomics assemblies of 32 groundwater samples
CGCCCAACCGCGCGCCGCCAGTCCCCCGACGATGAAGCTGCCCAGCGGCGAGAGGCCGATGAAAATCATCATGTAAAAGCCCATCACCCGGCCTCGATGCTGGTCGTCGGAAAGATCTTGGAGCGCGGTGTTGATCCCCGCCAAAACCATGATCGCGCTCCAGCCCGCGACCATCATGAACGCGCAGGACATGATGAAAACCCGCGACCACGCCATCCCGATCATCACCAAGGCCATGGCGACGCTGCCCGCGATGAGTTGACGCCCCACCCCCCTCACGCCCCGCCGACGCGCCAGGGCCAAGGCCCCCAGGGTCGCGCCCAGGCCCGAACAAGACGAAAGCATCCCCAGCCCCTTGGCTCCGGAGCGAAGAATGTCCTCCGCGTACACCGGCATCAAGGTGTACAAGGGCAGACCCGCCACGCTGAATACGGACAAGACCAGAAGCAGGAGACGGATCGGATCGCAGGAAAAAGCGTAGGCCAATCCTTCGCCGATGTCCTTCCACGTGCCCTCGCCGCTGGGCGTCGCGTCGGGACGCCGCACGTCGCGCATCAGCGCCAGCGCCACAATCACCGAAACGTAGCTCAAAGCGTTGATCGCGAAGCATCCCGCCTCGCCGAGCTCGGCGATGGCCACGCCCGCCACGGCCGGGCCGATGATGCGCGAGGCGTTGACGATGGCCGAATTCAGCGCGATCGCGTTGTGCCGGTGCTCGACATCGACCAGCTCGCCGATGAGCACCTGGCGCGCGGGCATGTCGAAGGCGTTGACCACGCCCACCGCCAACGACAGCGCGAACACATGCCACACCTGGACATGCCCCCCCCAGGTCAGCATCGTGAGAAAAACGGCCTGGAGCATCGCGAGGAATTGGGTGCGCTTGACCAAACGCAGATGATCGGCGCGGTCGACGGCCGCCCCCGCGTAGAAGCCCAGCAGAAACACGGGAAACTGACCGACGAAGGCGATCAGGCCCAGCATCATGGGGTCTCGTGTCAGACGGTACACCAGCCAGGACTGGGCCGTCACCTGCATCCAGGAGCCCACCAGCGAGAAGAATTGGCCGAAAAAAAACAGACGGAAGTTGCGGTACTTCAGCGCGTCGAACATGGCGTGAACCGCGATTATAGCAAAGCGCTCTTGTCGCCAATCCTCCGAGGTGATAAGATTGCCCGAATGATTTGGCGAGGATACCCCTTGATGCTCCTTCTGATCGCGGCCCCGTCGCGAGCCGGTCAGCCCTCGCTCGATTCCCTCCTCTCTCTCGAGACCCGGCTGATGAAGCAGGCCTCTCAAAAACCCGCGGACGCGCCATTGACCGTCCAAGTCGCCCAGACCAGGGCCCAGATCGCGTATCGAAAAGCGGGCCAGGGAGACATCGAGGGAGCCGCGGCTTATTTGGAAAATTCCCTGGCCCTGGCCCCTGATCATGCCGACCGCTGGACCATGCTCGGGGATCTCTACCAGCTCGTGGGCGCGCCCGGCGCCGGACATCTCGCTCAAACCGCCTACGAGAGATCACTAAAGCTTGATCCAAAACGCGTCCAAACCCGGGCGCGTCTGGCGTCATTGTTCCTCCATCAAGGACGATTTCTCAAAGCCATCGAGGAGTTCGAGCCCTTGGTCCAAGGCGACGGGGACGAGGCTCCCCGGACCGACTATCTCCAGCCCTTGGCTGCGGCCTATGCCGCCTCCGAGGAAAACGGACGGGGAGCACGCTTCTTCCAGCGCATGGCGAAAAAAGGAGGCGGGCCGGCCTTCAAGATCGCGGCCGCCGTGCTCCACTGGAACTCCCATGAGGACGTCCCCTTGCTCGGCCCCATCAAGCGCGGCTCCGCTCTCAAGCTCATCAAAGAGGCCGAAAGCGAGGCCTCTGGAACCGACTTGGCTCTTTACGCCCTGAGGTTGCGACATCGCTGGGAGAACGCCTCGTCCCCATGAGCTCGATCCTGCTGGCCTTGGCCGCCGCCTCCCTGCTCAGCGCCTCCGAACCCGCTCCGGCAAGCTCCCTGGCGCGCGACGACGTGCGATTTTTGCGCGCGCGAAAAGAGGAGGCCCTGTCCAGGCTCACGGAACGTTTTGAGAGCCTGATCCCTCCCGAGGCTTATCACTCGGACGGAAGTCCCAATCTCAACCACCCGGAGTACCAGAAAGCGAAGGAGCGCTGGGAAAAATCCATGGAGGCCGCGCATGATCGCTATGATCGCCTCGACCCCCGACTGAAGGAAATCCCCCAAGTGCCCAAGGGCGAGGCCGTCGCGCCCGGGATCATCAATTCCGGAGGACCGATCAAGAAATTGGGAAGCGACATGGACCTGACCGCCGAATCCGAAGCCGCGGGCCGCGCCTTCGTCAACGATCTGAAGAATAAAAAGCCCGGTTTGGAGGTGGTCGAGGACTCCCTCGCCTGGCGGATACCCGAGAAAGATCTTGTGGTCTGGAAAACCCCTAAAGCCAAGAACGCCGCGGGATCTTGCGCCCAGCTCGCCGAGTACCAGCAAAAAGCCAAACCTCACGCGGATACCTTTCCCACCGCAGGGGGCATGCACAGCACCTCCGGCGGGAAGCTCGGAGTCGACGACCCCAAGGGGGCTGTGCTCTCCAACGCCATAAAGGCCTCCGACGCCGGAATCATGGGCGATCCCGGGAAAGCCGATCTGCAGATGGTGGGCAAAAGCGTTTCCAAGGCCGCCGAGGCCGCCGGCACCAAGTCCCCGACCCCGTTCTATGAGAAAGCCGAGAAGGTGCGGTCCCGCCTGACCCCGGAACAAGCCGGGGTCACGACTTTCGGAGCCAAGCCCGAGCGCAAAAAAATCGAACGGGAATCATTCGTCAACCAAGCCCGGGACGAAATCGAAAAAGCGTACGAGAACGCCTCCCGAAAAAGCGCGCAACTCGATGAGCGGCGTAGCCGCCAGGCCGCCGAGCTCCTGGAGGCCGGAGACAAGGCGGGCCACGCGCGAGTGCGCGAGGAGCAAATCGGCGCCCGGGTCTCCAACGAGGCGACGCTCCACGAGATGTCCAAGGACAACCCCGCCATGGTCAAGAAACTGACCGGCCAAGACCCTAAGACGCTCCCCGGCCAGGAACACTTCATCGGAGAATCCGCGAAGTTGACCAAAATCGTGGAGGAAACCCACCAGCCCAAACCCGCGCCCGATATTCCGGTCCCCCCATCCATCGGAGTGGCGGACGCGGCCAAAAAATGGGGATATCGAGCCCTGGACGGCCTCGACATCATCGGCTCGGGCATCGGCGGGGCCGAAGCCGAATTGGAGGAGGCGATACGCCAAGGACGATCTCCCAGCAAGGTCCGCGCCGTTCAAAAAGCCGTGGGCGAAACGCTGTGGCAGATGACCGGAATCCCCCTGGTGGCCGGGGCCGCCTCTCGCGCCAAGGAAGTCGTCAACGAGGAGCTCGCCAAAGACGACGCCCAATGGGGGGACCGCCATTGGGGGATCGCGGCCCGCGTGAGAACCGCCATCCGTCTTGGAAAGGATCTGGCCGGCATCGACGGCAACACGTTGATCGCCGAGGAGGAAATCCGCCGCGAGGAAGACGCCGCCCATCGCGAGGGTCGCCAACCCAGCTACGCGCGCAGCACGATCAATGGATTAGCCCGAGGCATCGGAGGGCTCATCGGCATCGCCAGGATCGCGGAGTTTTCCTCGCGCGATTGGCCGGCCGAGGCGGCCAACGCCATGGAGGGGCGATACCAGCGCCATTGGGCCCAGGCCCGCGCCGAAGAGTCCTTGTCGAAAATCAAAGGGTTGATCGGGGAACTTCGGGAGGCCGCGGCCTCCTTGGACCCGGCCAATCCCGCCAGCCGTGAAACGATCTCCCGCCTGGCGGCGCGCTACGGCGACGCGCGCCAGGCCTTGGCCCGAATCGGCCAATTTTCCCGGGAACAATTCGGCGCAGATGACGAGATGACCCGATTGATTTACGGCACGGCCTCCTCTCTTCCCAAGCCCGAGGCTTTTACGGACGCACTGAAGGACTTCCTCCCCTCGAAAACCAGACCGTCCGAGACGGAGATCGGCGAACTCGTTCACGGAGCCGAACAGCCGCCCAAGCGGCAAGAACCGTCCGCCTCTTGGGCGGCGGGCCGAGTGGAGACCGTCGCTGAAGAACGTTCTCAGCCTCCGCCCGCGGCCCCGGAACCCGAACTCCCGGCGGAACTGCCGCCCCCGGCCCCGGTGGCGCAAGAAGCGGAGGGGAGCGACGGCGGACAGCCGGCCTTCGACCCGGCCCCATTGATCGGAGCCATGGCCGCCATATACAATCAGGCCGCCGGGAAAGGGGCTCCATCGACCAACGATGGGGGAGGAGGAGCGTCCCAGCCCGCGGCTCCCGCTCGAAACAGCCCGGTCGCGGCCAATCAGCACGAATGTCCGGGAAGCGTGGGAGGAAAATTCACCCTCCTGGGAGTCTACCACTACACGACATTCACGGCGGCCGACGGCCGCAACGTCGTTTCCACCGAAGGCCATCCTCCCGTGTCGGGAACCCGGCAGCTCCATCAAATCCTTTGCCGCTACAAGAGCGAGAGCGGTTATACCAGCGACATGAACGGATACTGGATCGATCCTCAGACCAGCTACATGAGCTCCACGCGCGGCCCCGGCGGAGCCTACCAACTCAAGAGCGACCGAACCATGTCTTGGGTGGAGATGGGATTGGCCTCGAACAACCGGCTGGCTCCCGACGTATGGCAGCCCGTGGCTCGCGATTTCCTCCGATGGTTCGAAGACAGGGGCAAACCATACCCATGAAGCGCTGGGCTGCGTTGGCGACGGCCTTCTTGGCCTGCGGCTGCGCGACGGGCGGCTATTCCCGCATGCGCCACCCGGCCGTTCACAATGGCCCGCCCGTCAGCCGGGATCAAGCCCAACGGTGGTGGCGCGGCGCCGCAGTCACGCTCAAGAGAGAGGTGAACTTCGGCCGCTCTCCGGAATGGGAGGGCGTTTGGTTCAGCCAAATCGAGGTTCCCCGCCATAACCAAAAGCCATTCGAGGCGCCCAACACGGATTTTCGCATCCAGTTCCATCTCACGGACAACGCGGCGTCCCGTCGCCTGCTGAGGAGCGGGAGACTGCCCGCAGGCACGACGGCCGCGGGGCTGGACTGGCGGGTCGCAAGGCAGGCTCGCCAATGGGGAGCCGAGGACTTTCCCGTCTTGGATCTGCGGCTGGGCGATGGCTCGAATCTCTCGATCGTGATCGCCTGCGAACACTGGCGCACGCTGTTCTCCGGCGCCAATGACTGTTCTGTCGAGGGAGTTCTGCGGCGCGCGGAGCCTTACCTCCGCGCGCATTTTTTCGATTTTTCCGCGACACGCGGCTCTCCCCCGGCCCGCTCCATCGCCGCCGGGTCCCAACCCGAAGAACCCTCTCCCTCCCTCGCGATCCTGGCCGTCTCGGCCAAACCTCCGGAAATCTCTCCCGGATCCAGCGTCGAACTCCTGATCAACTACACGCTCCAGGGAGCGGCCGGAAACACGACCGCGCTGGAGAGCCGGCGGGTCTCCTTTGGAGACGCCATCATCGCGGACCTTCCTTCCGAACTGTCCCGGCCCTCCGGAACGTTCACCTCTAGCCAAAAGCTCCAAGTCCCGGCCTCGGCTAGGCCCGGGGTCTATCGCCTCAACGCGACGGTCAAAGCTCTGGGCCTCTCGGCCGAGGGCAGCGCGCTTTTCGAGGTGAAGCCTTGACGATAAGTCCTCGCGTCATAGGCCTTTTGTCCGATCCCTGAGAGGCCAATCGACTCATCCGCTCCCTTGGGAAAAAATTTAACCTGTGGGTGTGAAGAACTGTTTGGTCGGCATCCTGGGCGTTTTAGAGCTGGGCATGTTTCCGGCCGCAGCCGTCGCCCTCAACGTTCAGACGCCGATCGCGCGAACCTCCAACGCTCCCGCATGGACCGTCTCCCAGCCCGTCCTGGGCGCGTCCGCCCCGATGGCGCTCGCTCCCATATCCCCGCTCTCCGGACATAGCCTAGCCAACCTGGTTTTTCATGCTCCACCGGTCATAATCCCCCAGACCGCCCGCGCCGTCCTGGCTTCCATGTCGGAAGGGACGAAAGCAAGCCTCCCCTCCGCAGACCTCCAACAAAAATCGCCGGAGACCTCCCATATCTCGGCGTCAGCGTCGTTCGCGCAGCTCAACGGCGAATTTCTGATCGCGAGGCAAGCCATTCCCGACGAAGTCTTGCCCCCGGCGCTGACGATCGGGACGCCGGCCGACTCCGCACGCGTGCGAACTCTCTTCGCCAAGGCCCGGGAAACCTATGAGGCCGCGCAACGACAACAGTCCCATCGCCCCAACTTCTCGGGCTTCCACGTCTACGCCGCCGTCGAGCTCGACGACGGCCGTTGGACCTCGGCCGGCAATATGGAGTTGAGCCGCAAGCACACCCTTTGCGCGGAGCGCTCGGCGATCATCGGCGCTCTTGGCGCGGCCGAGGCCGGAGCCAAGGTGCGCACGATCGTCGTCAGCAATTCGGGCGAGACGTTCAAAAAAATCTGCGCCGAATGCTTGGGGTGGATGGCGACCGATAAGTTCTTTTCTCCAGACACCCGGATCGTGAGCGTCGAATACGACCCGGGTTCGGATAAGATCCGCCTGCACGGGCGCTCCGTCAAGGACATCCTCCCCTTTCATTTCGCCTCGCCTCAGCCTTCCTGGACCGATCAACAGATCGGCTCCCTGGCCGTGGAACTGAGTCCAGCGGCGCAGGGAACCTCCCCAAAGGCCATGCGCTCGCTCATGAAATCGGCGCGCGCGGCGTATGATGACGGCCAAGCTGAGAACTTCTCCGCCAAGCCCCAGGCGGCCGCCGTTCAACTGACCCCCTTTTGGCGGGGCTCGGCCGTGCGTTTCGAGTGGGCGCCGCGTTTTTCCGAAGAAGAGGACCTGCAGGCCGCGGCTTCAGCCTTGAAAAAAGCGGCTCGCGCGCAGGGCTGGCTGCGCGCCGCGTCGCGGCTGGCGGACCGGCTGACCTTCAAACTGCTGGGCATCGAGGCTAAGGCCGCCCGGTGGCTGGCGGCTCCGCTCATCGATGCGGTGGCCTATTACGGCAAGGATTCGAACCTCCCGATCCAAAGCTTCGGACGCCTGATCAGGCGGGGCGCGAGCGCCGGCACGAAGATTCTACGGATCGAAAACGGCCGCCTCGTGGTGCGCACCCTTGGCGAGGTCATGACCGAAATTTACGTTCGGGACACCCGACCTTGACAGCCCCTCGCTCGCATTCCATAATACGCTTGGCATGGATGTCCTCAAACGCTGGTTCAAGCAGGCGGCGAACCCTGGTTATCTGACGGGAGCGCTGCTTATTGGCGTGCTGGGGTCCGGGATCGGCTGGAATCTTTGGATTCGCCCCCTGCGCGACGTCTCCCAACGCCGCTACCAGGCCCACCAAGCCATGATGCGCCTCTACGACCTGCAAATGCAATACCGGGCCGCCCGCGGCGTCTTCGCCGGGGACATCGACACGTTGCTGGCTTCCACCCAGGACGGCGAGCGCGTCCGCTCGATTCTCAAGGCCAACACCGACTTCACGACCCTGACCGTGGTCGGAGGAGAGCAAAGCTTCCGCCTCGAGGCCAACGTCCTGGACAGCGAGCGCACCATCATCAAGATTCGGGGCCCGATGGGCGAGCCCCCGCGCCGTTAGGTGGCCGTAACGGGGCTTTTCCGCCTCCGCTCCGCCTTCAAGCCCGCCGGCGACCAGCCCGAAGCCATCAAGACCTTGGTCGGCCGCCTGCGCGAGGGCGCTCCGGCCCAGACGCTTCTCGGGGTCACCGGATCCGGCAAGACCTTCGCCATCGCCAACGCCATCGCGCAGCTGGAGCGCCCCACGCTGGTTCTCTCGCCGAACAAGGTTCTCGCCGCGCAGCTGTACTCCGAGTTCAAATCCTTCTTCCCTGAAAACGCCGTTGAGTTTTTCATCTCCTACTACGACTACTACCAGCCCGAGGCCTACGTCCCCTCCACGGACACCTACATCGAAAAAGATTCCTCGATCAACGACCGCATCGACCGCCTGCGCCTGAAAGCGACGAGCTCTCTGCTCGCCCGGCGCGACGTCGTCGTCGTCGCCTCCGTCTCTTGTATCTATAACATCGGCTCGCCCGACTCCTACTCCAACCGGGCGGTCCCGCTCGAAGTGGGATGGGAAGTGAGCCGCGACAGCCTGGTCCGGCAGCTTGTCGACGTCCATTATGAGCGGAACGAGGTCGAGTTCACGCGCGGCAAGTTCCGAATGAAAGGCGGGGTCATCGATATTTTTCCGGCTTACATGGAAACGGCGCTGCGCGCGACGCTGGAAGACGGCGTCGTTTCCTCTCTGATCGAATTCGATCCGCTGACCGGATCCAAGATCAAGGCTTTGACCCGCGAGTGGGTCTATCCCGCCAAGCATTTCGTCACGGGCGGGCTTGAGCGAGACCGCGCCGTCACCGCCATCGAAGCCGAGCTCGCGCAACGTCTGTCGTTCTTTCGCGCGCAAGGAAAGCTTCTCGAGGCTCAGCGCCTGGAGCAGCGGACCCGCTACGATCTGGAAATGCTGCGCGAGTTGGGCTTTTGCCACGGCATCGAGAATTATTCTCGCCACCTCTCCGGACGTCCCGCCGGCGAACGCCCTTTCTGCCTCATCGATTTCTTCCCCAAAGACCATCTGCTCGTCGTCGACGAGTCGCACGTCGCCGTGCCGCAGATTTCCGGCATGTACGAGGGCGACCGGGCGCGCAAGCAGACCCTCATTGATTTCGGCTGGCGCCTTCCCTCCGCCTTGGACAACCGCCCGCTTCAATTCGCGGAATTCGAGCGCCTCGCCGGGCAAACCGTTTTCGTGTCCGCGACCCCGGGGCCCTACGAGTTCAAAAAGACCCGGGGCGAGGTCGTCGAGATGGTGGTGCGCCCGACCGGGCTCGTCGATCCGGAAACGATCATCAAACCCTGCGAGGGACAGCTCGAGGATCTGATCGTGCGCCTGCGCGATCGCGCCAAGAAAAAGGAGCGCGCGCTGATCACGACGCTGACCAAGAAAACCGCCGAGGACCTCGCCTCGTTCTTGACGACCAAAGGCATCAAAGTGCGCTACCTTCACTCCGACATCGATTCCCTCGAGCGCATCCAAATCCTGCAGGATCTGCGCGCGGGGACTTTCGACGCGCTCGTGGGCATCAATCTGCTCAGGGAGGGGCTGGATCTGCCCGAGGTCTCCCTCGTCGCCATACTCGGCGCCGACCACGAGGGCTTCCTGCGTTCGCAAACCACGCTCATGCAAATCTCCGGCCGGGCCGCGCGCAACGTCGGCGGCCAAGTCGTGCTGTACGCCGACACGGTGACCGGGTCCATGAAACGCGCTCTCGACGAGATGGACCGCCGGCGCGCCAAACAACGGGCGCACAACGCCAGACACGGCATTTCGCCAAAAACCATCGTCAAAAAGGTCGAAGAGCTCGAGGAGTTTCAAAGCGCCGCCAAGCGCGAGGGCCTGATGCTCCTGCGCGACGCCGAAGCGCCCCTGTCGGCCAAGGACATGCCTCGCCTGATCGACGACGTCTCGGCGCGCATGCGGGCTGCGGCCGACGCTCTGGATTTCGAACAGGCCGTCATCCTCAGAGACCAGCTGTTCGAGCTGCAATCGATGACCGCCAGCCGCCCCTCCCGCCGCCGCCGGCCCGAAACAAATTAGACCTTGCGCGGGGCCTCTTTTCTGTTACTCTTAGGAAGGCATTCCCATGAAATTGGCTCTCGTCGCGCTTCTGCTTGCCTGCGTTCCATGCCGGGCCTCGGTCACCGCCGAAGAGGCGGCCGTCGCCGAGCGTCTGTCCGCGCAGGCCAATGAATTCCTGGCCTCCCTGCTGGGACCGGGCCGCGCCAAAGCCGTCGTCACGGTTCAAGGCGAGCAGACGCACTCGACGTCCCAGGCCGAGTCGATCATCCCGACTCCCCTCGACGCAAGCGCGCTGCAGAAAGCCAGCAGAACCCCTCTTGCGCTGCCGGGTTACGTCAAGGACAAGCAGGCCCTCAAAGAGCTTACGGAACCGGACCCAACCGACATCACCGGCACCATGCTCGTGCGCAAATCGCAGCAAAGTTCCTCATGGGAGTCGGGTCTCCAAGTCAAGCTGATCAGGGTCTCGGTCATTCTGGACACGCGGGTGACCCAGGCTCAGGCCGCCTCCGTGGCCGAAATTCTTCCCAAGCTGCTTCATCTCGACAAGGACCGAGGCGATGAGTTAACCATCCTTCGAGCGGACATGCGGCTCAACAGCTGGCAAACCGCCGCCAAGGACTACTTTCTCAGCAAGGACGGCATGGGAACCCTCGCGAACATGGGAGGTGTTCTCGTGCTGGTCGTCCTATCGGTGATCTTGCTTCACTTCTTGGCCAACAGCGCCATCAAAACATTCATGTGGGAGCTCTCCTCGCATCGAACGCCGCCGACTGCCGATCCTCAGCCCGCCCCCGCTCTGCCGGCTTCCTCCGCATCGCCCGAGTTGCTGACTGGGGGGATGCCGAGCCTGTCCCTGGAAACCGACGAGCCCGCGCCCTCCTCCGCGCCCTTGCCGCTGCTCGGCCAGCGCTTCGATTTTCTCACGTCGATCAACCCCGGGGATCTGGCCCGCCTCGTGGGAGGAGAGCCCCCCGAGGATTTGGCCCTGATCTTCGCCACGCTCGCCGCCTCTCATCCCGATCTCTCGGCCTCGGTTTTCGCCTCCTTGGACGCCAACATCCGAGCCGACGTGTCGCGGACTTTAGCGAACATGACCGCGACGGACCCGCAGCGTTTGGAATCTCTCGAAAGCCGCCTCAAAAACCTCGTCGACTTCGGCGTGCGCGGTCCCGAGCGGTTGGGCAAGATCCTCAGCAGGCTGCCCCCCGTGGACCGCGAAGCCCTCTTCAACGAGGTGGTCGCCTCCAATCCCAACGTCGCGCAGGAGCTCGAACGATCCCTTTTCTCCTTCGAGGATATCACCCAGCTGCGGGAGACCGATTTCCGGCGCCTGATCGTCGCCGTCCCATACGCCCATTGGGGACTGGCGCTGCGCGGGGCCCAAGACGAAATCGTCAACCGCGTCCTCTCCGAGCTCGATCCCGGCATTCAGAAGATATTGAGAGAAGCCATGAGCACCCCCCAGCCGCGCGTGAAAATCCTGGAAGCCCGCTCCAAGATCATCTCCCAAACCCTGCTCATGGCCTCGCGCGGAGACATCGTGCTTCGAAATAGCGAGTCGTCGGAGATGATCTGATGCGCGATCCTCGCCGGCCCAATCCCAACGACCCCGTGCTCAGCCCCTTGCTGGAGCGCCTGGCCGTTCTGGAAACGGCCAAGGAGGGCCTCGAGTACACCCTGACCCAGCACGATGTGTCCGCCGAGATGCGGGCCGCGCTTCTTCACGAACAGCTCGATGCGCTTAAGGGCGAGCTGGCGCGCCAGCAAGACGACATGGACAACATTTGCCGGGAGCTTCTCGCGGCGCTGCAAGAGCGCGATCGCGCGATCGCCGCCAGCGAAGCGAGCCTTAAACTGGAAGAAGACGCCCTGCGCGAACGGGAAGAAATGCGGACCACCCTGAACGCTTCGTCCGCTGAACGAGCCCGAGCCATCGATGAAGTCGCCGGACTGCTCAACGAAAGGAACGACGCCCGCGGCGAGTTGGACGTTCTGCGCACGCAATTCGCCGCGGAGCGTCAAGCGAAGATGAATCTGGAAGCCGAGCTCTCGCACGCGCGGCAAGAGGCCGAAGCGGAGCACGCGCGCCTGGCGGAACTCGCCCACGAACAGCGGGAGGCTGAGCTTATCCGCTCAAGCCTGAAAGACGAACTCGAGCAAGGGCGCCGGGAGGCCAGCCTCGCCCAGACGCGTCTGGAAAACGAACTCGAACAGGCGCGCCGTCAAGCCGAATCTGCGCAGACGCGGCTGATGGAACTCGAGCAGGCGAATCGAGACGCGGGGCTTGCCCTTGGACGATTGGAAGCGGAAGTGGCGCAGGGGCGCCGGGAAGCCGAACTCACGCAGCAGGCCCGGCAAGCCGAGCTTGCACAGGAGCATAAGGAAGTCTTGATCGCGCAGAAGAGGCTTGAGACGGAACTCGCGCAAGAACGCGAGGAAGCCCGCCTCATCCAAGAACGACTGGAGGCCGAGCTCGCTCAAGCGCGCCGGGAAGCCGAACTCACGCAGCAGGCCCGGCAAGCCGAGCTTGCACAGGAGCATAAGGAAGTCTTGATCGCGCAGGAGAGGCTTAAAACGGAACTCGCGCAGGAACGCAAGGAAGCCCACCTCATCCAAGAACGATTGGAGGCCGAGCTCGCCCAGGCGCGCGAGGGACAAGGACCGCTTCTCAGCAAATTCGCGTCCTCCCAGAACGCGAATGAAGCCATGGCGACGGAACTCAAGACCCTTGAGAACTCCCTGGAAGCCGAGCGAAAAGCGGCCCGCGAGACGATACGCTCCCTGAAAGACTCGATCGAGGCCCTTCAAAAAAACGCCGAAACCGGGGCGCCTGTTGCGCCGGTTCCGCCGACGATCGAAGGCCTGTCGGACCCGGTGTGGGACAAAATCATTCCCGGACTGCGCCGCCCCGTGACCTCGGCCTTCAACCGCCTACGTCAGCTGCCGCTGGCAGCGATACCGGAGGGACCCCGCGCGATGATCCGATTGGCGGCGGCATCTCTCACCCAGGCCTCGGACACGCTCAAGGCTCTCGAAGAATATTTCGACGAGGACAATTCCCCGCCGGCCCCGGCACGGGCCGAAGTCCCCATCGATGCCGCGCTCGCCTCGTGGGACCGTTCGTTTCGTCAGCGCCGCATCACCATCGTGCGCCGCGTCGATCTCGGCCTGCCCCACGTTCTGATCCGAGAGGAGTCGCTGCGCGTCGCGGTTTTCCAGATCCTTCGCAACGCCCATGACGCCATGCCCGCGGGAGGGACGCTGAACGTTCAAATCTCCCGCAACGAGTCATCGGGAGGAGTCACGGCCCGATTCTCCGATACCGGCCCGGGCTTCTCTCCCAGGGCGCTCGAAACCCTATTCACCCCGTTTTCCAACGCGCGCAGCGGCCATCTCGGGTTGGGATTGAGCTTGGCGAGAAAAATCCTGCGGCGATACGGTGGAGACCTCGAGGCCGTCAACTCCCCGTCCAAAGGGGCCCTCATCACGCTGCTCATCGCTCCGGCCGACGCCCTCCCCCCGTTGACTGACGCGCCGGGCAATATTAAGTAAACTCTCGCCGTGACGCCGATGAAAAAGGCCGATTACGAACCCCTGCTGCGCGCGGCGCTTGCCGAGGATCTGGGCCGCTCCGGGGATCTCACCACGCGCTTTTTCATCGCCCCGCGAGCGCGCCTGAGGGGACGAATCGTCAGCCGCGAGCGCGGGGTCGTCTGCGGCTTAAACATCGCGGCGGCGGCGTTTTCCGCCTGCGACCGAAGCGCGCGCATCCGCTTCTTGGCCCGCGACGGAGACCGCGTGCGTCCGGGACAGGCCCTCCTGGAGGTCCGCGGCGGACGCGGCCTCTTGACCGCGGAGCGAACGGCTCTCAATTTCTTGCAGCGCCTATCCGGAATCGCCTCCCTGACCCGCCGTTACGTCGATCGCGTCCGCGGCACTCGCGCGAAAATTCTAGACACGCGCAAAACCATCCCGGGTTGGCGGGCGCTCGACAAATACGCCGTCGCCTGCGGCGGCGGAGTCAACCACCGCATGGGACTCTACGACGCGGTCATGGTCAAAGACAACCATTATCGCGGCGAAAGCTTGGAGCGGGGCGTGCGGAACCTGCGCCGTTCCCATCCGACGGTTGCGCTGATCATCGAGTGCGACACGATGAGCCAGGTCAGCCGCGCTGTGGCGCTCAAGCCCCAAGTCATCTTATTGGACAACATGCGCGGTGTGCGCCTGAGCCGGGCGATACGGCGCATACGCGAGCTCGACGCAGGGGTCCTCGTCGAAGTGTCGGGAGGCGTCGGCTACGACGACGTTCGCGCCCTGGCGGGGCTTGGCCCTGACAGGATCTCCGTGGGCCGCGTCACTCATAGCGCGCCCGCCCTCGACCTTGGCTTCGATCTGATTCCTTGAAGCTTCCCGGGGTACGCCGTCTCGTCCGGCTTCGGGAAGCCGACTCCACGCAATCGGTCGCGCGGCGTTTGGCCGATGCCGGCGCGCCCGACGGCACCTTGGTCTGGGCTCTCAGGCAAACCTCGGGGCGGGGCCGACAGGGACGGCGCTGGCGCTCGCCGCCGGGAGGGCTTTACGTCTCGTGGATATTGCGGCCCTCTTTCGCGCCCGAACGCCTCGCCGAGCTCTCGCTGGCCTGCGGCTGGTCGCTGGCCGCCGCGCTGCGAGATTTCGGGGTCAAAACCGCGGTCAAGCCCCCCAACGACGTCCTGGCCCTGTGCGCCGACGGCCAGGCCCGCAAAATCGGCGGCATCCTGTGCGAGGCCCGCGGCGACTCATCGAAAATCGAGTGGCTGATTATCGGCGTCGGTGTCAACGTCAACAACGGCGCCACGCTCAAGCGCGCGACAAGCCTGCTGGAACTGACCGGGCGCCGAACCTCCTTGGCGCGGGCGCTTCGCGCGGCGATGGGGCGCCTTTCTCTCGCCCGTAGGGTCGGCAATTTCCTATAATCTTTGTCGTATTCCCTCGTGGAGAGGACCCATGGCAGACACCTATTTGACCCGCACCGGTTACGAAAAACTAAACCAAGAGCTCAAGGCTCTCATGAAACAGAAGACCCAGCTCTCCCTGGACATCGGAGAGGCGCGTGAAAAAGGCGACCTCAAAGAGAACGCCGAATACCACTCGGCCAAGGAGAAAATGGGCGAGGTGATGGGACGCATCGGCAAGATTTCCGAGAAACTGCAAAGCGCGAAAATCATCGAGGAAATGGACATCCCCAAGGACACTGTCGCCATCGGCACCACCGTGGCCCTGGAGGACGGAGACGGAGACACCGTCGAGTACTCTTTAGTCGGCGAGGATGAGTCCGACCCCATGGAGGGAAAAATATCGGTCCAGTCCCCCCTGGGCTCCGGCCTGCTTGGACGCAAGCCCAAGGAAACCGTGGAAATACAGCTCCCCAACGGCCCGCGGTCCTTCAAGATTCTCAAGGTCTCCCGCTCAACCTGACTCCAGACGAACTCGCCGCGTCTTTGAAAGCGCGCGCCCTGCTGGCGGGCGCGGACCTGGCCGGCATCACTGAGGCCGCGCTCGCCTGCGACGCGCACGCCTACCAAGACTGGCTCTCGCGCGGAATGCACGGCGAGATGGAGTACATGGAGCGCAACCAAGACTCCCGCCGCGACATACGCGCCTGGATGCCGGAGGCGAAATCCATCCTCATGTGCGCCTTTTCATACGGCGGCGACGCGCAGCGACCGTCATCCAAGCCCGGCCACGGACGCGTGGCCCGCTACGCGGTTCGAGCCGACTATCACGATATTCTGCGCCGGCGCATGGAGTTGGTTCGCGATTGGCTCGTCGACGCCGTTCCCGGAGCGCGCGGCGTCGCCTTCTGCGACATGAGCCCCATCCTCGAGCGTTCCTACGCGCGCGCCGCCGGACTGGGCTGGCAAGGCAAGAATACCCTGATGATCGGACCGCGTTTGGGCTCCTACTTCCTCCTGGCGGGTCTGGCCCTCAACCTGGAGCTGCCCGGCGATTCTCCCGAGCCGGATCATTGCGGCACCTGCTCAAAGTGTCTTGAGGCCTGTCCGACCGACGCCTTTGCGCGAGAATGGGTTCTCGACGCGTCCAAATGCATCGCCTACCTCACGATCGAGAAAAAGGGGGCGATCACGGAGCGCTTGCGCGTCGGCGTCGGAGATTGGGTGTACGGCTGCGACATCTGCCAGGAGGTCTGCCCCTGGAATCGCTTCGAAAAGCCGTCGCGCGCGCTGCCGCCGGCGGCACTGGCGACCGAGCTCCCCCTGGAATCCTTGGCCGGGCCGGCCTCCACCGGGCTGCGCGCTCGCGTCAAAGGATTGCCCCTAGAGCGGGCCGTGCGCAAACGGCTCACGCGCAACGCGCTGCTGGCCATGGGGAACTCCAAGTCGGCTCGCTATCGTCCGATCCTCGAGCACTATGCCCGCGGCACGGATCCCATCCTCGCCGAGCAGGCGCGCTGGAGCCTCGAGCAATTGTCGGCCTAGACGCAGAATGATAGACTCGCCCTCCATGATCCGGTTCGCGCCCCGCCTCGTTCTTGCCGCCTGCCTCGTCTCCACGGCCCGCGGCATGGACACCGATGGGACTCCCCAACTGGTGCCGCGGCGCGAATTCCCGACCTCCGTGCAGCAGGCCCCGCAAGAGGACTCCACTCCCGCCGTCGTGCGCTGGATGATCCGCCCCTTGCGCCGCGGCCTTTTCATCCGTTTGCCGATCATGGACACCGATCCCAACCGCGGGATCACGGCCGGGATCATGCCGATCTGGGTCATTCAAGGCGAAACGGACGAACGCATCAAGGCAATTCACGCCCCCTCGCTGACCTACAACGACAACTTCAAGTTCATTCCGACCTACCGATACTATTTCTACCCGCAGGAAGACGCCAGCCTTGTCGTCATTGGATCGTATTCCGAACATGAACGGGAACTGGGAGGCGAGTACATCGACCAAGGCGTGGCCGGCAGCGAGTACAACATCCTCTTGCGCGCGCAATACAACGTGGACGCCGGGCAGCGCTTCTATGGCTTTGGCCCGGATTCGGCCAAGACCGCCGAGGCCAACTACAAAGAGGACCTCATCCAATACCGCTGGGGAATCGGCGTGCCGCTGGTCTCGGGGAGCAAATTGCGCGTCAACCTCGCCCAGCATTACCAAAGCGGACGCATTTTGGACGGCCCCCTGGCGGGCCTTCCCCTCTTTCGCAACGCGTTTCCGGCGCAGTTCGCGCCCCGGCGCGCGCAAATCAACGAAAATCGCCTGTCCCTCGACTACGACACCCGCGACCACGGGGTCACCACCGAACGCGGGACCTTATTTCAAACCTACGCGGAGGGCTCTCTTCGCGGCTTCTTAAGCTCTTACGACTACGAACGCTACGGATTCGACTACCGCTGGTTCAAGCCTTGGGGCAAGGACAAGGTGTTCGCGCTGCAGATGAAATTCGACCAACTGCTCGGGCAAACGCCCCCCTTCTGGGTTCTCTCTCGCCTCGGGGGAAAGTACTCCCTGCGCGCCTACGGAAACGGCCGCTACATCGATCGGGGAATGGCGGCGGCCAACATCGAGCAGCGCTTCAAGCTCTTCGAGCAGAAATTGGGCGGAGTCACGACCGAGTTCCAGCTGGCTCCTTTCGCCGGAGCGGGCACCGTTTTCGACACCCCGGAACGTGCCGCGGCTCGCTACGTGCGGACCGTCGTCGGAACGGGCGTGCGGGCTGTCGCCAAGCCGCAGGTCGTGGGCTCCATCGATTTCGGCGTGGGCCGCGAGGGCCTCGCCGTCTTCATGGACATCAATTACTCGTTCTAGGAACCGTCAGAAACGACGTCACTGCGGGCACGAGCCCCCGCCGCACGGTCCGCGCCGCCCGCACGGCCGCTCGGGAACGGACGCTTTTCCCTTCGAGGCGACCTTGGGCACGCGCGCGCTGATCTGGACGACCTTGCCGGTCAAGCGGTCGTATCGGTAGGTTCCCGTATTCGCCCGCGACGAGGCTGCGAAATCCTTGCTCTTTTTCTTGGCCATAAACCCCCGCTCCGCCTCAGCCGTACTTATACTTGACGCCCATGCCGCCGGCGGGCCAGTCGCAGACGATGTTGTCGAAGGGACATAACATGCGGCAGGCGCCGCACTCGATGCAGTTCTCGTAGTTGACGATGATCTTTTTGAGGGAGGACTCCCACTCGTACACCTTGGCCGGGCACACGCTCTCGCAGGGCTTTTTGTCGCAGACGGTGGCGCAGGGACTGTCCGCTTGCGAGTTCTTGAGGCTGATGTGGGCCTCGTGCGATTTTTTCCAATCGAGCGTGCCCAACTTGGCCTCGACCGTCGTTTCGATCTTGATGTCTTCCATTAGATGCCAACCTTGCGCAGGGGAAACAAGTCCCGGGCCACGCGCAGGAACCCCCGCTTGGCCACCAGGCCCATCGCGGTCTTCAGGTGCCTGCGCTTGGGCACCCCGTCGGCCGAAAAGCGCAGGTGCGCCAGGTCGCAGGCGAGCTGCGGGTAAAACTGGAGAAAACCCTCGGAGCGCTCGACATGCTCCTCAAGATCGGCGATGTCTTCCATGTCCGAAAGAACGTACGAGTCCTTGAGTTTCCGCTCGTAGGCCGACAGCCCCGCCTTGGAGAAATCGCCGGCTTTCTTGGCCTCGATCACGGTCTCGCCCGCGAATTTTCCGGCGGTCATCGCCAAATTCGAGCCCTCGCGATACGCGGGATTGGTCATCTGGGCGGCGTCTCCGGCGACCAGGAAGCCGTCGGCGCACAGAGGGGGCATGGATTTATAGCCCCCCTCGGGAATCAAATGCGAGGAATACTCGAGGGTCTTGCCCCCGGCGATGAGTTTCTTGATCAGGGGGTGCTGTTTGACGTACTCCAAGTGATCGGAGGGTCGAATCCCCGTGCGCTGGTAATCGGACAATTTGCAGCCAACCCCCAGAGCGAGGCTGTCCTTGTTGGTATAGAGGAACGCGTAGCCCAGCATCCCTAAGGAAATCGAGCCGAACATCTCCATGGTCGCGCCCTCTCCCGCATTGAGCTGAAAGCGGTCCTCGATGACCTTCGCGTCGAGCGCGATCACTTCCTTGGCCCCCAAGGCGACCTCGCCCGCCTTGAGTTCGTCGATGAAGCCGGCCTTTTGCGCCACGAGCGAGTTGACGCCGTCACAGGCCACGACGACGCGGGCGGTCAGCTCGTCGCCGTCGGACGTCTTGATGCCGGTGATCTTGCCGTCCTGCTTGAGCACCTCGCGCACCGTCACGCCGCAGAACACCTCGGCGCCGGCTTCCTCGGCCTTCTTGGCGTACCATTGATCGAACTGAACCCGGATGATCGTGTAGCAGTTGGGAACGCCCTCGAGAAATTTTTTCGAGCGATAGCCGACGGTGATGAAGGAATCTCCGGTTGTGATGCAGGTGCGCTGCTCGACGATGGCGCGTTCGACCACGCCGTCTTCCTTCCAAAACTCGGGAACAATCTCGTGAAGCATGTGGGAGTACAGCACCGCTCCCTGGACGTTTTTGGCTCCCGGATACTCCCCGCGCTCGAGGACGACGACTTTAAGGCCGGCCCGAGCCATGACGATCGCCGCCGAGAGGCCGGCGGGACCGGCGCCGACGACTATCGCGTCGTAAGCGGGCTCTTCAGCCATGGCCGCATCAACCCGTCACCCTGGCGGCCGCGTCCTGCACGGTCTTGAGAAGCTCCTCGGTCTTAAAGGGCTTGGTCATAAATCCCACGACCTGAGGAAACTTCTGAAACAGGGTCTTGGAGGGCTCCAAGGCCGTTAAAACCACGATCGGAAGGTCTTTGGTGGTCGGCTCTTGGGAAATCTTCAATTGCAAGGAATAGCCGTCAATTCCCGGAAGCATCACGTCGAGGATCAGCACGTCGGGCGCAACCTTGGCGATCGCATCCCAGGCATGGCGTCCGTTATCGCACGTGTGAACCTCGAAGCCGCCGTGCTCTAGAGTATACTTCACGAGGTTGAGCATCTCCGGCTCATCATCGATGATGAGGACTTTTTTGGCCATGGGCGGAGGGTATCAATTCCCCCCGCTCAACGTCAATGGTCCGACCGCGCGGTCCCTACAGGACGGGCGGGTCGATGACGCTGCGCAGCGCGCCGATCAATTCGCCGGCGTCGTGAAAACGCCGAGCCGGATCGGGATCGAGGGCTCGCGCGAAAAAGGCGTCGATTCCCTCCGGAAGAGCCGCGTCGATCAGCGAGGCCGCGCGGTAGCGTCCCAGCGCCCTGTCGGCCTCATGGGGAAACGGCGGCCGCCCCGTCAAGCACTCGTAGAGAGCTTCGGCCAACGCACGGGAATCCGGCGACGCCCGCTCGGCCGCCTCCCGCGCCGCCGCGAGCGCCTCGCGCGGCGACAAGCGCCTCATGTTCGCAAGCAAGGGCTGCGCCGCAGGGGAAACGGCCGCTCCGTCGGGCTTGGACAGTTTGCTCCATACCCAGCCGAACAGCGCCGAGATCGCGATCGTGGCGAGAATCGGCCCCAAACGCGCTCCGCCTTTTTGCGCCGGGACGGACTGCAAGCGGGCCGCGGCTCGCGCCGCGGTTTCGGCGAGGGCGACGTCGAGTTCGGCCGCCCGCCGATAATCGGCGATAATGTCCTGCGGCGCGCGCCCCAAACCCTCCTTGGCGGCCGCGAGGGTCAACCGCGCCGGGCCGCTGCCCGGCGACAGCCGCACCGCGCTCTCGGCGTCAGCCAACGACCCCTCAAAATCCCCGCGGCCCGCGCGCGCGCGCGCGCGCAGCACCAGACGCGCGGGGTTGACTCCCAGCTTGAGCGCCCGTTCCGCCGCGGCCTCGGCCGCGGGAAAGTCGAGGGCGGCCAGCTCGGCTCGGGCCAGCTGCTCGAGAACGCGCCCATCGCCCGGCGCGGCGCGCAAGCCCTGCCGGGCCTTGGCGCGAGCGCCGGCGACGTCGCCGACGCTGAGGCTTAAGACCGAGCCGCGCAGCAGCTCCTCGACATCGGCGCAAGCGGGCGTGACGATCAGCAAAAAACCCCACAAGACGAGGCCCACGGCATGAGTGTAGCATTCGCCAAGCCTTGATTTGTCAATAGCAATAAGGCATCTTCCTCGTCGGAGGACCCCGCTGAATAAAAACGAATTCGCCGCACGAGTCTGGTCCAAGCTCGTCGCCTTCGATGCCAAGCACGGCCTGCTCGAGCCCCGACGCCGCGTGCTGGCCGCCGTTTCGGGCGGGCCCGATTCGGTGTGCCTGGCGCACTGGCTCTCGGTCCAGGCGCGGCGAAAAAATCTGTCGGTGGCTTTGGTCCACGTCCACCACGGCTTGCGCAAGCGCGCCGCGGACCGCGACGCTGAATTCGTACGTAAATTAGGAAAAACGCTGGGGCTGCCCGTCTGCGTCGTGCGCGCCCCGGTTCTGGCCAGCGCCGCCAGACGGGGCCTGGGCCTCGAGGAAGCCGGACGCTTGGAGCGCTACCGCGCCCTCGCCGCGCGCGCGCGGCGCGGCCGCTACTCGGCGGTGGCCACCGGCCATCAGCTCGACGACCAAGCCGAAACGGTCCTGCTCCACCTCCTGCGCGGCACAAGCCTGGAAGGCCTGGGGGGCATGCCCATCAAGCGCCCTTTGGCGCCCGGAGTCGAGCTCATCCGCCCGTTGTTGGCGTTGACGCGAGACGAAGTCCTCCTCTACCTCAAGAGGCACGGCCTGAGCTGGCGAGACGACGCCAGCAACCGCGACCCCCGTTTCACCCGCAATTGGGTGCGCCGAGACGTGCTTCCCCGGCTTGAGAAACGCGCCCCCGGAGTCAAGACGCGACTGGCCGCGATCGCCGCGAAAGTCCGCGCCGCGACCGGACGGAAATGACAGCTGAAAAATGGTTGCGCGGCGGAAAATCCGTGATACAATAGCCCCCCGTTCGCGGCGACGCGACGCAAGGAGAGTCCAGTATGATTGAAGAATTGAAGACGATCACGGTGGTCATCGAACCCGCGCACTGCGGCTCCGACCTGATCTAACAGAGTGAAGCACGAAGCCCCGGCTCGACGCTCGAGCCGGGGCTTTCTGTTGCCCGCTTGCCGGCCATGAACATCGGAGTCAATTGGAGCTCTCCCCAGCACCTGCCCGTGGTGAAGGCGCTCTTGAAGTCGGGGGCGGCCTCGTTCTGCGAGATTCTTATCGACAACTTCCTCCACCTCGCGCCCTCGCAGCTGCGAGACGTCTTCGCGGACACCCCCGTGGCTTTCCACATCATGAACTCGAGGTTCATCCAAAGAGACCCCGAGGCATTGGCCGCACTGGCCGCGCGCCTGAAGCCTTTCATCGCGACGCTGGAACCGATGTACGTGTCCGATCATCTCGCCCAATTTACTTGCGAGGGACGGCTGCTGCCGTTTATTTTCGAACTCGATTATGAGCGGCAGTTCAAGGAAACGGCCCGCAAAGTCGAGCTGTGGCAGAACCTCCTCGAGGTGTCCCTGCATCTGGAGAATTTCCCCTCCGCGCTCGACGGCGGCCTCGCCCAGCCCGCTTTCCTCGCCCGCCTCAGCCTGCGAACCGGGGCGTCGATTCTCTTCGATTTTTCCAACGCCGTGGTCGCCGCGCGCAACTGCGGGCTGGGACTTGAGGCCTGGAATTCGACGATCGCCCGGAGCCGACATTTCCATGCGGCCGGTTATGCGCTCTCCGACACCCAGCCGCCTCTCGTACGGGACTCTCACGACGGTGAGCTCGCCGAAGACACTTTGAGCTTTATCAAACGCTCAAAAAAATTACTCAACGGCGGCGGCGGGCGATGCTCCCTTGTCATCGAAAGGGATTCCAACGTTCTCGAAGGCAGTTGGGCCAAGGACCTCTCCTGCGCGAGGAAGGCTTTGGCATGAAAATCCTGGACTGCTTGACGCCAAGTTCGGTCAGGGTATTGCCGGAAAACAGCCGGGAGCGCGCCCTGGGCCAGCTCGCGCTGCGCCGGCTCTGGCATATGATCTACGACCCCTGCCCCCGCCTGCTCGCCGCCTCCCCCCCCGACGGCCGCCTCCTTTTGGAGTCGTTTTTGGAGCACGCGTCGACTCTCCATCTTTCGATGAACTGGGCGCTTCACGGCCATATGCTGTCGTGGCTGCGCGGGCACCATCCCGATCTCTTAAACGCCGATCTCGCCGAAGAGCTGTCGGCCGCCTCGGCGGCCCGCTGGGCGTACAGCGATCAAACCGCGAACCTGGGCTGCCTGCTCCATGTCCCGGACCTCATGCCGGAAACCGCCGTGGCCGCCTGGAAAAGCGAGTCTCCGGATCAGGCGCATCGCGTCGTTCTCATCGGCCTCAAGCGCCAGCCCCTGCTGGCTGAAGGAATCTACTACTGCCTCCTCGCCCAACGGCGGTATCCGGCCGACGTTCCCTGGACCCCTTTGACGCTCCAGGCCGCGCCACAGGCGTTTTAAGTCACGACCTCCCGGCAAGACGCCTGTTACTCAAGTTTTACCGAAACGTTACCCAAAGATTTCCATTCAGAAACAATAAATACTGGAGACGCTGTTACGCTAATTTCTGTGCGCGACAGACACTTTTTCGCTCCTTCATTTCGCTTGAAGCGGCTGAGTGCGGCGCTGTTGATGTGGCTTGCCGCATGGCCGGTCCATGCCGCGACCTATTACGTCGCCACCACGGGCAACGATTCCAACACGGGCTCGGCGGCCGCGCCGTTTAAGAACGTCCAGAAAGCCGTAGGCGTGGTGGCGCCGGGCGATACGGTCGTTATAAAGCCGGGCGCACACCGCGCTTTCGAGCTCAGGAATATCAACGGCGCGGCGGGTGCGCCCATCACATTCAGAGGAGAGCCGGGCGCAATCATCGACCGCAATCTGGGCGGCGGCAACGGCTACCGGAATATCGAGTTTTACGGCGGGAGCTACATCACCATCGACTCTTTGGAGCTGATCGACTCCGATCCGATGCGGGGGCCCATAGTCGATTGCTCAACCACTCTCACGGGCAGCCACAGCGGAAGAAACGCCATTAAATTAAACCGGACCGCCGGCAGCGGAACGCCTTACCCTCGCCATCTTATTTTTTCAAATCTTCATGTGCACGATGTGGGCGGCTCGGCAATCCTGGGCTCCGCCGAGGAAAGCCAGTTAATAAACAGCCACATTCATGACCTCGGGGACATGGCGACGAACCAATTGGCTTATGGGACCTACATCAAGGGAAGGCGCTGGATTATCCGGGGGAACCGCATCCATAACAATAATGGGAACGGCATGAGGACCGGAAACGATCCCTCGACATCGACCACCGAGCTGCTTGTCGATGCCATCATAGAAAACAACCTGATTTATAATAACGGCGGGAGGGGCGCGCATCCCAGCGGCCCCACCGGATGCCGGATTATTACCGGCGGGGACGGCATCGTCGTCTGGCACGGGTCTGGGAACATCATCCGCAACAACGTCTTAAACAACAATCTTAGCTACGGCATCCGGGTCAATGAAGATTTCACTCTCAACAACAAGCCCAACCTCGTCTACAACAACACGGTTTATAAAAGCGGGTTTCAAGGACTTTATTGCTACGACGGCGAGTCAACCATCGTCAAAAACAACATCTCGTATCTTTCGGGCAGGGAAAACATCTTCAGCGGCTGCGTCAACCAATTATCGAACAACCTCATCACCGACCCACGTTTTGTAAACCCGGCCGCCGGAGACTTCCATTTGCTGTCGGGCTCGCCCGCCATCAACGCGGGGGCGAATCTTTTTAGCGTGGGCGTCACCAAGGATTTCGCGGGTGGGGCCCGGCCCCAGACCGGTCCCTTCGAGATCGGGGCCTACGAATACGGCGGATCGACGCCTCCTCCGCCCGCCTTCGATTTCTCGCTCTCCAACGGCGGCAACAAGACCGTGACTCGCGGCGCCTCAGTCACAAATAGCCTGACGGCCTCCTTGGTCTCCGGCACAGCGCAATCTGTGTCTTTCTCGATCTCAGGCCTGCCCTCGGGCGTGACCGGCGGCTTTTCTCCGGCCTCCTGCACGCCCAACTGCTCAAGCACGTTGACGCTCTCGGCCTCGGCCGCTACGGCCTTGGGGACAGCCGGGCTGACGGTCACGGCCGCGGGCGGCGGCGTCACTAAAACATCGGCCTTCACCTTGACCGTGAACGCGCCCCAGACGTCGACGCATTCCGTAACGCTCAGCGCCGCTCAAACCGCCCCCGGAGCGGCTTTCACCGCCACCGTCAACGGCGGCTCGGGGAGTGCCACCCAATGGGTGGCCGTGTACCTAGCCACCGCCCCCGACTCGGCCTACAGCTACAAGAGCAATTGGAAGTACTTGAACGGGACCCAAACCGCGCCTGCGGCCGCCGTGGCCACTCCCGTGCAGCTCACGTTTGCAGCGCCCCCAGACGCCGGAGTGTACAATCTTCGCTTCTTCGCCAACACCGGCACCGGGACTCGCTTGGCGCTGAGTTCCAATCTCACGGTGAGCAGCGCAACGGACTTAAACGGCGACGGGATCACCAACGTGGCCGACGTTCAGATCGCGGTCAATCAAGCCGTGGGCGCGGCGGCCTGCGGGTCGGGAGACGTCAACAAGGACGGGGCGTGCAATGTCTCGGATGTTCAGTTGGTCATCAACAAGGCGCTGGGACTGTAGTCGAGGAGGATGTGACATGTTTCGAACTCTCAGCGCAATTTCGGCCGCATTCATGATGCTGATTGTTGTCGTTCCTTTTCAAGCTTTTGCGGCGCTTCCATATTCTAAAGATTTTGAGGATGGTGCGTTGACCGGGATATCTCCGAGGGGCACATTTGCCATTCCGCCTGTAGTCCTGTCGGAAGACGGCAATAAGTTTATGCGAATCACCGCGTCCTCCTCCGATACAGGTTCAACGCCGGTTGAGGGAAGGATACGGGCACAGGTGAATGTGAGTGCGATTAAAGCCGAGACGCTCGATGAATCGAAAGAAAACAAGATCGCCTATAGCTACGACTTCCGCTATCGTTCGGAAGGGTTTTCCGGGATTACGATGCAATTATTCCAGATTGGACCGTACACCGGATACGGAAAACCCGGCGGCTACGGTCCGGTGGTCTGGAACTATCGACTGAAAGATAATAGCGTCATAATCTCCAATAATTATGATAACGATAAAGTCGACAGTATCAATGTGGGAAAGGTCGCCAATAACACCTGGCATAACGTCAAGATCGTGGCGACCTGGTCGCACAATCCAGCCAAAGCGTATCTGGAGTTTCATTTTGATAACAAGTTGGTGAAGAAAATAACGGGACGGGATATTTGCAAAGGGACTTCCACCTACACGCTCCCTTATATGGATCTGGGACTTTACGGGGGCGATCTAACCAATAGCCTTGCGGGAAAGTCTGTGGATTTCGATAATATCAAGGCCTGGTATTGGAGCGGAAGCACACCGCCGCCCCCCGCCTTCAACTTCACGCTGTCCAACGGCGGCGCCAAGAGCGTGACCCGGGGACAGTCGGTCACCAACAGCGTGAGCGCGGCCTTGGTCTCGGGCACGGCCCAGGCCGTGTCTTTTTCGATCTCAGGCTTGCCTTCGGGCGTGACCGGCGGCTTCTCGCCGGCGTCTTGCACGCCGAATTGCTCAAGCATGTTGACGCTCTCGGCTTCAGCCTCGGCCGCGACGGGCACTTCGACCGTGACCGTCACGGCCGCGGGCGGCGGCGTCACTAAAACATCGGCCTTCACCTTGACCGTGAACGCGCCCCAGACGTCGACGCATTCCGTAACACTCAGTTCCACTCAAGCCGCCCCCGGAGCGGCTTTCACCGCCACCGTCAAAGGCGGCTCGGGAAGCGTCACCCAATGGGTGGCCGTGTACCTAGCCACCGCACCCGACTCGGCCTACAGCTACAAGAGCAACTGGAAGTACTTGAACGGGACCAAAACCGCGCCCGCGGCCGCCGTGGCCACTCCCGTGCAGCTCACGTTTGCAGCGCCCCCAGACGCCGGAGTGTACAATCTTCGCTTCTTCGCCAACACCGGCACCGGGACTCGCTTGGCGCTGAGTTCCAATCTCACCGTGGCGAAAGCCGGCACCGGTACCGACTTGAACGGCGACGGAATCACCAACGTGGCCGACGTGCAGATCGCGGTCAATCAGGCCTTGGGCGCGTCCGCCTGCGGGTCGGGAGACGTCAACAAGGACGGGGCATGCAATGTCTCGGATATTCAGTTGGTCATCAACAAAGCTCTGGGCCTGTAGAGGTATCCTTTGAGAAGATTGAACCGTCTGTCCGTTGCGGTCTCGCTCTTTGCGGCGCTGCTTGCCGCGCAGGCAATCCACGCCGCGACCTACTATGTGGACCGCGCAATAGGGTCTGATTCCAATACGGGTCTTGGTCAGACAGCCGGCGCCGGAGGGCCTTTATATTCTCTGAAAGCGGCGCTTGCCAAACCCCTTGCCCCAGGCGATGTCGTTTACCTCAAGAACGGCACCTACACCGAGTATCCCCTCACTATGAGTAAAAGCGGGGCGATTGGAAACCCTATCACGATCCGGAATTTCCCCGGGCACACGCCCATCATCAACACCGGGCCATTTGTCCGTGCCACGGCGGCAGCTTCCGATTATAACCGGCGGCTGTATATCTATTCCGGCAGCCTCGCGAACCCCATGCATGATGTGACCATTCAAGGATTGGAGATCACCAACGGCCATGACGGCATCAAGAATGAGAGCGGGGATCGCCTGGTGTTCCGAAATAATTATATCCACGATACCTATGGGCAGGGGATGCTCTTGAACGGATGCAATGATTGCGTGGTGGACGGCAATCGGTTTGTACGCATTGGCATCCATTTTCTAGAGCAAGGCTGCGGAGGATTCAACTGCAATCAAGTCCATGGGATCTACAATGTCGGCCAGCGCTGGCTGATCATAAACAACATCTTCGAGGAGACTGCGGCGGGCTGGGGGCTGCACGCGGCAGGATATAACAATACGACGGACTTGAATCCCGGCTATCCTGCCGACCACATGGGCTGGACAGGCAGGGTCGCCAACAACACCTTCACGTACAGCAAGCATCGAGGCGGGATGATCGTCTACCGCGGACTCAACATCGGCTCCATCATCGAGAACAACATCTTTTACGAGAATGCCCAACTGGAATCGAATAATTCGTGCGGAGGCCAGGCTGTTTCCTTCCTCAACGCGGGCGGCGGTCACATCATTCGCAACAACTTGATTTACGCGACCGCGCCGGGACGAACGGGAGCTTTCGGTGAGACATCGGGCTCGACTTGCGGCATCAATCTGGGCCACTACACGGAGTCGGGAAATATTATCAACGTCAGCAACCCCAAGTTTGTCAATGCCCCTGCCGCGGTGCCCGCCTCGCCGGACTATCACCTGATGAGCGGCAGCCCGGCGATCGACAAGGGATTGCCTTTATCTTTCGTCACTACGGATATCGATGGAGTTCTACGGCCCCAAGGCTCGGGCTACGACATCGGCGCCTTCGAGTCCCCCGCCGCGTCCGGGGCCAATCCGCCCCCGGCCAAGCCCAAGGGGCTGAGAACCCCCTAGCAGTCGAAAGACCTAGGCAGCCACCGGCCTAATGTCCTGGAGAATCATTCCCCAAAGTCTCTGATGCCCGGGACCCCAGCGTCCTATACTCAATTCCATGAGCTTGCGCCCATTTGCGGCCGCGACCATTGCCATCGTTTTCGCCCTAGGAAAAACCGTGATCGCGCGCGGTGAAATTCCATCCGCGACCGAGCTCCATCTCCGGTCATTGCAATCGCTGGCCTCGGTAGTCAAGATGAGCAACGACGCCGCGGACCAGCCCATCGTCAGAGGGACCGCCTTCATCGTTGAAAACGGAGCCGACGGCCTTTTCCTGCTGACCAACCTGCACGTGGTTGACGACAACGTGAAGGACCCCGACGATCTATTTCGCCAGCCGCTGCGGGTGAAAATCGAATTCACCAAGGCCGACCTCGCCAACCGCGAGGGAATCGTCGTAGGCGCCGACTCGTTCGCGGACCTGGCCCTCATCAAAATCGACGACTCAAACGCCTCCGAGGTCCAGCGCCGCCGGCTCGCGTCGCTGACGGCCCTGCCGCTGGGCGATTCGGATTCCCTGGTCGTCGGCGAGGAGCTGATGACGTTCGGCCATCCCGGGGGCTACCGCGACACTCCCACGTTCGTGCGCTACACCGGGCAGGGGATCTTCACGGAAAAGAACGTGCCGCTCATTCGCTTCGACGGCAGCGTCAGTCCAGGCAACAGCGGCGGCCTGCTGATGAGGATGAACGGAGAAGTCATAGGAATCAACACATCCATGCTGCCCGCTCCGGCGCAAGTCGCCTTTGCCGTCCCCAGCGGCCTCGTGCGCACGCTCATATTGCCCCAGCTGCGCCGATTCGCGGGCAGGCCGCATGAACGCATGCGCTACGGCGACTTGGGAATAAAAATACAGAACTTGACCAGCGACATCATGGAGGTCCTCGATTTGCCCAGCCGCAAGGGTGCTATCGTCACGGGCGTCGAGCCCGGCGCGGCGGGCGACTTCGACGGCTCCGGCCTCAAGCGCGGCGACGTCGTTCTCGGCGTCGATGGAGAGCGCGGCTCCAAGCACGCGATCGAGGCGAAAACCCTTTACTCCCCCTGGGATCTCCAAAACCCGAAATCTCCCTCGAATTCCCTTCGCGTCGATATCGTCCCCGAGCACGTCATCAACCAAGGACGGGCCTCCGGGGACGACGCCGTCTGGCCCATCACCGTGATCCCGGATAGGAAAAGCAGATCGGCCATCCTCTCCGGGCCCCCGCCCCGCAACGACAAGACGCCGCGCTTCACGGGCAGCCGGCGCACGCTGCTGCGCATGAGTCTGAGCCAGGCGATGGAAGGAGTATGGATCGATCTCGACTTGAACGACGTCGACCCCAACGCCCGCAACAGCCATCGCGAGTCGTTCATCCGCGAGCTGTACTACCGGGACGCCAACGACAGGCTCGTGCATGTGTTCGTGACGGCGATAGACGACATCGAGAAGGCCCTCAAGGATAAGCCGTCCAAGGTCATCGTCGTCATATCGCCCGACCTCCGCTACGGCCCCGCAAGCCCGTCGCGCTATGTGGTCGTCACAAAACCGCCCGCGCCGTAGACGCTAACCGGAGATCTTCAGTTTGAAATCATCAGCGATGAGAACGCGTGGATTGTTGTGTGCAACGGCGTTTGAGCCGCGAAGCGATTGGCCCATGCGACCGAAAAAGGTTTTCCACAAACCAGTTTCAGGACGAGTTGGCGGATAAGTCCCAACTCAGACGAGTGCGACCTCCTATCCCTTGCCGTCGCGATCCAGTTCCAACTGCACCGCAACAAGCAGGATTCCAGCGAGACGGTGCTTCGTTTTTCAGGAAGTCTAGCGAAAACGACGTGATCGGCGTTCGGATCGTCCCTTGGCGGGATGTCGCGAGCGGACGGCCTCGGCCCGCTC
>ERZ1292633.1072-Hain-H41-02um-R1-1072-length-30140-cov-6_pt1 | contig 30140 bp, 29 predicted proteins | sample MGYA00564406_ERZ1292633 | MGnify/ENA primary metagenome ERZ1292633 (study PRJEB36523, sample SAMEA6512639) | groundwater metagenome | collected 2019-01-08 | study: AquaDiva: Metagenomics assemblies of 32 groundwater samples
ACGTTGATGTTTAAAGACGCCGGGTTGGCCGCCGCCGCGCGCTGGCCGGCCGCCGTCGCCATCAGTCCCAGGGCCAGGCCCCAGATGAGTGCTGTGCTTGACGTTTTCATTTTTTATTCTCCTCTTTCTTGATTTCAGCGGCGCCGGCGGCCGTCTGCACGAACAGCCGGTAATACACCCGGACCGGAATCTCCGCCTCTAATATTTCGATGCCCACCGAGAAAAAGAATTTTTTCCCGCGGTGCTCGGGTTTGTCGGGAATGTTGAGACTCAATCCCGTCTCCAAGATGCTGTTGCCCTCGACCTTGACGATGTCTTTGGCGGGCCTCAGCCATTGAGGGTTGTAGGCGTCCTCGTAGCCCTCCGGGGCCTTGAGCAGACTCTCCCAGTTCGGAATGGATCGAATGCGGAAATTCAACGCCGCCTCGTTGGGGTTGATCACCTTGATCGAGACCTTGTGTTCCTTGCGCATGTCAACCGTGCGTCCCAACGCGACGTCGTCCGCGTTCCCAAAAGTGGGGAGCAAGGTGAAATCAAGGTTGGATAAATTCTTCTTGACGAACTTGCGCTTCATCTCCTCCTCGGTCGGAGGCGTGCTGTCGACATGAATCAAAAGGCGGCTGCGCAAACCCACGGCGAACATCCCGCGCGGCGACTGGGTCCTAGCCCAAATGTCGGCCTGAAACCGGCGTCCGAGCAACTCCGGGTCATTGGGAATGGAGATCGTCAAATCCGTGGCGACCTCCCGGTTGGGGGCGACGGAAAACCGAGTCTCATTGAGTTTGACCCAGCCGGTGGAGAGCGTCGCTTCATATCCTTGCTTGAGGACGTCGTCGCTGACGGGGATCACATCGAGAAGCAGATCAACTTCCGATTCGCCGGTGTTGACCACCGCGTAAGGGAGATTGACAAGCTCTTTGAGCGAGTAGGTTTGGCCGATTTTCAACCCGCTGACGACCACTTCCCCGAATTTCGTGCGCAGCCCCGCGGCCGATGCCGGGACCGAGACAATCAGGGTTATGACGATGGCGATGAGTTTCATCTCTTGGCTCCTTGCGCGGGGAACTTATCTTCGCGCGCATATGTAAGTTTATCCTCTATAGCCAAACACGTCCGCGAAGCCCGGCGCTGATTTCACGAAATCAATTTCGCAAGAAATTCACATCTCTATATAACTCTAGATGGCAAAAGATGAGCTCTAACAACCTTAAATGCATCTACTGTTCAAGACCGTTTGGTGTTATCGAGCGTCGTTTGTCTTAGAGAGGCGAGACGGCAGGCGAGGATCGCCTGATTTTATTAGAGGAACTCACGCGCCGTGGCCGCGGCCGGCGCCGGTAAAGGCAATGGCGGGGAGTTGGTCTAGACCGGGACGGACCCCGGAGAAAAGCGGTAGCCCACGCCGTGGATGGTCTGGATGAGCTTGGCGCAGGCGCCAAGCTTGCGCCGCAGGGACTCGACATGCTTGTCCAACGTGCGCGTCTCGATGTTCCCCGGATAGTTCCACACCGCGGCCAACAATTCGTCGCGCTTGAAGGCCCGTTCCGGGTGCTTCAACAGGTGGGCGATCAAATCAAATTCAAGGCGGGTCAAATCCACGGGAGCGCCGCTGAGGAGAGCCTGCCGGGAGAGAAGCTTGAGTTCGATGGGGCCACCCGTCAGGACCGTCACCACTTCCTCGGGAACGTCGCCGCCCCACACCGCCCTGCGCAACAGGGTCCTGACCCGCGCAAGGAAAATCGGAGCCTGGAAGGGACGGGCGATCGCGTCGTCGGCGCCCGCATCGAGGAGGCTGACCGTCTCCGTCATGTTGGACTTCGGGTCGACGTAAAGTATGGGCAATAGGCGCATGTCGCTTTGAGCCCGCAGGCCGCGAATGAAATCCGCCGCGGCGGCTCCGGCCGGGAAGGCCACGACCAGCAGATGCGGTTTGGCGCTGCGCACCTCGGAAATCCCGCCGGTCAAGCCCTTGATTTCCACGACCTTGTGGCCGTTTCCCTCCAACAACGAGACCAGCTGCGCCCGAAACTTCGCTTCTTCGGCGACCACCGCTGCAATCATGAACTCACCCGGCAAAGACGGGATATTCTCCAAAAACATCTTTGAGCGCGCTCGTGACCTCTCCGACGGTGGCGTACGCCTCGACTGCTTCTAGGATCAACGCCAGGAGGTTATCCGAGCCGCCCGCCGCCGAGCGCAAGCGCGCCAAGCAGGCGTCGACCTTGCCGTTGTCGCGCTGTTTTCTTAATGCCTTCAGGCCGCGAACCTGTCGAGACTCGACATGATTGTCGATTTTAAGGATCGCGGGAGGTCTCCCGCCGGTCTCATGCTCGTTGACGCCCACGATCTTGCGCCGACGCTGCGTCAAGTCCATCTCGAAGCGGTAGGACGTCTCCGCGATCTCGCGATGAAAATATCCCTTCTCCAGCGCGGGCACCACGCCGCCAAGCTCCTTGATGCGGGTCATGATCTCGCTTGCGCGGCGTTCGATGTCCGCGGTCAGAGACTCCAGAAAATACGAGCCTCCAAAAGGGTCCGGAGTGGAGGTGACTCCGGTTTCCAACGCCAAGATCTGCTGGGTTCGCAGGGCGAGCATGACGGCCTCGTCGGTGGGAAGAGCCAAGGCTTCATCGAAGGAATTCGTGTGCAGACTTTGAGTGCCGCCAAGCGCCGCGGCCATCGCCTGGTAGGCCACGCGGGCCAGATTATTGAGCGGCTGCTGAGCGGTCAGCGAAACGCCGGCGGTTTGGCAGTGCATGGGAAGCATCCAGGAAATTTCTTTCTTGGCGCCGAATTCTTCGCGCATGAGCTTCGCCCAAATGGAACGGGCCGCGCGAAGTTTGGCGATCTCTTCGAAGAAATGATTGTGGACGTCGAAGAAGAAGGAGAGTTGGGAGGCGAAGTCGTCGATGGCGATGCCGCGCTTGACCAAACGTTCGCAGTAATCCCTCCCGTCAGCCAGCGTGAAGGCAAGCTCCAAGACCGCGTCGGCTCCGGCTTCCCGGATGTGATAGCCCGAAATTGAAATCGGGTAGAAGCGGGGAACTTCCTTGACGCAGTACTCGATGAGGTCCAGCACCAAGCGCATCGAGGCCTCGGGGGGGTAGAGATACTCGTTTTGCGCGATGTACTCCTTGAGAATATCGGTTTGACACGTGCCGCGCAGCCTCTTGAAGGGAACGCCCTGCTTTTTGGCCACGGCCAGATACATCGCGAATATCACGGGAGCGGGAAGGTTGATCGTCATCGACGTCGAGACTTTGCCCAGGTCGATGCCCGAAAACAGGGCTTCCATATCCGCCAGGGAGTCGACAGCCACCCCTTCGCGGCCGACTTCCCCCAGAGAGCGCGGATCGTCCGAATCCAACCCCATCAAGGTCGGCAGGTCGAAGGCCGTCGAGAGCCCCGTCTCGCCGTGGGACAGCAGGTACTTAAAACGCTCGTTGGTGTCCTTGGCCGTTTTATGCCCGGCGAACATGCGCATCGTCCACGGCGTCATACGGTAGCCGCTGGCCTTTAGCCCGCGCGTGAAGGGATATTGCCCCGGGCGACCCAACTGCGCCGCCAAATCTCCTGCGCCGAGGTCGAGCGGACCGTATTCGCGCTTGACCGGGATACCCGAAAGCGTCGTTGGATTCGACTCAACAGGGGCAGGCGGCTTGGCCGCCGGCGCGGGCTGGCTCATGGACCTTGCCTGCGCCGAATGCTGTTGCGGCGCTCCTCCATCTTGCGACGATTCTCCAACATCTCCTTGCGCCGCTTGAGCAGCATCTCCCGGCCTCGTCCCGGAGCCTCTTTATTCTCGAGCGAGCGTTTGCGCTTCTCGATCATTTGCAAGCGATGCACACGCATGCGGGTGAGCATCGACGCGCGCAGTTCCCGCCGCTTGGCCGGATCCAGGGTCGCCCACCTCGCACGAATATGGGCCAAGCGGCGCGCGTGCGCCCGCATCAGGCTGCGATGGCGCACGAAGCGCAAAAGATGGACGGCGGGAACGGGCGTTTTGCCGCGAAAAACCGATGTCTCCTGATTGGAAATCAAGGTTTCCGGCTCTCCCGTCTCTCCGGAGACCTCCACCTTCCCCTCGTCGAACACGCCCACGTGAGTGGCCTCGCCTTCGATCTCCACGCCGAACTCCGTGCCGCGCACGGCCGCAACAGCCGTCGGCGTGCGCACGCGCAATTGTTTGTCCCCGAGTTTTTGAATCTTGGCCAGCAGGGAGCCGGCTTGCAGGAAGAAAGAGCCGTCCGCCAATGCCGTGTTTTCTATCTTAAGGTCCGAATTCTCGCGAACGGTTATGATGCCGCCCCCGTCGAGGGCGACTTCGGCGGAGCCTCCCTCTCCTGCGACGACCCGGTCGCCCTCGTTGAGCGGCATGCCGTTCTGGCCGGAAACCTCCTCGGAGCCGCCGGCGGCAATCACCGCGACGTCGCCTTGGACCTCGCCGATGCGCACGTCCCACTCCTCCCGCTGTTGGGCGCGCGCAGGAAGAGGTGCTAGGCTCAGACACGCGAATGCGGCCGATAGCAATAGATTCATGAGGTCAGCTCCACTTTAACAAATTGGTGTTTGCCCATTTTCAAGGTGAATCGCGCCGGTGCGGTCAGCGGAGCGTCCGCCGTGGCTTTGACGCCGTCGATCTGCACCCCGCCCTGCACGATGAGGCGTCTGGCTTCCCCCAGGGACTTGGCGCCCCCGGCTTGGACGATGAGCTTGGCCAAAGGGGTCCCGGAGGCGGCGCGCTCGACGCGCAAATCGACGGGAAGCTCCTTTTTCGAAAACGTGTTCTCGAAATAGTCGCAGGCAGCGCCCCCGGCGTGCGCGCCGTGAAATCGCTCGACGAGCAAACGCGCCAGCGCCTTCTTGGCTTTCATCGGATGCTCGCTCTTGACCGCGGCGAGATCCTGATCGGTCAAAAGCTCATAGTACGACATCATCAACTCGTCGCTGATGCGCATCGTCTTGCCGAATATCTCGTTGGGAGGCTCGTTGATGCCGATGGAATTTCCGTAGGACTTGGACATCTTCTTCTCGCCGTCGAGGCCGACGAGCAAGGGAACCGTCAGCGCCACTTGAGGTTCTTGGCCCGCGTCCTGCTGCAATTTGCGGCCGACGAGGAGGTTGGTGAGCTGATCGTTGCCTCCAAGCTCGATATCCGCCTTGACCGCGACCGAATCATAGCCCTGCATCAAGGGGTACATCACTTCCAGCAGCGAGATGGGCGAATTCTCCGCGATCCGCTTTTTGAAGTCCTCTCGAGATAAGACTTGCTGGACGGTATGGCGCTTGAGCGTCTCCAACAAGGAATCGCGCATGAAGGCGACGAGCCATTCGGAGTTGAAATGCAATTGGGTCTTGCCTTTGTCCAGAATCTTGAACGCCTGCTCCTGGTACGTGCGGGAGTTCGAGCGAACGTCCTCTTCGGACAAGGTCGGGCGAGTGGAATCTCGGCCCGAGGGGTCGCCGACCCGGGCGGTGAAATCACCGATGATGAGAACGGCGGTATGTCCCAGGTCCTGGAATTGACGAAGCTTCGTCAGGACGACGCAGTGCCCAAGATGAAGATCGGCGGACGTCGGATCGACGCCCAGCTTGACGCGCAAAGGGCGCCCCAAGGCGAGTTTTGCGGAAAGTTCCGACTCACTGACGAGCGAAACGCACCCGCGCTTGAGCAAAGCGAGTTGGGAGGATATGTCCACCGGGGTGGATGATACCAACCTTGCAAGCGTCTCGTCCATCACGCGACGTCGCGAACACGCACCCTCTGCGGCCATGACACCCCATGCGTTTAAAGCATGTCGTAAGGATCGGCGTCGAGCGCCAATTTCACGGTCGAGGGCAGCGGACAGGCTCGCGCGATCGTCAATCCGGCCTCGACGTCCTCCAGGGGAAGCTTGATGAGGATATGATCGCGAAACTTGCCCCGCACATGCCGCAGCAGCGCGGGAGCCGGGCCGATCACCGCGGCTTGCGGCAGGCGGCCGCGCAGCGCTTGGGCATAGAGCGAGGAGGTCTCGCCAAGCCTGCCTTCATCGGCACAGGCCAACACGGCGCGGATCAGGCCGCCCGAGGGGGGATACGAGAGCTCGACGCGCGCGGCCAGTTCGCCGTCGGCCCAGAGTGAATAATCGCCCCCGCTCACCCCTTTGATCGCCTCATGTTCGGGCGACAAGGTTTGCAGCATGACTACTCCCGGCTTTGCCGCGCGGCCCGAGCGTCCGGCCACCTGCGCGAGCAGTTGCATCGTACGCTCGGCCGAGCGGAAGTCGGGCATGTGAAGCATCGCGTCGGCGTCAACGACGCCGACCAGAGTCACTTCGGGAAAATGAAAGCTTTTGGCGACGAGTTTGGTTCCGACGAGAACATCGGCTTGCCGCGCGCGGAATTGATCATAGACGCGCTCCTCCAGCTTGCCCTCCTTGGACACGGTGTCTCGGTCCATGCGCAGGATTCGCGCTCCGAGCAGGCGGCGCTTGACCTCGGCCGCCACTCTCTGCGTTCCCACGCCCGACATGCGCACGGACGCCTCGCCGCAAGCTCCGCATCGCTCGGGAGGAGGCCATTTTTTCCCGCAATGATGGCAAATCATGGAGAAGCCGCCGGAGGCTTCATGAGCGATTTTCGCCACGCCGCAGTCGGCGCAGCGGTCGATCCAGCGACACTTGCCGCAAGTCGTCAGCGTGGAAAATCCTCGTCGGTTGACCAACAGGATCGACTGCTCGCCGCGCGCGAGGCATTCTTTCATTTTATCCAGAAGCTCATCGCTCAGGCTGTCGCCAAAGCGTCCCGGAGGCAACGTGCGCACCGTCGGACGAGGCACCGCGGACACGCGTTCGGACATCGTCAAACGCTCCGCCGCGCCGGACTTGGTCATGGCCCACGCTTCGATGCTGGGAGTCGCCGAACCCAGAACGGTCAGCGCGGAGAATGCCCGCGCGCGCTCGAGGACCACGTCGCGAGCATGATAAAACGGAGCGTTCGAATCCTGCTTGAAAGACTCGTCTTGTTCCTCGTCGATCACCGCCAGCCGCAAGTCATGAAAGGGGAGCAGGCAGGCCGAGCGCGCGCCGACGATCACTTTCACCTTCCCTTGAGACACCGCCAGCCAAGCCAGCCGCCGCGCACGCGGGGTCAGGGCCGAGTGCCACAGCGCGACGGGAACATCCAGCGAAGCCGCGAATTCATCGAAAAATGGGCGCGTCAAAGAGATTTCAGGAAGCAAAAAAAGCGCCTGACCGCCGCCCGAGACCGCGCGGCGAATCAGCCGCAGGTACACCTCTGTCTTTCCCGAGGCGGGAACGCCAAACAGCAAGGACGTCGCCGCCTTGCGCGACTCCAGATGCGCCCCGAGCCTATCCAAGGCCGCGGACTGACCCGGAGTCAACTCGAACTCGCTGTGAACGCGGGGACGCCGGACGGCCGCGCAGACCTCGACGGGCTCGTCGAGCGATTTGACGTAAGCAGGCACGAGCGCCTTCAAACATTCTCCGATGGGAGCGCCGAAACGGCGCGAGATAAAGCGCGCGCAGTTCAGTCCCTCGGCACTCAAGGCGGCCCGGGCGTCGACCACCGAATCAATGGCCTTCAGCGGACGTTCGGGCTCGCCCTCAAAGGACTCGATGACGACTCCGGTGGCCCGCCGAAACCCGAAAGGAGCGCGCACGCGCATGCCCGGCACGACCCGCAGGTCCTCGGGCACGCGATAGTGGTACCCTTTCGATAAGGGCACCGGGAAGGCCACGACTGCAATGCGCACTATTTCAGGGCGGTGAAGACGAAATGCGGTGGTATATTGCGCACCTCGAATTGAATGTCGACCTTGGAAAAATAATCCTTGAGAAGAGGGATCAAATGCGTCGTCACTTGGTAGGCCACGAAGCGTCCTCCGGGATTGATCAAGTCGGAAGTCTTGGTGAGAAGCTCATGACGTCCCCTCCCGGAAAAGAAGGCGAAGGGCACTCCCGACACGATTGTATCGACTCCCCGAATTCGATGGCGAGCCAGGATTTTATCGACCTCCCGCACGTCGCCGCAAATCAGGGTCAACCGCGGGTCGGAAAGCTCCTTGAGCTCCTTGAAGAGTTCTTCGTTGAACTCCACGGCCAATAACACCGCGTCCGGCCTCATCCTGTCCAAGATCCGCCGGGTCATCACTCCTTGGGCGGCGCCGTACTCGACGATGATTCGCGCGTTCTCGAGATTCATGGCGCTGACGGTACGTTCGACCAGGTACCGGCTCGACGGGGTCACCGCGGCGACGGCCGGGTCATCCATGAAAATCTTCACATAACCCATGAACCTCGACTCGCCTTTTCTTCGGCCGCTTTTTTTCGCCTCAGCCATCATCCCCTCGAGTTTGATCATTCCCTTCTTGATCTGTCCGCTGATCAACGCGCCGAGATTTTCGAGAACCTCGCGATCTGATTTTTCCCTGCGAGAATCTTGCTTCTTCATGGCCGGCTCAGCTCCTCGTTGAGACTTTTCATATCGGTCCAGACGTCGCGTTTGAGGTCAGGGTTGCGCAAGAGAGCCGCAGGATGGAATGTCGGCAGCAGTTTGATGGGGGGAAAACCGGCGCCCGGGTCGTAGGTCCGCCATTTTCCGCGAATCTGGGTAATCGGCGTCGCATCGTTGAGAAGCGTCCTGGCCGAAACCGCGCCCAGGGTCACGATGACCTTGGGCCGGATCGCCCGAATCTGCGCCTCCAGCCAGCCCCGGCACGCGGAGATTTCCTCAGGGGTCGGGGGCCGGTCGTTCCCGTGGCTCTCCGGGTTGGCGGGGTCCTTCATGGGATGGCATTTGACGATATTGGCGATGTAGACCGTCGTTCGAGACAAGCCGATCGACGCCATGATCTTGTCGAGCAGCTGCCCGGAACGCCCGACGAAAGGTTGGCCTTGATGATCCTCCTGGAACCCAGGCCCCTCGCCCACGAATATGACCTTGGCTTCGAAAGAACCCGTTCCCGGCACCGCCTGAATGCGAGTCGCGCCCAACGGGCACTCCCGGCAGGCGTGAATTGCCGCGTCGAGCTGGGCGAGGCTGGCGCCGTGCGAACTCTCTGGCCGGGCGACGGCGGCGACAGGGACGTCGGATAACGCCCAATCGCTGTGATTGGACAACGAAACGCGCCGTCGCAACCCGCGCGTCAAATCCTTCAATTCATCGAGTTCTTGGCCCAAGACGCTTCTCCGCCTCCCTGATGATAATCCGAGCCAAGCGCGCCTTCGTCATAGGAGCGAGGCTTCTTTTTTCGCGACGGTCGATGAGCACCGCGCGAATGATATTCGATCCTAAGGACGCCGACCCATTGGCCACGATCATGTCCAAACCCTTGCGCGCCAGCTTCCGGCGGGCGTGCTTCTGCGCGTCGCGGGTCTCCAACGCAAAGCCGATAAACACCTGGCCCAAGCGGCGCCGAGACGCGGCCTCCCGGATGATATCGGGATTGGGGATCAGGGTCAAACGCAAGGCCCGAGAGGAGCGTTTGATTTTATGCGCGGCAACACGCAGGACGCGCCAATCCGAAACGGCGGCCGCCGCGATCACCACCTGCGCTCGCCGCGAGCGCCGCAAAACCTCGCGCCTCATCTGCTGCGCCGTCGTCACGCGCGTGAGCGCCACGCCGGCGCACGCGGACAGAGCCGTGGGACCGCTGACCACCTCGACGCGCGCTCCCGCCGCTCGCGCCGCGCGGGCCAAGGCAAATCCCATCGCTCCCGTCGACGCGTTCGTGATAAAGCGAATGGGGTCGATCGGCTCTCGCGTTGGGCCCGTGGTGATCAGAACTCGACGTCCCTTCAGACTCACCGAAGAGCTTGACGAACGATGTCGTCGACCTCGGCGAGACGGCCGCGCCCCATCCTGCCGCTGGCCAGCTCTCCCTCGACCGGGCCGAGAACGCGGTAGCCGTATTCCTTGATCCTGGCGATGTTGGCCCGGGTCGCCGGATGGGCGAACATCTCCAAGTCCATCGCCGGGCACACGAGAACCGGCGCGTGGGTGGAGAGAACGAGCGAGTCAAGCAAGCCTTCCGCCCGACCGTGGGCCAGACGAGCTATGAAGTCGGCGGTCGCGGGAGCGATCAAAACGAGGTCCGCCCAGCCCGCCAAAGATAAGTGCGCCATGTCCCATAGGGCCGCCTCATTTTTTTTCTGCGCCACGGGATGCCGGCAGAGGACGGAGAGCGTCAGCGCAGACACGAATGTCTCCGCCGTTGGGGTGAGCACGCAACGAACTTCGGATCCCTTTTTCATCAATCCCCGAACGATGAGCGGGGATTTGTAAGCCGCGATGCTTCCCGTCACGCCGAGAACGACGCGACGAACGCGCTTCGCCATCCAGCTACTCGGCCGTGTTCGGGACCTCATCGCCGGCGGGAACGACCGCCTTCTTGAGATCCTTCCAATCCACCTGGCCTCCCAAAACCTCACGCAAGGCCAAGTCCAGAAGCTCCGCGGGCGTCAGGTGCCGGTTGATTTCCCTCTTTTTGAGTACTTTGACCCAAAGCGCGGCCATCGGAATGGCGGAATACTTGCCGCGCGGAAAATTGAGGATCATTTCTTCGGTGGTCTTATTGACGACGACGTCTTTTGCGGCGGCTTCCTTCTTCGGCATTGCGGCCTCCTTAGGCGAGCGCGGACGTGAGATGAGACGGATTCAGGCGCGACGTTTTGAGCAGCTCGGCGGTCATGATGCACGACAGGCGCGACACCGCCGTTTCTAAATCGTCGTTGACGACCACATAGTCGTAATTCTTCGCGGCGGCCAACTCGCCGCGAGAATTGGCCATGCGCTTGGCCACGTTGTCGCAAGGGTCTCGCCTGCCCGCCAGCCGGGCCTTGAGCTCGGCCATCGATGGAGGCAGGATAAAAACAAGAATGGCGGACGGATATTTTCGACGCACCGCCATCGCTCCTTGCACATCGATGGTCAAAATCACGTTGCCGCCGCGATTGATCTGGCTCTCCACGCAGCGCCGCGGCGTGCCATAATACTCATCGTGCACGATCGCCCATTCCAGAAAGTCGCCCCGCCGAATTTTGCGTTTGAAATCGTCGCGCTCTATGAAAAAGTAGTCGCGGCCGCTTTTTTCACCCGAGCGAGGCCGCCGGGTCGTACACGAAATCGAACCGGAAAGATCCTTGCGTCGCGCCAAGAGCTTGCGGCAGATCGTCGTTTTGCCGGCTCCAGACGGAGCGGAAATGATAAGCAGGACCCCTTTCCCCATGCGTCCCCTGATTCTATCGAATTATTAAAGGAAGAGCAACGAACCTTTTTTGTAGACTGTCGCCATGTCAACCGCCCACGGATATGCCGCCTTTGCTTGCGACTCTCCTCTGTCCCCTTACGTTTTCGATCGCCGGGAGCCCGGGGATCACGATATACGCATCGACATCTCATTCTGCGGCATTTGCCACTCCGATATCCATCAAGCGCGAAATGAATGGGGCGCAGCCTCATACCCCATGGTCCCGGGACATGAAATCGTGGGCCGGGTCACGCATGTGGGCCGCCGCGTGCGTAAATTCAAGGTCGGCGAGTTCGCCGCCGTGGGTTGCCTCGTCGACTCCTGCCGCAAGTGCCCGAATTGCCGCAAAGGCCTCGAACAGCATTGCACGCAATTCGTCAGCTTCACCTACGGCAGCGTGGAAAGAGACGGAAAGACTCCGACTCAGGGGGGGTACTCGTCTCATATCGTCGTCGATTCGGCCTACGCCCTTACGGTCGCCTCGGGCCAGCCTCTTGAGCGCGTCGCTCCTTTGCTGTGCGCGGGCATCACCACCTATTCCCCGCTTAAACGCTTCGGCGCGCGCCGCGGCAGCCGCGTCGGAGTGCTCGGCCTGGGCGGGCTTGGCCACATGGCCGTCAAGCTCGCGGCGGCGATGGGTTCAGAGGTCGTCGTGCTCAGCGGCTCGCCCGCCAAAAGAGCCGACGCCAAACGCCTGGGCGCGCACGACTTCGTGCTGACCAGCCAGGCCCAGGAGATGTCCAAGAACGCCGGCCGTCTCGACCTCATCATAGACACGGTCAGCGCGCCCCACGACGTCAACGCCGCTTTGGCCCTCCTCAAAACCGAGGGGGTCTTGGCGCTTGTCGGGGCCTCGCCGACGCCTCTGCAGGTGGGACCTTTTGCGCTGATCGTGGGCCGGCGCCAAATCGCGGGCTCCCTGGTGGGAGGCATCGCGCAAACGCAGGAAATGCTCGATTTCTGCGCCAAGAAAAAAGTGCTGGCCGACGTCGAAGTCATCGCCGCGCGAGACATCAATTCCGCCTACGAACGCCTGCTCAAAAGCGACGTCCGCTATCGTTTCTCCATCGACCTGGCGACCCTCTAATTAGTAGCATCAATCCCATGGAAGACAATCAACAGCCCCTTCAAGTGGAAATCGATGAGCCCGTCGCGCGAGGCATTTACACGAATCTCGCCTTGATCACGCACAGTGAAACCGAGTTTCTCCTCGATTTTTTATTTCTCCAGCCCCAAACTCCGAAAACGAAAGTGCTGACCCGACTGGTGTCCTCACCGGTTCACGCGAAACGCCTTTTGTGGGCTCTCAAGGACAATATTGAGAAATACGAGGCCCGGCACGGGACGATTCCCGCTGGAGAAACCCCCGCCCCGGGACGCGCCGGCGTCTATCAGTGAGCCGAGTGCGCGCCCCGCGCGCGCACTTGGTGTGCGTGGGAAGCGAACTTCTGGCGGGACAGGTCAATACTCATCAAGCCTGGCTTTCGCTTCGTCTGCGCCGGGCGGGATTTGAGGTCGCCGGCGAAAGCTCCGTTCCCGACGATGTCCGCTCGATTGCCTCGGCCCTGCGCTGGGCCTTATCGAAGGCGGATGCGGTCATCGTCTGCGGAGGGTTGGGACCCACCTTCGACGATCTGACCCGCGAGGCGGCGTGCGCCGCCCTGGGGCTCAAGCTGACATTCGATCCGCGCCTGTGGTCGCGAATCGCCAAGCGCTTTTCTCGATTCGTCGGACCCATCCCCGAGGAAAACAAGCGCCAAGCCTGGGTCATCTCCGGCGCGAAGATCCTAGATAACCTCGTGGGATCGGCTCCGGGACAGAGCCTGGAACTCCATGGACGCGCGGGAAACGCTCAATCCCTTGTTTTGCTCCCCGGACCCTACTCGGAGATGGCTCCCATGTTCGAACGTGTCCTGCCGCGCCTGAGGGCGCGGCACGCGCGTCGCCAGGGCACGGCGTCGTTGACTCTCAGGCTGGCCGAAGTCCCCGAATCGACGGCCGACGAGCGCCTCGCGATCGTTCGCTCTCGATACCCGGACGCGGAGTTCACCATCCTTGCCTCGGGCGGGGAAGTCTCCTTTCATGCGACCGTCAAGGCCTCCACGGCGCCGGCGGCCCGCCGCATGATCTCACGTCTGCGCCATGATGCGTTGAACGCCGTCGGCCGCTGGACCTACGGATCGGGCGACGACACCCTCGAGTCGGTCGTCGGAGAGCGTTTGACAAGAAACCGCATGACGCTTGCGGTTGCCGAATCCTGCACGGGGGGCTTGCTCGGGGCGCGTCTGAGTTCCACACCGGGAGCGTCGTCTTATTTCATGGGCGGCGTCATCGCATACTCGGACTGCGTCAAGACGCGCCGTTTGGGTGTGGCTCCCGGACTGATCAGACGTTATGGAGCGGTCTCCTCCGAGTGCGCCGCGGCCATGGCCGCCGGGGCGCGCGCCGCGGCGGGAGCCGCCATCGGCCTTTCCGTGACCGGCATCGCGGGCCCCCGGGGGGGGAGCAAAAAAAAGCCGGTCGGTCTTGTTTTCCTCTCGGTCTCCGGCCCTGGAACACTCACGCTGACCCGCCGCCGTGAATTTCTCGGACCCCGCGAGCACGTTCGCCAGCGCGCCACCACCTCCGCTCTCGCTCTCTTAATGGAAGCTCTCGGGCCCCTCCGCTCGAGCGCCGCTTGACCTTCCCGCCAAAAATTCATAAAATGACTGAAATATGACAATGAAAGAGACCACGATGGAAATACAGAAAAAATACGGAAAAAGCGCCGCGGACTCGGGGAGCACCCCGGTCCAAATCGCATTGCTGACCGAACGCATTAAGCATCTTTCGGGCCACCTCAAGATCAGCAAGAAGGATTACGCCTCCCAACGGGGGCTGCTCATGCTCGTCGGCCAACGCCGGCGCCTGCTCGGCTACCTCAAAAAGCGCGACCTCCCCGCGTACAATACGGTCCTTAAACAGCTGGATCTGAGGAAATAATCTATGTCTTTTAATCAGAAGATAAGCCTGCAGGAAACTGTGGGCGGAAAGACCATTACGCTCCAAACCGGGACTTTGGCCAAGCAAGCCGGCGGCTCCGTCACGGTTCACTTGGATTCCACCATCGTTTTTTGCGCCGCGACGGTTCAAAAAAATCCGAAAGAGGTCAGTTTCGTTCCTCTCACCTCTGACTACCGTGAACGCGCCTACGCCGCGGGACGGGTTCCCGGCGGTTTTTTCAAGCGCGAGATGCGTCCGCGCGACAAGGAGACCCTCACCTCCCGACTCGTTGATCGCCCGATCCGCCCGCTTTTTCCGGAAGGCTGGAATCACGAGACGTCGGTCCAATCCATCGTCGTTTCCTGCGACCTGCAAAACGACCCCGACGTTCTCGCCATCACCGGAGCGTCCGCGGCCTTGATGCTCTCGGACGCTCCCTGGAACGGCCCCGTCGGCGGACTGCGCATATGCCGCGTCAATGGGGCTTTCGTCATTTTCCCAACATGGGAAGAGCGGGCCCTCGCCGATTTGGAGCTTGTCGTGGCGGGAAAGAAGGATGCCCTGCTCATGGTCGAAGGCTCGGCCCATGAAATCTCCGAAGAGGTCTTTGCCGAAGCCCTCGATCTCGCCCAAAAAGAAATCAACAAGCTCTGCGACCTCCAGCTCAACCTTCTCAAGCAAAGCGAAGCCTCCGGTCGAAAAGTCGTCAAGAAGGAGATCAAAGCGCCGGCAATCCCGCCCGCGGTGCTGGAATTCGTGAAATCCCGGTGCGTGGAGCCGGTCAAGAAACATTTGCGCGCGAAATTGGACAAGCATGGGCTCGATGCCGCCATCGACGCCCTGAAAGAATCCATCCGCAAGGAACTCGAAGACAAGAAGGCCGATCCGGTCTACGCCGACGGCTCCAAGTGGGCGTCGAAAATCCTCGAGGATGTTTTGTACGCGGAAAGCCGTTCGTTGACTCTCGTCGACCGCACCCGCCCCGACGGCCGCGGATTCGAGGAAATCCGCCCCATCGAGATCATGCTCAAGCCCTTCGAGCGCCTGCACGGCTCCGTGATCTTCCAACGCGGACAAACGCAGGCTTTCTGCAACACGACGCTCGGAACGCCCGGCGACATGCAAATCATGGACGTCATCGAGGGCGAGTACAAGGAGCGTTTCATGCTCCATTACAACTTCCCGTCGTTCTCCGTCGGAGAGGTTCGTCCCGAGCGCGGCCCCGGACGCCGTGAAATCGGACACGGGGCTCTCGCCCGCCGCAGCCTGGCCGCCCTGCTTCCTCCCGTCGACGAATTCCCTTACACACTGCGCGTCGTCAGCGAAATATGGGAGTCCAACGGCTCCTCGTCCATGGCTTCCGTGTGCGGAGGATCGTTGTCCTTGTTCGACGCCGGCGTGCCGATGAAGGCCGCCTGCGCCGGGATCGCCATGGGTCTAGTCCTCGAAGGCGGAAAGTACGCCGTGCTCACCGACATCGCGGGAATCGAGGATCACAACGGGGACATGGATTTCAAAGTCGCGGGTTCCCGCAACGGCATCACCGGCTTTCAAATGGACATGAAGATTGAAGGCCTGTCGATTTCAATCATGAAGGAAGCCTTGGCGCAAGCCAAGCGCGGCCGTCTGTTCATTCTAGACAAAATGGACGCCGCGCTGCCGGAGCCTCGCAAGGAGCTCCCGAGCTACGCGCCTCGACTCTATCGCATCAAGATCCCCAGCGACAAGATCGGCGCCCTGATCGGTCCCGGGGGCAAGAACATCCGTCGCCTTCAGGAGACCTACGGGGTCAACATCGACGTCGAGGACGACGGTTCCGTGTTCGTGGCCGGCACCGACCCGATCGGCTGCGATCAGGCCCGCGCGGAGGTCGAATCCCTCACGCTCGAGGCCGAAGTCGGGAAAATATACAAGGGGCATGTCGTCTCCATCAAGGAGTTCGGGGCGTTCGTTGAAATCTTCCCCGGCAAAGAGGGCCTTCTCCACATCTCGCAAATCGACGTCAAGCGCGTGGCCAAGGTCGAGGACGTCCTTCGGATGGGAGACGAGGTCGAAGTGAAGGTCTTGGAAATCGACGGCGACAGCAAGATTCGTCTCTCTCGCAAAGCGGTGCTGTCTCCCGGCTCCGAGAACGACACTCCCGGTCCCCGTCGAGACGGTCCGCCGCGTGAACCCGCTGGACGCGGAGGCGGACGAAGCGGCGGACGACGATAAACAAGGACCCAAACGAGGATGTCTAAAAAGATCCAGACAGCGAAAAACGGCCACGGGTCGGATCAGACTCCGTTAGACACATTGAAAGCCGTTTATGACTTCATGACGACAAACGGCTTAGACGCCGTTGAGATCCTCGAGAACGACGCGCAGGTCAAGCTGGTCCGGCGTAAAGCTCCTTCGACCCAGGTCCCGGTCCCCATCCCCGTGGCCGCGGGAGGCGGCGGCGCCGCGGCAACTCACGCGGCTCAACCGGCCGTGGCGGCGGCGACGATGCCGGCGACGCCCCCCGTGCCATTGCCCGCGGGAACGCCGATCAAGTCGCCGATGATGGGAATATTCTACCGCGCGCCTTCGCCTTCCAGTCCGCCTTTCTGCAAAGAGGGTGACGCGCTCAAGCCGGGTCATGTGGTCTGCATGATCGAGGCCATGAAGGTCTTCAACGAGATCAAAATCGAATATCCCTGCACCGTCGTGAAATGCCTCGTTGAAAACGGCAAGCCCGTCAAGGCCGGTCAAGACCTGATCATCGTCCAGCGCTAAAGACCGTTATTTCGACAGCAGCGCGGCCACCAACGTGGTGAGTTGCGCGATGGGAAACGGCTTGCCGATAAATCCCGCCGCGCCTTGGGCCATGGCGATTTGTTTCGTCGCGGGGTCGGACTGGGCCGAACACAGAACGACCGGACATTTCTCCGACTTCCCTTCCCTTTTGAGCTTGGCCAGCAGCTCCAATCCGGTCATGCCGAACATGTTTATGTCCGAAATCACGAGGGCGAACTCCTCTTGATCGAGCTTCTCGCAGGCATCCTCGGCCGTCGAGCAAACCGTCACGTCGTACTCGGCAGACAACAAAGAAGCGGCGAGTTCCTGGTAGCCAACCTCATCTTCGACCAGCAGTATTTTAGCTCTTTCGTCGGCCACGGTCGTATTGTAGCGAAATTTCCGCAGGAAAGCGGGTGCAAAATCGCTATAATTTCGGTCTCGCAAACGTCCAGACTCATCGGAGGCCTTTTTTCATGGGGACGAATCGATATCGCTCGGCCGCAAAGTCTTCGAGGGCGGGGAAATCCAGCAAGGATTTGCTCCCGTCCGCTTTGCGCTGGGCGGCCTTTTTCATCGGCTCGGTGTACCTCGGCTGGGCGCTGCTCTTCCCGCAATACTCCGGAATCATCGGCCAACGACTCTGCGAGCTGTGCGTCAAGCGCTTGGGTTCGGCGTCTTTTCTGCTGCCGGTGTTTCTCTTCAACGTTCTGCTGCAGCACGTTCTGCGCGGCAAGGGCAAAGGCTGGAGCGTCACGGCCGCCGTCTCCTTTTCGGGTCTGCTCGCCGGCACGGCGTTGTTCGCCATCCTTGGCGCCGCAATGGGCGCAGACCCCGCCTCGGCGGGGGGAATCTGGGGCGCCTGGATCTCACGAATCCTCTCGTCGGCGCTCGGCGGCGTCGGAGCGTTTCTCATCTCCCTGGGAACATTCTTGTTCTGCCTGCAGGTTTGCTTCGACATTCGCTGGGCGTCGCTGGCGCGAACGTTCGCCCGCCTCATCTCGGAGGATTATGCGGCGTGGACGAGAGCGCGCGTCGAACTCAAGGGCCTGAAGGCAAAAGCTCCCAGCCAAGACGACGCCGTCAAATCGAAATCCAAAGAAACGAAAATCGCCCCTGAACCGGAGATGGTTTCCAGTCATCCGCCGCCCGTGGACGTGCGCGAGGTCAAGCCCCTGCAGGTCGCAGAGGAAGCCGCCTCCGTGAAAAAAAACGCTCAGACCGAGACGCACCCCCGCTCGAGAACCGCTCCCGCGCCGACTTCCCCTTACAAGAATTTCGTTCTGCCGCCGACGAGCTTGTTGAGCCTGCCCTCCGACGCCAGACATCGCGGCAAACCGACCGAGGCCGAAATCTCCGCTGCGGTCGCCGATCTCGAGCGCACCCTGAAAAGCTTCAACATCGATGCCCGCGTCTGCGGCTATTCCCCGGGGCCGGTGATTACGCGCTATGAAATCTCGCCCGCGCCGGGAGTCAAGGTCTCCTCGATCGTCGCTCTTGAAAACGACATCGCCCTGGCCATGCGCGCCAAGGGAATCCGCATCATCGCCCCCATTCCCGGAAAAGCCGCCGTCGGCATCGAGATCCCCAATCCCCGCCAAGCCGCCGTCGTTCTGCGCGAGATACTTCAAAGCAGCGCCATCCCGACTTCCGCGCCCCTGTTAACTTTCGGTCTCGGATTGTCGGCTTCCGGAGAACCCGTCTCCGCCGATATCGCCAAGATGCCCCACGTGCTCGTCGCCGGCGCGACCGGATCGGGGAAATCGGTGCTCATTCATGCGATGGTCATGTCGATCTTGTTCCGCGCGCGGCCCGATGAGGTCAAATTCATCATGATCGACCCTAAGCGCACCGAGTTGACATTCTACGAAGGGATCCCGCATCTGTTCGATCCGATGGTCGAGCCCGCGCGGGTCTCCGTCATCACCAATCCGAAGGATGCCGCCAAGGCGCTCAAGGCCTTGCTGTCGTTGATGGAAAAGCGCTACGAACGTCTGCAGCTGCACAGCGTAAGAAACATCGAAGGCTATAACGCCGTCGCCGATAAGAATGGACTTCCCCGGGAGTTCTACATCGTCGTGGTCATCGATGAGCTCGCCGACCTCATGCTCATCGCCGGAGACATCGTCGAGGACGCGATCCAACGCTTGACCCAGATGGCTCGCGCGGTCGGCATCCACATGGTCCTCGCGACCCAGCGTCCTTCCGTCGATGTCATCACCGGCGTCATCAAAGCCAACCTCCCCAGCCGGATCGCCCTACAGGTCATCTCGAAAATCGATTCCAAGGTCATCCTCGACGGCTCGGGGGCGGAAAGCCTGCAAGGACGCGGAGATCTGCTCTACCTCTCCTCTGGCGCGCAAAAACCCGAACGCTGCCAGGGCGCGTTCGTTTCCGAAGAGGAGATTCGAGCCCTTGTGGACTACCTGAAGACCCAGGGCAAGCCCGACTATCCGATGCTTGAGACCATGGCGGTCAAAGGCGGGGCCGCGGCCGATTTGTCGCAGTTCGGCGTGGAACCCCTCGAATTCTCCCAAGCCCTCAAGCTGATCCTTGAGCGCCGCCGCGTGTCCCAGGACCTCCTTAAAAGCCAATTCGGATCCTCGGCGCGCGCCACGAATATATTGTCCGCCCTCGAGGTCAAGGATTTCATTCACAAGCCCGAAGGCACCAATCGCTGGGACATCCGATTCGACACGATCGAAGATTACATGCGCACCCATTTTCCACAGGTTCCCGTAGACAGAAAGGATTCCTAATGACCCCCCTGGCCAGCGTCCTGACGTTGATCGCCCTCTGGGCTGACGCAAAATCCATCCCGCCCGCGCCGAAAGTCTCCGTTTCCACGCCTCTTGCCGGGACGGAGCTTCCCGCCTACCCTCCCGATGCCGCGCCCCTCACCGTCCAAACCATCGCCGCGCGCTTCGCGCAAACCGACGCCAAGATTTCCACGCTCAGAACGTCCTTCCGTCAATTCGTTCGCCTCGAGGGCTCGGACACGGTCCAAAGCGTCGAAGGGGACGTCCTCTTCAAAAAACCGGACCTGCTCCGCCTGACGCACAGGATTCCCGAACCGCAGAGTGTGGTCAGCGACGGGACGTGGCTGTGGGTGCATCGCAAGGGAACCAATCAAGTGATTCAGACTCGCCTGGACGTCTGGAGAAAAAACGAGCCCCTGGCTCAGGGCCTGCTCGACTTCGGCCATTCCGCCGACCTGCTCTCCAATTATCAGACGGTTCTGACGACGGTCTCCGCCCCCGATACCGGGGGCCATCGGACTTTCGTGCTCACCCTGACCCCCAAGTCGCCTGCGAAATCATCCTCCGACGCCGATTTCATTCTCACTCTCAACAGCGACACGCGCTATTACTTCCCCAGCGACGTCACGCTTCGCGTCGGACGCGTCTCGATCCGCTCGGTTTTCGAAAACGTCCGTCTCAATCCTGAAACCCCTGATGAGTCCTTTCGCTTCACGCCCCCAGCGGACGCGGAGCTATTCAAATCCCCGGAGCCCCGGAAATGACACTGGAAAAAGAACCCGACCCCTTACGCCGCATTCCGACCAAGCACACCTCCAATCTTCGCGCCGAGATCGGAGCGCTCTTGCGCGCCGCCCGGCTTAAACGCGGACAATCGCTCGACGCCGTGGCCCAGCAGACTCGCATCTCCAAACGTTATCTCGAAGCCCTCGAAAATGATCGATTCGAGCAATTCCCCGCGATCGTGTATCTGCGCGGATTCCTGAAGAGCTACTGCGAATACCTCGAGGTCGATTTCGAAAACATTTGGACCACGCTGGACCAAAGCCCCGTCGAACCGCCCGAACCGACCCAAGCCGGACCAGGACCCGCGCCCGCGCCTGCGGACTCGGCTCCCCCGCAGGCGCATCGCTTGGCGACGCCCGCCTCCCATGCGGGCTCCCAGGATTCCTCCGGCGCGGCGGGAGCCATCTCGTTGGCCGTGGTCCTCGCCTTGGGTCTCATCGTCTGGCTCATCAAGGATTCCCAAGGCCCCGCCCCCGTTGCGACCGGTGCCGCTCCCGTCGCCCTGCAGCCCGTGCCCAGGGCGGTCGATCCCCTGCTCGAAATTCGACTCAACACCGATGCGTGGCTGATGGTCTCCATCGACGGTCGGATGGTTTTTGAGGGCCGCGCCCCGAGAGGCGCCCGCCAAGAATGGAAACCGAACAAATTGGTCACCGTGCGCACCACCGAGCCGGCCGCGCTCGATCTTGTTCTCAACGGATCGCCCATCGCCATCGGCGCTCCCTCCCCGGAGGGCGAATATCGAATCGTCATTCCCTAACGATGAATCTCGCTAACCGCTTCACGATGCTGCGCATCGTCTTGGCGGCGGCCGTCTTCGCGGCACTTCTGAGCCGGGACCCCCGCTGGCATGCCGTCTGCCCGCCTCTTTTTCTCGGCGCGATGTTCACGGATTGGCTCGACGGGTATTTGGCCCGAGTCACGAAGACCGTCAGCTCCTTTGGAAAAGTGGCCGATCCCATCGCCGACAAAATCCTCATTCTCGGAACGCTCATCGCGCTGACTCAAAGCAAGGATTTCAACATTCCGCTGTGGGCGGTATTTATCATGGTCATTCGAGAACTCATCATCGGAGGCGTTCGCGTCATCGCCGGAGCCCAAGGAATAGTGTTGGCCGCGGACCGGGGGGGGAAGATCAAGACGGCCATTCAGCTGACGCTCATTTTCTTCATGTTATGCATCGTCGTCTTGGTCGACTATCACGCGGCGAGCGCCTGGATGGCGCGTAGCGTCTACGGGATGTCCGTGCTGTGCGCCCTGCTGTCGGTCTCCAGCCTCTGGTCCTACCTGCGCCAATATCGCGCCATGCTGGAGCAATCCTGGAGCTGATGCTCGATAGAATCTCTCTGTGGTTGGCGACAGGCCTAGGGATAAGCTATAGTGCCGGGGCCGGCGGGGGCCGCAAATGGACCGGCGCGGGGTTCCTCGGCACGATCGAGGGGCTTTTGCTTTGGCCGCTTCTGCCCTCCGCTCCGGCGTCTTATGGGGTCGTCGTCGCGGGGGCAATCGCGACGGCATGCGTTTTGTGCGGTCGAGCCGAAAGGATGCTGGGACGTCACGACGATGCGCGCATCGTGCTGGATGAGGTCGTTGGTTTTTGGGTCGCCGCCGCCTGGCTCCCCAGGACTCCGGTCGCGGCGATCGCGGCCTTCGTCTGTTTTCGTTTTTTCGATTCGGTCAAGCTGCCGCCTTACAGCTGGTTGGAACGATTGCCCGGCGGCGTCGGGGTCGTGTTCGACGACGTCGGAGCGGGAGTTGCCGCGAATATCGTCGCACGCATTGTGCTAGGGAGGATCGCCTGAAGCTCTCCATGCCGGTTGGCCGCGCCATTCTTCTTGCGCTGTTTTCGACCGCCTCGGCGTTCGCCCAAGCCCCTTGGCAGCAGCCGGTCCCGTCCACAGGGACCGCAGCGCCCCCGCCGATGACCATGGCTCTGGGCACCCCGCTGACGGTCACCGCAGGCCCCTGGGTCGTCGCGGAGGTCTTGTTTTTTTCCGCCGGGCGCGTCGTGGCCGATTACGCGTGGCGCGACTCGGTCCGCGCTCGCCGCGGTCATCTCTACACCGCGGCCGACCTGCAGGGCGACGTTCAGGACCTCATGACGCTGAGCCGATTCGACAAAGTCTCTCCGTCGATCTATGCCATCACCGCCACGCCCGTTCCCACGGAATTCACCTCGATTTCGGTGTCCTCCAACCAGGTCCGGGTTGTCTTCGAAGTCGCCGAAAAACCCGTTATCGATTCCCCCAAGACGAAGTTCGTCACGCCTCCCACCGCCGTGGGAGGGGTGATCCTCACGCCCACCGCTTGGCGCGGGGCGGGCCGATTCCTGTCTCCCGGTTTGGCTCTCGACCTCAACGCGGCCTACATCATCGGCCGGCTCTATGGCAAGAACTCTTATTCCGACTCTCCCCGTAAAACCAACTACATCGATCGGCTCGGCCTTTGGACCCTGACGGCGGACGGAAAAATGCAGGTGCAGTCGGAAGCCTCCGTGCGTCCCGCCATCGCCGTCGGCGGTCAGGCCATGCTCGTGTTTCGCGACTCGCCCCAACCCACCGTGACGGCCCCGGGGGTCTCGGTCAAAATCGACTCCAAGAGGACGCGAGTTCTCACGGACGGCTATCTTGTCGCCTCGAAAAAGTTCGGCCCCATTCGCGCCAGCGCCGGCCTCATGCAGGGCACCATCGGCGACCTTCCCGCCATGATGTCCGAATTCCTGACTCCGGAAGCCATCAGATTCTACTCGCGCGACAACAACAGCACCGAGGTCCATTCGCGCACCGTGCCCTTTATCAGCACCTTCTATTTGCTCAAGCCCGATTATCCGATCGGATTTGAAATCATGAAATTCAACGGCGCGGCGCGCAAGCCCTATCTGATCAACCTCAAGATCGGCCGGTTTCTCAAGATGAACTTCGATCTCGCCGTGCTCAAGTACCAGGGCGGCTACGATGTGTTGGGTCTATTTCAGTTCCGCTACAACCACTTTCCCAAGAACTGAAGGCCCATGCCCCTTCGCAGCCAGCCTCTCGGTCCATCCGCCCTGTCAAAGCGTCGCAAAGGCACGGCGACCTCCATCCAAACGGCCGTCTCCATCATTTTGACTCCCGGAAGCCGCGGTTTGGACGCATTGTTCATTCAACGCTCCGAGCGAATCGGCGACCCTTGGTCGGGACATATCGCCTTCCCGGGAGGACGGAGGGAACACGACGATGCCGACGACCTCGCCACGGCGATTCGGGAGACTCACGAGGAAATTGGCGTGGCTCTATCAAGGGACAAACTGCTCGGCCGCCTTGAAGACCTTTATTCCCGCGAGACGACCTTGCCGCCCATCGTGATACGGCCGTTCGTCTTCGGCTTGCCCCATCGTCCGCCTGTCACGCTCGGCTCCGAAGTCTCCGCCGTCTACTGGCTGGCCCTAGACGACCTGCCTGCATCTCAAGCGTCCTCGCGCGTCAACGTCGGGGGGCGAATCATCACAGTCCCCAGCTTTTCCTTGGCGCAATTGCCCACTGGCCGGGTGGTTTGGGGGCTGACGTACCGTATTCTCCATCGTCTCCTCAAACACCTCTGAAACAACACGCCCCTCGTCTGGCCGATCCGTTGCAATGTGAAAATAACTCCCCCATGCCCAAACCCCATACGATCGTTGACGCCAATCAGGCCGTGGCCGACGTCGCCTATCGCTTAAGCGAGATCGTCGCCATTTATCCCATCACGCCCTCCTCGCCGATGGGCGAGTGGGCGGACCAATGGGCCACCGAAGGCCGGCGCAATCTTTGGGGCGATGTTCCATCCGTTATGGAGATGCAAAGCGAGGGGGGAGCCGCCGGCGCCGTGCACGGGGCGCTGCAGGCGGGCAGCCTGGCGACGACTTTCACCGCCTCCCAAGGCCTGTTGCTGATGCTTCCCAACATGTTTAAAATCGCCGGCGAGCTCACTGCGGCCGTTTTCCACGTCGCCGCGCGCAGCCTGGCCACGCACGCTCTCTCGATTTTCGGCGACCATAGCGATGTCATGGCGGCGCGGTCCTGCGGCTGGGCCATGCTGGCATCGAACTCCGTGCAGGAGGCCTCGGATTTCGCCTTGATCGCCCACTGCGCGACTTTGGCGACACGGGTTCCTTTCGTCCATTTCTTCGACGGATTCCGCACCAGCCACGAGGTCAATAAAATACGACCGCTGTCGGATGCCGAAGTGCGCGCGCTCATCGATGAACCCTTGGTCGAAGCCCATCGCGGCCGCGCGCTCACGCCCGACCGCCCCGTCTTGCGGGGAACCGCTCAAAATCCCGACGTTTTCTTTCAGTCGCGCGAGGCCGCCAACACGTTCTACGAGGCCTGCCCTGGAGTCGTTCAAAGAACGATGGATCGTTTCGCCAAGATCTCCGGCCGGGCCTACTCGATATACGAATATCACGGCGATCCCGCCGCGCAGCGCGTCATCATCGTGATGGGTTCCGCAGCGGAAACCGTCCAAGAGACCGCCGACGCGCTCAATGCCTCGGCGGGACGCGTCGGGGTCCTGAAGGTGCGCCTTTACAGACCGTTTGACACCGAGCTCTTTTGCGCGTCCTTGCCTAAGTCGGTAAAAACCGTCGCCGTCCTTGACCGGACCAAGGAGCCGGGCAGCGCGGGCGAGCCGCTGTTCCTCGATGTCGTCGCCGCGCTTGAGCGCGGCGGGCGGCGCGAGGTGCGTGTCCTCGGCGGAGTCTACGGCCTCTCATCAAAGGAATTCACTCCGGCGATGGCCAAAGCCGTATACGACGAGCTCGACAAATCCAAACCCAAGACTCGCTTCACGATCGGAATCCAAGACGACGTCACCCATCGAAGCCTCGCGTTCGACCCGAGCTACTCGATCGAACCCGACGGCGTCATGCGCGCCGTTTTCTACGGGCTCGGCTCGGACGGGACCGTCGGAGCCAACAAGAACACGATCCATATCATCGGCGACCACACCGATTCCTTCGTCCAGGCCTACTTCGTCTACGACTCGAAAAAGTCCGGCGCCATGACCGTCTCGCACCTGCGCTTCGGCCCCAATCCCATCCGCGCGCCTTACCTGATCGAACGCACCAATTTTCTGGGCTGCCACCAGGCGTCTTTCGTGGGACGCTACGCGATGCTGCAGACCGTAGCGCAGGGCGGCGTCTTCCTTCTCAACACGGACGCAAGCCCGGAGCACGCATGGGAGACCTTGCCCCAAGAGGATCAAGAGGCCATCCGCTCTAAAAAAATCCGCTTCTTCGTCATCGACGCCAACCGCGTCGCCCGGGAAAGCGGATTGGGCGGGCGCATCAACACCGTGATGCAGGCGTGCTTTTTTTCCATCTCCGGCGTCCTTCCCAAGGACCGGGCCGTTGAGGCCATTCGAGAGTCGATCCGCGAGGCGTATGGGAAGAAATCGTCCGAACTCGTCTCGCGAAACCTGCGCGCGGTCGATGAAAGCCTCACGCATTTGCATGAAGTCGCGGTTCCGTCCGTCTCCTCGCGCTTCGCCGCGCCCGTTGCGCCCGTGTCCGCGCAGTCCCCTGAATTCGTGCGCCGGGTGCTCGGCCCCATTTGCGCAGGGATGGGCGACAGCCTTCCGGTCAGCGCCCTTCCCGTCGACGGGACCTTCCCGACCGCGAGCGCCCAATGGGAGAAGCGCGGCCTGGCCGCGGAGATTCCCGTGTGGGACCCCGCGGTGTGCATTCAATGCGCCAAGTGCGTGATCGTATGCCCGCACGCCGTCATCCGACCGAAGGTCTTCGATCCCGCTCTTCTCAAGGACGCCCCGCCCTCGTTCAAGTCTTGCGATCCGAAGGATCACGAATGGAAGGGAAAGTCCTACAGCCTCCAGCTCTCCCCCGACGACTGCACCGGCTGCGGAATCTGCGTCGACGTGTGCCCGGCGCGCAATAAATCGGAGACGAAGCTCAAAGCCATCAACATGCGGCCCGCCCCCGCATTGCTCAAGGACGAGAGACGAAATTGGGAATTCTTCCTCTCCCTGCCCGAAGTCGACCGACGTTCGATCAAGGTCTCCTCGGTCCGCCATGAACAGTTTCAGCGTCCCCTCTTCGAGTTTTCCGGAGCCTGCGCGGGATGCGGCGAAACTCCCTATCTGAAGCTCCTCACCCAGCTTTACGGCGATCGCCTGCTCATCGCCAACGCCACGGGCTGCTCGTCCATTTATGGAGGCAATCTCCCGACGACCCCCTGGGCCAAGAACGACGAAGGACGGGGCCCCGCCTGGGCCAACTCGCTGTTCGAAGACAACGCCGAGTTCGGCCTGGGCATGAGGCTGTCGACGGATCATCAAACCGAGGCGGCGCGAGAGCTTGTGCGAGGCCTCTCGCCCCGTCTGGGCGAGGCGTTCGCCAACTCCGTGCTCTTGGCGCCGCAACGCGACGAGGCGGATATTTTCGAGCAGAGGCAACGCGTCGTCGAACTCAAGGAAAAGCTCGCCGGGCTCGATGACCCGCGGGCCAGAAGACTCGCGGGCTTGGCCGATTTCCTGACCCGAAAGAGCGTCTGGATCGTGGGCGGAGACGGCTGGGCCTACGACATCGGCTTCGGCGGGCTCGATCACGTTCTGGCCAGCGGCAAAAACGTCAAGGTCTTGGTGCTCGACACCGAAGTCTATTCCAACACCGGCGGCCAAAAATCAAAGTCGACTCCCCGCGGCGCGGTGGCCAAATTCAGCACCGGGGGCAATCCCGCCGCCAAAAAGGATTTGGGGCTGATGGCCATGTCCTACGGGACTATCTACGTCGCTTCCGTGGCCATGGGCGCGCGCGATGAGCACACTCTCAAAGCCTTCCTTGAGGCGGAAGCCTACGACGGCCCGGCGCTGATCATCGCCTACAGCCACTGCATCGCCCACGGCATCGACATGCGCACCGGGATGCAAAATCAAAAAGCGGCCGTCGAGACCGGCAAGATGATCCTTTATCGCTATCATCCCGAACGCGGCCGCGCTGGCCAGCCCCCGCTGATTCTCGACGCCAAGCCCTCTCGCCCGGCGGGCCTGGCCGCGCACCTGGCCAGCGAAAATCGTTTCCAAATGCTGGCCAAGAGCAAGCCCGAGGAAGCCAAGGCGCTTTTCGAGCTGGCGCAAAGCGACGCGCAGACTCGTTGGCAGCTCTATGACTATTTATCCCGTCACGGAGCGCGCCCGCAATGAGGACATGCTCATGGATTTGACCACGACCTATCTCGGCTTGAAATTGAGAACCCCTCTCGTCTGCTCGGCCAGCCCCTTGTCCGAAACCATCGACGGCATCAATCGCCTCGAGGAGTCCGGCGCGTCCGCCGTGGTGCTGAGTTCTCTCTTTGAGGAACAGCTCAGGCGCGATCGCGACGAGCTTTTGACGCGCCTGACCGAACACACCAACGCCTTCTCCGAGGCCCAATCTTTTTTTCCGGCCCTCTCGACGTTCCATTGGGGGCCCGAAAGCTATCTCAAACACATCCGCCGGGCCAAGGAATCGGCGACGATTCCCATCATCGCCAGTCTCAACGGCACCTCGCTGGGGGGGTGGACCAGCTACGCCAAGGACATCCAGAGCGCCGGCGCGCACGCCCTTGAGCTCAACATCTATCATATCCCCACCGACTTTTCCCTGACCGCGGCCGACATCGAGCAAACGCATCTCGACATCCTGTCCGCCGTGCGCCAGGTCGTCAGCATTCCGGTCGCCGTCAAGCTCTCTCCCTTCTTCAGCAACGTCGCCAACATGGCCCGGCGTCTTGACGAAGCCGGAGCGGGCGCGCTGGTGCTCTTCAACCGATTCTATCAGCCCGATTTCGATTTGGAGCGTCTGGAAGTCCGCCCCAACCTCCTGCTCAGCACCCCCCAGGCCCTGCGCTTGCCCTTGCATTGGACGGCCGTGCTCTCCGGACGGATCAAGGCCGATCTAGCGGCCACCAGCGGCGTGCACACCGCCAGCGACGTGCTCAAGCTGCTCATGGCGGGGGCGACGACGACCATGCTGTGCTCTTCCTTGTATAAGTTCGGCCTCGGCCATATCCGCACGATCGAACGAGAACTCATCGCCTGGATGGAGGCGCATGAATACGTCTCCGTCACGCAGATGCGGGGGAGCATGAGCCAGCGCAATTGCGCCGATCCGAGCGCCTTCGAGCGTCAGCAGTACATCAGGACCCTGACCACCTACAAAGGTCTTTAGAGGTCTTGCGACGCGCTCCTTGGGGACCTGTTTTATTTCGAGATCCGGAGCTATACTCTGGTTATGAAGTTCGAAAGAGTTCTCTTTCATGCGGCGTTGCTTCTTTCGATCACGCCTGCAAGGTTTGGCGCGTACGCCCTCGCCGCCTCGTTCGACGATCTCCCGGCGTCCAACGTCGCCGCGGTCGTTGGCGAACTCTCGAAAACGAACTCGCCCGGAGAGGACAGGGAGCGCCTTTTTTCCGAGTTGATGCGTTTCATTCACGTCCGCCCCGACGAGGACCTCGGTCGCAAGGAGTTCGTCATCAACGCTCTTCGGCACATGCTGGAAAGTCCTTCCGCGCGCCAGGCGGCTCGAAGAATGCTCGAAGCGCGCGGACCTTCGGTTGTCGTTGGTTTCGCTGAGGCCGATTCGACGTCGCTCCAGGTCGCCGACGATCCCGGGGCGAAGTCCTTGGAAGGCATGTCGCTGGGCTCGTCTTATTACGACGCGTCTGCGAGCGCGGCCACGGTGTGGATCAATCACGCGCTCCCGTCGGCGAGCCTGGGACGTTCGCTCCCGGCGGGACTTCTCGCGCATGAAATTTTGGGGCACTCGCTCGAGGCTTATATCGCCCATCGCAAGGGCCTTGCCGAGGCCTTCGGCTTCTACCGGGACGATGAGACCCTGGCCAGCCTGTTGGGCTGGATCGTGCGCGTCGAACTCGGGGAAGCCGTCAACGACCCCAAGATGCAAGAGTGGATTTCCGACCGGGGAAAATTCGTCGATTCCCTGCCGCTCAAGCACGCCTACTACGCAGGTCGTCTCTCCCTGGAGGAAATGTCTCGCCCTGAACGGATTGGGAACGTCTTCAGCGAGCGCATGGACAAGGTCTTGCGGCAGTTCGAATACTACAACGCGGGGGTACTCCAGACTCGCCTCTACCTGGAGGGCATCGACCATTTGATCGCCGCGCATGGAATGGACCCCGGGCGCTTCGCGGCGCTGCGCCGGCAGTTGGAGTACGATCGCGACGCGCGCCTGCCCTCTTTTATTGAAAGAGAGCGCGACACCATGGCAAGACTCTCCGATATGTCTCGACATTTCACCGATCCTCAGCGAGGCCAGGTTCTGCAGCAGGCCGTCGGCGACCCGCAATTCGGGGAATGGGAAAGGATGGTGCAAGAAAGAGAAGCTCGCCTCTCGGAGCTCTGGGCGCGCCGCGCTCCCACCGCGCCGCCCTCGCCGGCCCCAGCGTCCAATCAATTCACCCCGCAGCAGTTGATTGAGATGATCAATTCCGACCGTCAAAACCACCCCGACCACTGGAAACGCTAGCCGGAAACCTTCAGTTTGAAATCATCTGCGATGAGAACGCGTGGATTATTGTGTTCAACGCCGTTTGAGCCGCGAAGATGCGAAGCGATTGTGCCAAGCGACCGAA
>ERZ1292633.1073-Hain-H41-02um-R1-1073-length-30131-cov-7_pt1 | contig 30131 bp, 37 predicted proteins | sample MGYA00564406_ERZ1292633 | MGnify/ENA primary metagenome ERZ1292633 (study PRJEB36523, sample SAMEA6512639) | groundwater metagenome | collected 2019-01-08 | study: AquaDiva: Metagenomics assemblies of 32 groundwater samples
TGTTGGCGGCGGCGTTCATAACTCAATCTATCAACACGAAATGGCGCTTAAGCACGTTTGTTTGTAAGGATGTACACGAAATAGGACATAATAACAGTTTTACGCTCTGGATCCTCGCGTGCGCGAGGATGACAGCATTATTCGTTTAATTAATGATCCACCCCCAGCACCAAGCTTACTTCGCGCCGGAGGCTTACAGCCTCGCGCTCGCGAAGGGCGCTGATGCGGGGCTTCGCGCAATTGAAGGTCAGTTTATTATCCACCAGTTGAAGGTCACGGCAGTTTCCAGCGCCTGATCGACGGCGACCGTGAAGTCCTCGCCACCACGCTTCCTATATATATAGAGTACCTGGTTAGCCGTGGATGAGATTGGCGTCACGTATATGAGAGACTTTTCGGTGACGAGCGTGTTCGGTATAGTGACTTGGGTTGATCCGGCAGGAAGGGTAGCAGTCCCGGCACTCGGAGTGCTAATTTCTGCTGAAGAGCTTGCAAGATCTGCGATCGTAAGTTTTTTAAATATTCCTCGCCTCGCCTCGACGTCTTCGGCGAAGCGGGCTGATCCGGAAGCGGTTATAGCTGCCACCGCTTTGCCTTCCCGTTCGATGAGGAATTGACCGAATCGGTCGACGAGTTCGGATGATTCCGTTCCGGTCCCACCATAACGGGTGAGATCTATCGTCAGATCTCCATCAGTGGGGGATAAACGGTTTACTCCAAGGACCCCGCCAATAGATACATTGCCCGACACAGCGAGATTTCCGGTGATGATGACGTCGCCCGCGGTGTTGATGACGATCGTGCCGGCCATGATGTCTAAGTTTGCAGTTTTATGCTTTTCTATATAAAGAGTATCAGAAGTAGCACTGATACCATCAGTTCCGACGATGAGGGGACCGCTGGCAAGCAGTTGCCCTGAAACCGTGAGAGTATTAAGGACAGAGAGGGGTACATTGACGGTAATATCTTGTGGTGCGGTTTGGTTCTGGATAAGTGCCAGGAGTGCCGAGCTGGTCGTGTCAAACGCGACTGATGTCGTGTCAAACGCGACTGATGTCGTGTCGGGTTCTGGTAATTGAGGCGTAGTCGATGATTGACTATCCCGTACTCGTGCTATGAGATCCAAAAGGTCCTGGGTCGCGATGGCAGAAGCGGTAGCCGTGCCAGATTCTGAAGCTGCCATTTGTGTGACATTGGTGACGTTGTTAGTAATATACGTAGCACTCACCGTCGATGTCTGCAGACTCCCAATCTCTCCAAACCTCGTCACAATCCGGTCGGCATACAGGGTGCCACTGATACTCGCTTCACGAGTAGTTAGTTGGTTCGTCGTTACTTCGTTGCTTCGGAGGGATGATGCGGATAACGCTCCCGAAAACGTCGCACTTCTTGCAGTAATGTTGCCCTCAATGTAAACATTCCCCAGACTGTCAAACGTTGCTGCCGGAGTCCCTTCCTTGGTATATACCCCAAAGCTCTGGGAGTCTCCAAGTCTCACGGATATCCCGGCGCTATCAGAGGCAACAGGACTTATGAGCTCTGTTCTCTGTTGTCTGTTCTCTGTTGTCTCAATGATTTCCCTGATATACTCTCCCAATGGCTTCCCTCCAATGGTCAGACTGCCTACATCAATACTTCCTGCTACTAATTCCCGGATGTTGGCGGATCCAGCGGTAAGACTGGCAATCGTTGCTTGAGATGCAGAGAGGATTTCTTCGATAGTATTGCCGATTGTATCGTTAAGTTTCCAGATCGATACGCTTTGACTATTTTGTTCTTTGACAAGGGTCAGGGAGACATTATCAATGTATCCTTGGTAGTCCATAGCAGTCATAGGCTCATCCGGATCGTTGATAAGGTATCCGATCGAGGATCCATCGGCCCTGGTATTTTGCCACTGATCACTGTCAAAGCGGGGAGCAGAAAGCCGGTAGGAAACAGTCGTTGGTTTTGTGGTAAAGATGGTAAGTTTCATGGCTTCCGGATCTACCTCATACCAACTTCTGGTATTCCCACCAGGGGAGAGGAGGACCGTCATTTGTCCGATGTTCTTTTTGAGTGCCGTTACTTTAGAGAATAACCAGAGGTCCGATCCTTCTCTTTGTCCTTGAAAATGTAATATTGCTCGGTATCCTACTCCCGGGATAAGGGTACTGGTATATATTGATCCTGTAAGTTCTTCTTTAATCCCCACCATGCTCGGGACATACGTTGCATACTTTTTCCCATTGATCGTATAAGGAGGATCGACAAGTCCTGCATCTAAGTGGCCAGCGCATACTCCTGCAGCTCCGACACATATCTTTCCTGAACCAGGATCGAGTGTGATATCGGCATTTCCTGTCGATGCAATACTTCCTCCACCAGTTAACTCTATGTCCCCATTAATCTTGAGTGCCGTCCCGCTTGCTGCCGGGTCCAGGAAGTAGGTGGTATCAGAACTATCTTTAAAGATGGCAGCCACCATATTGCCGGTGTCATCAATGTAGTAGGAAGCACTATGGAAGTAGATATCCCCGGTCCCATTGGGATTGATGGTCAGATCTTCATTGGCATCTGTCGTCGAAATGGTAGCCGTGGTGTCATTGAGGCCCAGGGTCAGATCCCGAGCTGATATGAGTCCGGTATCTCCATTGAGATGAATGAGTGCGGAAGCCGTGGAGGTGGTACTGGGGTTATCCGTCGGAGCAAAGGAACTGCTTCCCAACGCAATACTTCTATTCACCACCGGATAGGGATAGATGAGATTACTTCCAATCGTCAAGACTACCTCTCCATTAGCCCCAATCTGTCCGGTCCCTCCCGTTGATCCGGTTGGACCATTGGCTCCTGTGGATCCGGTATATCCCGTGGGTCCTGCTGAACCCGTGGCTCCGGTGGCTCCCGTGGTTCCTGTCGGTCCATTAGCACCGGTGGCTCCGGTGTATCCTGTCGGTCCATTAGCACCGGTGGCTCCGGTGGATCCTGTATATCCGGTTGGCCCTGCATTTCCGGTTCCTCCGGTTGAGCCCGTAGGTCCATTGGCTCCGGTTGCCCCGGTTGATCCCGTGTATCCCGTGGGACCCGCTGATCCGGTTGATCCGGTACTACCACTAGGACCATTGGATCCTGCTCCTCCCGTATTTCCGGTGGATCCCGTCGGACCATTGGATCCGGTGGATCCCGTTGATCCCGTATATCCCGTGGGTCCAGCAGCTCCGGTTGATCCCGTGCTTCCGGTATATCCCGTGGGACCTGCTGATCCCGTTGATCCCGTCGGACCATTGGATCCGGTGGATCCCGTTGATCCCGTATATCCCGTGGGTCCAGCAGCTCCGGTTGATCCCGTGCTTCCGGTATTCCCCGTGGGACCGGCTGATCCGGTTGATCCTGTTGATCCTGTGGGACCATTTCCTCCCGTGGCTCCGGTGGATCCCGTGAAACCTGTGGGTCCGGCTGATCCGGTTGATCCTGTTGATCCCGTCGGACCATTGGCTCCGGTTGCTCCCGTGGCTCCGGTGTAACCTGTAGGACCATTGGATCCGGTTGCTCCCGTGGCTCCGGTGTAACCTGTGGGACCTGCAGATCCCGTGGAACCGGTTGATCCTGTGGGTCCATTGGATCCTGTATTTCCGGTTGATCCGGTGGGTCCGGCTGATCCCGTGGCTCCCGTGCTTCCTGTATATCCGGTGGGACCGGCAGCTCCGGTTGATCCCGTGCTTCCCGTAGGTCCGGATGCCCCTATTCCTCCGGTGGCACCGGTGGATCCGGTTGGACCTGCTGATCCCGTACTTCCGGTTGATCCGGTTGGACCATTGACACCTGTGGATCCGGTGTTTCCTGTAGATCCCGTGGGACCTGCTCCTCCGGTACTTCCTGTTGATCCCGTCGGACCATTGGATCCGGTTGCTCCCGTGGCTCCGGTGTAACCTGTAGGACCATTGGATCCGGTTGCTCCCGTGGCTCCGGTGTATCCCGTGGGACCGGCACTTCCGGTACTTCCCGTTGATCCCGTCGGACCATTGGCTCCGGTTGCCCCCGTTGATCCCGTTGGTCCTTCCTGTCCCGTGGCTCCCGTTCCTCCGGTGAAGCCGGTGGGTCCGGAAGCTCCTGCGGCTCCCGTGGATCCGGTTGATCCTGTCGGGCCATTTACTCCTGTTGCCCCTGTGGCTCCGGTAAATCCTGTTGGACCGGCATTCCCCGTAGCCCCAGTGTTTCCTGTGGGTCCGATCCCTCCCGTGGCCCCTGTGGATCCTGATGGCCCAGCTTGGCCGGTAGCTCCTGTGCTTCCAGTAAATCCTGTAGGTCCGGAAGCTCCCACTGCTCCCGTAGTCCCGGTTGATCCCGTGGGACCTTCATTTCCGGTTCCCCCGGTTGACCCTGTCGGTCCATTAGCCCCCGTGGATCCTGTTGATCCCGTGGGTCCATTGCCTCCCGTGGCTCCCGTTGATCCGGTAGATCCCGTGGGACCTGCTGATCCGGTGGATCCTGTTGATCCCGTATATCCCGTCGGTCCGGAAGATCCTGCAGCTCCCGTGGATCCTGTTGATCCCGTGGGTCCATTGCCTCCCGTGGCTCCGGTAGATCCCGTGGGACCGGCTGATCCAGTAGCTCCGGTGGATCCGGTGGTTCCTGTTGATCCGGTTGGACCGGCACTTCCAGATGCTCCCGTGGCTCCGGTGACCCCCGTAGGTCCGATACCTCCCGTCCCTGTGGATCCCGTGGCTCCGGTTGGTCCATTCGTTCCCGTGGTTCCGGTCGATCCCGTTGCTCCAACTTCCCCGGAGGCTCCCGTACTCCCTGTGGGACCATTAGCTCCGGTGGCACCCGTGGATCCGGTAGCACCAGAGAATCCTGTGGGACCGGCTTGTCCGGTAGCTCCTGTCGATCCGGTGGTTCCTGTTGATCCGGTTGGACCGGCACTTCCAGATGCTCCCGTGGCTCCGGAAGATCCTGCTGTTCCTGTGGGGCCGGTTGAGCCTGTTGGCCCGTATTCTCCTCGGGCTCCGGTGGCACCACTTGGTCCTGTGGTTCCTGCGGATCCCGCATCTCCGCTTCCTCCAGTGGGGCCTATTTCTCCACTTGCTCCTGTGGGACCACTGGGACCTGTGGCTCCTGTGGCTCCCAGTACATTGCCTGTCTGAGAAGATGCAGATGAGGATTTTGAAGAAGAGGGGAGCGCGGCATTGTTGCGTGTAGAGATGAGTGCGGCTTGGGATGGTAAATCTCTTTGAGATCCACTTCGGATGCCTGCTATCTGGGAGAAGAGAATAGTCGAGGAGAGAAGGATGAAGATGACAAAAGCAATGAGGGCGTACGGGTGGAGAAGTTTTTTGTAAAAAGGTTCTTTGTGTTTATCGGTTGGAATTGGCGCGTCAGCCTGTATGGGGTTAAATGGTGGAACGATCATCGTGTCGGATGAAGCCGGCGATTGTGTTGGAGAATGATCGGCTGTGACGATAGGAGTTGGCAACGGGAGCTCGGGGATACCCTCGTTACTCTTGATGGGAGTTTTTGTGGTCGGTTCTTTTGATTTGATATTCGTGAGTCCATCTGCTGGATTTTCTGTGAGCCAACCTTGCGTGACCGCGCATTTTAAAAAAGCCCGGACGGTAGAAAGTCTGCGGTTAATGGTGGCCTGGGGCGTCTTGGTAAGCAATTGATCCCGTTTATAGGTCTCCAAAAGTTCCTCCGAAATAGTTTTGAGAAGGGTTTGGTGACTGTCAATCTGGGATCGTTTTGCTGGAGAAATGGCATCTTCCAGCCATGCGAGAAACTGTCGGATATCCATCCGGTAGTTTTTTCTGGTGACGAGTGAGGTTCCTTGATGGGTAAGGAATTCTTCAAATGTTGTTTCAAGCAGAGGCTGATATTTGGAAAATTGTGTGGATTGCATATGGGGCAGAAAATTATTTGGAAAATGTGAATATAATGTATTGTTAATACAATATATTCTTTATTCATCTATAATAAATGTATCGCTCGATCGGCTGTCAAGATAGCAATTTACTTGATAATTTTGAGGCTAGTTGCGGGAAAAGGAAAGAAATACCTCAATAAACGAATAAGTGTATTTCACGAATTCCCGCATATTAAATATTAGCCACGATTATATTATCAAATAGGATCAATATTCAATAATTATTGAAAGATATACTTTGAAGGTTTTCACTAATTTATGACGAAGCGGGTCGAAGTTTTGGGAAAATCTAGATGCAGTGAGGGAATTACAACGGGCCGTCAGAGAGCGATAAACATTAATTATGGCTTATAGTCTGTATTCTTTCAACCCTATAATCGTTAGGATTCCTCATAGCATTTTTTACAATGAAATACTGTATTCGTATGCGTCATTTTGTTTTTTTGTCCGTAGCCATTTGTTTAATTTGGCACTCGACCTTGTAAAGTGCCACGTTTCTTTTTTATTGATTGATAGGCTCGAAGTTTATCAAATAGCTAGTTTTTATCCGTGGAACATGGTGACGTGATTATTGGGAAAGGGGATTAGTGGATATGTGTGGTTCGGACGCGATTATTATGTGTTGGCAATGCAAAAGGCAAGTGACATACCGGATTTTCGTTTGATCATTATCCGTAGCCTCATAGTTACCGCAAACGGCTTGAAATTCATATCGCAATCCTTCGCGGGAATCGTACTCCCGTTTTTCCTGTCTTTACCCGATAGCCATATCCAGCTATACTTGCACTATATATGAAGCAAGATGCGGTGTCTATAGAAAAATATCAGCATAAAGATGTAGAGGAAAAGTGGCGTGACGCGTGGGAAAAGTCTTCGCTTGATACCCCGGATCTTGCTGCGGCCAATAATCCTTTCTATAACCTCATGATGTTCCCGTATCCTTCCGCAGAAGGCCTTCATGTAGGGAATATGTACGCATTCACGGGTTCGGATATCTATGGTCGGTTCAAACGCATGGCGGGTTATGATGTGTTCGAGCCGATTGGGCTTGACGGCTTTGGCATTCACAGCGAAAATTTTGCCCTCAAAATTGGCCGGCATCCTATGGATCATGCGAAGATTACCGAGAAGAATTACTATAACCAACTGCATAACATTGGCGCAATGTTTGATTGGACCCGGACGGTGGAGACGTACGATCCGGATTATTACCGCTGGACGCAGTGGCTCTTTGTCCAAATGTTTAAACACGGACTCTGCTATCGTGGCAAAGCCGAAGTAAACTGGTGTCCTGGCTGTAAAACCGTGCTTGCCGATGAGCAGGTGATTGACAATTCATGCGAGCGTTGCGGGAAAACAGTGGAAAAAAGACAGCTGGAACAGTGGTTCTTCAAAATTACCGCATATGCGGAAAAACTGCTGCAAAACTCATTTAGCCTTGACTGGGCAAAAAAAGTTAAGGTCGCTCAACAGGCCTGGATCGGTAAAAAAGAGGGGATTAATATTACCTATCCGGTGGTTACAGACAGCGGTGAGAAGGTTAGCGAGGTGACCTGTTTTACTACTCGTCCCGATACTAATTTTGGGGCCACTTTTGTGGTTTTGGCCCCCGAACATCCATTCGTGGGGGAACTCTTGGGCAGTGGGGATGGTAGCAGTCTCTCTAAAAGAGTGACAAAACAAGTAAATGCTGTCACAACGGCCCAAATACACGATTATATTGATGCATCGTTACGCAAAACAGCACAAGAGCGGGCAGCAGAAGGTAGGAAAAAGACTGGTGTTTTCACTGGTTTTTACTGTGTCAACGGGTTAAATGATAAAAAACTTCCGCTATACATTTCAGACTTCGTTTTGGCCGATTTTGGTACCGGAGCAGTCATTGGTGTGCCAGGGCATGATAAGAGAGACTATGAGTTTGCGATGCAGTTTGATATAGATATTGAACGTGTCGTTATCGCCAAAGATGGGGATGTCTCTCCCATTTCGCGCATAGAACAGGTGCAAGAGGAAGAAGGCATCATGGTGAACTCCGGATTCCTCAATGGACTGCCGATTAGCGAAGCAATCCATAGGATGATGGACCATCTGGAAAAAAAAGGCTGGGGGAAGCGCGTGACCACGTATCATCTGCGTGATTGGTTGATCTCCCGGCAGCGTTATTGGGGCCCGCCCATCCCCATGATCTTTTGTGAGGCGTGTGCTCAGAAGGGACAATCATGGTTTACTCATCGTGAGACCGCTGAGGTCGCCAATGAAAATTTAGATTCGATTTCGGTTTCCCTCGCGGAAGATGCATTCTCTTATCCATCACGTCAACCCCGCTCGCAAAGTGAAATCGAACAAAATTTTATTGGCTCCCCGCGGTCTCATTTTGATGATTTGAGTATTGGGTTATTGGATAATTCCGCCCATTGGGCGGTCGGTTGGTATCCTGTCCCGGAATCGGATTTGCCGGTTGTCCTTCCCCGCATTGACGACTATAAACCCGGCGATGATGGGGTAGCCCCGCTTGCCAAGCACAAAGATTTTTACAATGTAGCTTGCCCGCAGTGCGGTTCCGCAGCACGAAGGGAAACAGATGTATCTGATACATTTTTAGATAGTTCGTGGTACTTTTTACGTTATCCGAGCGTCGGAAATTATCACGAGGGGGATGCCGGGACAGGCGCGGGGAGCGTGTCGCATTTTGAGATGTCCGCCGAAGGGGCCTCGCAACGCGAGGATCGGACTGCCCGAAAAATGAGACATGCGACCAAAGCGCCGGACGGTTCGTTTCCCTGGGATCCCCAGATCACGCGGCGTTGGCTTCCTGTCCATATGTATACCGGCGGCGCCGAGCACAGCGTCCTCCATCTTATGTATAGCAGGTTTGTCACCATGGCGCTCCATGATTGGGGATACATAGATTTCGATGAGCCCTTCAGCACCTTCTATGCGCACGGGCTTGTGATCAAAGATGGCGCTAAGATGAGCAAAAGTAAAGGTAATGTCGTCAATCCGGATGAATATATCGGCCTTTATGGCGCCGATGCGCTCCGGCTGTATCTCATGTTTACCGGCCCATACGATCAAGGTGGTGATTTCCGCGATAGTGCCATGGAAGGCATGAGCCGTTGGGTGCAAAAAGTATGGCGTCTGGCGATAAAAAATATTTCCACATACCACGCATTAGACTCATTGGCCCCATCCGACTCATCTTGGCATTCACCGGTATCGAGTGCTACAGTCAAAAAAGCCCTCCATAGAGCCATTAAAAAGGTTGGGGAGGATATTGAACATAGGCGGTACAATACAGCAATCGCCGCGATGATGGAGTTGGTTAACACTATAGGGGAGGAAGGGGCCCGCCTGCAAACGCCTGAGCGGCGTAGCGATGGCGGGCAGGGAGTCATGGGGTTGGATGACATCCGGGATTTTTTGAAAATGTTAGCACCGTTTGCGCCATACATGACAGAAGAACTTTTTCAACGGATGAAAAGCACAATGACCAATGACCCTGCCTTGCCAGCAGGCAGGCAAACATCAATGTCCAACGAAAACGGAGACACCAAAGCAAAAACTGTATCACAATATACATTTACCAAGTCAATATCTATCCATGTTCAGCCCTGGCCGGTCTATGACCCGAAGTTTCTCGAGGAGGAAACGGTTGAGATCGCGGTTCAGGTTAATGGCAAGCTGCGGGACACTATAGTAGTCAAAAGTCACCTGCCCGCAATGCTACGCAAAGCGTTGCAGGCGGGAATGTCAAAAGTCCAAGGTGACGTCGAAAAAGAAGCCCGCGCAAGCGAGCGCGTCGCACGTCATCTGGAAGGGAAGTCCGTCAAAAAAGTCATCTTCATACCCGGCAAGATCATCAATTTTGTCGTTTAGCCTCAAAAGGTGAGACCTTTTGAGGCTAGTATTTATCTATCTTTAAAAGTGTCGGGACGTGTGGTATTACTGGTTGTGATGAATCCGAAGGGCCAAGAAGATATCCCCATCATACTTGCCCGAGTGTGGAAAATATACCACGTGCCGATTATCTTAGGGTCGGTGAGTGTTCTTTTTATCATCGTTTCTCTCACTATCCTCATCAAATCCGTTCAAACGAGTGCTCCGATTACGTTCTCATCAGATGAAGAAGCGTCTATGGCCGGGGTCATGCAGGGCAGTGCGATGATTGTGGATATTGCAGGCGCTGTTGTCCGGCCCGGCGTGTATAGCCTGGCCGCAGGCAGCAGGGTAGAGGACGCTATCGCGGCAGGGGGTGGGTTATCAGCGGAAGTTGATGTCGACCGTCTTGCTCAAGTCGTCAATCGCGCTGCCAAACTTTCCGACGGAGCGAAATTGTATATCCCAAAGACGGATGATGCCCAGACGTCGCGCAACATATTGACAGGGCGAGACCCTGTCACTGATCAGACTTCGCACAATATAGTGACAGGGTTGAACCCTGTCAGTGTGAATGCCGCGTCCCAGTCCGATTTGGAAGCATTAAATGGCATAGGTCCCGCGACGGCCAAAAAGATCATCGACGGCCGGCCATACACGACGCTTGAGGAATTGGTAGCCAAAAAGGCCATAGGTCAGGCGCTGTTTGACAAGCTCAAGGCCCAGCTGACGCTCTAAAAAAAGGTACGGGAGGTAAAAAAAGTACAGGAGGTACGGGAGGAAAAGCTGTCGAATGAACTTCCCGTACCTTTCCCGCGAGCCTCTGTACTGCCCGTAAATGGCCTGCTGGGTTGATTGCTCATACATTGTCGTTTTAGCCGTCTCATCACTTGTTTATTGTTTACTGCTTATTGTCTGGTATTTGAAATCATGGACCCTTTCACCGTTTCTACACTCACGACCGTCTTGGGTCGTTTGCTGCCCGAACCCCAGGCCGGACTGTTGGCTGGTATATTATTTGGTACGCGGGCAAGCTTGAGCCGAACGCTTGCCGATGCATTTATTGCGACCGGCACCATTCATATCATCGCGCTTTCCGGACAAAATATATCGATTGTCACAGGACTTGTCGCCTCCTCTCTCACGCATCTGGTTAGCAGACGGATAGCGAGTCTGCTAACTCTCCTTGTCCTGGGCTTGTTTCTTTGGTTTGTCGGGCCGTCACCAAGCCTAGTTCGGGCCGTCATCATGGGCTCTTTGACGTTATTCTCCATTATTTTTGGTAAACAAAATTGGAGCCTTTTGAGCCTACTATTAGCAGTCAGCATCATGCTAGTGCTTAATCCCCTATGGATCACTGACCTCGGATTTCAGCTCTCGGTTTTGGCCACACTGGGGATCATTTTGTTTGGAGGTACGACAGCAAGTATACATGATGAAAATCGAAATTCGTTATCGCGAAAATCGATAATCGTTATCGAAAAGCGAAATAAGGTGATCGATAGTACGATTCAAACGTCGTTTTTCGATTCTCCATTACGGATTTCCAATTTCGATACGCTATTTTCGTTTTTCCGCGTTGTTACAGGTCAATTGAGGCGCGTTGTGGAATCTGACCTCCGGATCACGCTGGCCGCCCAGCTCCTCACGACACCGCTCATTGTTCTTGCGTTCCATAGGATCTCGCTTGTGGCACCCCTGACCAACGTCCTCATCGGGTGGACGATGCCGTTTCTCATGGGATTGGGATGGACGGCGGCCATTGCCGGATATATGTGGCAGCCGTTAGGCGTGCTCCCCGCGTGGGGTTCTTGGGTCCTGTTGACCTATGTCATCCGCGCAGTAGAAATCACGAGTCGTTTGCCGTTGGCGAGCATCACATGGTGACTTAGGGTGTCATCCCCGCGAACGCGGGGATCCAGAGTAAAAAAGCTTGTTGTGACGCGATAATATGACCCTATCAAAAGACATCACCCAGGCACGAGGGGTAGGGAAAAAGTAAGCAATATAGTCTTTTCTATGAGATAGTACTATGTTTAAATTACGCATTGGATACTTGATTGTTGGTATTACTACAGGCCTTATCGTGCTTCTTGGATTTTTTACCTCACTTCCCGACGGAAAATTGCATATAGTATTTTGTGATGTGGGCCAGGGAGACGCGGCATATATTCGCTTCCCCGACGGACGGGATATGCTGGTGGACGGCGGGCCTAATAATCAGGTCCTCGATTGTCTCGGCCGACACATGCCGTTTTGGGATCGACACATCAATCTTGTTTTCCTCACGCATCCGCAAAAAGATCACATGCAGGGGTTGATCGCCGCATTGGATCGTTACAGCACCGACGCATTCGTCAGAAGCGATATCGCCAATACGTCCGATGGATACGCGGAGCTTATGGCTGTGGTTAAGCGCCGTAACGTCAAGCAAAAATTTGTTACCACCGGAGAATTGGTCGCCGTGGGGTCCACTACGCTCTCGATCCTGTGGCCCTCGTCCGACCAAATCGCTCTTTTCAAAAGGTACTACCTTGCAGCTTCGCAAGGTAGTACCTTGCGAAATTCGGTTCTCGGATCTTCATCCATGGATCTCAACGACGGCAGCATCGTCTTCGCTCTGCGCTACGGTGATTTCGATGCCCTGTTCACCGGTGACGCGGATACGCATGTAGAATCGAAGTGGAGAGATGATATGGCCCTTCGACTTCGCTCAGGGCCAATCCTTCGTCAGACCTTAGGATTGGCACTCGACGTGCTTGAAGTGCTAAAGTATCCGCATCATGGGAGTAAGACTGCTATGAGTCCGGATTTTCTAATGAGGCTATTCCCCGACAATCAAAAAACTAGCTTCGCAAGGCCTGGCCTTGCGAAGCTAAATTCTCATAATCCTATAGCGGAGCCTCTGGTGGTCATCTCCGTGGGCAAAAACTCCTACGGACACCCCAATGAAGTTACGCTCGACACGCTGGCTACACGAGGAGTACAGGTAAAACGGACGGACAAAGAGGGGGATATCGAGGTCGTCAGCGATGGAAGGGAGTGGGAGACGGTTTCAACTAAAAATTGAGACTTTTTAATATCGTTCTGGGTCGCGGCCGCCAGGAGTTTCTAAGATTGTATTGATGTTTGAGATGATTTCACTTACGCGGGTCTTATTTGCATCAAGTAAGGTTGGTTCATTTGTCAGATTATCCCTGATGTATGTTGACCACTCCGTGGTGCTTGCATCTTCTATCACAATGACGCCCGTGTGGTGTGTTTCTGCCCCGGCGAGAAGAATACTGAGTTGCTCCGTATTGATAGTGAGTGAGAGGTAATTGAGCTCAAAAACCATAACCATCTTTTGGTCACCGTACGTTTCATAGAGCTCGTTAAGGTTTACATTCTGGTCGTCCACCCATCCTTTTGAGGCTTCGAATTGATGGACATCAAGTATATCCATCGACGCGTCATGTATACCCCAGTATGATGGCGTTGATGTCACCATGATCACCTGTCCATTTGACTGACTCATGGATCAATAATATCACATATATAAATGAGATGAAAGCGTCCTATCGCGATAAGCTTCCTTTTTTGCTATACTCCTCCCATCCTGCCTAGATGGTCAATAGTATGTCAACGCAATATTTTCTCGTCGCCGGATGTGGTAGTGGTAAGGAATGTTATAAGAAAGTCGTCGCTCTGTCAGGTCCTCCAAATACTCCGCTCGATGAGGTGGAAAATAGCAGACTCTGTCTGTGTCATGCAGATCAATTTTTAATCAGGAGTACCCTCGATGAATCAGAAGAAGAAGTAGAGGCAGAAAGTGGATCATCATGCAGCCCTTACCGCGTATTGGTTGCCTGTGAGATAAAAAGTGGTACACCGGGAGATAGAGCGAAAGACATCGCGTTAAAACGAGCGAATGTGCTTTTTGATCGGGCATTTTCTTCATCCGATGGAAAGTAAGCCTTCTTCATCCCGCATAAAGGCAAAAATCAGAATATCCACCGCCCCTTTAGCTTCTATGTCTAATCGGTCTTTAATGCATCTTAGCGATCGTTCTTCCTCGTCGGATCCATCGTGAAAGACCATGATATTTCTGCATGGCGCATCCATTTTTTTCGGTACGATTATGCCTTCATCGGTTACGTCAAAATTAACATCGGTCAAATCCGCATAGTTGAGGGTCGGAATGACGTTGGGCCTGTTGGCCACAGGATGCCCTGAGGCGATCAGAAGTTTTACTGCAGCGGGCGCTCTTCGTTCACCCCGATGACAGACCAACCCAGTAAATTCAGTTCGACCACAATATTTTTGTGCGATAGCCTCAAGTCCAAGAATTGCTATGGTGCCATACTCAATGTGTTCTGTTTTCATGTTCCCGAGTATATCAAATTTTGAAAATCGGTCCCAGTTTGCCATTTTACTCAATATCTACTATACTCCCGTTCTATGTCACTTGAAGGAGCTACAGCGGACACACTTGAACGGTTCCGATCGCAGATTGAACCATGGCTAAATGAGCTTGTCGCTCCGCTTCCGGAGGGTCGAGCGATGTATGCAGGGGAAGAGTGGAGGAGAAGAAACACTCCTATTTTTCGGACAAATCCGGATGTTGTCATCGGGGAACACGTATCCATGTTCACGGATGATGTCATTTTGTTGGAAAAAGATTGGGAAGTGCTTCAGCAGTTTGAATTGGTCGCCATCACGCCCCAACAGGGCACAGATCTCGTTGAGGTTTCTATTTCGCCCGAAGGAGCTCATTTTCTTCATATACGGGTGTTAGTACCGGGTAATGTGGATGCGTATATTAACAAAAATACAGTACTATACGAAGACCGCACCACAGGACCCCTGGTCAATCTCCTTCCTAATGAGTAGGCGATTGTTTTTGTTCTATCGGATCATGCCTATCTGATAGCCTTGTATCCTCCCCAAAACCTGCTATACTCCCGCATCAGGACTATATGTATGAGAACGAAGCGCGAGCGGTGGGATTTAGCCGTGCAGTGATGCGGTATTTTGACGATCATCCGAATACTTGCGGTATCCTACTTCAGAATGTGTTTGTCGATTCACTTGACGAGCGCAATTTCGATTTGCTTAGTCAGAGTACTTGCGCTGATCCAGAGGAAGCGCAGGCCTATGGCAAGGAGTCGGATAGATTGTTACAGCGGTTACACACTACAGGCGATATGGTAACGATTTATGTGTCTGGTCCGGTTGGAGCGTACGATAGGATTGATGGATATTTTGAGCAACTTGAAAAAATTGCCGTTAAGGAATTTGAAGGTATTACCGATACAGACAATTCTTCTTTGCCAAGCGATGTCATGGGGCGGTGTAAAATGGAAAAAGTGTTTTATTTCCCTTTGCGGGGATAAAGAGCAACTGAACGCGCACTTGACAATTCCGTTAGGCCTGTAATAGTATATCTTTTTCGTCTACACGTCCCCTCGGACTTCACCCTCTCTTTAGGGGGTGAGATCTGAGGGGATAGTATTAGGTAATCCTCCTGCTTCTCTCTAGACCCCCATCCCCAACTTTGGTATGATGAGGCAAGCCATGAAAGATCAGATTGCAATACTTATTGCGGATGCCCTAAAAGATCTGGTCCACCCGGATGTGGTTGTTGATGTGCAAACGTCAGAGGATGCTTCTCACGGAGACTACACGACCAACGTCGCCATGAAGGTTGCGACAAGTCAAAGGTCACCTGCCCGCAATGCTACGCAAAGCGTTGCAGGCGGGAAAGTCAAAAGTTCCCGCGAAGCGGGATCCCGCTCCGCAGGACAAAAGTCTCCTATGGATCTCGCACTATCGGTTAAAGAAGCTATCAGCTATCAGCTATCAGCTATCAGCCAGAAGAAGGGGGATCAGAATATAGTCAAACGTGGTCAGAAGATGTCAGATAAATTAGCCTCATTAGATATCCTATCGGTTATAGATCGCATAGAAGTCGCTCCTCCGGGGTTCATCAACGTCTTTTTGTCCGAAGCTAGTCTTATCACTTCCCTCACCCGACTGCTAAAATTAGGGGAGAGCGTTGGGAAGGGCCAAGCGTCAAGCGTCAAGCCTCAAGCGTCAAGCAAGGCAAAGGACGTGACACATGACACGTTGACACATGATACACGCGCCAAGCGTATCATGGTCGAGTTCGCCCATCCCAATACCCATAAAGCCTTCCATATAGGCCACCTGCGCAACATCACGACCGGCGAATCCATCATCCGGCTCCTTGAGTCTCAGGGGCACGACGTCATCCGCGTCAACTACCAGGGTGACGTGGGCATGCATATCGCTAAATGCATGTTTGCACTCCTCAAGCTGTCTCCATATAAAGAAGAGGTTCGTTTGTTGTCATCCCCGCGTACGCGGGGATCCAGTGGAGAAAGTAATTCAGATTTTATCAAAGCCCGCGTCGAGTTCCTCGGCAAAGCCTATGCAGCCGGCTCCAAAGCGTTTGAAGAAGACGCGGCCGCCAAAGAGGAAATAGGCTACTACAACGCCCTCATCTATGCCGCCGCCCAGCGGCTTGCGCGCGAAAAGGGGATCGATCCGGGCACGACGGATTACCTGGCTCTCGTTCCCCGATTCCCGGAATCGGGGGGCTCTGATTCCGGGAATCTTCATGACCCAGCGACGGTCTACGAGCTCTGGAAAGAGACGCGTCAGTGGAGCCTGGACTACTTTGAAACGATCTATAAGCGCGTTGGGACGCGCTACGACCGATATTATTTCGAAAGTGAGTGCTTGGCCGGCGTGGATTTGGCCCGTGACGCGGTTCTCAAGGGGGTGCTGAAGGAAGACGCCGGTGCCGTTATTTTTGACGGCAAGCCGTATGGGATCGATACCCGCGTGTTTATAAACAGTAAAGGCTTGCCGACCTACGAAGGCAAGGAACTCAAGCTCGCGACGATGGAGTCGACCGAACACGGGAAGCTCGACCGTATGATCCATGTGGTAGGCCCGGAGCAGGCAAGCTTTTTTCAGGTAACGTTTAAAGCCGAGGAACGCCTGGGGATCGTCAAGCCAGGGATCCAGCACCACCTCATCTATGGTTGGGTCAAGCTCAAGCAAGGCAAGATGAGCTCCCGCTCCGGCAACGTGGTACTGGGCGAATGGCTTCTGGATGAAGCAAAGAAATCAATCTATACCATACTAGATACAAGTGATGAAAAAGATAACACTTCAGAGTCATCCCCGCGAACGCGGGGATCCAGTGTACAAAAAATGGAAGATCGATATTCTCCCTCTCAAAAAGCAGAGATCGCCGAGAAAGCTGCCGTCGCCGCCGTCAAATACGCCTTCCTTCGGGTAGGGACCTTGAGTGAGATCGCTTTTGATCTGGAAACGAGCGTTTCGTTCGATGGCGACAGTGGCCCGTATCTCCAGTACACCTACGCCCGGTGCAGGAGTGTCCTGCGCAAGGCAGAGAAGCTATCAGCTATCAGCTATCAGCTATCAGCATCTCAAAACGGAAAAAATATAAATCCACTGCCTGGCTGTCAGCTGTCAGCTGTCAGCTGTCAGCTTAATTCCGAAGAGCGCGCCGTCGCGCGTCTCCTCACATTTTTCCCCGACGTGGTGGCCGACGCAGCAGAGCATCTCTCTCCCAGCACACTGTGCACGTTTCTTTTTAAGCTTGCGGCTACCTTCAACGCGTTTTACGCAAAACACAGCATTCTCGGTTCAAGCGATTCAGGCGAGCGAAGCGATCAAGCGAGTTTTCGCCTCTCCCTCACCGCCGCCACCGCCCAGGTCCTCTCCCGCGGCCTGTATCTCCTGGGGATAGAGACGTTAGAGCAAATGTGAGCTATTGACAAATGTATGACGTTGTCATACAATCGTGTATGAAATACAAAAAGCCACCACTCGTCTGGGACGACTGGAATCGAGAACACATCAAAAAACACAGCGTAACAGAGGCGGAAGTCGAAGAGGGGTACGGAAATGAATTTGCACGATCTGATTCTTATGATAAGCGAGAGGCCATATTTGGGACGACGTTATCTGGTAGAATGATCACTATCGTCGTATCCTACGCTAAGCAACCAGATCCGTATATTGTATCTGCGCGTACGATGAGCGCGGTAGAAAGGAAGAAATATGTCCACAAAGCCCAAACCAATTAAACCATTTAAAACGCTCGACGAAGAGGCGGATTTTTGGGATACACATGATGTGTCCGATCTGGGAAAAGTTCCGTTGATGAGTTTGCCGCTTTTGGAGCCGGAGAAGGAAGAAGTGCTCTCGATCCGCGTCCAGCGTTTGGTCAAAGAAAAGCTGACGATTTTGGCCCGCAGCCGCGGTATCGGTCCCACGACCCTCGCCCGCATGTGGATCCTCGAGCGGCTGGGGAGGGGAGCAGTCTCCTGATTTTTCCTTTCTGGTCTCGAAACGCTTGGAGTAAATGTGATACTTGGAATATCCCGTCAGATAGGGTAAAATACTCATTTATATACTTCGTGTATGTCAGAATACGTTTTTAAACCATTGCCACCGGATATCGCAAATAATCTAGCCACACTAGCAACATCCGTTGTTGGTGAGCCCGAATTGATGAATGTGGATTCATTTGAAGATTGCGCTGGTGGCCCTGCTCGCTTTTGGCAAGTAGGCAGAGAAGACCAGATTTGTGTGACGATTTATTCTCCAGATGCACGCGGGAACGCGTGCGCTCACGCAGATGGCATAGAACCAGATAGTCCACTTGGAAAACTTTGTCAAAGTATTAGTGATGACGGGTATGGACACGCGTAAGAGTAAAATTTGGGGACGGTCCTTGAAAATGTTGTCAAAACGCTCCGGATAAGAAGCGTTTTTGAATTATCTCCTCTAGTCTCAAGCCCAGGTTTTGGTGTATCATCAGCCGGTTATTGATAAACACAGACTGCCGGCAACTCAAACTATGTCACTCCGGGAGATTGAAGTACCGTTAGATCCAGAGCTAGATTTTTTAGCGGGACAAATGGTAACAGTGAGATTTACCACCCGCCTCGATGACCTGGGGGATCTTGCCATACTCCACGAGCATAATACGGAGTATATCTTTATCGGATTTATCAAGAACCGTGATGAATGGACTCCTTATTTTTGCGCAGCGCGGTATCATCCGGAATTGGAAAAAGCCTTAGCAATGCAGGGTATTTCCGTAGAGAGTTTTATCAAGGCGCAAGCATTTTACAGTGCAGGAACTCAAAAAATATCCATGATGACCGTCTATCCGGAATCTTTTGTCGATGAGAAAGGGATGCGGCAAATGCTTCGTTCGTGTTTTGACGTGATATCCCCTGACTTTCTTATCCGTTCCTCAATATATATATATGATGAAGGCGACAGCCGCATTGCGGAATATGATCCGATCAAAAACGAACTCTTTATGACTATCTCCCCCTAGTCCAATGTTTAAATTGGGGAGTCTTACGCGACGTCTTCCCATTTAACTTGCTCTGGAGGCCCGGATTGAGATAGTATATCTGGTTATGCATTCTAAAGAATTGAGTCTTTCCAGACATTGGAGGGATAAACATAATGGTCGCCTTCCGGAGCCGTTACCGATAGATGAACAAATACGGCTCTTGGATATCACCACCGGGACGATATTACATTTACTGTATGAATATGAAGACGAGCATATACCAGTTGGATATTGGCAGCTATTTGGGCTTAGGGGTACCGTCCTCTATGGATCGTACGGCCGTGTCCCTGATCCCAAGTTTGGCCCACATGGCGATGCAGGAGAAATGATAGAAAGGTTTTACGATACGGGGCGCTCCGATATAGATATTTTTTTTGCGGGTGAGTCGCCTTCATGTCCCAATGAAATTATTATGCAGTTTGATGATTTATTGAGCGAGCAACTTGCTGATCAGAACCTGCATCATATGGTGGAGTTTCGGGATAAGATTTTGACGCCGGCATTGTTAGCGGATGTGCGTGATGGTCGATACTGGGAGACGCAGTATGGGTACCGCATCATCACGAGGGAAGTAGAACTTCTTCGGATGTTTGATCCGTCAGTGTGCATATCCTAATTGAACGTGCGTTGGTCCCGAATATCTATTTTTGAATTTAAACCTATAGTGTGGTAATATATTTGAACTATGAAGGATTTTGATCTTGGCTTTCGAGTTAATCGTGTCAAAGGTGAAGGCCTTTGGGGTAATGATGTGCATGTGGGGGCAGGAAAAAGTGGTCATGCGCGGCTTGGTTCCGCAGTAGTTGATTTTTTTGTGATAGACGACCAACGGGTTGCTGTCTTTGATAATACCAAACTTGAAGCGCTGGAATTGGGTATATCCGTGGGAACATGTCGGGATGGTTCTACCAGTCTGGTCGAATTGCCTCTTGGAAAAACTATCACATTTCAGCCTCGTTCTGGTAGAGAAATCATTCAGAATGGTGTCACATCATTACGCTACAATTAAACCAGAGTAGAGTATAAGCATGATCCTCCTTGTCCCCATGCTCCACATTTCGTATCATCCGATGCATGATAGAGGTCCTGGTGTACACGAACGAAGGATCGGGTTTTTTCATACCGGGCGATGTATACCAAGGGTTGGAATCGCTCTGGATTGAGGATTTTGCTGACGACCAGGTCAATCATCCCAAGTTTGCCGTAGAAGCGCTTGCGGATTTGACGGGACCAGATTCCGGGACCCATGCCATTTTTGTTGCCGTGGATACGGCGGGCAATGCGGTGGGTACCTGTTTTGCGACAAATGATACGGGAATATGGATTCTAGACGGGGCATTCGTCACAAAGAATAGACGTGAGGAGAAAATATTTTCTGCGATCATGCGCAAGGTGAAAGCAGAGGCGCAGTTGCAGGGTATCACTGAATTAGTTGCTGATCCCAGCGCCAGGGCACCTAAATATTGGCGGCCCGCGCTAGGTCGTTGGGGCTTTACGGTGAAAGAAGATGACCCTGATACATTGATCAATCGCCCAGCTTTCGAGAACCGATAGTGTCCTCGGGTGGGAGGTATCTCTTGATATATTGACAAATCATACCATTTGTCATAGTCTATGTTAGACATGAAGTTTGTGGCGTGGGATCAGGATAAGAATGAACGGTTAAAGGATGAACGGGGAATCTCGTTTGAAGAGGTTATGGATGCTATCGTTGATGGCAAGATAATCGTTATATTGAGAAATAAAAATCAGGATCGATATCCCAATCAACGAGTATTTATCGTCGATATTGATGATTATATCTATCTCATACCATTTGTCGAAGGGGAAGATAAACTATTTCTCAAAACGATTTATCCAAGCCGTAAACATACAAAGCAATATATAGAGAAAGGAGCACTATGAACAGCAGAAACCCATTTAAGAATTTAAAGTTAGATGCCGAGGAGCGGGAGATAGAGCGCGGGATAGAGGCTGGAGAATGGGAAGTAGTGCCGCTGCTCAAAAAAGAAATCGAACGCTATCGTTCCTACGCCAAATTTACGCTCGAAAAAACGAAGAATATTAATCTTCGCTTGTCTGCGGCGACCGTCCATGCGCTCAAAACAAAAGCAATTTCTGAAGGCATGCCGTATCAGACCCTCGCCGCAAGCGTCCTCCACAAATACGCCATGGGGACGAGAGCATGATTCGTTGTATTTAGAAAAATAATTCATTTGTTTCCCATGATTTATTTTGTATCGAAAGTTTATTGATAACTACACGATCGTACAGTAACGTTGTATGTCGTACAGAGTCTCCTAATACATCGTGATCCGATAAAGTAAAACCATATTCAGGTAGCGTGGTTTGGAGTATTTCAAATAATAATCTACTATATTTATGTTTTCCCCAGCCTCCGACGAGGATCGTAGGTGCCGGACCAGTATGTTCAGATAAATTTCTGGCAAATAGATTCGGATCGTCAGATACGGTCAGATGTGAATGGGTGCCGACTATTCCACTTGAGGTCAGGACGACCACGCAACTATGAGCACCAACCGAATCTCGGAACATAGGAGTCCTAGAAAAATTGATAGTAGTAGTCTGATGCATCACATCAAAATATCTTGTTAAATACTCATCTTTCTCTGGCATAGTGAATGTTTTCATTCTTAATATCTCTGGACATTGGAGCATAGTAGCATATATGTATCTAAATACAATAATTTGATCTTGCCCTTCGCCTCCGTATTTCGTATTGAAATGTCACGGTGCCCTTTTTCCCCCCCACTTTCTGCTATAATTTCCGGTATGAGTGAACGTCTTCATATCATTGATATCATTATTGATCAGGGAGGTGAGTCGTTTCCAGGGTCACTCATCGTTGACGAAGCACGGGTGCGTCCGAGTGCGGTCTATGCGGTAATCGGATTAATGGATTGTGTTGAGGAAGTTGGAAAGATGCAGGGAGAAGCGAGAATGGTAAACAAATATCAGGTGACGGGAAAGCCACCGGAATGTTGTGGTAGTTGTGCGTTTCATTCAGTCAATGCAAATTCCTGTCGTCGCGCTCCGACGTATAGAGAGCCCTCAGATGCGGGACAATTGTCAGTATGGGATACCCATCTCCAGATGTGTGAAGAGGCCAAAAGTGGATTCCTGACAGACCGTCATGGTAATCTTATCCTTCCCGTAGGGCATTTATAATCGTGAGAGCGTTGATTTGGTTGGTGGATTGCATTTCTTTTTTATTTCTCTTTTTTTTGCTATCATCTCCTCTGTGGAATTTGAACGCTGTGCGGGCTGTCCGGGCAAAGCATTCTCTATAAATAGATGCAACTGGTTAGCTTCGCAAGGCCTGGCCTTGCGAAGCTAGAATAGATATAATTCGGCGTTCCTTCGACGTCTTGACAACCGGAAAATGTCCATATATGATATGTACATATAACGGGGGGGAGCATACAATGACGAAACAGGAGGAGGAACTGGCTTTTGAATGGGATCGGGGAAATCTCGATAAGAGCCATCGGAAACATGGGGTCACGCCAAATGAGGCGGAATATGTTTTTGTAGATAAATATTCAGTTGTTTTACCAGATGAAAAACATTCAGCTATCGAAAAACGTTATGCAATTTTTGGAAAATCGAATTTGAACCGATACATTTATATCATTTTTACTATACGCAAAGGTAGGATTCGAATTATTTCAGCAAGAAGAATGCATAGAAAGGAGCTTGATAAATATGAAAACAGTACAAAGAGCACCAACGTTTAAGAATGAGGCTGAGGAAGCAAGATTCTGGCTTCGGACTGATTCGTCAAAATATTTTGATTGGTCCAAAGCAGAGCACTGGTCGTTTCCCAATCTCAAGCTCACGTCCCGGCCGATTACGCTTCGGCTCTACGTTTCGGTGATCAATAAGCTCAAGGAGAAGGCGAGGGAGCTCGATATGCCCTACCAGACGCTTATCAAGCAATATATTTTCAAAGGTCTGGGTATGCCCTCAGCATAGCCTTTTTTCCACTACTTCCGTTTTTCTGCTATCATCTCCCCATGGATTTTGAACGTTGTGCGGGCTGTCCGGGCGGGGAATGCCCGGCACAGCAGTTTGCCGATGCCATAGCGCGTGGCGATATTTCTGTCGATCAACTTGCTCGTGGCCGTGCGCCGGGAGCTTTTCAAGCAGTATATATTCAGCGGGCAACAGATGGGAGAGCGGTCGATACCTGTCCAGGCGTCCCCTACGGCTTAGGGGACAGAGCGGAGATTGTGAAATTTGGGGACGGTCCTAGAATAGCTTGAAATGACAATCCGGATAAGAAATTAGTGAAGTCCTTGTGTATCGATTTTGTCTGGGATGAATATCGTGATAGAATGCGATAATCCTGTTGGAAAGGAATAAATTATGACGGAAAATGAAGTCGCGGCTGCTTCTACTGAAGCACAAGCACGTTTAGATGGGTCTTTAATGTATCTCGTTGATGTTGCTGGCCTTGAGGGCGAAGGGCAGACTATTATATCATCGGTTGTTTGCATGGGAGGTGTTGAACTCTTACGTGGTAAAACGGAAGTGGTCACGATTGATGCACCGTATCCACTAGATCCTTATCCTTCTGTCGGTCCGACAACATACACCTGTGATCAACAGCAGACTCCCGTTGGAAAATGTAAAGGCTGCGCCGTGAATCTTGTCCCTCTCCCTCCAGAATTTCCTGTCGCCGGATAAAGTTTTTGTTTCCTTGTTTCGGGCATAATGACGCCTCAATTCATATGATAGAGATATATGCTGATTCACCCGAGACTCCCGGCTTACAGACACAATTGCTCACGGGGCAAACGCACCTGTATTTAGGGACGTTGAGCGATGAAGGGGAAAAGCTTCCGATTACGATAACCACGGGTCATCAACGGAATATCGAGATGCAGGTTTCCTCACCCCGTGATCTGGGCCAAATATTACTTCCCTGTTCCGTACGTTTTGCTGCGGTGGAAGTTTCAAAGGATGTTCCTTTTGGTGAACCTGTGTATGTTGTACTCCCATCACAAAATTCAGACGATGCTCTGCCGAATCTCGTATTATATAGGTATAAACGGATTGAATAGAGACCGGAGCGAGTGATCAAATATTCCCCAGCACCGCATCGTGGATAGCCTGGCTTGCAGAAGTCACCATCGGGATGCGGTCGGCTTTCCCTTCTACAATATTGGCCTTGATGATTTCCCAAAAGTCGATCGGCGCCCCCCTGGGTCCGGTGACGATGATGCCGTAGGGTTTACACGCCTGGGCCAGTGTGCCCCAGACGGCCGCTTCGTACCAGGGTTGACCTTTGCGAGGATCAATCAGGGTATCAATGTCACCGGACATGAGCCGGAGGACCCCGCTGCCCCCGAGATTGGGATGCTCGGGTTCCAGACGTTTTTGAAACAAGGGAGTGTGGGATAATTCCGGCATCCGGCGCATGATGGTCCCCACGCGCAGTTTGGCGACGTCTACCTCTTTTGCTTTCGGCATTACGTATTCTTGACTCGCGCGGTACACGATCGTTTGCTCTGACGTTGGTTTAGCCTGGGTGGCTTCAACCAGGAGCACCCGGTCGTCTGTCAAACTTATCACTCCGCCGGCAAGGAAATTTCCCTGTCCGTCGTAGATCACGATACCGGTGGTCTGACACGCCTCTCCGATTAAGAGTCCGCTTGTGCCATCGATGGGGTCCACGACGATGACGCGGGCGTGGGAAGGGATGGCTTGATTGGAATGGTCTTGCCACTTTACGCGTTCCCATTGGTCGCGTTCTTCGATGTGGAGTAGTACAGTGGCGAGGTCCGATTGGGCGAGTATCCGGTCGATGAGCTCGCCGTTGACTGCATCAATGGCGCGGTGGGGATTGTATTCCTCTCCTCCGGTGTTTTGGAGGAGTCCGTCGCGTAATAACGAGTTTTTGTCCGCGATCCGCTTGCGCAGGATACTTGCCGCGGATAGGAGATACACTGCGACCAGTTCGCCTTCCGGGGTGTGGGTTTCTCCCGATTCCTGTACGTGGGTCCACGCATCGCGTATGGCGGGATCATATTCGTTACGGATTATCTCTAGGGGACCCGCGATTTGAATGGATTTTATTTCAGCAAGCGCCATATGACAAGACATTATACTTCAACAATCAATGCCTTGCTTTGTCCATTGATCATTGTTGACATTGTACTGACAATGGATTATCATCATGGTTGATGAAGCGTTTTGAATTTAGCAGTGAAAAAAACGCACTGGTAAAAAAGCAGCACGGTATTTCTTTTGAAGAAGTGATCGATGCGCTTGAATCCAAGAAAATTTTAGCTGCCTTTCCTCACCCGAATCATAACAAGTATCCGAATCAAATGATGATGGTCATAGAGGTCAAAGGATATGCGTATGGTGGTTCCGGTGGTAGAGGAGGAAGAATTTTTCTTTCTCAAAACAGCGTTTCCAAGTAGAAAATACGCAAAGAAATATTTTAAATTAAGAAAGGAGAACGTATGAAAGATCCATTTTCTCAACGTCTGGATTCCTACGAAAAGGAAATCAATGATGCTATTGAAGCAGGAAAGGTTCGTGAGGTTCCATTGAGCGAACTCCGGCGCATCCGAGAAAAATTTGCTCAAGCTGCTACGTACACAAAGGAACGTATCAGAAAAGACCGTCGGGTGAGCTTGCGGGTCAATGACCGGGATCTGGATGCAATTCAAGCCAGGGCCGCGGCGAATGGTTTACCCTACCAGACACTTATTGCTACCATTCTTCATCAGGTAGCCGTAGGCAAGCTCGCAGTGACCCTCTAAGCGCTTCGATAATGCTACAATGCACGTATGCTTGTCGATAACATCATGCTTACCGTCATCGCCGGAAAAGGCGGCGATGGATCGGGACACCTCCTCCGTAACGGCCAGACGGCTTTTGGAGGACCGGACGGCGGCAATGGCGGCAATGGCGGCAATATCTACGTCATCGCTTCTCATGATATCGGTGATCTGCGGGAGTTTCGGTACAAAAAAAAGATCGTGGCGCAGGCTGGGGGAGATGGTATGGGCAAAAAGATGTTTGGCCGCAATGCCCCCCATCTGACGATTGCGGTTCCGCCGGGTACCCGTATGACGGACCAGGCCACGGGAAGTGTCATAGAAATGACGGATACCCAGACTCCAGTGTTGATCGCCCAAGGCGGAAAGGGTGGGCGGGGGAATGTGGAGTTTAAATCCGCCACCAATCAAACGCCACGCTTTGGGGAAAAAGGTGGAGAAGGCGCACAACACACGTTTTTTCTCGAGCTCCGGCTCATTGCCCAGATCGGTCTCGTGGGCCTGCCCAACGCCGGCAAAAGCAGTCTGCTAGGGGTTCTCACCCAGGCCACGCCCAAAGTGGGCAACTATCCCTTCACGACTCTTGAACCGACCATCGGCATGATGGGGGATCGGCCGATTGCGGATATCCCAGGACTCATTGAAGGAGCATCGCAAGGAAAAGGCTTAGGCATAGATTTCCTGCGGCACATCGAAAAGACAATCATGCTCGTTCATTGTATCGACCTCACGGAACCGGATCCTATGAAGTCATATGATACGGTACGAGGGGAGTTTGAGGCATTTTCTCCGGCGCTTCTGACTAAACCGGAAATTATCCTTCTGACCAAAGCCGACCTCGTTGCATTCAGTGTCGTCAAAAAGGCCCGCGCTCTCTTTAAAACGTTAGGCAAAAAAGTCCTCACTTGCTCTATTTATGATCCCGTAAGCATCACTCGTCTCAAAAAAGCATTGAGTTGAACATATGCCGGAACTTGACCAACCTGTCGAACCCATACGCCCAATTCCCAAAGGGTACCGAGATCTTCTTGTAGAATTTCATAATAAAAATACTCCGGAAAGGTTGCCCAAAGGGGAGTTGCTCTCATTCAATTTGGGAGAACATACCATTCATCTCACGGCGTACAATCCCGCACCGATCGTTATAGACGGGCAACTCCATATGTGGGCACGGGTGGAGGAGAGAGCAGATGAAAAAAATTCGGCGGTTATATTGTTTAAACAAGGGGAAGACGGTACGTGGACGCCCGTGGAAGGGGCACCTGTTTTCAAAGGTCTGCAGGACCCGTTCTATTGCGGCCGTATTGATGGGGACCATGTCTTTGGCGGGGTTCAAATCTATGAGGTGGCAGGATCGTCTTACTTGGGATATAGGACAGTTTTTTATCGGTATAAGAATTCATACACTGAGCTGATAGATCCCCATGGGGATACGGTCGCCCCTTTTGCCATTGGGCCGGAAAAAATGAAAGATATTCGATTGATTCAATTAGAGCCTGGCCGCATTGGAGTTTTTACGAGACCTCAAGGTCCCGGGAGTCAGTTTGGCGGAAGGGGACAGATAGGATATGTTGAGATAGCATCTCTTGGGGAATTACAAAGCGCACTTACCCGGTTTGATCAACAAAAAGATCCCAGGACTTTGATCCGCGGATTGTTTGTTGACTCCGCATCAGGTGAAGAGGAATGGGGAGGAGCAAATCAACTCTGTCTTTTGCCTGACGGCAAGATTGGGGTGTTGGGTCATATCGCTGGCTTTAATGGTGATGGTAAAAAAGACTACTACCCCATAACGTTTATCTTTGATCCAAAAGATAAATCCGTCAGTCATGTCAAAATTATTGCCACAGCCGCACAGTTTCCTGCCGTAGAGGCAAAAAAAGGTGATTTAGGAAGCATACTTTTTAGCGGGGGCCTCGTGCGGTCGGATGAGGGGTACTCTTGGTTGTATGTGGGGATAGGAGATAGCAAGGGAGGACGCATTCGCATACAAGATCCGTTTGTGGAATAATGATCTATAAATATGTCACAACAAATTTTTAAACCAATAAAAATAATTGATCGGCTAACAGGAAACGAAAGAGTCGTAACGGAGGAAGAGCAGGAGGAAATGCTGAAAAAGGGAATTTTAATTTTTCCGGTTAAGGAAAAGAAAGTGGTGAATAAAAATGAGTGAAACTGGGATTGATGCTTCTTTTTTTGGATCTCCTGATTATGTTCCTGTACGCAGGGATGTCGATATAAAATCTGCCAGAACAGAGAGAGGAATATTGCCTGATGCTCAAAAAAGGCTCGGTAGATTGTTGGAAAAAAAGGGGTGGGAACAAATAAGAGACGTAGTGGGAGGAGGAAAATTGCCGACTTTGGACGAATGGGTGGATTATAGGATAACGAACAGAAGAGGAACAAATTTTTTTCCTAGTTTTATTATGGATGAACGAGGAAAGATTTTCTTTCTAAAAACGCAGGTGTCTAAAGACCCTGTCTCTCTGAAATCTTTGGCTAATGAAGCAACAATTTTAAAGGAATTTAACGAGATGGGTTATCCGAGTCCGACGTTTCATGAATATGGGCAAGGTGACGGTGAGACGTTGGCATTTATAAGGTTAGCAGCAATAACTCCAGATCAGGGGAGAGTGGCGGCGGCAGCTGATTGGCAAGAAAAACATGCGATACTCGCCATAAAACAAATTAGAAAAATGGAAGAAGCTGATTTGGGCTTATTGCCAAGGAAATTAACGGAAATGGATGCCTTTCAGACAAAGATGAGCGTAACGGAAACAATGGTGGATTTGGTTCAACGGGCAGGAAAGTATGTACCTGATGAAATGAGAGGTAGGGTGGGTAGATTATTAGAAATGGGCGGAGAAGTGAGAACCGTGTTGGCTCACGGCGATATGGCTTTGAAAAATATCGTGATTGACAATAAGGGTGGGGTTCTCCCGGTGGATTTTGAATCGGCAAAAGTAGGTTTTTTGGGACAAGATGCGGGAAAGTTATTGTCTGATTTGAGAGGAAATCCGGAAGTTTTTAAAGTGGCTTTAGCTCGTTATGTAGATGACGGAAGCGGTGGTATCGACCAGAATAGGCTTAGGGCATTAATTATCGGAATGGTGACTCAACATTTAGTTCATATAGTCTGGAGAGCTGATAATCGTACAATGGATGCCGCGACTTTAGGTGAAATAAAAACATTCGTTGAAAAAATAAAAGACGCATTGAGTATAAAAGAACTCTTTTGATTCGTTTTCTTAGCTCTTTAGCCGAAGGCCTGCCGGACCAGATAAAAAATACCCTTTCTTGTATTCCGATGATCGTTGAGGACGCATTCGTAGAGAAGACTCGTTCGAAAAATGAGGGACGGTCCTTTGATAGACTGTTAGGACAGTCCAGAAAAGAAGCAGTTTAGCGCCCAGTATATTTTCTCCGTAGGTATTTTTTTTGAGAGAGCGACTGAAAAAGCGGGGAGCCTTCTATCTCTCGATCCAGCGTGTAATCATTGCTGATCTCTTTGAGACTCTTGATTCCATCCAAAAGAAACGATCGATACCCGTCTTTCTCTTTTTGTGTGGTACCGATGAGTCGAGACACTTCATCCCGATCAATGATCGTAACATCGAGCTCCCCAAACAGTTCTTGGTAGCTGCTCCAGAGATAATCTTCCAAACTTTTCGCAAGTCCGGCTTCTATGGGGTTGAGAAGAATGTACCGGGAAGCGCCGAGAAAGTATGCGTCCTTATCACAGAGTTTGCTTTTGAAGCGGTTTTGAAACAAAGGTCCCACGCGATGATACACTTTATTGAAGTACATAGAGTAGCTGGTTGTTAGGGATGTCATGATTTTTGATATCGGTATTTTGCGAGTTTGGATCAGGAGATGAAAATGGTTCGGCATGAGGACATAGGCATAGATGCTATGGTCAAAACCTTTTTTAGTCTTGAGTTCAACGAGACGCTTGAGGAATTTTTGATAGTCGTTTGCGTCTTGGAAAATAGGTTGCCTAGCTACCCCGCGGTTGTACACGTGGTAGAAGGCCTGCTCGTATGATATGCGCGGTCCTCTGGGCATATAAAGAAAACTATGTCATTTTTGGAGCGTTCTGTCAATAAGTCAAAGGACCGTCCCTAAA
>ERZ1292633.1074-Hain-H41-02um-R1-1074-length-30127-cov-6_pt1 | contig 30127 bp, 28 predicted proteins | sample MGYA00564406_ERZ1292633 | MGnify/ENA primary metagenome ERZ1292633 (study PRJEB36523, sample SAMEA6512639) | groundwater metagenome | collected 2019-01-08 | study: AquaDiva: Metagenomics assemblies of 32 groundwater samples
GCCCACGGAACGATCCTCATAGTAGTAGAGCGTCACGATAGCGCGCGATAGCTCCGGGAGCGTGCCGAGGAGACGCTCCAGTCGGGCCGAGTCGCCAGCGCCCGCACCGACGCCGGCCCCGCTCGCACGGGGCACGTCGGCGGCTGACTCGGCTTCAACGCGCGCTGGATCGTCGACCGCCACCTCGCGCCGGCTTCGAGTCCGGAGGAGTTCAACTCGATCGAGCGCCTTCCTCCAGACAATCCGGTAAAGCCACGTCGAGAACGTCGCGTCGCCGCGAAACGCCGCGAGCGATCTCCAGGCGCTGACGAAGGCGTCCTGGGCCACCTCCTCCGCGTCGGGCGCCGAACGAGTCAGGCGAAACGCCAGCCCGTAGGCGCGATCGCGATAGCGGTCGACCAGCATGGCGAAAGCCGCAGTCTCCCCGGCGCGGCAGCGCTCCAGGATCTCCGGCTCATCGGAAAGTGGGGGCCGGTCGGCGCCACGCCCCAGGGGGGCCTCCATCATCTGCTCCTTGGACGGGCCGAGCGGGCGCTCCGGTTTCAGATCCGGAGGCGCCTGGAAGTGAAACCGGGCCCACGACCTCCCCCGTCAAAGGGGTTGAACGAGGGCGGGCAAGGTCCCGGCTCGACGATGAGTCTCAACCCTAACCCAGGAAGAGGAATCACCATGCACGATTTGGAGAGATTGATGTGGTCGACCATCCCCTTCGCCATTCCGGTGATCGCCGTCGTCGGGGCGATGACGCTGGCGATCATCCGTGTCACCGGGCAGCAGCGTCTGGCCGAAATGGAGCGCCGTGAACGAATCGCGGCGATCGAGCGGGGAATCGATCCCACGAAGCTCCCGCCGGTGACGGGACTCGACTCGTATCGGTTAGGGAATGGGGTGGGTTCTCGCACCCGTCGCGTGCATGGGCTGATGATCGGGGGGCTTGTCCTGCTCGCCGTGGGGATCGGCATGATGGTGTTTCTTTTGTTGATAGAGCAGGACAAGAAGGTATGGGCGCTTGGCCTGATGCCGTTCCTGATTGGAATCGCGCTTCTGATCAGCGCGAAAGTGATTTGGCCCAAGGCCGGGGAGGAGTGAGATCGCCGGGACCGAATCGGGGATCGGCTACTTCAAGGCCCCCAGCCTCCGGCGGAGATCGGGACTCAGCGTTCCCACGAACACTTCCTCCACCGGGCCCTTCATGACGATCGAGAGATCGGTGCTCACGTCGATGTCCAGCGTGCCGCCCTCCATCTCGATGGTCACGTGCCCATCCACCAGGCCGCGGTCGTAGCAGGCGGCGGCGACCGCGCAGGACGAAGTGCCCGACGCGAGGGTGTGGCCGGCGCCCCGCTCCCAGATCAGGGCGCGTACGCGCGATCGGGAGATCGGCTCCGCGAGTTGCACGTTGATTCGCTTCGGGAATCGCTCGTGACTCTCGATCTTCGGCCCCAGATCGAACAGGCGCTGCAGGGATATCTCTTGTCCAAATACGACGCAGTGGGGATTGCCCACGGATAGAACGGTGACGTCGAGCGTCTTGCCGTCCACCTCCAGAGTCTTCTGCGCGCGATCGATCTCGGCTCTACCCATCTCCAGCCGAACCGCGTTCACGCGGCCCGTTTCACGGAAGAGCTGGGTTCGCACCGGACCCGCCACCGTCACCACCGTGAACTCGTCGCCCTTCGCGTAGCCGTGCTCGGCCAGGAACTTCGCCGCGATTCGGAGGCCGTTGCCGCTCCGCTCGGCTTCGCTCCCGTCGGGATTCCAGATCTTCACGAAGAAACGTTCGCGGGCGTCGACTTCCAGGATGCCGTCGGAGCCGAGGCCGAGATTCCGGTGGCAGAGGAGCCGCACGCGTTCAGGCGTCAGCGGAATGCCGAACGTGGCGGTATCGACCACGACGTAGTCGTTGCCAAGCCCATGCGACTTCACGAATTCACCTGCGTTCATGTCGCCTCCGCGAGTCCCGTCGTGTCGAGCGCCTCTCGAATGCAATCGTCTCCGGCCCAGGGACGCGCCGCCTCGATCGCCGCGCGCGCGATGGCGCGCGTGCCGCCGACGTTCACCGTGCCGATGGTGTGGGAGCGAAGTTGGCGCCACATTCGCGTCACCGTCAGGATGGCGAGGACGCCGGTCTCTCGCTCCACGGGCGTGAGCGCCGGTCGTGAGAGCGTCTTGCCGTAGCCTTCCAGGATCATCCACGCGGCGAGATCCGGCGAGAAGGCACGCATCGTATCGACTAGTTTCTCGTAGTGGCGGCCGTAAATTTCCCGGCAGAGCGATTCGCCTCGCGCGGTCCACTCCGCGGGAGAAGGGGGCTCGGGAGCGGCCGGGATCCCGCCGTGGCGCTCCAGCAGCGGCTTCGCGGCGAAGAATGCCTCGATCGTGCGCGGGAACCCGACGAAGAGATACGACTGCAAGATCGTCTCGTAGACAGCCGTGGCGGAGAGCCCCGCGGCCAGCGCCGCCGCCGCTTCACGGGCGACGTCCTCGGGCAGATTGGCCGCGATGGAGGCTGAGAGCCTCGCGATGGCGCGCCTTCTCTCATCGGTCATGGCGCGAGCGCCGCCGCCATCTTTGGAAGGCTCACGTCGAACCGATACGAAATCCCCATGTGGCCGTCCTCGAACTCCTCGTACTCGTGCCGGACCCCGAGCGCGTTCAGCTTCGCGCTCAACTGCCGCGACCCGAGTTCCAGGTAGAAGTCGTCGTCCGAGCCGCAGTCGACGAAGAGAAGCCGGCAGCGGCGCAGATTCTCCGCGTAGCGCTCCACCATGTGGAGCGGATCGTGCTGCCTCCAGCGCGCCATCACCTCAGGGCGCGCGGCGCCGGTCTCGAGGTCGAAGGGGAGATCCGCGTACGCCGGAGGGACTTTCGGATTCGGCGAGTAGCAGGCCGCCATGGCGAGAACGTCCAGCGGCGCGTGATCGTCGTTCCGCATCCGGAGGGCCGCGTGGAACTTCTGGTACCACGCCGCGACGCCGCCCGCCTTCCGGATCCGCCGAATCGCCGGGCCGAACTCGCGCGCGTAGATGAACTCGAAGAACATGTCGCCGCTGTGGCAGGCGATCGCGCCGAACGTCTCGGGGTGCTTCATGCCGAGCGTGATGGCGCCGTACCCGCCGCTCGATCTCCCCATTACCCCGCGATGGCTCGGGTCGGGAAGCGTGCGGAAGCGGGCGTCCACGGCGGGGACCAACTCCTCGATCACATAGTCCTCGTAGCGTCCCTGTCCCGCCGAATTCAGGTACTGGCTCCCGCCGAGATGCGTGAAGCAGTCCGGGAGCGCCAGGATCATGGGCGGGCACTTGCCGGAAGCGATCAGCGCGTCCATCCGCTCGTTGAGCGCGGGGGCCCAGGGACCGTCGTTCAGGAGCTGGCGGCCGCGTCCCGTGAATCCGGCGAGCATCCACACCACCGGGTAGCGCTCGTTCCCCCCCTCGTAGCCGGGCGGCAGGTAAACGTGGAGATCGCGAACGTGGGGGTCGCCGGGGAGGTTCCCGCGGAGGATCTGGCTCTCGATGGGGAATGCTTGAATGGTGCCGCGGCGATTGTGCATCCTCGCAGGCTATGGGTCTCGAGCAGGCGTGTCAATTAGCGGTCGGGCTGGGGATCGGCTTCACCGCGTTCTCGGCGCTCATCTGGCTAGGCCTGGCGCTCCCGATGGTGTGGGGGCAGCGGAGGATTCGTGGGCTTGCCTCCGCCCCTCCGCGCGCCGACGCGGTGCTTCCGACGGTGACGATCATCTCCGCCGCGCGCGACGAGGCGGTGCGCGTGGAGCATGCGGCTGACTCTATGCTGGCTCAGGAGTATCCCTGGCTCGATGTCGTCATGGTGGACGACCGCTCCACCGATGAGACCGGCGCGATTCTGGATCGCCTGGCGGCGTCGGACGCCCGCTTCCGCGCGCTCCACGTGACGTCGCTCCCCGAGGGATGGCTGGGGAAGTGCCACGCGCTCGCCCGTGGCGCCGAGGTGGCGCGAGGGGATTGGCTCCTCTTCACCGACGGCGATGTTTGGATGAAGCCGGATGCCGTACGGCACGCCATTTCGCTGGCGATCGATCTCGGCGCCGACCACCTGGCGGTGGGGGCCGATCTGGAGATCCACACCCTCGGCGAGCGGATCTTCATCGCATACTTCAGCGCGCTCTTCTACGCGAGCCAGAAGCCTTGGGAAGCGCCTGATTCAAAATCGAAGTCGCACGTGGGGATCGGTGCGTTCAACCTGGTGCGGCGCGACGTCTATGATCGCGCGGGCGGACACACGCGCCTGCGGATGGAAGTGGTCGACGACATGGCCCTCGGACTGATCGTGAAGCAGGCGGGCGGGAAGTCGTGGTTCGCGCTTCACGATGGCTTCGTTCGCGTCCGCTGGCACGAGGGAGTGCGCGGACTAGTCCGAGGCGTGGAAAAGAACTCCTTCGCCGCGCTGCGCTACCGCGTGGTGGAGACGACGGCGGCGGTGGGATTCCAGTTCTTCGGCACGATGGCGCCGGCGTTCGGTTGGCTCCTGCCGGGCCCGTGGCCCAAGGCCTTTGCCGTTGTTGGCTGGTTCGGTATCTGGCTTCTCTATCGTGCCATCGGGAGAAATTTGCGTCTCCGCTGGTGGGACTTCCTGACCGCCCCGCTCGGCGCGGCACTCTTCTCGTATGCGATTTTGAGATCGATGGTCCTCACGCTGAGCCGGCGCGGCGTGATCTGGCGGGAAACGCACTACGGGATCGAGGAACTGAAGAAGGGGCGCGTGAGGTAGGCCCGGGTAGAAAGAAGAACCCCCTCGGGCAGGGCCCGAGGGGGCATCCGCCGCACGCCACGTGGGGGGTCAAGGCTTACAGGCGCGCGACGTTTTCTACCGATGCTCCGTGCGGATGTTGGTCTCAGGTGTCCGATTCGATCCAGCTCTTGGAACGCAGGGTCGGATCGGGGCTTCGCACTAGCCCAACACGAGGTAGATCGCGAGGGGCAGGGATGCCGCGGCCAGCGCCAATCTGCGAAGCATGATGTCTCCTTCTGGGTCCGGGCACATCCCCATCCGCTTGCCTTCGCATCACGCGTGCCACCTCTGTGGATAAGTCGTGCGAAGTCGTAACTTGAAATGGATGTTTAAGTTAGGTTGAGGCAAAGGAGGGGTGGGAGTTCCGCGGGGGCGGGACCAGCGTCCGGGGCCAGCACAGTTCGTACGCGGAAGTACGGAGGCGGGCGTACGGAATGCGGCGCGGCGGGGATCAGGATCGCTGCGGAGCCTGCTCCTCGAAGGCGTCGACGGCTCTTAGCAGCAGTTCCGCCGCTTCGCGCGTCATCGCCTCGAAGGCCTCTGGCTTCGGGAAGCGGACCGCGTTCCCAGCCGGCAACGGAACCCCCCACTCGGCCAGCGGCGTGCCGAGCGCGCGAGTGAAGATGCCGGAGGGGGTCGCCCACGGCGCTGCGGGCCAGATCTCCGGCCCCGCGGAACGAGCCTTCGAGAGCGGGATGAGCGCCTGGATCGTCGGATGGTGGATGCCGATCCGGTCCCACGGCATCGACTCGGCCATCTCCACGCGCGAGCCTGGTGCGGCGGCGCGAACACGAGCGAGAATTTCCGGCCCTTCCATTCCCTCGGCGGTCTCGAAGGTCAGCCACGCCACGGGGCGGTCGGGGTGGCTGGCGCCGGGGCGGATCACCTGCGCGTGCGGCTCGAAGATCGCGCTCTTGAGGCGCGTCTCTCCGCTTCCCGAAGCGGCCTCGGGGTCCTCGACGGTCTCTTCCAGGAATTCCAGGACGTCGCGGTTGTCCGCGAGTTTTCTCATCAGATCGAAGTCGAGTGGGCGGGGACCGTACGCTTCGTCTTCCAGTGCGGCAACGACCTCGTCGCGGATGAGGTGTGGGCTCGTGTCACCGCCCCAGATTCCAATGACGACGCGTCCCCGGCCGCCGAGGTAGATCCGGCGCCGCTTGGGCGCTCGGGGAAGCACCCTGATCCAGAATCCCGCCGGTGAGGCGAGCCGAACCCTCCGCTCGCGCAGGAACGGGTCGAGAACCAGGGATCCGTGTGCGGCGCCTGGCGCCACGACGACAGCGACACTGCCGGGTGAAAGGCCGCCCGCCGCGACTACCCCCGAGAGGGCCCCCATCGTGACCGCCAAGGCCAGCCGCTCCGATCCTTCAACCGCCGCGGGCAGCACCGGAACCGTCTCGGCATGCCAGGTGGCGAAGAGGGTCAGCCGGGGCTCGTCCCCCTCCGGAGGGATGAGCGCGAATATCGGCGCAGCAGCTTTATTTTCAACCAGTTCCAGGCCAAGCGATCCGGCCGCAGCGGTCAGCGCCTTTCGTGCGGCCTCCGCCGACAGCTGCGGCAAGGTCTCCCGAGCGAGCGACATAAGGCCCTGGAATTGAGACAGATACGACGCTGAGTCTATCGCGATCAGGTCAAGGCGAATTCGATTCGGCACCGATTCCTCCGCAAGTGGACGCAGCGGCCGATACTAACCGATCCATGCCGTTGAAAAATCGTGATTTGAATCTTGACGACCCGGCTAGCCGGGCGGACGATACGGGGAGCGGCGCCGCGCGCTCGCTGCGGAGCGTCGCCGTTACGTTCCACGTGTGGAGGGGAGGAACCGGGACATGGAAGGCAAGTTTCCTGAGTGCCGGAAGTGCAGTGCGGGAGTACTGATCCCTCTTTCTGACTACGGCAGGGATGGCGCTCCGATCACCTACAAAGCCTGGGTCTGCACCAACCCGACGTGCGGCTACAACGTGCGCATCGATAACGGGGAAATCAGCCTGGGCCGGATGATCCAGCAGTCGACCAAGTAGCGCTCTCCGTTGGCGGGCTCGATCGATGGCCCGCCGCGGGATGATTGTGCCCCTGGCGCCGGCGCGGGCGCGGCCCGAGTGGCCGCCCTGGGCTGGCGCTTCGCGCGTTCAGAGGACTTCCAATGATCCGAGCCGTCATCTTCGATCTCGACAACACGCTCACCGACTTCATGAAGATGAAGCGCGCCTCCATCGACGCGGCCGTCGATGGCATGCTCGACGCGGGCCTCCCGCTCTCTCGCGAGGAAGTCTCGAAGAAGATATACCAGGTCTACGACCGCGAAGGGATCGAGTACCAGCAGGTCTTCGACCGCTTCCTTCAGGAAGAGCTGGGACGCGTCGACTACAAGGTGCTCACGAGCGCGGTGGTCGCCTACCGGCGCGCGCGCGATTCGTACCTGGTTCTCTATCCCCACGTGAACTACACGCTCCTCGAATTGATGAAGCGCGGATTGAAGCTGGCCGTCGTTTCCGATGCGCCGCGGCTCCAGGCCTGGATGCGCCTGGCGCAGCTTCAGCTCCAGCACCTCTTCGATCCGGTCGTTGCGTTCGAGGACACCGGTGAGCGGAAGCCGAGCCCGAAGCCGTTCCAGCGCGCCATCGAACTGCTCCGCGTCGCGCCCGAAGAGACGATCATGATCGGCGATTGGCCGGACCGCGACGTCGTGGGCGCGAAGGGGCTCGGCATTCGCACCGCGTTCGCGCGCTATGGCGACACCTTCGGCACCGTTCACTCGGGCGCCGATTGGGATCTCAATGACGTGATCGAATTGATCGCCATCGTGGACGAGATGAACAAGGCTGGGCAGCCGGGAGCGGAAGGAGCGGCGTGGTCTCGGTAGGCGTCGACATCGTCGAGGTGGAGCGGATCGCGCGCGCCATCCACCATTTCGGCCCGCGCTTCCTGGACAAGATCTTCACGCCCGCCGAGATCGCCTACTGCCGCGGAAAGGCACGCGAGGCTTCCTCCTTCGCTGTCCGCTTCGCCGCGAAGGAAGCGTTCGCCAAGGCATTGAAGGTGGGGAAAGCGTCGGTCTGGCGCGAGGTCGAGATCGCACGCGGCGAGGAGGCCCCGCGCCCGGTCGTGATCCTCCACGGCTCCGCGCGGGAGATGGTCGGCGCGCGTCGCGTCGACGTCTCCCTTTCTCACACGGCCGATTACGCTGTCGCGGTCGTCATCGTCGACGATTCGGACGGCTGATACCGCTAGTCGCCATGAGACTCCCGCCAATTCAGCAGCGCATCGTCACCGCCGAGGAGATGTCCGCTCTCGATCGCTCCACCATCCAAGGAGCGTTCGGTCGCGCCGCCGTTCCGTCACTGAAGCTGATGGAGCGCGCGGGCGCTGAGGTCGCGAAGGCGATCGTCTCCTGGTGGCGAGAACGGGATGGCGATACGGCGGTGGCAAACCCCGCGCCCAAGGCGGCGCCGAAGCGCGCGGGCGGCGGCGCCGCAGCCGCGGCGGCTGCCATGCGCCGCTTCACGGGCGGCGGCTCGGTGGTGATCCTCTGCGGGCGAGGCAACAACGGCGGCGACGGCTTCGTCGTGGCGCGCCACTTGAAGTCGGCGGGATTCGCGGTGCGGTTGCTCGTCGCGGCGGCGGAAGGTGATCTCTCCGCTGACGCGGCCGTGAACCATCAGGCGTGCGAGAAGCTGCGCATCCCCGTCACGTTTTTGCCCGAGCCTCGTGCCTGGGGCGAGGCGAGCGAAGCCAATGAAGCGGCGGGTTCGGCCGTATTCCTTGTCGACGCGCTCCTCGGCACCGGAAGCAAGGGGGTGCCGCGCGGTGCGATCGCCGCCGCCATCGAGTGCGCGCTTCGCGCCGAGAAGCCGATCGTCGCGATCGATATCCCCTCGGGCGTGAATGCCACCACCGGGCACGCGGAGTATCCCTGTGTTCGCGCCGAGGTGACCGTCACGCTCGCGCTACCGAAAGCGGGACTTGCCCTCGAGCCGGGACGCGAGCGCGCGGGACGCCTGATCGTCGCCGACATCGGTATCCCGCGCGAGTTGATCGCGGGGCAGCGCCCCAGCCATCTCCTCACGAGCGGAGAGTGGGCGCGGCCGCTCCTGCCGCATCGCCCCGCCGACGCGCACAAGGGAACGGTGGGCCGTGTTCTCTTCATCGGGGGGAGCGCCGGCATGATGGGGGCGGTGGCGCTCGCGACAGAGTCCGCTTATCGCGCCGGAGCGGGATACGTCGTGGCGTGCGTGCCGCATTCCTGCGTCGACATACTCGAATCGCGCGTCGCCGAGGTGGTGAAGCGCGGGGTCGCCGAGACGGCGGCCCGCACGCTTGCCGCCGGCGCCGGGGATGCCATCCTGGCCGAGGCAATGCGCGCCGACGTGGTGGTCCTGGGTCCCGGCATGTCGCGCCACCCGGAGAGCGAGACGCTGGCGCGCGCTCTGCTTGGGCTTCTGGACGGGCCGCTGATCCTGGATGCCGATGGACTGAACGCGTTCGAGGGCCATCCAATTCGCCGGGCGCGCGGACCGCTGATCGTCACGCCGCACTACGGCGAGGCGGCGCGATTGAGTGGCAAGTCGATCGCCGAGGTCGCACGCGATCCAGCGGCCTGGGGACGGAAGTTCGCCGCCGACTCCGGTGCGATCGTCTGCCTGAAGAGCGTCCCGATGATGACGGTCGTCCCCGGGGAGCCGGTCCTTGTCAACGCGAGCGGAAACCCCGGCATGGCAACCGCCGGCGCGGGGGATGTCCTGAGCGGAACCATCGCTGGGCTGCTGGCCCAGGGAATGGACCCTCCCGAGGCGGCAGCCGTGGGGTGCTACGTTCACGGCCTGGCGGGAGACGTGGCCGTGCGGCGAAAGGGCCGGCGCGGTCTGATGGCGGGAGACATTCGCGACGCGCTCCCCGCCGCGTTACTGGCACTGGAGAGCGGAGCGCTCGATGAGTCCGAATAGGCCGGGCGGCCCACCCGATGGCCTGGGGCATCCCGAAAACAACGATCCGGAGCGCCGCGGCATCGGCGGCGGAACCAGCAAGGGCGCGGCCGCGGCACGGCGCCGCGCGGTGCGCATCGCGCTCTGCCATGAGTTGATCCGCGCGGGGGTGGTGCTCGAACGCCGCAGCATGGTGGTGGCGACCGAAGGAAATCTGAGTGCCCGCTTCGATCCCTTCTCCATCGTCATCACGCGACGAGGACGGAGTAAGGGCGAACTGACGCCCCGCGACTTCGTGGAGATCGCGCTGGTCGAGCCGGAAGACTCGCCGGCCCGGGAGGCGGCCTCGACGGAGCATCGTGTACACCTGGCATCGTACGGGGCACGCGATGACGTGGAGGCAGTGGTCCACGCGCATCCGATGGCGCTCACCGCGTTCGGGCTCCGCGGGGAGTTGCCGAACTTCGCCGCCTTCGACGAGGCGCGCGCCTTCATCGGGCCGATCGCCCTCGTGCCGTATCATCCCTCTGGAAGCGAGGCGCTGGCGAACGCGGTGGGCCTGGCGTTGATGGGGGAGGGGTCGGCCCGGAAGACGGTGGTGCCCGGAATTCCGGTGATGGCACCGCTCGGCGCCCCGAATCTGATTCTGATGCGAAACCACGGGGCCCTCACCGTGGGCGACACGGTCGACCAGGCACTCTCGCGCCTGGAGATCGCGGAACACCTGGCGTCGACGCTCCTCCTGTCGGAGCGAACGAAACTCTAGCCGGAGATCCGATCCGCCTCGCGGAGCTCCTTCAGGACCAGAGCGTCGTGGATGGTCTGTGCGAGGTCCGCGGCGCGGATCGGCTTCGTCAGGAATCGATAGATCCCCCCCTCGTTGATCGCGCGGACCGCCGCGTCCAGGCTTGCTTGGCCCGTGAGAATCATTCGAATCGTGCTGGGGAACTCCTACCGGACCTGCGAAAGAAATTCCGAGCCGGAGGTTCCCGGCATCCGCTCGTCGGAGACGACGACGTCGACCGGTCGCTTGGAGAGGATTTCCAAACCCTCTCGCGCCGACCCGGCCGTGACGACCTCGTACGGGTGGCGGCGGAGGGCGTCCCGCATGGCCTCGAGGAGGAGGGGCTCGTCATCGACGAAGAGTACGGTCGCTTTCATGGATCCAACCTCACCACGAGCCGTAGCTCGTCCCGGGGACTTTCCCGGCGCATGTTTTGAAGTCGCTCGATCAGTCCCGTCGTCACTCGAAACCCGCGAGCCACCAGCAGGACCCCACTCGGCGTCCGCACGTCTTCCGCCAGCGTCATGCCGACGCGGAGGAGCGGAAATGGTACCTCCCGCACCTCCTCGTGAGGCCCGACTCCGCCGCGCACCCCGCGGAGCGCGGCGAGGACGTCGGGGTCGTATCGCTCCGTCCGGGCGCTCATCGTATCGATTGCGGGCGTCGAGGGCACTCCCTGAGCCGTGAGAGCGTCGAAGTCGGTCGCGGCGCGCAGCAAGGCCGCTCCCCGGGCAACGAGCTGCCTTTCCGACTCCGCCAGCCCGGGAGCCGGCGATGTTGCCTTTGTATAGGACGCGAGGATTCCCCGGACGACATCGAGGCGGGGGATGTTCGCGAGCAGGCTTTCGGTGACCGCGGGCACGCGGTCGACCGATTCCTGCTCCTCCGCGGAGAGCCCCTCGCCGCGATCCATCTTGTCGATCGTGCTCGGTGGCAGAATGATCGCGCCGAGGGGAGAGAGCATCGCCGCGACTTCGACCTGCCAGCGCTCGGCGAGCCCCATCCGCGCGGCCATGTCTGTCACGATTTGCTGGAGACGATGGGCCCGCCCGAACGCCGCGGGATTCGTGAGCGAGAGCACGTCGGCCAGCGTCTTCACGCTCCCGTGAAGCGTCTGTTCGAGCAGCACACGCTCGGCGGTGATGAGCCGGTGCTGCTCCGCGGCCGCTTCGACTGCCGCGAGGAGGTCGGGAGGGGGGCAAGGCTTCGATAGGAAGCGGAAGATCCGTCCTTCGTTCACCGCGGCCACGGCCGAAGCGAGATCGGTCTGCCCCGTGAGGAGAATCCTCACCGCGTCGGGATCCACCTCGCGAGAGCGTTTCAGGAAGGTGGCGCCGTCCATGGACGGCATCCTCATGTCGGAGAGGATCACGCCGCGGCTTCCGTCTCGGGCCAGAATCTCGAGCCCTTCGGCGCCGCTCGTGGCGGTCGCCACCTCGTATCGCCGGCGCAAATGGAGCGTCAGCCCCTCGAGGATGCTCGGCTCGTCGTCGACGCAGAGGACTCGCGTTCGCTCCGGGGTCGCGGCGGCGAGTGCCATGTCAGGGTTGCTCCTCGAGGCCGGCTGAAGCCTCCCGCGCCTTCTCCCGCCACCTTTCGACCAATTCCGCGCCCCCGATCTGCTGGATGTATTCATCGTCCAGGCGATGGCCGCACGAGCCCGCACCGTCGGCGCCGAGATGTTCGTCGGCCAGCACCCCAGCGAGGTGAACCGCCGCCAGGACATCGAACGAGTAGGATGTCGAGAGGCTCGGCTTGTGGTGATACGCCACCGCTTCGACGATCGAGAGGGGAAGTCCCCAAGCGCCCAGGAGGTAGGCGCCGATCTCCGCGTGGTTCGCGCCGAGGACCTCCTTCTCCACGAGGTCGACCGGTTCGCCGGTCTCGCGCACGCGGCCGAGAACGGCGGCGAAACCCTCGCCTTGGCCGCCCGCCAGGGCGAGCACGCCGACTTCGCGGAGGAGCCCCGCGGTGAACGCCTCTTCGGCCAGCTTCGGATCGGGCAACATCTGCCGGGCGAGGCGCCCGGTGAAGAGTGCGTCGCGCTGGAGGTGCTCCAGGGAAAAACCCGGGATGGTCTTCAATTTCTCGCCCGCGCCGAACACGTGCGCCGTCAAGAGCAGTGCCTTCAGGAGTTCGACCCCGAGATACGCGACCGCCTGGCCGATGGAAGCGATCCGGTGAGAGAGCCCGAAATAGGCGGAATTGACGAGCTGCAGCACTTTTGCCGACATGGCGGGATCCTGTTCGACGACGGCGGCGATCTCGTCGGTGGACGAGTTCGCGTTCGACAACGCGCGGGTGAGATCCCAGTAGACGCTCGGAAGGGAAGGGAGCCGCTCGAGGCTCCCGACCAGGACTCGAATATTGTCGCCGGCCAGAAAGGCCCTGAGCTTGCACGCGCGGTCGATCACCGTGCGAAGGGTCTCCCCGTCGCACGGCTTTCCGAGGAACTGCTGCGCCACGGGGAGCGACCGAATCACCGCCTCTCGTTCCGCGTGACCGGAGAGCACGATCCGGATCGCCCCAGGACATTCCGCCTTCATCTTCTCCAGCAGCGCGGCTCCGTCCATCCCGGGCATCCGCATGTCCGAGATCACGACATCGAACGGTGCTCGGCGCACCTCCTCCATGGCGGCTTCGCCCCCGGGCGCGAAGACCATGTCCCAGGCGTGGCGCTGCCGGCGGAGAAGGTCGCGGAGGCCGTCGAGCATGCTCTGCTCGTCGTCCACGAAGAGAATGCGATGGCGCTCGCCCATGCCCTACGCCGCCTTCGCCGCGACGGGCTTGGCGTCGCCGTCGATCGGGAGGGTGATGACGAAGGTCGTGCCCTCGCCCGACTTCGATTCGAAGACGACCGAACCGTGGTGCTTCTCGGTGATCACGCTCCGGACGATGGCGAGACCTTGGCCCGTGCCCTTCCCGACCTCCTTGGTCGTAAAGAAGGGGTCGAAAACCTTCCCGTGGATCGCCTCGGGGATGCCGCCGCCGGTGTCGGCGATCGTGATCCGGACCTGATCCCCGTGCCGCCGAGTCGAGATCTTGATCAAGCCCTTCTGGCCGCTCTCCTTTGCGACGTCGCCAATGGCATGGGCCGCATTCACGATGATGTTGAGGAACGCCTGGTTCAGCTCCCCGAGATAACAGCGAACCTTCGGGATCTCGCCGAAATCGGTCTCGACGTCGGCAACGTACTTATACTCGTTCCGCGCGATCGTCAGCGTGTTCGAAAGCGCGCTGTTGAGATCCGCGTCGACTTTCTCGCGTTGATCGGGGTGCGCGAATTCTTTCATGCTCCGAACGATCGTGGCGACCCTCCCGATTCCGTCGACGACGCGATCTAGCGCCTTGGGGACGCTCTCCATCAAGTACGGGATGTCCGCGTTCGTCTCGACCGTTTCGACTTCGGCAAGCAGCCGCGGCGAGACGGGTCCCGCCACCGCGGCCACCCGCAGTTCTCGATATTTCGCGAAAAGCGGGAACGTCTCGGAGAAGGCCTCGTCCAGGAAATGGACGCTGTCGCTGACAAACTGGATGGGAGTGTTGATCTCATGAGCGATGCCCGACGCGAGGCGCCCCACCGACTCGAGCTTCTGGGCCTGCCTCAGCTCCAACTCGAGCAGACGCTGCTCCGTCACGTCCAGCATGATGCCTCGAATCGCGGAGCCTCGCTCTCCGGGCGGAGAGATCATGCTCCGGACCCAGACCCAGCCGCCCTCGTCCCGACGGAGTCGGAATGTCGCCTCCCCGTGCGTGCCTTCCGCGAGAACCTGGCGGTAGCGCTCGAGGGTACCCTCTCGGTCGTCCTCGTGAAGGCGCTCCTCGAAGAACCCCGGAGCAGCCCACGATTCGGTCGGGCACCCGAGCACGGAAGCCGCCTGCGGGCCGATATACGTGAAGCGCCACGTCTGAGGATCCATCTGCCACGGGATCGTCCGAGTGGTCTCCAGGAGGCCGCGATACTGCTCCCGGCTCGCCTCGAGCTCTCGCGTTCGCTCCACCACGGCGGACTCGACCCGCGAGTGCAATTGCTCCATTTCGGCCTCGCGCGAGGAGATTGTTCGCATCTCCCGGAGATTGTCCAGGACTCCCATCACGAGGACGATGTCCTCGAACAGGACCCAGAACGCGTGCTCCAGAAATCGCCACCATTCCGGGTTCGTGATGCCGTAAACCGATTCGGGCCAGACCAACCCACGGACCAAATGGTCTGAGGCGGCGACGACGGTGGCCGTAAGAAGGACCTTCCAGTCTCGGTAAAACGCGAGGAAAGCCAGCGAGCCGAAGACGTGAAAGTGAGTCTCGATGCGGCCGCCCGTCAGGTGAATGAGGAGGGCCGACCAGAGCATCTGCGAAACGGCCGCCGTATGTCGGGTAATCGCGGAGCCCGGCCTGATGAAGGCGAGGAGAATCACCGGGAGGCTCAGAGCGGCGCCGAGGAAAAAGGCGAAGTAGACGTGGACGTGAGGCGATGGCGCCTTCCCCTGCCATGCCTGGGGAGAGCAGAGCACCGCGAGCCCAATGGCGAACACCCATTGTGCGGCCATCAGCCACGCGAACACACGGTCTCGCCCGGCGTGGACGGATCGGAGTTGCGCGCGGAAGAGAACGTCGCTCCGGAGCGCGAGGGACGGGTCTGGTTCACCCTTCCCTTTGGGGTCATCGACCGCTGGTCTGCCATGCCTCCATCGCATCGTGCCTACCTCCGCTTCGAAACGTCGTCCAGTCCGCAACCGTAGACGAGGCTCGTTTCTGTATTCGAGGCGCCGCCCGTCAGTCGGGCCATGAGGCGCGAGCGGCCCGGATTGGCCCCCTCGTGGCCTCTCGATCCTGTGATCCCCCCTTGAAACAAGAGCCACCCGTCGGCGCCGTAGAGCACGACCTGGCCCGAGACCTGGGCGCCGAATCGAGCTGTCTCGACGCCGCCGGCGTCGGCGAAGGCATGAACGCCCGGAATCGATTCCGCCGTGCGCCAGGCGGCCGTGCGCCTCCAGTCATTCCCGGTTCCGTTCGGAAGCAGAAAGACGACCTCCGGCGCCACCTTGTCCCGGAGGGAAGAGAGAACGACTCGAAGCTCGCTCAGGCTCGCCTGCGTGCAGGGGCACTTCGGGTGCGCGAATAGAATCAGCGTTGGGAGGGACCTCGCGCGGTGGAGCCGGCTTTCCACGGGCCAACGCGGAGGTGCTTGTCCGCCCGGTCCAGGGATCGCCTTGTAATAATTGAGCCAAATCATCGCACCCAACACGACCAGCAGCCAGAGGGCGAGGGCCGCGACCAGTACGGAGTCCGAAATAGCGCATCTCCGAGGAGTGGAATCGCTCTCCTCGGGTGGCGATAGCATGGGAGTGCTTGTGTCGGCCACGGATTAACCCCAGACCCTTCGAGATAGTGCGGCCAAGCTCGTTGTCCGGAGCTTCGGGTGATGGGAATGGGACTTGAGGGGTGAGGTCGGGGGACTTATGTAACACGCGTACTCGGAGCGGGTTCGGCGGATTCCGGCTAACTTCCTACGATCCCGACTTTGCGGAAACGATGGAGGTGGCGGAGTCGTTCCTGGCTCGATACAAGAACGCGTTGCGTGACCTGGCGAAGTGAAACGCCCGCCCCGGTGGCTTTCGGCCGCGGCGATCTTGGCCATTCATGAACGCCTGATCGCGGAGCATGGAGGCGCCGCGGGTCTCCGTGATGAGCGACTTCCGGAGAGCGCGCTCGCCAGCCCGTTGAACCACCTCGCCTATGCGGAGGCCGACATCTTTGGGCTGGCCGCGGCCTATGCCACCGCCCTCACCCGAAATCATCCGTTTCACGATGGCAACAAACGCGTCGCGCATACCGCCGCCGGTGCCTTCCTGGAGATGAATGGGTACCGGCTTGCCGCATCGGAATTGGACGCGGCCGGAGCCGCGCGGGCGCTTGCCGCGCGGGCGATGGACGAGTCCGCGTTCGCCGATTGGCTCAGGCGATCGAGTGGAAAGGTGCGGCGCCGAAAGCGCTAGTAGCCGCGCTCCACGATTGTGAAGTCGGCGACCGGGTCCGCCTCGGAGAGAATCAGCGCGTACTCGCCCGGCTGTAGCGACTTCTTCGGCCTGGCCTCCCATAGGCCGTCCGAGACCCTGGTCACCTCGAGTTCAGCCCCCCGCTTGAAAACGGCCGCGCCCTTGCCGATCTGGACCGTTGTGCGGCGAGTCTCGCCCTTCACCTCGAACTGAGCCAATTGCACTCGGCTCGCCGTCCCCTCGTCGGACGCGAAGCGGAAGCGCGGGCGGGCGATGGCGATCTTGAGTTCGCTGGCGGCCCCGGTAAGGAGGAAGTAGGTCTTCGGCCCGCCCAGGTCGCCCTTCAATCGAGCGGTCGCGGTCATCCCGCCGCCCGGGCCTTCCACGGAGCCGGTCATCGACTTGATTGCCAACCACGAGGAGCCGTCGTAGTAGACGACGTGGTCGAGGCGTGGGGCTTCATCGGTCACGTCCGAGTCGGCGAGCGCCGGCGTGGAGGTCAGCATCAGGGCCGCCAGAAGCAGGAAGCGCGCGGCCGATCGGGCGATACGAATTGCTTCATGCATGTTTCTGCTCCGATCGCGTTGTGTTTCGCCACGGGGGCGGATGCAAAAGTCGGTCAAGGGTTGCCTCTCACGCAACAGGTTCCAATGAATGCACAGGCCATGCCACATCAGGATATTCCGAAAGTGCTTCATGGCGTCATTCCAGCGGAGAGCGCCGCTGCGCCGCCGTTCGGCGGCGGGCCAGCGCCTCCTGCATGAGGTCGAGTGTGGAGATCGTCCGCTGGCACCAGGCCACCGTGGCCTCGGACTGCCGCTCGACGTACTCCAGGGTCATCATCCAGAAGCGGATGCTCCGCTGGTGATGCGGACCACGCGGCAGTTGTTCCTTCATCCGGCGAACGTGCCGGAGCCGCTCGGTCTCTTCCGCCAGGAGCGCGCGCGCCCAGAGCGCGGGGGCGTCCACGGCGTCCCTGTCGCTGAAGAAGAGCTTCAGCAGCAACTCGTTCCGCGGAGGCGCCACTCGCGGCGGTTCGGCCAGCCAGCGGCGGAGCGTGTCACGCCCCTTGGGTGTGATCTCGTAGAGGTAGCGCGCGGGGCCGCCGGGCCGGCGCGCCGCGTGTCGGCGGGTCAGGCCCTTTCGGGAGAGTTCGCGGAGCGCGGGGTAGATCTGACCGTACGATTCGCTCCAGAAGGTGCCCGCGGTCTCGGAGAGTTCGCGCCGGAGATCGTAGCCGGAGAGAGCGCCGAGGCTCAGCATTCCGAGTAACGCGAAAGGAGTCGTCCGAGCGGTGCGCATGAAACGAGTATATATCTAGCAGATATATCAACACCACTAGACGCGCCACGATGTCATCATCGACAGGGCGCAACAGATTGTAGTGTCGCCGGTTACGAGGGCTTCACGGTATCTTGACGAGCCGGCCCGCAGACCTCTATCGTTGCCAATGGCAGACGAGAAACGCGCCACCAGTTCCGCCCGTGCGACCCCAGCGAAAGGACCCACGTAAGGATGGAAAGCATCAAGACCGCCAAGGACGTCGTGAAGTTCTGCGAAGACCGCGACGTCGAGCTCATTCAGCTCTGGTTCGTCGACATTCTCGGTCAGTTGAAGGCCGTGTCGATCACGCGCCACGAGCTGGCTACCGCTCTCGCGGAAGGCGCCGGCATCGACGGCTCCTCCGTGGAAGGCTTTGCCCGCATTTACGAGAGCGATCTCATCGCCATGCCGGACGTCGCCACGTTCCAGCTCCTCCCGTGGAAGGTGAACGACGAGCCGGTCGGACGCCTCATCTGCGACGTGCTGAATCCCGATGGGACCCCCTATGCGGGCGACCCGCGCGGTGTGCTGAAGCGCCTGGTGAAGAAGCTCGACAAGCAGGGAATGACGGCTTACCTCGGGCCGGAACTCGAGTACTTCTACTTCAAGAGCAACAAGGACCGCACGCTCCTCGACACGGCCGGCTACTTCGATCAGGTCCCGGACGACATCGGCACCGAACTCCGCAGCAGGACGGTCGAGGCGCTCCAGGCGATGGAGATCCAGGTCGAGGCGGCGCATCATGAAGTCGCGCACAGCCAGCACGAGATCGACCTCCGCTATTCGGAGGCGCTCAAGATGGCCGACCAGACGATCACCTACCGCTACGTGGTGAAGGAGATGGCGCGCCAGGGCGGCTATTACGCTTCGTTCATGCCGAAGCCGGTCTATGGGCAGAACGGAAGCGGGATGCACGTCCACCAGTCGCTCTTCAAGGCGGGGAAGAATCTCTTCCACGACGCGAAGGACAAGCAGCACCTATCGAAGATGGCGCGCTCCTATCTGGCGGGTCTTCTGAAGCACATGCGCGAGATCGCCGCGATCACGAACCAGTGGGTGAACTCGTACAAGCGGCTCGTCCCCGGATTCGAGGCGCCGGTCTACATCGCCTGGGCGCAGCGGAACCGTTCGGCTCTGATCCGGATTCCGATCTACAAGCCCGGCAAGGAGAAGGCGACGCGCATCGAGCTTCGCTGCCCCGATCCGGCCTGCAATCCATACCTCGCCTTCTCGGTGATGCTCGCGGCAGGACTCCGCGGCGTCGAAGAGGGCTACACGCTCCGCGCCTCCGTCGAGGAGGACATCTACGAGATGAACGCCGAGGAGCGGAAGAAGCACGGCATCGAATCGCTCCCCGGAAGCCTGAGCGACGCGGTCGACGCGCTCGAGAAGTCGAAGCTTGTCCGCGACATCTTGGGCGAGCACGTCTTCGAGAAGTTCATCGTGAACAAGCGCATCGAGTGGGACCGCTACCGCACGCAGGTCACCGATTACGAATTGAACGAGTACTACCCGATTCTGTAGTCGCAGCATCCCGCGACGAAGAGAAGGAGCCCGGCCCCGCGAGGAGTCGGGCTCTTCTCTTGCCGGGAGGCCACGGGGACGGGGGCGAGCCGCGAGCCCGCGGCGAACCTAAGCCCAGTTCCGGGGTAACAGGGGAGGCGCCCGCGGCCGTCCCCCCTTGACGCCGCCGTGAGCCGGCCGGTACTGTTTTGGGGCTAATTGTCTTCCATGCCGGGCGTGCCGACCATGTTTCCCAGGAGCCCATAACCTCATGAGCCATACTCGTTTCTGTTCCCGCGTCATCGCGGCCGCACTGCTCACGATGCTCTTCGCCGGCTGCGGCGGAGGAGCCAAAAACTCCGCCGACGGAACGGCCGCCAACCCCGCTCCCGCCGGCATCGGCGAGGTTGGCTCGCAGGCCCCGGCCTTCGAGCTCGCCGACCTTTCCGGCCAGACCGTCTCCAGCAGCGCGTTCGCCGGCAAGGTCGTCATCGTCGATTTCTGGGCCACCTGGTGCCCGCCATGCCGGGACGAGGTGCCGCACTTCGTGCAGCTCCAGTCGAAGTATCGCGATCAGGGGCTCGTGATCGTCGGGCTCTCGCTCGATGCCGGCGGCGCTAAGGACGTCGCGCCGTTCGCCGAGGAGTACAACGTGAACTACCCGATGCTGCTCGGCGCCGACGAGGTGGCGAAGGCGTTCGGCGGCATCAACTCGATTCCGACCACGTTCGTCATCGATCGCCAGGGGAAGATCGTGAAGCGCTTCGTCGGTTTCACGCCGCCCGAGGTTTTCGAGGCGACGATCGCGCCGCTCCTGGCGGCGACCTCCTAGCATGTTCGAAACCGAGGCGACCCAGGTCTCGCTCTTCGCGGCGTTCCTCGCCGGGCTGGTATCGTTCGCCTCGCCCTGCGTGCTGCCGCTGGTGCCGTCCTACATCACCTTCATCACCGGCGTCTCGTTCGACGAGCTGACCACCGAGGACAAGACCGGCCGCATCCGCCGGCTCACCATTCTCCACTCGCTGGCCTTCATCCTCGGCTTCTCCCTCGTCTTCATCGCGCTCGGCGCGACGGCCACGGCGACCGGCAAGTTCCTCCGTGAGTACCAGGATCTCCTTCGGCAGGTGGGCGGTGTCCTGATCATCCTCTTCGGACTCTACCTGACCGGTGTCTTGAAAATCGCGGCGCTCTCGCGCGAGGCGAAGTTCCGGATGACGTCGAAGCCGCTGGGGCTCCTCGGCTCGGTGCTCGTGGGGATCACCTTCGCCGCCGGATGGACGCCCTGCATCGGGCCGATTCTGGCTTCCATTCTTCTTTACGCCAGCACCTCCGAGAAGACGGGCACCGGCATCCTGCTCCTCAGCGTCTACTCGCTGGGGCTTGGCGTGCCGTTCTTCCTCGCGTCGCTCGGGATGAACTCGTTCCTCGCGGCGTCGAAAAAGCTGCGCGGCTCGCTCCGGGCGATCGAGATCGTGAGCGGCGCCATCCTCATCGTCTTCGGAATCGCGCTCGTCACGAACGTCTTCCGGCACTTCGTCTCCTTCCTCTCCCGCTACCTCCCGGCGCTCGGCTAGCGACGCTTCGCCGCCGGCCGTAGCATTCGCCACTCGCGACTCCTGCTAAATATCGCCCCGCCACGTGCCGAACCATTCCCCAGCAGGGGGAACATGGAGGGGAACCCCCGGCGCATTCTCTTCCCAACCCGTAACCCCCTGGCACGGGGTCTTTTGCCCCAGCCCCGAAGAGGCGATGGCGACCGAGACGAAGCGCACCACGCACGCCCATGCACCCGCCGCCGCATCCGTCGACGCTCGGTCCCTACCGACAGCGCTCGCGTTGCTCCGCGGCCTGAACGACGTCGCCCGATCGCTGGAGCCATTCCACGAGGGGACCTCGTCGCTGAGGCACGTCGCGAACGGCGTGGAACAACTGCTGCGCCCGGAGGGTGTCGCCGTCCTCACGCGCGTCCGTCCGGGCGAATACGTCTTCCGCCATGTGCAGGGAGTTCTTCAAGAGTGGTCGGAGTTCACGCTTGCCGGCCCGTCGTGCCAACTCCTGGACGAACTTCTCCGCCGTGATGAAGTGGTTCTCTTCCACCGGCGCCAGAGGACGCCGTGGGCGCGCGAGTTTCTCCTGGCGGCGGGAATGGCCGGAGGCGCCCTCGCCCCGATCCGCGCGCATGGCGAGCCGATCGGCGCGCTCCTCCTGAATCACAGCACCGCGTTCCGCTTCGGCGCGGAGCACGCCGCGGGTCTCCAGTCGCTGGCGACGATGGCGGGCGTGGCGATCCTCGAGGACGCGCAGCGCGCGAAGCTCGAGGATCTCTTCATGAGCGTCATCGTGTCGCTCACCATGGCGATTGAAGCTAAGGACCCCTACACGGAGGGTCATTCGGTCCGCGTGGCGGCGTACAGCGAGGCGATCGGGAAGCAGCTGGGGCTTCCCTCCGAGACGCTCGACGTGATTCACCGCTCCTGCCTGGTGCACGACATTGGCAAGATCGCGGTGGACGAGGGAATTCTGCACAAGCGGGAGCGGCTCAGTCAGGGGGAAAAGGAGAAGATGGATCTCCATCCCCAGATCGGCGAGAGCATTCTCCGTCCGATCGCGCTCCTCCACCCGCTCCTTCCCGGCGTCCGCTCGCACCACGAGCACTTCGACGGGACCGGCTATCCGGACGGGCTAAAGGGCGAGGGGATTCCGATCGAGGCGCGAATCATGGCGGTGGCGGACGCGTTCGATGCCATGACGTCGGACCGGCCCTACCGAAAGGCGCTCTCCGAGCACGAGGCGCTCGCGGAATTGAAGCGGAACATGGGGACGCACTTCGATCCTCGGGTACTCGCGGCGTTCGAGGAGATCTTTCCGGCGGTGCGGCGGACGCTGGAGCATCTGCGTCCGCGCGAGGAAGCGGTCAGGCCGTCGCGTTAACGCGCGACTTCCGAAGCAGAATCCTGGTCCCGTGGTCGGGTCGGACGTCGAAACTGACGTCGTCCATCAACTCCCGCATGAGATAGAGCCCGCGGCCGTGCGGGTTCAAGAGCGCCGACTGATCGGTGGGATCGTCCACCTTGCTCGGATCGAATCCCGTCCCGAAGTCGTCCACCGTGACGACGATCTCGCCCGATCCTACGACGAACTCGAACTCCACGCTCTTGTCCTCGGCGAAACAGTTGCCGTGCTGGATGGCGTTGGTGCCGGCTTCGATGACGGCGATGAGGAGAGCGTTCTCGAGATCCTCGCTCAACTCGTACTGGCGAGCCATCTGAGAGATGAGGGCATGCACCATCGACAGGAGCTCGAGGCGGCTCCCGATGGTAAGGCGGATGGTGTCGGTCCCGTTCAGGGACGGGGAAGTCAGGTCGCCGCCCATGCGTTTACTCTAGCACCGCGAGTGCCTTCAGGGCCACCAAGGTAATGTCGTCGGCCTGCTCGGCCCCGGCGGTAAAACGAGAGACTTCGTCGGCCACCGTCCGCACGATTTCATCCGCCGTGAGGTCCCGCGGGAGTCGTTCCGCCAGCCGGATCAGCCTCTCCTCCCCATAATCCTCTCCCTCGAGATTCCGCGCGTCGGTGATGCCGTCGGTGTAGAGGAGAAGCGAGTCGCCGGGCGCGAGCGACATGGCCGTCTCACCGTACTCGAAGCCGGGGGTGATGCCGAGCGGGATACCCCCCTCTTCCAGATAGCGCCACCCGCCCGCGGCGGGAAGGACGATCGGGTAGTTGTGGCCCGCGTTCGCGAACTGGACCGTCGACCGATCGTTCCCGATCCGCGCCAGGAAGCAGGTGGCGAACCGATCTTCAGGCGTCGCGTCGTGCACCAGTCGGTTCAGCCGCGTCATGATTCGGCAGACCGGGTTCGCCAAATCGGCCTGTGTCCGAATGGACGCCTGAACCATGGACGCGAGCAGCGCCGCCGGAATTCCTTTGCCCGCCACATCGACGATCACCACCAGGAACTGTCCGTCGCCCAACTCGACCAGATCGTAGTAGTCGCCGCCGACCTGCTTGGTCTGGAGATTTAGCGCGGCCATCCCGTAGCGCTGCGTCTGGGGAAGCGAGGCGGGGAGGAACTGGCGCTGGATGCGCCGCGCCACCACCAGCTCCTCCTCCAGAATCGACATCGCGATGCTCTCGCGATAGAGAAGGGCGTTCTTGACCGCCACGCTCGTCTGATTGGCCAGCGTCTGGAGCAGGCTCAGCTCCTCCGCCTTGTAGCGCGTCTCGGTGATCTTCCGTCCCAGCGCGATCAGACCCAGGAAGTCCTCGCCGTGGCGAAGGGGGATCAATACGAACGGAAGGGTCTCCAGAAGCGCTGCCGCCTCCACTTCCAACTCTCGCTCCGCCGCCAGCGCTGGAATCTCCTCTCGTCGGAGGAGTTCGGCTCCTTCGAGGAGTCGGGCCAGCGTGAGCCTCGGGATCGCCGCCAGGCGCGCCACGTCCACGCCGCCGCCGAATCCGCGCACGACCGGTGCGCTCCGCTCCGGCGACAAGAGGAGGACGGTGGTCCGCGCGGGGATCGCCTCGCGCAGGGTCGTGACGATGTTCTCGGTAAGTTGCTCGAGGTCGAGCATCGTCAGGATCTCGCTCGACGTGCGGCGCAGGAGGGCTCGGTAGTCGCCCTTGTCGCGGAGGAACCAGCGATCGAGCATCTCGTCCAGCCACGAGAAGATCGGCTGAAAGAGGATGAGCGCCAGAAGGAGCACGGCGGTCTGGAAGATTGTGGTATCGAAGCCGTGTACCGTCTCGAGGTAGGAGTCGAGCTGCTTCACGATCGTCGTGTAGACGATCAGGAGGAAGCCGGACGTCAGGGTGTAGAGAATCGACTTTCGCGCGATCAGGTTCGCGTCGAGGAAGCGATACCGAACCATCGAGTACGCGATGCCGCCGGAACCGAGAATCAGCGCGCCGACGATGAGCGAAGAGCGAATCACCGGCGACCAGGGATGGTTGAGGAGAATCGGAATCGGAACGGCCGCCGCGTAGAGGCTGACGCACGAGGTGAGCCCATAGAAGATGGCGCGGAGCTGATTTCGGATCCGCGAATTCGTGGCGCCGCGGTAGGAGAGGAAGAGGATCGTGAGCGCCGCCGCGATGTAGAAGAGATTCACCAGCGAGAAGAGGATCTGATGGAACTGGATGATGAGTTCCACGGGGAGCCGGAGCGCGGAGATGAGCACGCGGCCCGCCGTCGCCTGCGCCACGTTCGCCAGGATCCCTCCCCAGAGCGCACCTTGCCCCAGGAGAATCATGAAGAGGAGATGGAAGACGTGCGGCCCGAAGATCAGGAGCGATCCTAACGGAATGCGCCGGTAGAAGCGGTTTTCTTGCGGAAAGACACTGGCGAAGTAGAGGAGGGACGGAAAGAAGAGCTCCCAGAGATAGTTGAACGAGCGGAGCAGGTCGTTCGAACCTTGCTTGGCCGCCCCTACGCCTTCCAGGATGAAGCCGACCGCGCCGAGGCCGGAACCGAGACCCGCGAAGAAGAGCATGAGCGCCGTGGCGCGATTGGCCCGCTCTCGCGGCGCCTCGCGCAGGATCACGATGCCGAGGAGTATCACGAGCCCGGCGACGAGAAGGTAGGCGAGTCCGACGGTAGTGTTCATGGCGCCACGACGCGGTGAGGACCGGCGCACGGAGCGCCGGCGCCCTTACCGGATCGGTTCCTCCTCGAGTGGAAGGAGCGATCCCGGAGTGAGAAGCAAGGGTCGGCCCGGCTGATCGATGATCCGCTGAAGCACGCCGGTTTCATAGAGCCTGGCGGGAATGCTCGAGTTCATCCCGGGCGCGTCCGTCGCGCCTAGAAGGGCGCGAACTCCCGGGAAGAAGGCGGGCAAATTGAAGAGCGGCCGGCGCGGAATCTCGATGACGCGATAGCGCCGTCCGGGGGCGATTCCGGCGCGGAGCTTCGCCGCCTCGATCGTCTCCTCCAGGGTCGCGATGCGGTCGACCAGCCGGTTCTCGACCGCGGCCCTTCCGTCGTAGATCCGCCCCTCGCCCAGCTCGCGCACGCGGGCTTCTTCAAGCCCGCGGCCCGCGGCAACGCGGGAGGTGAAGCTCGCATAGAGATTCTCGAAGACTCCCTGGATCTGGCTCCGCTCTCCCTCGTCCAGATTTCGCTCGGGAAGCTGCGCGCCCAGGAAGGGAACCGTGAGTCCGCCAAGAAGGTCAGCACTCTTTCCGATCTGCACGTGATCCGAGGTCAGGCCGCTCTTTTTCCCGAAGCCATCGTTCCAGACCCAGCCGCCGATGATGCCGATTGAGCCGGTCAGCGTGAAGGGGCCGGTTGCCACGGTTTCCCCGTCCATGCTGATCCAGTAGCCGCCGCTTCCCGCCACGCGTCCCTGGCTCACGAGCGCAGGCTTCTTCGACGCGCGGAGCTTCCGCGTCTCCTCGGCCACGAGATCGGAGGCGATTGGATCGCCGCCCGGAGAGTCGACCCGTAACACCACCGCGCTCACGTCGCGATCGTCGCGCAGGCGCTTCATGGCGGGGGCTGTGGTGCGTGCGCGGATTCCCGTGTCCATGGCGCACTCGCCGACGAGATAGACGAGAGCGACCGTCGGCACCGGGCCCCACGTTTCATCGGGCTTCCAGCGCCGCTCCGACACCGCGGCGTGCGACTGTGGCTTGCCGCGGCCGCCGTACGCCTTCACCTGATATTCCAGCTCTTCCCAGCGGCCGAGCGCGTCTACAAGGCCAAGCTCCTTCATGCGCGACGCCGTGATGTACGGCTCCTCGTTCACCAGTTGGTCGAGTCGATCTCGCGGGATGCGGCCGCTCGCCGCGATACCGCTGGCCAATTCCTCGTACGAGGCGCGGACCAACGCTTGGAACTGCTCGCGGTCGGAATCGGAGAACGACGTCCGCGAGAAGCTCTCCATGGCGGACTTGTACTTGTAGAAGCGCCACTCGTCGAACCCGAGCCCCATCTTGCCGAGCAAATCTTTCATGTAGGTGCGCGAGGCCTGGACGCCCGGAATGAGGAGCCCGCCCAGCGGGTCGAGCACCAGATGGTCGGCGACGCAGGCGAGGTAATACGAGCGCTGATCCAGATTGGCGGCGGCGATCAGAACCTTCTTCCCCGCGCGCTTCAGCGCCAGGAGCGACTCTCGGAGTTCCCACATCATGGCCGCGTTCGCCTCGAATCCGGAGAGGCGGATGGCCACGCCGCCGACGGTCGGGTCTTCCTTGGCGAAACGGATCTGCTCGGTCAGGTCGCGGAGCGGCTTCGACTCCGAGTCGAACCAGCGTGACGATTGGTAGACGGCGCGGCCGTGGAGATCCATCTCGATGTAGCGGCGGTTCCGCATGAGGCGGCGCTCGACGTCGAGGCCGCGAAGGGGTGGCGAGAGGCGGAAGGAGTACCAGGTGCCGATGTGGCCGCGACCCCCAGGATTAGACGTGGTGGCACCGCGGTCTCGGTAGATCGGCGTGGCCCGCGCGCCGAATCGCGCGAGGGTCACCCCCGCCGAGAACTGGAATCGATCGTTTTCCCGCCAGCGTCCGGAGAGTTCCACTCCGTCCACGGGGCAAATGGAAGCGCCCACACCAATCGTGCCGCCATCCCAGTCGAAGGCCTTCGGCATCGTGAGATCACCGAAGAGGGTGATGCGCGAGGTGCCGTCAGGTCGGAACCCAATATCGAACACCGCGTCAGCATCGCCGGTCGAGGGCGCCCACCGCGTCGCCGCCCCGATTGAGAGTTGACGGAAGGGGCGGGAGATGTCACCGAACGAGAGGTAGTTCGATCTCCGCCACGCACCTTTCCCCGATCCGGAGAAGTGGTAGGCGAAGCCGCCGAAGTGGCGTCCGTCGCCGCTCCCGGCGCCAATCTGGTATTCGGTGAGACTCGGAAGCGAAGCGAATCCCGGTCGGAGGACGGGAACTTGCCAGGGGATGTCCCGCGGGGCGACCCCTCCATAGGTGTCGAATCCATCCCGGTGCCGGACGGAGAATCCAAGGCCGCGGCCGAATCCCGCCTGCCACGCCATGACGTCGGAAGCGATGCCGGGCTTCTCAAGGAGCCCGATGTCGAACCCCGCGCGCTCCGGGACGCCCCACTGCGCCGGGTTATGCCAGGCGCCGAAGGTGCCGTCATCCGTTGAGGGGGTGGTCGCGAGCGGATCGACCGACTCCTCGTAGGGTTCGAGGTCGGCACGCACTTCCGGAGCAGCAAGGAGGAGCAGGGTGACCGCGGCTAGAACACCGCGCACCAAGGCACCCGGTCGCCCCCCCGCGCGGTTCACTTCAACAGGTCCGCGGGGTCTGGAAGTCCCGCGCCGGGTCCGGGTCCATTTCCGTCCTCCGGTGGCGCCTCCTTCCATTTCGCGTAGACCGCGCTCCCCGCGAACAGGAGAAGCATGATCGTGATGGAGAGCCACTTCGGCAATTCCCAGCCGATCCAGTGCATCGCATGCGCGTATTCGATCAGGAGCTTCACGCCGACCCACGCCACGATCACGTAGGCCCCGTCCACGATCTTCGGATAGCGGCGGACGACGCCGAGGATGGTGCCAATCAGCATCCGCATCGTGATGATGCCCAAGATGCCGCCCGTGATCACCACCCAGACTTTCGGCGACATGGCGACGGCGACCAGAATGGAGTCGATCGCGAAGACGATGTCGGTGAACTCCACGCGAACGACGGTGCTCCAGAAGATCGAGAGCCCCAGGAGCGGCTTGATGACCGTCCCCACGCCGCCCGCTTCGTCCGGATGCGAGCGGAAGTGTTTGATGGGCAAGTAGAGAAGGTAGGCGCCGCCCGCCAGCTTGATCCACGCCCAGGATATGAGATGCGCGGCGAAAAGCGTCGCGATGATGCGGAAGGCGAAGGCGCCGAGGATTCCGTACTGAAGCGCCCGCTTCTGCTGCTTGTCCGGCAGGGGCAGGACGAGCACGGCAAGGACCAGAGCGTTGTCGGCGCTGAGGACGGCCTCCAGGAGCACCAGGAGCCCGATGGTGAAAAGGTCGGTGGCCTCGATCGAGAAGGGCATGAGACCCCGACTTTACCCTAAATCGAGGCGGGGCGGGGGTCTGCGGGAGAAGCCGAGTGCGCGGCCGGGGGCGGCGGGCCGGCGGGCGCCTGAAGCGCCGCGCGATAGAGCGTCGAGACGTACTCCTTCATCATGCGCCGCGCGGAGAAGCGGGGCGTCACGGTCTGAATGGCGCGGCGCACGACTCGGAGCCAAGTGGTGGGCACTCCGGAAGGGTCGCGCGCGTAGTAGAGCGGGACAATTGTCCCTTCCAGGAGGGCGTAGAGCGCCTCGGCGTCGCGCGCGTCCTGGGTCGCGTGGTCGCCGTCCAGATTCTCCTCGTCGCCGAACGCCCAGCCGTTTCCGTGGCCATGTCCCTCGACCCACCAGCCGTCCAGGATGCTCAGGTTCGGCACTCCGTTCAGCCCCGCCTTCATGCCGCTCGTGCCGCACGCTTCCAGCGGCGCACGCGGGTTGTTGAGCCAGAGGTCGACGCCCTGCACCAGCCAGCGCGCCGCGTGCATGTCGTAGTCCTCCAGAATGGCGATCCGACCCGCGAATTCAGGATCGCGCGCCGCGCGATAGACCGCCTGCAGCATCGCCTTTCCCGCCTCGTCGGCGGGGTGCGCCTTTCCGGCGAAGACCAGCTGCACCGGGCGGCGGCGGTTGTAGAGGATGCGGCGCAGGCGCGCGGGGTCGCGGAAGATCAGGTCGGCGCGCTTATAGGTGGCGAAGCGCCGCGCGAATCCGATCGTGAAGGCGTCGGGCTCCAGGAGCGCGCCGAAGGCGATGGCCTGGCCCGGATCGACGTGATCGTCGGCCCAGCGATGGCGCGCTCGGTGTTGGATGAACGCCAGCAACTCGCGCTTCATGTGCCGCCGTGTCTGCCAGAGGGCCGCGTCGGGGATCTGGTCGAGCGCGTTCCAGAATTCAGGCTCGTCGTGATGAGTCATCCAGTCGGCGCCGAGGTGCTTCCGGAAGAGCCGATCCATGTCGCCGGCGATCCACGTCGGGACGTGCACTCCGTTCGTGATCGAGCGGATGGGAACCTCCGCCTCGGGAGTTCCGGGCCAGAGCTTCGCCCACATTTTCCGTGAGACTTCGCCGTGCCGCGCGCTGACAGCGTTCACCTGCGCGGCGAGATGCATGGCGAGGACGGTCATGTTGAACCCATGTCCCCACGACTCGTCGTTCGAGGCGAGCGCCAGGAGTTTCGTGCGCTCTCCATCCATGACGGTGTCCGCGTAGCCCTCCAGCCGCGAGAGGTGCGCTTCGACGAGCGGGAAGGGGAACGAGTCATGCCCCGCGGAGACGGGCGTGTGGGTGGTGAAGATCGTGGTGGCGCGAACCGACGCGACGGAGTCGTCGAAGGAGAGCCCGGCTTCCATTCCCTCGCGCACGCGCTCCACCATCATGAGCGCCGTGTGCCCCTCGTTCCCGTGCCACGCGTGGGGAGCGATCCCGAGGGCGCGCAGGAGGCGGACGCCGCCGATGCCGAGCACGATCTCTTGCAAGAGCCGCGTCGTCTGATCGCCGCCGTAGAGGCGCCCCGTCAGCTCCCGGTCCCACGGCGCGTTCTCCTCGAGATCGGTGTCGAGGAGGTAGAGCTCGGTCCGGCCGATGCGGACGCGCCACGCGGTCACATGGAGCGCGCGATCGGGCAGGGAGAGTTCGATCCGAACCGGCGTTCCGTCCGAAGCCAGCGCCTGCTCCACCGCCACGCGCTTCCGATCGATGTGCTGGTAGAGCTCTTCCTGGCGACCCTCGGCGTTCACTCGCTGGCGGAAGTAGCCCTGCGGATACATGAAGCCGATGGCGATCATCGGGATGCCGAGATCGCTCGCTTCCTTCG
>ERZ1292633.1075-Hain-H41-02um-R1-1075-length-30092-cov-8_pt1 | contig 30092 bp, 26 predicted proteins | sample MGYA00564406_ERZ1292633 | MGnify/ENA primary metagenome ERZ1292633 (study PRJEB36523, sample SAMEA6512639) | groundwater metagenome | collected 2019-01-08 | study: AquaDiva: Metagenomics assemblies of 32 groundwater samples
GCGTGGAGAAGGGCCAGAGCCAGGAGGAGAACCAGGTGTCGAGCACGTCGGGGTCCTGCTGGAGATCGCTGCCGCCGCACGTCGGGCAGGCGCGGGGCGTCTCCACCTCCACGATCTCGGCCTGGCATCCGGCGCAGGTCCAGACCGGCACGCGGTGGCCCCACCAGAGCTGCCTGGAGATGCACCAGTCGCGGATTCCCTCCAGCCACCGGAGGTAGACCTTCTCCCAGCGGCGCGGCAGGATCGACAGCTCGCCCTTTTCGACGGCCGCGTAGGCCGGCTCGGCCAGCGGCTTCATCTTCACGAACCACTGGAGCGAGAGGTAGGGCTCCACCACCGTGTCGCAGCGGTCGCAGTGCCCCACGGCGTGGCGGTGCGGCTCCACGCGCACGAGCAGCCCGCGGTCCTTCAACGCCTCCACGATCCGCTGGCGCGCTTCCTCGCGAGAAAGCCCCTGGAAGCCGCCGGCGTTCTCGTTCATCATCGCTCCCTCGTCCATGACCGTCACGAACGGGAGGTCGTGCCGCTTCGCCATCTCGAAGTCGTTCGGGTCGTGCGACGGCGTCACCTTCACCGCGCCGGTGCCGAACTTGGGATCCACGCTCTCGTCCAGGATGATCGGGATTTCGCGTCCCAGGAACGGCAGGACGAGCGTCTTCCCGTGGAGCGGCGCATAGCGCTGATCGCCGGGGTGGACCGCCACCGCCACGTCGCCGAGCATCGTCTCGGGACGCGTCGTCGCGACCGTCACGCTCTTCTTCGAATCCTTGATCGGGTACTGGACGTGGTAGAGCTTGCCGTCCGTGTCGACGTGGTTCACTTCCTCGTCGGAGAGCGCGGTCCGGCAGCGGGGGCACCAGTTGATGATCCGGTTCCCGCGGTAAATGAGCCCCTTCTTGTAGAGGCGGACGAAGACCTCGCGCACCGCGCGCGAAAGCCCCTCGTCCATCGTGAAGCGCTCGCGCGACCAATCGACCGAATCGCCGAGGCGCTTCATCTGCTCGGAGATGCGTTCGTGATAGGTCGCCTTCCAGCGCCAGACTTCCTCCACGAAGGCCTCGCGGCCCAGATCGTGGCGCGTCTGCCCGCGCTCGGCCAGCCGCTTCTCCACCACGTTCTGCGTCGCGATTCCGGCGTGATCGGTGCCCGGCAACCAGAGCGTCGGCTCCCCCATCATCCGGTGCCAGCGAATCAGGAGGTCCTGGATCGTGTGGTCGAACGTGTGCCCGAAGTGAAGGCTTCCGGTCACGTTGGGGGGTGGGATCAGAATGACGAAGGGGGGGCCCGGCGCGTCCTTGGGCGCGAAATAGCCGCGCTCCTGCCAGTGGGCGTACCAGCGGCGCTCTACCTCGTTCGGATCGTAATTCTTGGGTAGCTCGGTGCGGCTCATCGTCCCTCGAAGCGGATCGGGGATCGTGCGCGGCGACTCCCGCACGTCGGCGCTAACTTCCACCATTCCAAGAGAATGAGACAATGTAGCATAGGGGTTTCGAGGGGTCAAACGGACCCTCCGGAAACGTCGCCCCGCCAGGCGCCGGAGGCCCTCGCGTGGAGAGCCTAAAGCCGCAGGGCCATCGCGCCGATCTTTGAGTGAAGTTCGGGATGGCGCCGGGGCGCCTCCCCTCTCGAAACACCCTCCACGAGGTAACCGACGTGATTTCAATGCACTCAAGATTTCCCCTCAGGCGCTGCGCGATGGGCGTGCTGATCGCCTTCGCCGCCCCCATTCTGTGGGGCGGCGTTTCGGTCCGGAGCGCCCTGTCCCAGACGCTCGACGCCCGCCGACTCGGCATGGGCGGAGTCGTCACGAGCGACATGGCCGCGGCCCGCGGCGCCAACCTCGCGTTCCGCGCCGTCCCTCGGGGTCGCGCGCACGGGTCGATCCCGCTTCCGCTCGGCCTCATCCAGTTCGCGTCCGACCCTCCCGAATTCAATCCCGACTCGTCCGATTTCAACGTCTTCGAGATCGCCGATCTCATCACCAACCCTCCCCTGACCCTATCGCTCAGCCGTCCCGACCCAGTCTCGAGCGACATCTCGATCTATGTCGCGCGCGACTCGCTGAGCATCGATCTGGAAGATCTACGCCGCATCGTTCCCGAATCTTCCATGCGAAACGGAAGCGTGACGCATCTCCCGGGCCTCGGTTTCGGCTTCCGGCGCGCCTTCGCGCAGGTCGCCCCGCTCGTCCACACGCAGAACGAACTCGAGCTGGACGACGCGCTTCGTGCCGCCCTGCGGGACGCCGAGCCGTTCACCACGCGCACGCGCTACGGACTGGCCGACGTCGGCGTGGCGCAGGGCGCGGTGGCCTTCCAGGCGGGATTCGCCTTCCGCGCGCTCCACGCGCCGGCGCCCGGCAAGGGCGAGGAGGATGAAGGCGACGAGGATCCGCGCCGGAACGGCTCCACGGCGCTCTACGTCGGCGCGGGCCCGAAGTATCTCTACGGCGTGGCCTACGGCGACGTGCGCGCCGTGGCCGGCGCCACGACCGGCGACACGCTCCTCGGTAGCGGCGATCCCGTGGCGCTCGACGTGGCGGCGCGCACGCGGCACGCGGTGGCCGGCGGCGACGGAGGCTCCGGACATGGAAAGGGCGCCGACGTCGGCGCCGTCCTCTACTGCAGCAACTTCGAGTTCGGCATCGGCGTGAACGACCTCTCGAGCGAGATCTCGTGGAAGATCACGGAGCGCAGGCACGTCTACAGCGACTCGCTGAACGAATTCACCACGACGGAGACGGCGATCGATCGCGAGTTCACGAGCCGCATTCCGGTCACGACGACGATCAACGTGGCGAAGCGGTTCGGCGATACGACAGTCGCCGCGGATCTGGTCGACGGACCTCTCTCGACGGCGGTCCATTTGGGAGCGGAGACGTGGATGGGGCGGCTGGCGGTGCGCGCGGGGACCTACCGCGACGCGAACGATCAGTGGCAGCTCACGGGCGGCGGCGGGATCCGGTTCGGAGGAATCGGGCTCGACCTGGCGGTCGCCTCCCATCAGCGCTACCTCGAAGACAAGCGCGCGGTCGAGATGGCCGCTTCCCTGACGCTCTACTAGGAGATCCCGATGCGACGCGTCCTTCCGACCCTCTTCGTTCTAGCGCTCCTGGCGACCGGCTGCGGCGACCGGAGTCTCATCCTCACGGTCAATGTCCTGTCGTTTCTGGATCCCGCCCAGGTGTCGGCGGGCTACTCGGCGCCGGGAGGCCTCCCGGCGGTGACCGTGGACATGGTGGATCAGACCGTGAATCTGCTACAGGGAGTGGACGACGTCACCGACATCTCGTCGGCGACGCTGGACATCGCCGCCACCCTCGACAACCAGACCGGGACGGCGACCGGAACGCTCCTTTTCTACGCGGTGCCGAGCGACACGCTCTCGCCCTTCGCGTCGGTCCCCATCGCCTCGATCCCGATCTCGCTCACGCCGGGCACCCTCACGAACGTGAGCACGCGGGTCTCCTCGGTCGCGCTGGCGGAGGCGCTCGTGAGCGACCGCGCGCGGATCGGCATCCGGATTTCGCTCGACACCTCGGCCACGCCACTGCTCCAGTCCGTCCAGGGCACCGAGCTGCTGACGCAACTCCTCGCCACCGTCGTGACGAAGAAGAAAATCTAGGAACGCGACCCTTCGCCACGACGGGCGCGCCGTCCGGGCCGGGGCTACCGCACGCGGCGGTGATTCGTCAGAAGCATCTCGCAGACGACCGGGCCCGGGTCGAACGGAATCACCTCGCGCGACTGGGCCTGAGGTTTCCTCACCTCCCGGATCTGGATCGAGATCCCCTCCGCGCGCGCCAGCGCCGCGTTCTTGATCTCCGCCGCCCCCACCGGGCGATAGCCCTCGCCGTCGAACAGGATCGCGGCGGAGCCGAAGGACCACTCCTCGCCGTTCGGCTGGCGCTGCTTCTGGGTCATCCAGAAGAGGTTCTTCCAGGTGCGCCCGTAGAAGGCCCGGAGCGAGTCCTGCGATCCGGGAACCCAGTAGGCGCGCACGCGCGCGTTCGCGTCGTCCAGTCCGCTCGCGGTCATCCACTCGGCGATTCCCGCCGATTCGCGCATGGAGAGCACGGCGCCCGACGGAACCGGGAAACGCTCCCACTCGGCCAGGAGACGGAGCATCGGACTATCCCGCTCCTTCCCCGCGCGTAGCGTCTTGAGCGCCGCGGCGTCGTCCCCGCTCAACATCTGGTACGTGGCGAGCGCGGTGCGATGGGAGGCGGAATCGGGGGCGAGCACGACCGCCATCTCCGCCGCTTTCACCGCCTGCGGAAGCTGGGAGCGCTTCGGATCGAGGGCCAGCTTGTCGAAGATCGGCTCGAAAAGACCGTGAACCAGCGACTTCCAGTAGTAGAGTTCGGCGTTCTTCGGCTCCCGCTCGATCGCGTGGTCGAGGCGCTCCAGGCAGTCGGCCACCCGCGCCTTGGAGGCCGCGGCGAGAGAGAAGTGGTCGAGCGGCGCACCGCTCGAATCGACCGGCGACTCACCCGGGGAGAGCGCCTCCTCGGCCAGTCGGAGCTTCACGTAGATGACGGCCGCCGGTACGTCGTCGCGGTGATTCGTCAGGAACTTCTTCGTCTTCTCCCGGGCGGCGGTGACGAGGCGCGCCAGCGATTCGGGATCGCTCGGCGTGAAGCCGCGGACCAAGGAGTCGGCGAGCGCGCGTTCCACCGCGAGTTCCTTGACGGACGCGGGGCCTCGCGAGCACGCGCCCACAACCAGCACCAAGGCCACCAACCCTCCACGTACCACGGCGCTCCACAAACGACGCACGAAACCTCCCGCGTTGCGGTTCTTTCGAGACTCCCCTAGGATCAGGAGTCGATGAGTGACGTCATGAAAACGCCGCCCGCCGTCACGGAGAGCGGGCTGCTCGACCGGGACCGGGTGCTGGCGCTCCTCCACGAGTACACCGAGGGGCCCGGCCTCCGCAAGCACGCAGTCGCGGTGGAGGCCGCCATGCGGGCCTACGCCCTTCGTGGCAGCCACGACGAAGCCCTCTGGGGCGCGGCGGGGCTCCTCCACGACATGGACTACGAGAAGCACCCCACTCCCGAGGAGCACCCTCGCGTGGGATGCCGGATCCTCGAGGAGCGCGGCTATCCGCCGGAATTGATCGAGGCGATCCTGGGACACGCTCACTACACCGGCGTGCCGCGGGTCAGCCCGATGGCGAAGACACTCTTCGCGGTGGACGAGCTGTGCGGACTCGTCACGGCCACGGCGCTGGTGATGCCCAGCAAGCGCCTCGCCGACGTGACGACCGAATCGGTGTTACGGAAGATGAAAACCAAGGGATTCGCGAGGTCCGTGAATCGTGATGAGATCGAACATGGCGCTATCGAACTTGGCGTCCCCCTGGAGGAACACGTGACCTTTGTTCTGACTGCCATGCAGGGCGCCGCCGAGCGCCTTGGCCTATGAGCCCCGCGCGTAAGAAACCGGCCAAGCGGGCGAGCCGGCGCCAACTCCGCCCCGGGACCCCCGACGTGGCCGCGCTGACGCGGTTCCTTCACTCGATCGGCGTCGATACCGAGCACGACGAGGAGTACTCCCTCACGGCGCCGCTCCTGGCCGATCTCCTGGCGGAGCTGACCGCGGGGCTGCGCGAGGAGCCGCCGACGCTGCGGCCTCTCCCGTACCGCGGGCGGGCCGGGGAGACGGTGGCCATCGAGGCAATGTACTTCTACGGGCTCTGCCCGCATCACCTCGTTCCCTACTTCGGCGAAGTGACGGTTCGCTTCGTGCCGCGCCAGCGCCTCTGCGGCGCGGGGGCGCTGGTCCGCGCCGTGCGGGCGCTGGCCACGGTGCCCCGGCTTCAGGAGGATCTGACGCAGGAGATCGCCGACCTCGTGGAACGCTCTCTGGAGCCGCGCGGGGTCTACGTCCATGCCGCCGCCCGACATCTCTGCATGGAGCTTCGCGGCGCGGAGGGACGCGCCCGCCTCGTCACCGAAGCGCGGAGAGGCGACCCGATCATCGCGGCCGGCGAGGGCGGAACGGCCCGGCGGCGCCGCTAGCCGCGTGGCCTCGGTCTCGATCCTCCTACCGACGCGCGACCGCCCGGAGTTTCTCCTCGAGGCGCTCCAGTCGGTTCGACAACAGACGCACCCCGAGCTGGAATTGATTCTCGTGCGGGACGGCGGGGCGCCGCTGTCCGACGCCGCGCGAGCGGTGCTCGACGGCTTCGAATTCCCCGTGGCGATCGAGGAACACGACGGCGATCCGGAAGGGGCCGCGCGAAGCCGCAACCGCGGCGTGGAGCGGGCCCGCGGGGACATCATCGCCTTCCTGGACGACGACGATGTCTGGGAGCCTCGCCATACTACCGCGCTCGCCCGCGCGCTCGACCTCAATCCAGATATCGACGTCGTCTATGCCGACGCGCGCGTCGTCCGCGAGGAGACCGGCCAGGTGCGCCGCATCGGCCGCGATTTCGACGCCGGACTCTTCATGCGCGACGGCTTCATCCCGCCGAGCAGCATGGCGGCGCGCCGCGGAGTGTTCGAGCGCTTCGGCCTCTTCGATCCCGAGTTCACGTATTCCGAGGACTGGGAGTGGCTCATCCGCGTGCTGCGCGGCGGCGGGAAGCTGAAGCGGGTGCGTGGCGAGACGGTCACGGTCCGGATCCACGCGGGAGGACTCTCCGCGCCGGCGCCGGAGCGGCTGGCGGAGCGGCGCCGCTGCCTCGCGCTCCTCTCCGAGCGCCACGGGCTGGCTCCGATCGAGCCGAAGACGTTCTGGGAGGTCGCGGCTTCGGTATGACGCCTGCCGCGCGCGCCGCTCGGACTCCCCGCGCTTCCGGTCGCGCGCGTTCCGCTCGTTCTTCGCGACCCGCGGCTCGCCTCGACGTCGTCGTGGTGGGAGCGGGCGTCGCGGGCCTCTCCACGGCGCTCTGGCTCCGCGACTTCGGCCTCGACGCGCTCCTGATCGAAGAATCGTCCCGCCCCGGTGGACAGGTCCACGAAATTCACGCCGCGATCCCGAACTACCTCGCCACGTTCGGCTGGGATGGCGCGCGGCTGGCGGGGGCGGCGCTCTCCGACGCGCGCGCGGCGGGACTTACCATTCTCGTGGGCGCCCGCGTCACGCGCGTCTCCACGAGCGGCCGCTGGGTGGAACGGGCGGGGGATGAGGCGGGCGGCCCCGTGCGGGTTACCGCGCGTGCCCTGGTTCTCGCCACCGGGCTTCGCCGCCGCACGCTCGGCGTCCCCGGGGAGGCGGAGTTCGTGGGACGCGGCGTCTCCCATTCCGCGAATCGCGATCGCGACCGTTTCGCCGGAAGGCCGGTCGTGATCGTCGGCGGCGGCACCGCAGCGGTCGAGGACGCGCTCCTCTGCGCCGAGGTTGGCTCCGACGTGACGCTGCTCCACCGATCGGCACGCTTTCGCGCGCGGGAGGATTTCCTGGAGCGCGCGCGGGCGAATCCGCGCATTCACATCGTCGTGAACGCGGCCGTGACGGGAATCGAGGGAGGCGATGGCGTGAAAGCGGTTGTCTATCGCGCGCGCGGCACTCCATCGCGCAAGGGCGCGGCGGAGCGGATCCCCTGCTCCGGCGTCTTCGTCCGGATCGGCCGGGAACCGCGGACGGAGCTGGTGCGGAAGCAAATCCGCTGCGACCGCGCCGGCTTCATCCGCGCCGGCGCCGCGGGCGCCACCAGCGCCCCGTGGGTCTTCGCGGCCGGCGATGTCTGCGCACCACGCTGCCCGTCGATCGCCAACGCGGTAGGACAGGGCGCGGCGGTGGCATGGGAGATCGCGCGGAGGCTGGGGCGCGTGCGGGGGTAGATCTAGTTCAGGGCGGCGCTAGACGCGCTCGACGAACGAACCATCGCGCGTGTCGATCTTGACCCGATCGCCGACGGACATGTGCTGCGGGACTTTGGCCGTCAGCCCGGTGTTCATCTTGGCCGGCTTGGGCGACGAGGAGACGGTGGCGCCCTTCATGACCGGATCGGTCTCGACGATCTCGAGCTCCACGAACATCGGCAGGTCGACGGCAACGGGGCGGCCTTCGTAGTACGACATTTCGACCGTCATCCCCTCGACCATGAACGACACCGCGTCGCCGATCTCGGCGGCGGTCAGGTTCACCATCTCGTAGTTCTCGGTGTTCATGAAGGTGAAGTCCTCGCCGCTCCGGTAGAGATACTGGAGCGGATGGTGATCCAGGTCGGCGCGGTCCACCTTGTCTTCCGACCGGAACCGATGCTCCGCCTGGGAGCCCGTCACGAGGTTCACCATCTTCGTCTGGACCATGCCGCGCCAGTTGCCCGGCGTGACGTGGATGACGTTCGTCACCCGGCACGGGTTGCCATTGTGCAGGATGACCATTCCGACTTTCATTTGCGTGGCAGGAATCACGACGAGAATCTCCTCGGTTAGCGTCTTCGTGGAAGCCCAAGAGTATAGAGGAGAATCGGTCCTGAAGCAACCGGGGGAAATTAAACCGAAGGGTCTGCAATCGGCCGAATCCGACGCACCATCGACCAGCGGGTGCTATTCCCCGCGCACCACCTCGATCGCCCGTTCGAGCTGCTCGTCGCGACCTGCCGCGATCCCCGCGATCGTCGGGGAGACGGGCACGGTGGGCAGGATTCCAACGCCGTGGTGACGCGAACCGTCGTGCTTCAGCACTTTCATGCCAGTAAAGGTCACGGAGTACTGGCCCGGAAGCAGCACGGAGTTGATGTTTCCATTCGTGCCGGCCGTGGGCTCGCCGACGAGGTCGGCGAGTCTGTAGCTCTCGACAATACCCAGCAGGGTCTCCGCGGCGCTGATGGCGTTCCCGTCGATCAGGAACGCGGCATGAACCCGGACTCGCAGCGACTCGGGCTCCACTGGATAGGCCTGCCACGCGAATGTGGTATCCCGGTGATCGGGACGCAGCACGACCGGAAATCCCCAGCGCGGGCTCGCGACGGTGGAATCCGCCAAGTGCGCGATCACGGTCCCGAATATCCGGTAGGGATAACCGCGCAAGTCGAAGATGACGCCCTTGCCGGCATTGATCTTCGGAAGTGCCGTGAGGAAATCGGCATCGGTGATTCGGTTCATGTCGAGGTAGATCACACCGGGCGCAACCTCCTGAACGCTGTCGGGCCTGGCCGGCGTGAGCTTGGCCGTCGCGTGTGGCGTCACCCGGATGTGCCGCGCGGCCCCCTTCGGAGAACGGAGGTCTAGCACTAGCGTGTCTCGCGCGGCCATGGTCTGCAGCACCCGGGCCACCCGAACGCGAATTCGTTGCGGGGTGGCGCCGCTCTCGAGGGCCTGCGCCTCCTTCACCCACTGGGCCGTGGGTAGTCCCTGGATCGCAACTACTTCGTCCCCGACGCGAGCGTCCCCCACACGCGTAGAGTCCACGCGGACTAGGACCAAACGGTCCTCTACGAAGGACCAGGCGAACGGCCACGGAGGAATGTCGGGGTTCCAATAGGGCGAGCTCACGAACGCATGTCCATCGCGTAAGGCCGCCGATAGCCGATGGAGCGTCACGTCGAAACTGGCGCCATCGGGGTCGGTGGCAGCGGCACGCAGCGCCGCCGGCAATTCCGACGGCCAGTCGGTGCCCGCCTCCTCGAAGTAGGGGTAGAAGTGCTGCATGACGTTCCAGAACAGGAGCACGCCGGCAATTCGGGTCGCCCGGTCGTTCCCGGTGGGTACCCAGCTATCCGGCCGACGAGGGCTCGAAACCTCCCCAAGTCCGCGAGGGACGGTGCCGTCCGCGCCGACGTACAGAGTGTGTGGAACGGAGCACCACACGCCACCACCGAGTGAGGCGTTCACTTCGCTTCCGATTGGGAGCAGCGAATCGCCCGGAGCCTCGGCGGGAGCCACAACACGACGCTTGGAGTAGAACCATGGATACCGTGCCGCCCATCCACGGTGCTGCCAGCCTGTGATGCGCTCGGGCGCCACGCCCGAGCGGCGGAGTGTCACAGCCGCGAGCGGAGGTAGCGGCTTCGTCGCGAGCCGCAGCGTGGGCGCGATTGGAAGGAAGAGCCGTTCGAGCCGGGATCTCAGCTCCTCCGGCGTGGTCGCACTTTCCACTTCGTCCACTCCTGCAATCGCGAACGAGTCCCAATCGACCGCGGCCGCCTCGTCGCTCGGGTGGAAGTGGCGCACGTAACCCAGGAGTCGCCCGAAGGCGCAAAGATTCTCCACTTCGCGCTTGTCGAGAGCGCGCACGGGCTCGTTGCCCTCGCCGTTGCCCCCTAGGACATCGAGCTTCAGGTCGTCGAACCACGCTCTGCCGTACATGCTGAGGGTCGCGCCGAGCACGATGCTGTCCGCGTCCGACGCCACTTCGCAGCGGACTTCCGCGAGCATCCATTCGGCGGAACGGACGGGGTGGTCGCCGAGGTCGTCGTAGAACCATGGATGCCCCCCCGAGCGCATCCGGATTCGCGCGGAGCTGGAGGTGGCGAATACCTGCTCACTATCCGACGGCTCGAATCGAAGCCACCCCGATAGCCGGACGCGCCGGCCTCGGTATGGAGTCGCGTCGATGGCTTGGCGCACAAAGCAGAGCGGCCACTTCCCGCCAGTGTCACGGCGGATTTCGAGGCACGCCTCCCCACCATGCGGCTGTTCGCGGCTCAGGGCGGCTGTGAAGCCACCCACCTGCGCGCCCGCAGCCGACCATCCGGGTGGCAAGGCACCTGGTTGTCCCTGTTCGAAGTCGAGGTTGCGGGCCGCAGCAGGCCCGGCCGATGACCCTGCGACGAATGTAGCGGTCGCCAGGGCCCAGGCCATGGCGCCACAGAGCAGCCGTCTCATGGTTGTGCTGGCGGGGGTCGAAGTCATCGTGCGTCCCTCCCTTCGAGATGATGATCGGAAGAGGATGGACGCGGGTCAACTTATATTATTGTTTGTTACTGTTTGTTGGCATCGACATCCTTGGAAGGTAAAGCCGGCGGCGGCACTCGGACCGCCGGACTACGCGAAGCGATCGGGGCGAAGGAGCGCGGGATCGAACGAGGGAGGCTCCCCCAGGAGGAGCTGCGCGAGAAGCCGTCCCGTGGCGGGCGCCATGCTGAGCCCCATCATCGCGTGGCCCGCCGCCACCGAGAGATTGTCGTACCGCCGTGCCGGCCCGACGTACGGAAGCCCGTCGGGCGTGCAGGGGCGAAGCCCGCACCACGGCTCCACCCCCGCGAAGTCGGCCTCCCCGAATGCCGGGAGGTACTGCCGCAGCGATTTTTGGATTCCGCGAAGGCGCGGCGAGCTGATGGAGAGATCGTGGCCGGTCAGCTCCATGGTCCCCCCGACGCGGAGCGTCCGTCCCATCGGCGTCAAGGCGACCCGCGCTTCGTGGAGAAGCACCGAGCGGCGGATCCGCTCGCGCGGCCGGGCGATCGTCATGCTGTAGCCCTTCCCCGGCTCCATCGGAAGCCTCACGCCAAGCATGCGCGCCAGGAGTCCCGTCCAGGAGCCGGCGGCGAGGACGAACGCGTCCCCCTCGATCTCCCCACCCATGGTGCGCGCCGCGCGCACGGAGCACCCTTCCGTCCGCCAGCCGAGCAGCTCCGCGTTCCACGCGAAGGCCGCGCCCCCCTCGGCGACCCAGCGCTCCAGCGTCTTCACAAATCGCTGCGGCGTCAGGTGCGCGTCGAGCGGATAGAAGACGCCACCGATGATGTCGAGCGTGAGATCGGGCTCCAGCACCGAGACTCCCTTGGCGTCGAGAATCTCGACCGGCTGGCCTAGTTCCCGCGCCCGCTCCGCGACGCGCGCCTCCTCCTCCAGTCCCCGCTCGGTGCGGACCAGGTTCAGCGATCCCTCGGTGACGAGCTCGAAGTCGTTGCCGGCCCGTTCCGCCATCCGGACGAAGAGTTCGCGGCTCTGCATCGTCAGCGCCTGGATCGTCGGCCCCGCCGCGCGCGCCTGCGCCGGAGTGGCCGCGCGCCAGAAGCGCCAGGCCCACGAGAGGAAATGGGGGTCGAGGCGGGGATGGACGTAGAAGGGACTCTCGGGATCGCCCATCCACCCGAGGGCCTTTTTCACGATGCCGGGCGAGGCGAGCGGAAAGACGTGGCTGGGCGAGACGTAGCCGGCATTCCCAACCGAGCAGGAGTCGCGATCGGGACCTCCACGCTCCACGACCGTGACGCGGCAGCCCCGTTCCAGAAGCGCCTGCGCGCAGGAGAGCCCGACGACTCCCGAGCCGATGACGACGACGTGACGTGGAGTCATGGGGGCGCTAGTCGCGGTCTCCCGCTTTCTCGCCCGGCTCCTCGGCGTTGCCCGGCGCTTCATCCGTCGCGGGCGCTTCCCCCGCGCCGGGCGCCTTCCCCGCCGCGGCGGCGGCGCTCACACGTCCCGCGCCGTGAACAAACACCAGCGTCCCTCCCAGGTGAGCCGTCCGGAGGACCGCGGCCGCGGCGACCACGGCGATGAGGGTCGAGATCCAAAGGCCGCGCCGCTTGGCGTGCGTGGCCCAGGAAAGAAGCGCCGCAAGCGCCAAGGCACCCATGGCGTAGAGGCTGCCCTCCTCGTGCTCCTCGATCGCCGCCTCCGGGACCTTTAGTGCTTCGGCTCTATCCTCGGCGCTCTGCCCGCTGAAGTAGGCGGCCACCGCGCCGAGCAATGCGATCGTAAGTAGGATCGGCGCGAACCACCGGAGCCACTCCTTCCGGAGCAGGAGATAGACGACCGCGGCCAGCGCCCCGACGGCGCCGAGCGCGATCGGGAAATGCACCACCGCGGGATGCAGCTCGAGTCCGAACATGTTTCTCCTCCTGGCGCCCCTACGCCGCTAGAGCCCGTACGCCCGCCTCAAGATGGCCATGGGGTGGACGACGGGCCGTTTCAGCCCACTCGCGATCTGGATATTGCAGGTGCCGCACCCCGTCAACACGACCTCGGGGGCGGCCCGGCGAATTTCCGTGAAGAGCGGGCCGCCGATATCCTGCGCCCTATCGTAATTCTCCGCGCGCATGCCGTAGGTGCCCGCAATGCCGCAGCAGGAATCGTCGATCGGCCGAACCTCGATCCCCGGCACCAGGCGAAGCAGCCGGATCGGCTCCTCGCCGATCCCCTGCGCCACGGAGTGGCAGGCTTGGTGGTAGACGACCGACATCGGCATCGGGCGGAAGTCGGTTCGCAGCTCTCCCCGTTCGTGGAGCTTCCAGAGATACTGGTGCACGTCGATGGTGGCGTCGGAGACGCGGCGCGCCGCTTCATCGCCGAGAAGTCGCGGATAGTCCTCGATCAGCGCCAAACCGCACGAGGGGGCGCTGGCGACGATGGTGAAGCCGCGTTCCACGAGCGGCAGGAGCGTCGCCACGTTTCGGCGCGCGTCCTCCATGACCGAGCGCTCGGCGCCCATCGTGATGAGCGCGATGCCGCAGCAGCGCTGGTCGGGGACGACGACCTCCACGCCGTTCGCCTCCAGCACCTTCACCGTCGCTTCAGCCTCTCCCTCGGGATCGTGGAAGCGGGCGAAGCAGCCGGCGAAGTAGGCGACCCGCTTCGTGATGGCGACCGAACGCGGCGGGATGGCTCCGAGCCGCGCGTGCGCCGACGGCGCAACGGTAGCTGCGGCGCCGTGCTTCGCCGAGCCGCTCGGCGCGCCCGCGGTGGCGGCGAACACGAGCGGCAGCGCCAGCGCCCGCTTCGCCTCCCCACCCCCTGTATGAAACGCGCGGCGGAATAGCGGCAAATCGAGCCGTCCGGCGATCTTCCCGATTCCCTCCCGCGCGGCCCGTTCCACCGGGAGTCCCACCGCGAGATTCGCAAGCGCGGGGATCACTGTCGCCACCTTCGAGACCGCCTCGCTCTTCCCCAGAATCCAGTTCCGGAGCGGCATCCCGTGCGCCTCCACGAAGACGCGGCGCGCGGCGATGGCCAGCCCGGGGATATCGACCTGGCTGGGGCATTCGGTCAGGCACAACTTGCAGTTGAAGCACGAGTCCATCACTTCCTTCACCGGCTTCGACGTGAGCGCCTCGGCGGGAATCTCGCCGCGCAGGATCTCGAGGAGAAGGACCGACTTGGCGCGCGCCGTGTGCGGCTCGCGGAGCGTCGTGCTCCCCACCGGGCAATAGTCGCGGCAGGTGCCGCATCCGTGGCAATGCTCCACCATGGTGCGGTAGTCGGGCTCGTCGAAGACGGTGCCGGTCTGGATGAACATGTTCGTGAAGCGGAGATACTCCTCCGGAAAGACGCTCGCGTCGGAGATCACGTTTCCGGGGTTCAGGATTCCGGCGGGATCCATGAGACGCTTCACGCCCGCCATCGTTTCGTACGAGCCCGGATACTGGCGGCGCAGGTACGGCGCGCGCAGGATGCCGTCGCCGTGCTCGCCGCTCATCGTCCCGCCAAGGCGCCACGTCAGTTCGTACGCCTCCTCCGTCATCGCCGCCATCCGCGCGTTGAAGGTCGCCTCGTGGGGATCCATGAGCGGCGCGACGTGGACGTTTCCGTTCCCCGCGTGTCCGAAGATGACGTAGCGCGTGCCATCCCGCGCAAAAATGGCCCTGAGCCCCGCGATGTAGGGACCCAGCGCCTCCACCGGCACGGCGGTGTCGTCGATGAAGTTCATCGGCTTCTCGACCGGCGAGGCGCGGTAGACGAGCGGCAGGGCGGCGCGGCGGACGCTCCAGAGCGCCTTCCGCTCCTCGGCGTTTCGAGCAGCGCGGAAGTCGAGCACTTGGCCGCGGCGCGCGGCGACCCACTCCTCCATCCCCGCCAGACCGGCGCGCGCTTCCTCTTCCGACTCCCCCTCGAACTCCACCAGGAGACCCGCCTCGAAGCGCTCCGGCACGAGATCCCGCAGATCGGGGCGGTCGGCGCGGACGAAGGCGAGGAACGTGTAGTCCATCGCCTCCACCGCGGAGGCTCCGAGCCGGCGCCCCTCCAGCACCGCGGCGCTCGCGTCGTCCCACGAGCCGAAGTAGAGAAGCGCGACCGCCGTGGCGGCGGGCTTCGGCACGAGGCGCATGGCCACTTCGGTCACCACGCCGAGCGTCCCCTCCGATCCGACGATCAGGCGCATCGGGTCGAAGCGAGGCTCGATGGACGAAACCGCGTCGCCGGCGTTCCAGGCGCCCCAGAGGTCGTAACCGGAGGAATTCTTGTTCGCGCGCGGACGTTCCGGTTGGAACGCCGGAGCGCCGGCTCGAAGGAGCCCCACGACTTCCCGCTCCATGGCCCGCCACGTCGCGTCTCCCTGCGGCACGCGGCCCGCGGGCCCGCTCCGCGCCTCCGTTCCCTCCCCCAGCGCGACGACGGTGCCGTCGTGCAGCACGACCGTCATCCCGACGACATGCTCCTTCGTCGCCCCGTGGCGAAGCGAGTGGGCGCCGGCGGCGTTGGTGCCGACATTCCCGCCGATCGTGCAGAAGTCTCCCGACGAGGGATCCGGTCCGAGCCTCAGTCCGTGCGGCGCCGCAGCCCGCTGAACGCGCGTGTGGATCGCCCCCGGCTCCACGCGGACCCGGCGGCGTTCCGCGTCGACGTCGAGCACGCGGTGAAGGTAGGTGGAGAAATCGAGGACGATCCCGGGCCCGAGGGCCTGGCCGCAGAGGCTGGAACCGCCTCCCCGAGGTGTGACGGGAATCCCGTGGGCGTTCGCGAAAGAGAGGATCGTGGCGACGTCGGCCGCGGAGCGCGGCGCGGCCACGGCGAGCGGTTTACGACGGAAAATGCACGCCGCGGTCGAGAATAGCGCGAGCGTGACCGGGTCCGTCCGGAGGTCTCCCTCCAGGAGTGGAGCCAGGTCACGCTCGAGATTTCGTTGCCGCGGGTCGGTCACGCTCGGCGTCCCGCGCGCCGTGGTCCTAGGCGCGCGACAGGAAGAAGCGGTCGTAGAGGAGCGCCGCGACGGCGCCGCCCAGCATCGGACCGACCCAGTAGAGCCAGTGATCCTGCCAGTAGCCCGCCATCAGCGCGGGACCGAACGCGCGGGCAGGGTTGAACGACGCTCCGGTCAGGCTTCCACCCACGAGAATGTTCGCCGTGAGCGTGAGCCCGATGGCGAGCCCCGCGAAGCCCTTCGGCGCGCGCGGATCGACCGCCGAGCCGAAGATGACGATGACCAGCATGAAGGCCAGCACCGCTTCGAACGCCATGCCGAGCATGGGGCTTATCGAGGCGCCTAGCGCAGGCGCGCCCAGATGAACATCGGCGGCGCCCGTCGGATAGGCGAGGGAGAGAAGCCATGCCGCGATCGACGCGCCGGCGAGCTGCGCAATCCAGTACGTGACCGCGTCGCCCCACGAGAGGCGGCGTGTGACCGCCATGCCGAAGGTGACGCAGGGGTTGAAGTGCGCGCCCGAGATGTGGCCGAACGCGTAGACGCAGACGAGAATGGCGAGCCCGTGCGCCACGGCGATGCCGGTGATCCCAACCGCTTGCGTGGCGTTCTGCTGCAGGATGGCGCCCGCGCCGAAGAAGATGAGCGCGAAGGTGCCGATCAACTCTGCCATGAACTTCGGACCCTGGTTCACGCGACCTCCTGGTCTCGGAGCCTCCGTTCGCGGGGCGCCAAAGGCCGCCACCGCAGTGTCCCTCCCTACATCTACAGCGAGGCCACGGTCTTCTTGTCCAGCCGCTTCGTGAGCGCCGCGATCAAACGCACCGAGGCGTCGTAGTCCTTCCGGTCCATGATCGTCGTGTGGCTGTGGATGTAGCGCGTGGGAATGAAGATCACCAGCGACGGGACGCCGGTATTGAAGATGTGGAACCGGCCCGCGTCCGTGCCGCCGCGCTCGACTGTGCCCAAGTGGTACGGAATTTTCTCGCGCTTGCACGTCTCCACGGCAAGGTCCCGGAGCTTGCGATTCGGGATCATCGTCGCGTCGTAGACCAGGATGCCGACGCCCGCGCCGAGCTTCTCCTCGCCCTCGCCGATCGTCCCCGGCGTATCGTGGGCGATCCCGACATCGACCGCGATGGCGACGTGCGGCTTCACCGCCGTGACGCTCGTCTGCGCGCCGCGGATGCCGACCTCTTCCATGGTGGTCGCCACGCCGTAGAACGAGTTCGGATGCGGCGTCTTCTGGAGCTTCTTCAGGACGTCGACCACCACGGCGCAGCCGTAGCGGTTGTCGATCGCCTTGCCGAGGTAGAGCCGTTCGTTCGCCATCGACTGGAACGGCGCGTCGGGAACGATCACGTCACCGGCGCGAATGCCGAGCTTCTTCTTCACGTCGTAGTAGGACGTGGCGCCGACGTCGATGAACATGTCGGCCAGGTCGAGCACCTTGCGGCGTTCCTCTTCCTTCAGTTCGTGCGGCGGCTTGGAGCCGACCACGCCGACGACGTCGCCCTTCTTCGTGCGGATCTTCACGCGCTGCGCCAGGACGACATGGCCCCACCAGCCACCCATCGGAAGGAACTTGATGAAGCCCTCCGGCGTGATGCCCTTCACCATGAAGCCGACCTCGTCCAGATGGCCGGCGACCATGATGCGCGGGTCGTCCGCCGCGCCGCGCTTCTTGCAGATCACGCTGCCGAGCCCGTCCTGGGAGAATTCGCCGAGGCCCTTCAGGTGCTTCTTCATGATCAAGGCGACGTCGCCTTCGTGTCCGGGAGGGCCGAATGCTTCGCAGAGTTCCTTGAGGAGGGAATAGGTGGCGTCCATCCAAGTACTCCTGAAATCGAGGGATACGACGATCAGTTGACGGGCCAGTATTACCCCCGGGGGGGCGGTCGTCAAGCCTAAGGGCCGATCAGGAGGGGTGACGCCGGATGCCCTTGATCCGATGGTGCGGCTTCGGGACCGGCGGCATGTCGTCGGTGCGGAGCACGCTGATGGAGCCGTCCACCTCCAAGATAGCCGACCGCACACTCGAGGGATCGTCCACGCCGTGCTCGCGGAGCGCGCGCAGGATGTCGGCGCGCGAAATTCCCTCGCGCGTGAGGTGCTCCTCCAGGAGGTCGCCGTCCCGGATCAGGAGCGTCGGCGTTCCCTCGAGGATCCGTGCCGCACGGCCGCTCGAGCGCGCCACGCGGGCCACGACGGCGTTCAACCCGAAGAGCGTGGCCGCCGCGACCAGCCCGCCGAACAGCGACGTGTCGGGGCCGATCATCGCGTTCTGGACGGCGTTGGAGAGGAGGAGGAGGAGAAGAAGGTCGAAGGGAGTGAGCTGCCCCACCTGACGCTTCCCCATGAGGCGGAGCCCCACGAGGAGCGTCAGGTAGATGACGACGCAGCGTACGACAATGTCGAGGAGCGGGTGGCCGAGCGTGAGAGGCATCCCGCGCCCCGCGCTCTACTTGGAGACGACGGTGATCGGCGCGTCGACGCGGAGGCTGACCTTGCTCCCCGCCGGGACCTCCAGCTCGTACCCCTTCGCCGCGAGCACCGCGCCGGTGCCGAGCACCGCGCCGCCCACCGCGCCGAGGATCGTGCTCTTCGTGTCCTTGCCCGCCACCTTGCCGATGATGGCGCCGGCCAACGCGCCTCCGCCGATCATCAGCTTGTCGCGCGTGCCGGTGCTCTTCGCGACCATCTTGCCCTCGGAGTTCGTCACCGTGGCGCTGATGGTCTTCTCGCCGTCCACCGTCTGAAGCGTGGTGAACTGGAACTTCACCGACGCGCGGTCCTCTTCCGACTTGGCGCGGCTGGCGCGCGTCAGCTCGACGATTTCGCCGCGAACGACGGCGCCTGTTTCGGCGATCGTCTGCCCCTCGTGGAGGAGCGGCGCCGCCAGCGTTCCCTCGACCTTGTCGCCGACGTTCGAGGTGCGCGTATCCACCGGCGTCGTCAGCGCGATATCGAACTGCGTCCCCGCCGGGAGCGAGATGCTGTTCGACTTAGCCGCCGCGTTCGACGCGGGCGTGGACTTGGCGGTCGTCGGCTTGGTCGTCGGCTTGGTCGCCGGCTTCGCCGGCGTCTCGCTGCCCGCCGGCGTGGGCTCGGTCGCCGTGGCGGCCGGTGTTTCGGTCGTGGCGGGCGTCTCGGAGGCGGTCGCGGGGTTCTCGTCGGTGGACGACACCTCGGTCTGCTCCGCCTTCTGGCAGGCCGACAGGCTGAACGCCAGGACCAGTCCAAGCGCCAGCATCAAGAGCGTACGGTTACGATTCATGAGCCTCCTCCTCCGGGCCGTCGGCCCGGTGCTAGTAGATGAAATGATAGGTCAGACCGCCCAGGAGGCGGAGCTGGTTCGCGTCCGAGACGAACGAGTAGCCGAGCTCGCCGAAGAGCGACAGGTTCGGCGTGAACTGGTTCCGCGCGCCGCCTTGAAAGTCGAGCCCGAGCTTGGTGTCGCTGCTGCTGTCGACTCCGGGCACGTTCGTGTCGAAGCTGAAGCGATGGAGGCCGATTCCGCCTCCCAGATACGGGACCATGCGCTGATCTTGAAGGGGAAAGTCGAAATTGACGCCCAGGCGAAATGCCAGATCGCTAAGGTCCGAGTTGTACTGGGCGACGTCGTTCCCGACGTTCCAGTACTCCACCGACGGGACGAGGTGGACGTGATTCACGAGCTCGCCGGCATCGAGGTGGATGCCGTACATGAGCGCGCTACTGCCGCCTTCCGGATCCGTGAGTCCGAGCCGAACGCCGATTCCCTTCAGTCCAATGCCGCTGCCGCCATCCGCCTGCTGCGCGAAGGCGGGGGCGGCGAGGGCGATCGCGACGAGCGCCGCCAGCCCCGAAAGCAGGCCGGCTCGCCGCAACGTCGAAAGTTTCATAGGTGCATTCCTCCTTGAATGAGTCGTTCCGTACGCCGGGTAGGCTCCGAGTCCGTGAACCCGGAGCCTACCCAAGGGCGTGGCGGGCGGCAACTAGAACCGGAAGCGGAGTCCGGCGTGCGCGGCGGCGCCGTCCATGTCGATCTCGTCGCGGACGGTCACGCCGAAGAGCGGATCGTAGAAGTCGGCCGAGACGGTGCTGCTGTTGTAGAGCACCTCGCCGTAGAGCGCGGTGCCGGGCGACATCGTGACGTTCATGCCGCCGAAGATCTGCGCGCCGAATCCGTCGTAGTTATCGCTGAAGCCGTATCCGGCCTGATCGGTTCCTTCGACCAGGAGCCATTCCCAGCCGATTCCGCCGCCGACGTAGGGCTGGATGCCCGCCCCCGAGGGGAACTTCACGCGAACGAACGCCATGAGCGGAACCAGGTCGGTCGAGATATCGCTCGTCTGTACGACGCGCTGGCCCGTGTTGCCCGCGGGATCCTCGAATGTCGTGATGAACTGGCTTCCGCCCGTGGAGCGGTGATACCACGACGCGGAGAACCCCAGGTCGATCGGCGTCTGCAATTCCGTTCCGACCGAGCCGCTGAAATAGACGCCGTTCCCCGGCTGGTCCGACGGTTCGTAGCCGCCGAGTCCGAAGGTGGCGAAGGAGCGCGTATGGTGGGAACCGTACCCCTCGTGTCGCGGCGAACGGCGACGCACCGGTCCGCTGGAACTCCGCAGCTCCGCGTCCGACGCGAGAAGGGTCGCGCGAGCGGCACTGGCGCCGCCCGTGAAGGAGGTCCCCTGGAAATCTAGCTGTGACGCCGCCCGCACCGGCGGCGCGGCGACGACGACGCTGAACAGGGCCGCGACGCCGGCGGCGGCGAGGAGCGACCGGTACGTTTGGCGGTACTTCGAGCGAAGCGACATGGCGGTTCCTCCGTTGGCTAAGGTATGGGGTCGTGTCTCCACGTCCCGGCCTGATGCAGCCTACGTGCCATCGGGATTTTCATTGTCGATAAACGACTTACGTCGATCCGGGCGGCCCCGGCGCCTGCCCGATGCTGCCGTCCGTGACACCCTGTGGACCCACCGGCACACCCGCCGGGTCCGGTCCGCCCCGGCGAGGGCCCCGGCCTCGCGGCTGTTTGACGCCCTCCTGAGCGGCCGGTAGGATGCGGCCATGCTCCCCTCCCGGCCCGGCGCGTTCCGCGTCCACTGGTTCGCGCTCGCGGCCCTCCTGCTCGCGCTCCCCGCCACGACGTCGCGCGCGCTCCCGGTCGAATTCCTCCCCGTCCGCCACGCGGCCTACGACGAGATCGAAACGCTCGCCGCGGAAGGGCTCCTCGATTCGCTCTCGATCTACACGCGGCCGCTGGCGCGCACCGATGTCGCGGCGGCGCTGCTCCGCGCGCGGCGGCTTCACCCCGGCGTGGAAGGAAATCTGAACTACCAGCGCCTGGAGCGCGAACTGGCTCGCGAGCTGGACGACCTCGGCGCGTCCCCGGAGCGCGCGGAGTCCCCGCTCCTCGTCGACACCGGCGCCCGCGACCGGCGCGCGCGCGTCTCGATCGCGGGCCATCTGCGCGGCGACTTCGACGAGAAGCGCACGGTCGCGCACTACCGCCTGCGCGACGAATCGTCGCTCACGGCGCGCGCCGCGCTCCAGCTCTGGCCGGCGTTCGCCGCCTACGAGGAATTCGGGATCACCCGGATCCGCGGGCAGCGGGGCTTCATCGACGCCATCGCGCTTCATTCGGACGTGGAAACGACCGTGCTCCGCGCCGGACTCACGGCGCGCACGGGACCGATCACCGCGACGGCCGGATACGATCTCTTCCGCTGGGGCCCCGGGCGGCGCGGCACGCTTCTTCTCGCCGACGCCGCGGGCCCGATGGGCGTTCTCGCCTTCTCCGGCTCCTTCGGCGGACGTGTGACGGCAACGGCGCTGAGCGGCGTTCTCTCGCGCGCCGACCAGCGCTACTTCGCCGCGCACCGGCTGGAGATGCTCGTGACGCCGCGACTCTCCGTCGGCCTCTCGGAGGCGGTCCGCTACCGGAGCGACGGAATCGATCTCCTCTACGCCACGGGGCTCATCCCCTACGCGATCGTCGAGCGGATCCAGATCCGAAACGCCGCGACCGACTCCGTGCGCGGGCTGGAGCGGGCGAACGTGATGGCCTCGCTCGACGCCGTGGCGCGCGTCAGCCCCGCGCTCACGCTCTACGGCGAGATCCTGCTCGACGACCTGGCGACGGAGAATCGCGAGATGCCGGACCGCCTGGCCTACCAGCTGGGACTTAGGAGCGACCGGCCGTACGGATCGCGCACCGCGCACCTTTTGGCGGAGTACACCCGCGTGCGCCGCTTCACCTACGCCACCGAGTACGCGCAGAACTTCATCCATCGCGACCGGCCGCTCGGCTTTGCGCTCGGCCCCGACGTCGAGACGGTCTGGCTGGAGGTGGGACTCGACTTCTCGCGCGACTGGCGGGCCCGCTGGAGCGGCGAGTTCACGAACCAGGGCGAGGGATACCTGGGAGAGGCGTGGCGGACCGGCACGGGAGCGGTCTCGAATGCCGGACTCTACGGTGTCGTGGAGGAACGGCGGGAAGTCTGGGGCGATCTCCGCTGGATGCCGCGCGACCAACTCGACGTGAGCGCGGGCGTCGGATTCCGGAGAATCGCGAACGAGCGCCACATCGAGGGCGACACGCGCACCGCGTGGCTCGCCCGTATGGCGCTCGACGTCAGGTACTAGGGTCCACCGGTGGCGAGGAAGCCGCCGATTCCGATGATCGAGAGCGAGAAGAGCCAGATGGCGCTGTTGATCAGCCAGCCGATCCCCACCACCGCGACCGCCCTGGCCGTGCTCTTGTAGTCGAGCGACTGGCGCACCGCGACAATCATCGCGACCAATAGCCAGACCAGAACCACGATATCGACGACGCGGCCGATCACCGGGATCACGCCGAAGACGCGCAATAGCCCCGGGCTCTGGGCGAATCCCATCGTGCGGAGCAGTTCCCCCATGTCCGACTTGGTCTCGGGCGTGGCGAGGAACTTGGTGCCGATCACCCACGTCATGAATGCCCAGAAGACCCACCCGAAGAGCGACGAGACCAAGAGCACCGCCGCGCCCTGGATGCCGCCGCTCGCCCCGCCGATTCCCGCCGCGATCGCGGAGAGCACGACCACGCCCAGCGCCGGCGTCGTGTACTCGGTGTCGGCCTCGATCTCCTCGACGATCGGCACGTTCAGCGTCGCCGCGCCGATCATCCGCTGCACGAAATTCGCCATGGCGGTTCCCTCCTACGTTGGCCGTGTCCGCGGCCGGAAGGCGCTGCGGTCGGGATCTCCCGCCCGCTGCGCGCGGTCGCGCGCTTCCTGCCAGAAATGCTCCTGAGCGCGAAACGGCTTCCGTCGTCCGTCGCGGCGCGTGAGCGATCCGTCCGCCTTGAAGTCGCGCGCCTTCACGTTGTCCATGAAGAAGGCGTCCAGGATACGCGAAAGGCGAGCGCGATGCTCGGCGTCCAGGATCGGCACCACGAGCTCCACGCGCCGGTCGAGATTGCGCGGCATCCAGTCGGCGCTCCCAATGTAGACCTCCATGTCGCCACCGTTTCGGAACTCGAAGATGCGGCTGTGCTCCAGAAAGCGGTCGACGAGCGTGATGACGCGGATGTTCTCGCTCAGCCCGGGAACGCCGGGCCGGAGAAGACAGGAGCCTCGGACGTTTAGATCCACTTTCACACCGGCCGCCGACGCCTCGTAGAGCGCGTCGATGATCTCCCGGTCGGCGAGGGAGTTCATCTTGGCGCGGATCTGCCCCGGCCCTTCGGGTCCGCTCCGCTCGATCTCGCGCCGGATGAGTCCCAGGAACTTCGCCCGGAGCCCCAGCGGCGCCATGGCCAGGTGACGCCACGGGAGCGGCTCGGAGTAGCCGGTGACGACGTTGAAGAAAGCGGTCAGATCGGCGCAGAGATCGTCGTCCGCGCTCAGGAGTGAGAGGTCGGAATATTCGAGCGCCGTCCACTCGTTGTAGTTGCCGGTCCCGACGTGCGCGTAGCGCTCGATCCCCGACGGCCCGCGCCGCACGATCAGAAGCGCCTTGGCGTGCGTCTTCAGGCCCGCCAGGCCGTAGAGCACCGTCGCCCCCGCGTCCTCCAGCCGGGACGCCCACGCGACGTTCCGCTCCTCGTCGAAGCGCGCCTGCAGTTCCAGGAGTACCGTCACCTGTTTCCCGTTCTGCGCCGCGCGTTCGAGCGCGCGGATCACCTCGGACGTGGAGGATGTGCGATAGAGGACCTGCTTGATCGCCAGCACGCCCGGATCCTCGGCCGCGAGATGCAAGAGACGGAGCACCGGCTCGAACGATTCGTAGGGATGGAAGAGGAGCCGGTCACGCTCGGCGATGGCGTCCCAGAGCGCGTCTCCGGGCGGGAGGTCGGGCGCCGGCTGGGGCGGCCACGATTCCGCGCGCGGCGCCTGGAGCGATGGAATGCGCGCGAAATCCATGAGGAAGCGGAGGTCCACGGCGCCGGGATAGCGGTAGATCTCCTCGTTCTCCACGCCGAGCGCGGAGGCGAGCCGCGACGTGAGCGCCTCGCTGGCGCCCTCCTCGATCTCCATCCGCACCGGGTCGCCGCTCATCCGCTGCTTCAGCATCAGCCGCACCGCCTCGACCATGTCCTCCGCTTCCTGGTCGTCGGTGGCGAAATCGGCGTCGCGCGTGAGACGGAACGCCGCGGTCTCCAAGATTTCGTATCCCTCGAAGAGCGCGCCGAGCCGCGCGCGGACGATCTCCTCCAGGAGCGCGAAGCGCGGTCCCGTGGAACCGTCCACGCCGGAGCGAGCGCCGCCCACCTGGATGAAGCGCGGACTCAGGCGCGGGAGCGCCACGAACGCCAGACGCTCCGGCGCCTCGTGCGGCGTCGCGCCGTTTCCGGCCTCGTGTTCGTCGGCGCGTGCGCGCGCCAGGCGGACGGCGAGATGGAGCACGAGGTTCGCCACGCGCGGCGTCGGGAGCGCCGGCTCGACCGCCGCGGGCGTAAGAATGGGAAGCAATTCCCGCTGGAAGTAGAGGTCGAGGAATTCGCGCTCCGGAGGCGAGAGGTCGTCGTCGCGCAGGAAGCGGATGCCGTGCGCGCGGAGGCCCGGGATCAGTTCCTTCTCGAGCGTGCCGTAGGCGGTGGCGACCAGTTCGCGGGTTCGCGCCGCGACCTTCGCCAGGAGTTCGCCGGCGGTCAGCCCGTCGTGTCCGCGATACTCCACATCCGCGTCCAGCAGGGCGCGCATGCCGGCCACGCGGATCATGAAGAACTCGTCGAGATTTCCGAAGAAGATGCCCGTGAACCGGATCCGCTCCAGGAGCGGGTTCGTGGGGTCGAGCGCCTCCTCCAGCACGCGGCCGTTGAAGCCGAGCCAGGTGAGGGCGCGGTTCAGGTATCGGTCTTGTCGTGACGTCGCGGAGGGATTCACGGTGGCGGTCAATCTCCTTAAAAGGCAGCCAAGAAATTGGCCAACGGCATTAAGAGAATTCCTTCGCGTTCCCGCCATTCACTACGGTCGCGGGTGACGACGATGGCGCGCGAGACGCCGAACCGCGCCTGAAACGCCTTGATCCCCAAAAGATCTTCCGAATCGATTCGCTTTCGGAACTTCACCTCCACCGGAAGCGTTGTCCCGTCAACTCGCTCCACAACGAAATCGACTTCCCGGATGGGACTCCTCCGGTTGTTCGGCTCGGCATAGTCCCGGAAGAAATGAACCTGGAGGTTTGGACCGCGGAGGCAGCCCTGAACCAGAGTCTCCACCAACGGGCCGAGCACGGCGGGATCGGATTCCCAGAGGGACGGCGCCCCGCGAAAGATCGCGTTACGGACGCCCAGGTCCGAGACGACGATCTTGGCGGGAACGCGCGCCGAAGATTTCTTCGCTAGCGGGTAACGGCGAAACTCCCGGATCAGAAGCGCGTCGCTGAGATAGTGCAGGTACTTTCGGACGGTCGGTTGATTCGTGCTGAACCCAGCGCTGTTCGCCGCGGAGGCCAGTTCGTTCTGGGACAGCTCCTGCCCGGTCAGTCGCGCCACGGAGAGGTAGAGGTGTCGAAGAAGGCCGGGGCTCTCGACGGGGAATAGATCCGGAATATCTGCTCCGAGCACGTTCTCGAACACCGTCTGGACGAGGTAATCAGCCCACCGGTCGTCGTCCACCTCGCCGCTGTGGAGCCGAGGGTATCCCCCACGCGCATAGTAGCGCTCGAGCGCGCGCCGGATGGCCAAATGCTGCTGCGGCTTCAGGCGGATCATTGCCTCGTTCGCATCGGCCAGCCCCCCCTCGAATGCGCTTTCCACGGTTACGGCCGGGGGGAGAATCGAAGCGAGGGTTGGACGCCAGCACTCAAGCACCTCGCGAAACGAGAAGGGCGGAAGCTCCGTCGTGAAAATTCTCCCCGCGAGGCTTTCCCTCCCCCCCCGAGCTACGAGCACGCTCGAGGAACCGGTCATGAGGATGCGAAGCGGATAGGTATCCCCGAGGTGCTTGATTTCCTCGTGCCAGCGTCGAAGCTTGTGAATCTCGTCCAGGAAGAGATAGACGGGGGCGCCCGAATTCAACGAGCGGGCGCGGATCTCCCCCTCGAACCAACGCAAGATCCGCCGCAGTCCCTCCGGCTCCTCCCGAAGGAGTTGAAGGTCGAAGCGCACGAAGAGAACGTCCTTCGGGGAGATGCCATGCCTCAACAGATCCTCGATAATTTGATGAACCCCGGTCGTCTTCCCCACCTGTCGAGGGCCGCGAACGACCTCAATCAACCCCTTCGCTCTCAGGAGCCGACGTGTCAGTTCGGCCACGGCTGGCCGCCGATAGCCCGGCGGAGAGGGATGAACTCCACCTGGGTCCCGCCACCATGGATTCAGCTCGCGCAGAACCTGGGCAGTCTCCGAGGAGAGTGAGTGGGGGCGGGGCGTCGGCACCATGTACAGATAATAATTGGAATTATTATTTGGTCAAGGGCCGCAACCGACTTGCCGGTAGCCACTTCGCTGCCGTCCCCCGGGAGCCCGGAAAGGCCCCATCCCCCACCGGACCGACCCGAGGGATACCAAGGTATCCGTTGACCGTACCGCCGTTTGGGTCGATTGTTAATGGAGTCACGACAGTGTTAAGTCCGCTGCACTCTCTTCGCCGGAGGCCGATACGGAAACCTGGAAGCGGTACAAGGAGAAGGAGCTGAGCCACTCGATGGCTCACTACCTCCAGGCCGTCGCCGCCCTGAAGCGCGAGAAGGGCTACGCCAAGGTGAGCGAGATCGCCGAGCGGCTCGGCGTCACCAAGAGCGGCGTCACATCCATGATCCGTTCCCTCGCCGGCCGCGGCCTCGTGGATCACGAGCGCTACGGATGCGTGGAGCTGACGGATGAAGGCCGCCACTTCGCCGAGACGACCGAATCGAGCCGCCACGTCCTCGAGACCTTCCTGATCGACATTCTACGCGTCCCCGCGCCCATCGCGAACGAGGACGCCTGCATGATCGAGCACCTGGTGAGCAACGAGGCGATGTCTCAGTTCGTCCGCCTCACGGCGCTCCTCCAGGCCGACCACCCCGCGGCGATCGAGTTCCGCCGCCTTTTCGAGGAACAGCTGCGTTGCGGCGCTTCCGGCGCGGCGTGCCCCGTCTGCGGGGACGGCGCCTGCCTGGAGCGGACGTTCCGCGACGCCACCACGCGCGAGGAGCGCGGCGCGGAGCCTGCCGCCCCCGCGCCCTCCGGAGAGAAACCATGACCCCGACGGCCTTCCTCTCGGATCCACATCTCGCGGGCCTCCTCCCCGGCGAGCGCGCGCTCGTGCGGCGCGTTCACGGCTCGCCCGATTTCTCGCGTCGCATGTCGGAGCTGGGGCTTGTCCCCGGGACGGAAGTCCGCATGGTCCGCCGTGCACCCTTCGGCGATCCAATCGAGTTCGTGGTTCGCGGGACACACTTCTCCATCCGCCGTGCCGAGGCGGAGGGGATCCGTGTCGTCGCCATCTGATCTGGCGCCGGCCCCGCGCGAGACGCGAGTGCCGCGCGCCATCCCGCTCAGCGGCGCCCTGCCCGCGGGCGCGCGCCGCCAGCGGCTCGTCGCGGTCGTCGGAAATCCGAACTCCGGCAAATCGACGCTCTTCAACTGCCTCACCGGCCTTCGCCAGAAAGTCGCCAACTATCCCGGCGTGACGGTGGACGTATCTTGCGGGCGCTGTCCGCTCCCGTCGGGCTCCACCGTGAATCTCGTCGATCTCCCCGGGGCCTACAGCCTCCGGCCCCGCTCTCCCGACGAGGAGATCGTCCGCGACGTCCTCCTCGGCATCGACACGACCACACCCCTCCCCGACACCATCCTGCTCGTGCTCGACGCCTCGAGCCTCGACCGCCAGCTGTTCCTGGCGCTCCAAGTCCTCGACCTCGGGCTTCCGACGATCCTCGTCCTCAACATGGTCGATATCGCGCGGGAGCAGGGACACCTGATCGATCGCCCCGCACTGGAGCGGCGGCTGGGCGTTCCGATCTTCGAGACCGTGGGCCGGACCGGCGAGGGCCTCGACGCCCTGCGCCTGGCCCTCGACCAGCCGGTGCCGCGGCCGACGGTTCGCCCTTTGACGCATTCCGACGCGACCGGCGCTGAGGTCCGCGCGCTGGCCGCGCGAATCGGAGCACGCGGACGCGCCGCGGGTACCGACGCGGAGCCGATCGCTTGGGCTCTTCTCTGCGACGAGGGTGGCCGGATGTGGCAGCGCCTGCCGCAGGTGGCGGAATCGGACATCGCCGCCCACCGCGCGCGGCTGGAAGCGGCCGACCCCGAATGGAGAAGCGCCGAGGCGGCACGCGGCTTCGCGACGGTGGAGGCGATCCTTCTGGAGGTCACGCGAAAAGTCTCCAGCGCCGACCCGGTCCGGCGGCGCGTCGACCGGATCGTCACGCACCGCATCGTCGGCCCCCTCCTCTTCGCGCTCGTGATGGGGGTTATCTTCCAGGCCATCTACGCCGGCGCGCAGCCGGTGATGGATCTCATCGAGCGGGGCACCTCGTGGTTCGGCGGCATCCTGAGCGCCACGCTCCCGGCGGGGCCCTTCCGCTCGCTTCTGATCGACGGCGTGGTCGCGGGTGTCGGAACGGTCCTCTCGTTCCTGCCGCAGATCGCGCTCCTCTTCCTCTTCATCGGAATCCTGGAAGACACCGGCTATCTGGCGCGCGCCGCCTTCATCCTCGACCGGCTCATGGGCGTCGTGGGGCTACCGGGGCGCGCCTTTCTGCCGCTCCTCTCCTCCTTCGCCTGCGCCATTCCCGGCATCATGGCGACGCGGACGATCGAGAACCGGCGCGACCGCCTGGCCACGATCTTCGTGGCCCCTTTCATGTCGTGCAGCGCGAGGCTCCCCGTTTACGCGCTCCTGATCGGGGCGTTCGTGCCGAGCCTGGGCTGGGGCCCCGTCAGCCTCCCGGGGCTCGTGCTCTTCGCGCTCTATCTCTTCGGCATCGTGGTCGCCTTCGTCACCGCGTGGGCGCTGCGGCGCACCGTGCTCCGCGGCCCGCGCGCCTCGAGCGTCATGGAGCTTCCGCCCTACCGGACGCCGGCGTGGCGCGGGCTCGTGACCACCATCACCGGCCAGTCGCTGGAATTCGTGAAGAAGGCGGGGACGGTGATCGTGGCGGTCTCCGCCGTGCTCTGGTTCCTGGCCTCCTATCCCGGCGGCGCGCCGGAAACGCGCGCGCTCCAGACGCGGCTGGCCGTGGCCGAACAATCGGGCGACGCCGCCGCCACGACGGCGCTCAAGACGTCGGTGGCCGGCTCGACGCTGCGCCACTCCTTCGCCGGGCAGATCGGCCTCGCGCTGGAGCCGATCATTCAGCCGCTCGGCTTCGACTGGCGGATCGGCATCGGCCTGGTGACCTCGTTCGCCGCGCGCGAGGTGATGGTCTCCACCATGGCCACCGTCTGGAACCTGGGCGACGCCAGCGACAACACCGTCTCGCTCCGCCAGGCCATCCGCGAGGCGAAGAATCCCGAGACGGGCGCCTCCTCGTACGTACCGCTGACCGGAATCAGCCTGATGGTCTTCTTCGCCCTCGCGTGCCAGTGCATGTCGACCGTGGCGGTCGTCCGCCGCGAGACGGGCGGCTGGAAGTGGCCGATCCTCATGCTCGTCACCATGAACGTCCTGGCGTGGCTGGCGTCGTTCGCCGTCTTCCAGGGCGGCCGAGCGATGGGATGGGGATGACGCAATGAGCGGATTCGGCTGGCAGGAGATCGCGGTCGGCGTGGTGGTCCTTGCGGCCGCTGCGTGGCTGCTGCGTCGCATGCGCCGCGCGCAGCGGGAACGGGCCGTCTGCTCGAGTTGCCCGGTGGGAAAGCTTCCCCGTCCCTAGACAATATGGAACGACCGGCCCCGCGTTCGTAAAGTCGTATCCTCTCGCGAG
>ERZ1292633.1076-Hain-H41-02um-R1-1076-length-30086-cov-7_pt1 | contig 30086 bp, 33 predicted proteins | sample MGYA00564406_ERZ1292633 | MGnify/ENA primary metagenome ERZ1292633 (study PRJEB36523, sample SAMEA6512639) | groundwater metagenome | collected 2019-01-08 | study: AquaDiva: Metagenomics assemblies of 32 groundwater samples
CCCAGATCCAGACCGGCACGGCGTCGCCGGCCAGTGCGTCCATCGTAGCGGCGAATCGCTCCGGGAGCCATGTCTTGGCGGGCCAGGAGCCGGCGGGCAGGCAGGCGACGAGCGGTCTTCCCGCGATCTCACGGGCCGCGCCGTCGATCCATCGCGAGACCGAGGCGCGAGCGGTCGCGCTCACGGTGAAGTGGAGGTCGGTGCCGCGCGACGGAATCCCCAGGGCGCGGACGACGTCGAGCGCCGCTTCCGGCGCGTAGCGAAGCGTCGGGCGGCCGTCGAGGCCGAGCGGCTCCCGGGGGACGCGCAGGGTGTAGGCCCAGGCGCGTCCCCGGATATCGTAGCCGGCGCGGACCCGCGAGCGCGTCAAGGCGGCCAGGAACGCGCTCCGCGGATTGGAGATGAGATCGAGGACCATGGAATAGCCTCCGCGCGCGAGCCGTGCGTAGAGGAGCGCCTGGGAGGCGAGCGAGCGGCGGTCGAACGTGAGGACGCGGTCGACGTCGCGATTTCCCTCGAGGAGCGCGCCCATTCCCCTGGCGGCGAGGACGTCGATCTTCGTTCCGGGAAATCCCTCGCGAAGCGCGCGAAACGCCGGCGTCGTCAGGAGAAGGTCGCCCGCCGCGCGATGGCGGATGACGAGCAGGCGGTCAGGCGACGGCACGCCGCCGCTCCCCATGCACCAAGGCCCGCTCCACGGCACGCTTCGCCTCCGCGACGCCGATCCAGTCGAGGCAGTCGAGGCGGGCGCACTCGTGACGGTGGCAGGGGCGGCACCAGATCTCCTTGCAGAGGAGCTGGTGGCCGTCCTGCGGATCGTACGGAAACCAGATCTCGGGAACGGTCGGCCCCAGGATCCCGACGGTCGGCACGCCGAGCGCGGGCCCGCTGTGAAGCGGACTCCCGTCGTTCGTCACCAGCACGTCGAGCGCCGCCACGACTCCCCAGTACTGTCGCAGCGGAATCCCGGTGACGACGGCGGCGCCTCCCGCCGGGGCCGCCATTGCCACGCGGCGCGCCAGTTCCTCCTCCCCCGGCCCCGCCAGGATCAGCGGCTCCACCCCAGACCTAGAAAGAACGCGAAGGAGGGCGGCGAACCGCTCTTCAGGCCAGCGCTTGGCGGGCCATCGGTTTCCCACGTGAAGTCCCACGCGCGGGCCGGCTCCGGAGGTATGTTCCGCGAGGAGTTCGCGCCCCGCGGCCAACTCGAGCTCGTTCAGGTGAATCCGCGGAAGCCGCGTCTTGCCCCCCTCCACGATCCCGAGTGCGTGGAGCGCCAGGAGATGGTGCGCCACCGCCGAGAGCGGCTGATCCACCTGGGGCAGGTGATGGCTGTAGAAATGGCGTCTCCCCCGCCGCGACGGGCCGACCCTGATCGGGGCCCCCGTCCAGGCGGCCAGGAGCGCGCTCCGGGGATTCCCGTAGAGATCGATGACCCAGTCGTAATTCGCGCGCCGAAGCGAGCGGAGGAGCGGCCAGGGAGCCGGCAGATGGAACCCTCCCCGGGAGGGCGCGGCATGGACCGTCGTGACGGCGGGGTGCCCGATGGCGGCCTGGGCCGGCCCCGACTCGGCGAGGTAGTCGATCGTCGCGTCCGGAAACCTCTCGTGTAACGCGTCGATCAGGGGGAGCGAGAGGATAGCGTCTCCGATTCGGCGAAGCCGCGACACGAGTATCCGGCACGGCGTTTCCACCGGCGGCGGCGCCGCTTCCGGAGCGTCCTCGCGAAGGAGAGCCGTCCCGATCACGCTCGTTTCTCCGGAGCGGCTCCACCCGACGCGCCGCGGAGCCGGTTCAGGATCTCGCTGGTGGCGTGCTCCTTCGGGTCCCCGACGATGGCGGTCCGGATCCCGAGCGACGCCGCCAGCACGCGCTCCGGAACCGATTCCAGCGTGTAGTCCGTTCCCTTCGCGTGGACCCCGGGACGGAGGAGCCGGAGGAGATCTTCCACGCGATCGCCGTCGAACCAGGTGACCCAGTCGACGCAGCGAAACGCCGCGACCAGCTCCAGCCGCTCCTGGAGCGGCACGACCGGTCGCCCCTCCCCCTTGAGCCGCCGCGCGGAGGCATCCGAGTTGAGCGCCACGACGAGCCGTTCCCCTTCGGCGCGCGCGCCTTCCAGGTAGCGGACGTGTCCGACGTGGAGGAGATCGAAGATGCCGTTCGCCATCACCAGGCCGCGGCGAAGCGCCGGCCCCGCGTCGAGCGCCGCGGCCAGCGCGTCGGCGGCGACGATGCGCGGCGCCACGCTCACTGGCGGAGGCGCGGCAGCGGATGCGCGCGGATCGCGGCCTCGAGCTCGGCGCGGCTCACCGTCGCGGTGCCGCGCTTCATGACCACGACCGACGCGGCGTAGGTGGCCAGAAGCGCCGCCTCGTTCTGCGTGGCGCCGACGCCAAGCGCCAGCGCGGCCGCCGCGGAAACAACGTCGCCCGCGCCGGTCGTGTCGACGACATCGCTCCCTCCCACGACCGGCACGCGCCGCGCGCGCATCCGCCGTTCCACCACGATCATGCCGTCGCTGCCGCGCGTGATCCAGACCGCCTCCGCCCCCGCCGCCGAGCGGAGCGATTCCCCCGCGCGCCGGAGCGAGCCCACGTCCAGCGACGGGAGGTGGAATGCCTCGGCGATCTCGTGCTCGTTCGGCGTGAGAAGGGTGGCGCCGCGGTAGGATCGGAGCGCCCAGCGGGAATCAACCACGACGGGAACGCGCGCCCTCCGCGCCAGCCGGAGCGCGCGCGCCCGCACACCGGGGCCGAGGACGCCGTAGCCGTAGTCGGAGAGGAGGAGCGCGTCGGCGCCCTGGAGGGCGTTCCGGAGTCTCGCGAGGAGCGCTCGCTCCGCGGCGGGGCCGACCGGAACGCGCTTGCCACGATCGAGACGAACCAGCTGCTGGCGCGCCGCGTGGCTCGACCCCGCGAGGACGCGCGTCTTCACGGCGGTGTCGATGGCGGCGTCGCGCACGATCCAGCGCGACTCCAGCCCGTGGGCCTTCAAGACGCGGCGAAGCACGCCCCCGGCGGGGTCGCTCCCGGCCCGTCCCACGAGCCGCGCGCGGCCGCCCAGCGACCGGACGTTCGCGGCCGCGTTGCCCGCTCCGCCCGGCACGCCGCGTTCCTCCTCGAATTCCAAGATGATGACCGGCGCCTCCCGGGAGAGACGCGAGGAGCGCCCCACCCAGTAGCGGTCGAGCACGACGTCGCCCAGGACGACGACGCGCGCGCCCACGATGCGGCGGGCCAGATCGAGGAGGCGGTCGCGATCGTGGGCGCCCACCGCGAACGCCGCCGTCCGGCGCGTCTTCCTCACGCGCGAAGCCTCGAGGCCGCGGCCTCGTGGAGCCGCGAACGCGCCCAGCGGTCGGCGCTCTCGATCGCCTCCAGCGACGTCGCGGGCAGCGGCACGTGCGCGTCGAGCACTTCCCCGACAAGCCGCGTGAGATCGCCGAAGCGGATCTTCCGGTCGAGGAAGAGACGCACCGCCTCCTCGTCGGCTCCGTTCAGCACGGCCGGCGCCGTCCCGCCCCGCTCCAGCGCGCGCCGCGCCAGGGCGAGACCCGGAGCCCGGCGCGGATCGGGCGCCTCGAAGTGGAGCGATCCGACATGCGCCAGGTCGAGGCGCGGTAGGGCCGCGGCCCACCGCTCGGGATAGGTCAGGGCGTAGAGGAGCGGGAGCCGCATGTCGGGCACCGAGAGTTGCGCCACCATCGATCCGTCCCGGAACTCGACGATCGCGTGGACGATCGACTGCGGGTGGATGACGACGTCGAGCTGCGCGGGCGCGAGCCCGAAGAGCCAGCGCGCCTCGATTACCTCGAAGCCCTTGTTCACGAGGGTGGCCGAGTCGACCGTGATGCGCGGGCCCATCGACCAGGTCGGATGGCGGAGGACGTCCTCCGGATCGGCGTCCTCGATGGTCGCGGGATCGTGGCGGAGAAAGGGCCCTCCCGAGGCGGTCAGGAGGACGCGGTGGACGTCGTCCGCCGCGCGCCCCTCCAGGCATTGATGCAGCCCCCCATGCTCCGAGTCGACCGGCACGATGACGCCGCCGTGCCGCGCGGCGGTCGCCGTCACCAGCTCGCCCGCGACGACGATCGATTCCTTGTTCGCCAGCGCGAGCCGCTTCCCCGCCCGGAGCGCCGAGAGGGTCGGCCTCAGGCCGGCCACGCCGACGAGGGCGTTCACGACGATGTCTGCCTCGGGGTCGTCGGCGAGGGCCTCCAGCCCGGAGGTCCCCTCCAGCACATCCCCGTCGTAGACGGCACGCGCCCGCGCGGCCGCGGCGGTGTCGTCGAGCGCGATCCGCCCGACCCCGAACTCGCGCGCCGCGCGGACGAGCGCGGTATCGCTTCGACGCGCCGCCATGGAGACGAACGAGAGGCGGTCGGGATGCTCGCGCGCCAGCGACAGCGCCGCCGAACCAATCGAGCCGGTCGCTCCGAGAAGCGCGATTCGAAGCGGTTTCACGGCCCCACCACGCGGTAGAGGAGGTAGTAGTAGGCGATCGGAGCGGCGAAGAAGAGGCTGTCGAACCGGTCGAGGACGCCGCCGTGCCCCGGAATGAGCTGCGAGGTGTCCTTGGCCTCGGAGTCGCGCTTCAGGAGCGACTCGACCAGGTCCCCCAGCTGCCCGAAGACCCCTACCAGAAATCCGAGGAGCGTCGCGTCCATAGCGGTGAGAAACGGTGCGAACGTCGCCCGGGCCAGGAACGCGGCGCCGATCGCGGCGACGAGCCCGGCCCAGGCGCCTTCGGCCGTTTTCTTCGGGCTCACCTCGGGCATCAGGCGGCGACGCCCGAAGAGTCTGCCGACGCCGTAGGCGGCGGTGTCGCAGCACCAGACCATGACGAGCGGGAGAATGGCGTACGCCGCGCCGCGGGCGTAGGACTCGCCCAGCACCCACGGCAGCTCGCGCAGGGCGACGATGTGGGTCCCCAGCCAGCCGACGTAGAAGACCCCGAGGAGCGTTGCCGCGCTGTTCGCGATCGCGTGTCTTCCGGCGCCGCGGCGAAGCTCCGCCAGGAGCACGCCGAGCACGAGGATCGTGAGGAGCGCGCCGAGATGCCACTCCTGGATCCGCCCCGTCCGCAGCCGCTGAAACGCGGCGACCGGGGCCAGCAATACGGCGGCCATCCCCGCCTTCCAGTGCGGAAGGAGCCCCTTCGACTCGAGGAGGAGATTGAATTCCCGAAGCGCGAGGGCCAAGAGGACGAGCGTGAAGGCGAGGTACGGCACGCCCCCCACCCACGCCAGGAGGAGGAGGAGCGGCACGGCCACCACCGAGGTGGCGACCCGAAGCGGGAATGACGTGGCGCCGGACGTGGGACCGCTCCGGTCAGCCCGCGCGGCCGAAGCGGCGGCTGCGGCGTTGGAAGTCATGGACGGCCTGGTAGAGATGCTTGGAGCGGAAGTCGGGCCAGAGAGTGTCGGTCACCCAGAACTCCGCGTAGGCGAGTTGCCAGAGCATGAAATTCGAGACCCTCAGTTCCCCGCTGGTCCGGATGAGGAGATCGGGATCGGGGAGGCCGTCGGTGTCGAGTTCGCGGCTGAAGAGCTCCTCGTCGATGCGCGTGAGCGGCAGGTGCTTCTTCCGGTCCGCCTGGACGATGCGCCGCACGGCGTCCACGATCTCCGCCCGTCCGCCGTAGGAGAGCGCGAGGACGAGCGTCATGCCGGTGCAATCGGCGAGGTAGCGCTTCGTCTCGTCGAGTACGGCGCGGCTCTGCTCCGGCAGGAGGTCGACGCGCCCGATCGTTCGCAGGGAGACGTTGCTCCTCTTCAAATCTTCGCGCTCGTCGGTCAGGACCTGCTCGAGGATCCGCATCAGGCCGCGCACTTCCCGAGGCCCGCGGTCCCAGTTCTCCAGCGAGAACGTGTAGAGCGTGAGCACCTTCACGCCGAGCGCGACGCACCCTTCCACGGCCTCGCGCACGGCGCGGCGGCCGGCGCGGTGCCCCATCAGGCGCGGCAAGCCGCGTCGCTGGGCCCAGCGCCCGTTCCCGTCCATGATGATCGCGATGTGCGCGGGCACGGGGCGGCGCAGCACCTGATCGAGAGTAGGCTGCGTGGCGGTGGCAGTCATGTACGTGGCGTCCCGGAAGCGAAATCGGGCCGACGGACGGGAAGTCCGACGGCCCGCACGCGAGGGCGCTCGCCCGGCGCGACCGGGCCGCCGCGATCCGCGGCGACGAGGCGCGACCCGGTCAGACCTCCATGATCTCGACCTGCTTCTTCTGGAACAGCTCGTCGAGGAGCGCGATGTAGCGGTCGTGGAGCTTCTGCACGTCGGTCCGCGTCTTCTTCGCGTCGTCCTCCGAGACCTTGTGATCCCGTTCCAGCTTCTTCAGGTCGTCGTTCACCTCGTGGCGGACGGTCCGGACGCGGACGCGTCCGTCCTCGATCAATCGCCCCAGGACTTTTACAAGATCTTTGCGGCGTTCCTCGGTCAGAGCCGGCAGCGAGAGGCGGATGACGGTCCCGTCGTCCACCGGCGTGAGGCCCAGGTCGGACTTCTGGATCGCCTTCACGATCTCGGTGAGCGTCGAGCGCTCCCACGGCTGGATCACGAGCATGCGCGGCTCGGGGACGCTGACGCTCGCCACCTGCTGGAGCTGCGTCAGCGTTCCGTAGTAGTCCACCTTGATGCCGTCCAGGAGCGACGTCGTCGCCCGGTTCGTGCGGACGGTGGCGACCTCGTTGCGAATCGTCTCGACGGCCTTCTTCATCCGCTCTTCGCAATCTCGAAGTGTTTTCGGGTCCATCCTAGACCTCCACGGCGACGCGCGTTCCGACCGTCTCGCCCCGCAGCGCCATGGCGAGATTTCCGGGCACGGTCACGTTGAAGACGACGAGCGGAAGACTGTGATCCATCCCCATCGTGAACGCGGTCATGTCCATGACGTTGAGCCTGCGATTGATGGCTTCGCTGTATCGAAGGGAGTCGTAGCGGGTCGCTTCGGGGTTGAGCCGCGGGTCTTCCGTGAAGACGCCGTCCACTTTCGTGGCCTTCAGGAGGACGTCGGCGTCGATCTCGACCGCCCGAAGAACGGCGGCGGTGTCGGTCGTGAAGTAGGGATGGCCGGTGCCGGCCGCGAGGATGACGATGCGGCCCTTCTCGAGGTGACGAACCGCGCGGCGGCGGATGTACGGCTCCGCCAGCGGCCGCATCTCGATCGCGGTCATCACGCGCGTGGACAGGCCGCGGTGCTCCAGCGCGTCCTGGAGCGCCAGCGCGTTGATCACCGTGGCGAGCATTCCCATGGCGTCGCCCGTCGCCCGGTCGAAGCCCTCGCCCGCGGCGGTGGTGCCGCGAATGAGATTTCCGCCGCCGATCACGATGGCGAGCTCGGTGCCGCCCTCCCGCCCCTCGCGAATCTCCTCCGCCAGACGGCCGATCGCGGCCGCAGCGATTCCCTGGCCGGCCGTGCCGGCCAGAACCTCGCCGCTCAGCTTCAGGAGGACGCGCCGGGGAGCGCCGTCCACGGTCCTAGTTCTCTCCGATCCGGAACTTGACGAACCGCCGGACGACGATGTTCTCGCCGATCTTGGCGATCATCTGGTCGATGAGGTCCTTCACCTTGCGGTCGGGATCCTTGATGTACGGCTGCTCCAGGAGGACGACGTCCTCGAAGAACTTGTCGAGCCGTCCGTCGACCATCTTCTGGAGAATCGCTTCGGGCTTGCCCGAGCCGCGCGCCTGCTCCAGGAGCACGTCGCGCTCTTTCGCCACCAGCGCGGGGTCGACCTGCTCGCGCGACACGGTCGTCGCGTTGGTCGCCGCGATCTGCATGGCGAGGCTTTTGACCAGATCTCGGAACTCGTCCGTGCGTGCCACGAAGTCGGTCTCGCAACTGACCTCGATCAGCACGCCGAGCTGATCGCCCGGGTGGATGTACGACGTGACGAGGCCCTGCCGCGCCTCGCGGCCGGCCTTCGACGCGGCGCGAAGGACACCCTGCTTGCGCAGGTTGTCGATCGCCTTCTCGATATCTCCATTCGCCTCGGCCAGGGCCTTCTTGCACTCCATCATGCCCGCGCCGGTCCGCTCACGAAGATCCTTCACGAGCGAGGCGGTGATCGTCATGGGATTCTCCTTCTTCGGTTCTCGGTTCTCGGCCGCGCGGCGCCGCCGCCCGGCACGTCCTGCGAAGTGTGTGAGCCTAGGCCTTGGCCGCGTGAGCCGGGGCCGCGGCCGGAGCCATCGCCGCCACGGGTGCGTCGGCGGCGGCCTTCGCCGCCAGCATCGCGGCCAGATCGGCCCCCTCGCGCGCCTCCTGGCGGGCGTTCATCACGGTATCGCTCACGAATCGGGCGAAGAGCCGGATGGCGCGGATCGCGTCGTCGTTCCCCGGAATCGGGAAGTCGATCACTTCCGGATCGCAGTTCGTGTCCACGACGCCGAAGACCGGCACGCCGAGACGGTTCGCCTCGGCGACCGCGATGCGCTCCTTCTTCGTGTCGATGACGAATACGGCCGCGGGCAGATTCGTGACTTCCTTGATCCCCGTGAAGATCTTCACCAGCCGCGTCATTTCCTTGCCGAGCTGCGACTGTTCCTTCTTCGAGAGCTTGTCGAAGGTGCCGTCGGCCTTCATCTTGTCGAGCTCCTTGAAGCGGCGGAGATTCGACTTGATGGTCTTGAAGTTCGTGAGCATGCCGCCGAGCCAGCGCTCGTTCACGTAGGGCATGCCGCAGCGCTCGGCCTCTTCCATGATGGTGTCTTTCGCCTGGCGCTTGGTTCCCACGAAGAGGACGTGGCCGCCCCGGCGCGCGATGTCGTCGAGCGCGGTGCGGGCGTCCTGGAGGGCTTTCAGGGTCTTCTGGAGATCGATGATGTAGATCCCGTTTCGCTCGATGAAGATGAACTTCTTCATCTTCGGATTCCAGCGGCGGGTCTGATGCCCGAAGTGGACACCCGCTTCGAGCAGTTCCTTCATGCCGACATCGGCCACAGGCAATACCTCCGGTCTTGAACCTCCGCCCCTTCGATCCGCTTCGCGCTCCCGTGCGGGAGACCGGCGCCGCGGCCCGGGGCGTGCGTGATGACGGCGGACATTCCGCCGTCTCGTCCAGCGACTACTCGATTACCGCTTGGAGAACTGGAACTTCTTGCGGGCGCCGGCCTGTCCGTACTTCTTGCGCTCCTTCATGCGGGAATCCCGAGTCAGGAAGCCTTCCTTCCCGAGTTGTCCGCGAAGCGCCGGATCGGCCAGCTGCAGCGCGCGGGCGACGCCGAGGCAAATCGCGCCGGCTTGTCCCGAGTGTCCTCCCCCGTGCACGCTCGCGACGAGGTCGAACTTGTCTCCCAGATTCGTGGTGAGGAGCGGCTCGGTGGCCGTGCGGCTCAACGAAATCCGGCAGAAGTACTTCTCGAGCTCGACGCCGTTCACCGTGCGTTTCCCCGCGCCGGGAATCAAGCGAACGCGCGCGACGGATGACTTGCGCCGTCCCGTGGCTCCATACGTGGTCGTCAGAGTCACTCACCTCCCATCGTGCCGGGGAGCGGCAGCGGCTTCGGCTGCTGGGCCGCGTGCGGATGCTCTTTTCCGGCGTACACTTGAAGTTTCTTGACCATGGCCCGCCCGAGACGGTTGTGGGGCATCATCCCCTTCACCGCCAAGCGAATGATCTCCTCCGGCTTGTCCTCCTGCATGTCCCGGAAGCGGGTCAGCGTATGACCGCCCGGATAGAGCGAGTGCCGGAAATAGATCTTGTTGTCGCGCTTGCGGCCCGTCACGCGCACCTTGTCGGCGTTGATCACGATGACGTGATCGCCGACGTCCAGGTGCGTCGAGTAGGTAGGCTTGCGCTTCCCTTTGAGGACGCTCGCGATTTCGCTGGCGAGGCGGCCCAGAATTTGCCCCTCGGCATCCACCACGAACCAGTCGTGCTGAATCTCCGAGGCGCGCACCGAATACGTGCCCATCGATCAACCTCCATCTATGGCATAGGATGACGAAACGCCAAAGACTACCAGCAGTTAGGAACGGCTGTCAACGTCGGCGAAGGCTCGCCCCGGGGGCGAGTGGACCCCCCGCTCCGTGATGAGGGCCGTGACCAGGGCGGCGGGGGTGATGTCGAAGGCCGGATTCTCGGCCCGCGTCCCCTCCGGCGCGGTCGGAACTCCACGAAAGGTAGTCACTTCCGAGGGATCCCGCTCCTCCACGGGGATGGCTCCCCCGTCGGCGGCAGCGGGGTCGAGTGTGCTTGTCGGGGCGACCACGACGAAGGGGATTCCCGCCGCCCGGGCCGCCAGGGCCAGGGCGTAGGTTCCGATCTTATTCGCCACGTCCCCGTTCCGGGCGATCCGGTCGGCCCCGACCAGGACCGCCTCGATCCCCCGCCGGGCGATCGTGAAGGCCGCGGCGCCGTCGGAGATGAGCCGGGCGTCGACCCCCGCGCGGAGAAGTTCCCAGGCGGTCAGCCGGGCGCCCTGGAGTAGTGGCCGCGTCTCGGTGGCCCAGACCCGCACATGGCGGTCCCCGCGGCGGTGAAGTTCCAGAATGACGCCGAGCGCCGTCCCGCCGCCACCCGTGGCGAGTCCTCCGGTGTTGCAGTGCGTGAGAAAGCGCGTCTCCCGCGGGAAGAGCGAAGCGCCGTGCTCCGCCATGGCGCTCGAGGCGGCGCGGTCTTCGTCCCAGATCGCCATCGCCTCGCGGCGAACGAGTTCCGCCCACGCCTCGGGCTCCCCGACGGCCGCGCTCCCCGCCGCCCTGTCGGCCGCGGCGAGGACGCGGTCGCACGCCCACGCGAGATTCACCGCGGTGGGGCGCGACGCCCGAAGCGTCGTCGCGGCGCGGCGCAATCGTTCGCGGCGATCGGCGAGCGATCCTCCCCGAGCCGCCTCCGCCGCCAGCGCGAGCGCCGCGCCGATGCCGATGGCGGGCGCGCCGCGTACGCGGAGCCGCGCGATCGCCTCCGCCATCGTGCCGGCGTCGCTCGCCTCGACCCAGACCTCGCGCTCCGGCAGGAGCGTCTGGTCGAGCAGGAGAACCCTGCCCTCGTCGACTCGAAGCGGATCCACCTACGCCGCCTCCGAGCCATCGCCGCGCGCGAGTCGCAGGAGACGGCGCAGGTGCCCGAGCGGAAGCCCCACGACGTTCGTGTACGAGCCCTCGATCGCCTCCACGAAGGCGGCGCCGTAGCCCTGCACCGCGTACGCCCCCGCCTTGTCGAGCGGCTCCCCCGTCGCCACGTAGCGGTCGATCTCGTCGGGCGCGAGCCGGGAGAACTTCACGATGCTCCGGACCGCCTCGCCGACGCCGCGGTCGCGCGCGGGGTCGAAGAGAAAGAGTCCCGTCCAGACCTCGTGTACCCGCCCCGAGAGCGACTCGAGCATCCGCCGCGCTTCCGCGTCGTCGGCCGGTTTTCCGAGAATCGAGCGATCGAGCGTGACGACGGTGTCGGCTCCGAGCGTCAGCGTCTCCTCGGCCGCGGCGGGCGCCGCTTCCCCCACGGCCGCCCGCGCCTTCGCCTCGGCCAGGCGAAGCACGTGCGCTTCGGCCCGTTCCTCCGGGAGCGCCCGCTCGTCCACGTCGGCGGGGACGATCTCGAAGCGCGCGCCGACCAGCCGCAGCAGGTCGGCCCTCCGCGGAGAGCGGGAGGCGAGGATCAGGAGCGGGCCGAACGGATTGAGGAGATTCGCGCGCATCAGCCGCCTCCCGCCGGCGGCGTGGTCTCGAGGAGGAACGTCACCGGACCGCGATTCACCGACTCCACCTCCATCGACGCGCCGAATCGCCCGCGTCGCACCGGGAGGCCCGCCCCCTCGAGCGCGGCGCAGAAGCGCTCGTAGAGCGGCTCGGCGGCGGCCGGAGGCGCGGCCGGCTCGAAGCCAGGGCGCCGTCCGCTCGATGTGTCGGCGCAGAGCGTGAACTGGGAGACGACGAGGATCGATCCGCCCGTGTCGCGGACGGAGCGGTTCATCATTCCCGCGTCGTCCTCGAAGATCCGGTAGGCCGCCACCCGTTCGGCCAGACGGTCGGCCGCGCTCCCCTCGTCCCCCGCGGCGACGCCGAGGAGCACCAGGAGTCCCGCGCCGATCGCGCCGATCTCCGCGCCGTCCACGCGCACGGAGGCGCGACTCACGCGCTGGAGGAGCGCTCTCACGAGGGCGGTCCCGCCGCGCCGCGCCGCGGGGTCCCGAACACCTGCTCGCGATCCACCGCCTCGACGCCGGGAACCTGCTCCACCGCCTGCATCACGCGGCGAAGATGCTCGAGGTCGCGGACCTCAACGACGAAGGCGCCGCGCGCGTTCTTGTCGCTCGCCTTGATGCCGGCGGTCCGGATATTCGTGTTCGTCGCGGCGATGGCCTTCGCGATGTCGGCCAGGAAGCTGGTGCGGTCGACGCCATAGATGGAGAGCTTCACGGCGAACGACTCCTCGGCGGCGCTGCCCCATTCCACCGCCACGCGCCGCTCCGGCATGACGCGGCCGTCGAACGTGTTCGGACAATCGGTCCGGTGGACGGTCACGCCGCGTCCGCGCGTCACAATGCCGACCACCGCGTCGCCGGGGACCGGCTGGCAGCAGCGCGCGTAGGTGAGCATGAGATTGTCCACCCCCTGCAGGCGAACTCCCTTCGACGCGCGGCCCGTGATGGCGCGAAATGTCTCGAGCGAGGCTTCCTTCAGCTTCTGCACCGGTCCACCGCCGTCGGGGAACCACTTGTGGAGCAGTTGAGCGATGGAAATGTCGCCCGAGCCGATCGCCGCGTGGAGCGAGGCGACGTCGGCGTGGCCGAGCGACGTCGCCAGCGCCTCCAGGGAGACCGCCGCGGGAGGCGTCAGGCGGCGGCGGCGCAGCTCGCGATCGAGCATCTCCTTGCCGAGCACGACGCTGTCGCCGTGCGCGGCGACCTTCAGCCAGTGGCGGATCTTGTTCCGCGCGCTGACCGTCTGGACGATCTTGAGCCAGTCGCGCGTCGGCTTCCCCATCGGCGACGTGATGATGGCGACGTGGTCGCCGTTTCGAAGCGCGGTGCGGAGCGGGACGATCCGCCCGTCCACCTTGGCGCCGACGCAGCGATGCCCGACCTCCGTGTGAACGTGGTAGGCGAAGTCGAGCGGGGTGGCGCCGCGCGGCAACCGCTTCAGGTCGCCGCGCGGGGTGAAGACGAAGACCTCGTCCTGGTAGAGCGAGGTCTTCAAATAGTCCATGAACTCCTCGGGATTGCTGGCCGAGCCCTGGAAATCGACCGTCGTCAGGAGCGGCGCCAGCTTCTCCTGAAGTTCGGCGTCGGTCTCGCGGCCCCCTTCCTTGTACCGGTAGTGCGCCGCCACGCCGAGTTCCGAGATCTGGTGCATCTCGCGCGTCCGAATCTGGAATTCCACCATGACCCCGCCGGGCGCCACGACGGTCGTGTGGAGCGATTGGTACAGGTTGCTCTTGGGGGTCGCGATGTAGTCCTTGAAGCGGTCGTGGACGGGCGTGAAAAGGTCGTGGACGATGCCGAGAACGCGATAGCAGTCGGCCTTGTCGGCCGTGATCACGCGGACGCCGAGCAGGTCGAAGATCTCCTCGAAGCGGCGTCCCTGCGCGACCATCTTCCGGTGGATCGACTCGAGGTGCTTCGGCCGCCCCGTCACCTCCGCGGCGATTTCCAGCTCCGCCAGCCGTTCCCGCACCGGTGCGATCACGGCCGAGATGACCGCCTCCCGCTCCTCGCGCTTCAGGGAGATCTTCTGGCGGAGTTCGTCGAAGGCGTCCGGATCGAGCGCCTTGAAACTCAGGTCTTCCAGCTCCCACTTCACGGTTCCGATTCCGAGCCGATGCGCCAGGGGCGCGTAGATCTCGCGCGTCTCCCGCGCGACCTTCTTGGCGCGCGCCTCGCCCAGCCCGTGGAGCGTTCGCATGTTGTGGAGCCGGTCGGCCAGCTTGATCAGGATGACGCGAAGGTCTCGCGCCATCGAAAAGAGCATCTTCCGGAAATTCTCTGCCTGCTCGCGCTCGGGACGCTCCAGGTGGAGCCCGCTGATCTTGGTCACGCCGTCCACCAGCCCGGCCACCTCGGGCCCGAAGGCCTGGCGAACCTGCTCCAGCTTCTGCTCGGTGTCCTCCACGACGTCGTGGAGGAGCGCTGCTTGTACCAGTGTCGTGGCCGCGCCGGCGCCGAGGAGATCGACCAGGATCGTCGCGACGGCGACCGGATGGGTGATGTAGGGCTCGCCGCTCATCCGCTTCTGCGCGGCGTGCGCGCCGACGGCGAATTCGTAGGCGCGGCGGATTCCCGCCTCGTCGAAGGCGCGGGAGGTGCGGCGGAGGGCGTCGAGGAGCGGGGCTAGATGCGCCTCGGAACGGGGGTCAGGCGCCGGATCCATCGGGGCGCACCTGAATGTCCCGCAGCTTGAGCTGCAGGCGCGAGCGGTTTTGCCAGACGTTGATCGTGGGGACGAACGCCACCGAGAGGCGGCCCGATTCAGACCGCAGCGACCCGGCGAGGTATCCGAGACCGAACCCGATGCAGTCGAGCTCGCGTCCGTTCTGGCGGATGCTCATCTTCAGGTGATTCTTGCTCACCACCATCGGCGGCGCTCCGAACACAACGTTGTCCGCCACGAAGAGCGGCTCCGCGTTGCCGATGCCGAACGGTGAGAGCCGCTCCAGCGCGCGGACCAGATCCTCGTTGCACTCCTCCAGCGGAAGCATGCCGTCGATGGAGAGCGTCGGCACGTAATCCTCCGGGCGCATCCGCTCCGCCACCACGCGGCAAAAATGTTCCCGGAACGCCTCGAGGTTCTCCGCGCGGATGGTCAGGCCGGCCGCGTAGGAGTGGCCGCCGAAGCCGACGAGATGCGCGCGGCATTCTTGAAGCGCCTGGCAGACGTCGAATCCCTTGATGCTCCGCCCCGATCCCTTCCCCTCGTCCTCGTCCGCCGAGATGAGGATGGTCGGTCGATGGAAGCGCTCCATGAGGCGCGACGCCACGATGCCGAGAACGCCGGGGTGCCAGCGGTCGGACCAGAGGACGATGGCGGGCGGAAGCTCGGAGCCGACGCGCCGCAGCATCTCGAGCGCGTCCTCCAGCGTCGACTCGTCGATCTTTTTCCGGTTGGTGTTGTCCTCCTCCAGACTCTCTGCGATGGAGAGGGCCTCGCCGCGTTCCGTGGAGAGAAGGAGGCGCACGCCGCTCTCCGCGTTTCCCAGCCGACCGGCCGCGTTGATGCGGGGCGCCAGGATGTAGGCGACGTGCCCGCTCTCGATGCGGCGGGCCGTGAGGCCGGCGACTTCCTTGAGCGCCGTGAGGCCGGGGCGGTGCGAATCGTGCAGCTGGTCGAGGCCGAGCTTCGCGAAGATCCGGTTCTCCCCCACCAGCGGCACCACGTCGGCGATCGTCCCGAGCGCCACGAGATCGAGGTTCCGCTCGACGAACCCCTCCGGAAAGGCGTCCGGGCGGGAGGCCTTGAGCCCTTGCACCAGCTTGAGCACGACGCCGACGCCCGCGAGGTCCTTGAAGGCGTACGGGCAGTCGCGCCGCTTCGGATTCAGGATCGCCACCGCCTTCGGGAGTTCCTCGCCGAGGGGCTCGTGGTGGTCGGTGACGATGACTTCCATGCCGTGCTCGATCGCCAGCCGCACTTCCGCCACGGCGGTGATGCCGCAATCGGCCGTGATGATCAGCTTCGTCCGGCGCTTTCGCGCCACATCGACCCCGCGGACGCTCAGGCCGTAACCGTCCCGGATGCGGTCGGGGATGAAGTAGGTCACCTTGGCGCCGATCGCCTCGAGCGAGGAGGAGAGGAGCGAGGTCGAGGTGATCCCGTCGACATCGTAGTCGCCGAAGACGAGGATCTGCTCCTCGGCCTCGATCGCCTTCCAGATGCGGGCGACGGCCAGATCCATGTCGCGCATCGTGAAGGGGTCGAGCAGGCGATCCATCGAAGGTTCGAGGAATCGCTTGACCTCTTTGGCGTCCCGGAATCCTCGATTCGCCAGGAGGCGCGCGAAGGTCGGCGTGACACCCAGCTCGGAGGCGAGCGCCTCGGCCACGCCCGGCTCGGCTTCGCTCCGGACAATCCAGGTCTTAGGGGTTACGGGACGCACACTACCTCGGGGGCTCGGGTGGGCCGGCCGAGACTCGGCCGCTTCCCCTCAGGCTAACACCTTGAAAAACCGCGGTCAACGCGCCGGTCGGGGCCTGTGGCGGTCGGGGCCGGTCGGGGCCGGGCCGCGGAATCGCCGCCGTGCGGCTCAGGAGAGCTTGTAGCCGATCTTCCGGACGAACGCCCGCCGGGCCTTGGCCTGTCCGGCGTCCTCCACTCCGAGCGGTCCCGATCCGTCCATGACCCCGAGGACGGCTCCCTGCTCCCCGTCGCGCGCGACGACGACCGTCACGGGATTGGCGGTCGCGCAGTGGATCGCCGCCACCTCCACGCAGGCCCGAACGTCCCGGATGAGATTGATCGGATAACCGTGGCGGAGGAAGAGGAGGAACGTGTGTCCGCAGGCGATCTTCATCAGCTCCCGTTCGGCGGCGCGGGTCAGCTCCGTGTCGTTTCCCTCGCTCCGGATCAGGCGCGGGCCCGACGCTTCGGAGAACGCCACGCCGAAGGCGGCCTGAGGAACGGAATTCACGACCGCCTCGTAAAGGTCCTCGGCGGTCTTGATGAAATGCGCGTGCCCCAGGATCAGGTTCGCGTCCGCGGGCGTGACGACTCGCACGAGTTCGATCGTTCCGTTCATCGGCTCCGCTCCTTCCGGCAGGCCTTCCCCTACAGCAGAAATCCACCGGAGACGGCGAGCGCCGATCCGGTGATGTAGCCCGATTCCTCCGCCAGCAGGAAGAGCGCGGCGCGCGACACCTCGTGGGGCGTGCCGAGCCGGCGCGCGGGGATCCGGGCCCCGGCGTCGCGCCAGGCGCGCGGCAGGCCGGGCGTGCGGATGACGCCGGGAAGGATCACGTTCACCGTGATCCCGTTCTCGGCCTCCTCCACCGCGACGCTCCGGGCCAGGGTCAGGAGCGCGGTCTTGAGCGCGCGATAGGCGTGCGCCCGCGGAGCGGCGCGCGGCGTGTCGCTCCCCGCCACGCCGAAGAGGAGCACGCGCCCGTACCTCCGGCGCCTCATGCCGGGGAGCGCCTCCTGGAGCGCGACGAGCGCGCTCGTCACGTTCGAGTCGACGAGCTCCCGCCAGGTCCGCTCCGAGAGGCGCGCGAGCGGCCCCTCCCAGTAGTCCCCGGCGGACACCACGAGGATGTCGGGGCCCCCGGCGCGGCGGAGGAGCGCGCGGACGCTCGCCCGCTTCCGCGCGTCGCCCCGCGCCGTCTCGATCGCGACACCACACGCCGCGGCCACGCCGCGCGTCTCGCGGAGCGCCGCCTCCGTCCGTCCCGCCGCGAGCACCTTTGCGCCGGCGCACGCGAGATCGATCGCCACCGCGCGGCCGAGGCCGCGGGAGCCGCCGATCACGAGCGCGCGGCGTCCCGTGAAGCCGGTCGCGCCGGGCGTGGTCACCTTTCGAGTCGCCATGATGTGTGGTACTATAGATCGCTCGTGGCCATTCCATCAACGCTCGGAGACGCGGTGAACGATCAGCGCTGGGAACAGGTGCTGCGGCGCCTCGACAAGCAGTTCGGAAACCTCGAATTCGACGAAATCGATGACGAGGAAACGCATGCCACCGTGGAATCGGTCGTCTGGCAGGGCCCCACGGACCGGATGAAACTGACCCGCACCACGCGCCCCGTCATCCTCGACTCCAAGCGCCATTTCTCCAATCGCGCCGGGGCCGGCTCGCACGTCGAATACGTCTTCTCCAAGACGGAGATCACCCAGAAGATGCGGCTCTACACGTGGAACGAGCTGCAGAACGACTGGGACGAGGCCGACGTGTCGATGTTCGAGGACCCGAAGCCCTAGACGCCCATCGGGGGGGACCATGGATCGTCACGTCGGTCTCGATCTCGTCCGCATCACCGAAGCCGCCGCTCTCTCCTGCGCCCGCTGGATGGGACGCGGCGACGCGAATAGCGCCGATCAGGCCGCCGTCACCGCCATGCGGCAGGCCTTCGACGCCGTGGACATCCGCGGCACCGTCGTCATCGGCGAAGGCGAGCGCGACGAGGCCCCGATGCTCTACATCGGCGAGCGCGTCGGAACGGGCTACGGTCCCGAGGTCGACATCGCCCTCGATCCCCTCGAGTGCACGAACTCCGTCGCCAACGGCCGGGCGAACGCCATGGCGGTGATCGCCCTGGCGCAACGCGGTCACTTCCTCCATGCCCCCGACACCTACATGGAGAAGATCGCCGTGGGCGCCGCCGCCGCCGGCTCGATCGATCTCACGCGGTCACTCGAGGAGAATCTCGAGGCGGTCGCCGCCGCGAAGAAGTACCGGCTCCAGGACCTCACCGTGGTCATTCTCGACCGTCCCCGGCACGAGGAACTCGTGCAGAAGGTGCGGCGCGTCGGCGCGCGCATCTACCTGATTCCCGACGGCGACGTCTCGGCGGCCATCGCCACCGCGGTCGACGCGACCGGCGTGGACGTCCTCGTCGGGACCGGCGGCGCGCCCGAGGGGGTTCTGGCCGCGGCGGCGCTTCGCTGCCTCGGCGGCTCGATCCAGGGGCGCCTAGCGTTCCGGAACGACGAGGAGAAGGAACGGGCGAAGAAGATGGGGATCGAGGATCTCGACCGCGTCTACCGCGAGACCGATCTGGCCCGGGGCGACTCGATCGTCTTCGCCGCGAGCGGCGTGACGAACGGCGACATGCTGGAAGGGGTCCGCTTCACGGCCCAGGGCGCCGAGACGCACTCGATGGTCATGCGCGTGAAGACCGGGACCGTGCGGACGATCCGGACCCGCTACGGGCGGAACGCAAACGGCGTCTTCTCCACGTTGGGCACGGACGGTGTCGGCGCCAACTCCTAGCGATTCCCTCGATCTCCTCGCCGTCGGGGCCCACCCGGACGACGTGGAGATCTCCTGCGGCGGAACGCTCGCGCTCGCCGCGTCGCAGGGACTCTCCGTCGGCATCCTCGACCTGACCCGGGGCGAACTCGCGACGAACGGCACCCCCGAGGAACGCGCCCGCGAGGGCGACGACGCCGCCCGTATCCTGGGTGCGCGGGGGCGCTGGAACGCCGGGCTCCCGGACGGCGGCCTGGACGCGGGCGATCCGCGGCAGGTGATCGAAGGGGTCGCGTGGATCCGGCGCCTTCGTCCCGCGGTCCTCCTGACCCACTTCCCCCAGGATCGCCATCCCGATCACGTCGCCGCCTCCGCCCTTCTCGAACGGGCCTGGTACCTCGCCGGGCTTCGACGCTACGAGCCGGGGACGGCTCCCTTCCGCCCGGGGATGCGCTACCACTTCGCATCGCGCGTCGGATTCGTCCCCTCCTTCGTCGTCGACGTGACCGAGGTCTGGGACGCCAAACGCCGCGCCATCCTCTCCCACGCGACGCAGGTCACGCGCGACGCGGCCGGCGCCAGACCCACGCCACTCAACGCCGAGGATTTTCTAGACCGGATCGAATCGCGCGCGCGTCACTACGGGGGGATGATCGGGGCCAGGTACGGGGAACCGTTTCACAGCAGCGAGCCGCTCGGAGTCCGGTCGCTCGCCGGACTCCTCTCCGCGCCTCGTGTCGCACCGGGGTCGTTCACCGGCTGACCACGGACCTACTTCCTGCCGAGCGCCCTCTCGGCGGCCATCAGCACGTCCGGCGCCTTGATCCCGAACGCCGCCATCAACTCCTCCGGCTTCCCCGAGCGCCCGAAGCGATCGTGAACCGCGACGAGCTCCATCGGGACCGGATGCTTCGTCACCACGACTTCCGCCACCGCGCTGCCGAGACCGCCGTGCACCTGGTGCTCCTCGGCCGTCACGATGGCGCCGCAGTCTCGCGCCGCGCGGACGATCGCCTCCTCGTCGAGCGGCTTCAGCGTGTGAACGTTCAGGACGCGGGCCTGGATCCCGCGCGCCGCGAGTTGCTCTGCCGCCACGAGCGCCTCGTAGACCATGACGCCGCAGGCGATGATCGCGAGATCGTTCCCCTCCCGCATGATGTTCGCCTTCCCGATGACGAAGGGAGTGTCGGCCGTGGTGACGACCGGCACCGACTCGCGCCCGAAGCGGAGATAGTAGGGGTGGCGGTCGCCGGCCATGGCGATCGTCGCCTTCCGGGTCTCCCAGTAGTCGCACGGGACGACCATGCGCATGTTGGGAATCGAGCGGATGATCGCGATCTCCTCCATCGCCTGATGCGTCGCGCCGTCGGGACCGACGCTGATGCCGCCGTGCGCGCCACCGATCTTCACCGGCAAGTCGCTGTAGGCCACCGTGACGCGGATCTGGTCCGCCGCGCGGCACGACGCGAACGCCCCGTAGGTGGCGAGGAACGGGATCTTTCCCACCGCCGCGAGGCCGGCTGCGACGCACATCATGTTCTGCTCGGCGATCCCGACCTGGACGAACCGCTCCGGGAAGCGTTCGGCGAAGTAGTTGACGTTCGTCGAACCCGAGAGATCGCCGACCAGCACGACGACGTTCGGGTTCTTCTCGCCCAGTTCGACGAGCCCGTGGCCGAAGCCCTCGCGGGTCTTCTTCATCTCGGGCTTCGTCAAGGAAGGAGCCGCGCCGGAGGCCGCGGGGGTCGCACTCGCCGTCTTCGCGGTGGATGTCTCGCTCATGAGGCTCCGTTCGCGGATGGGGCCACGGCCGCGGTCGCGTGCGCGCGGAGACGATCCGTCCACGCGTCGAGGCTCGAACCGAGTTCGCGCAACGCCTGATCCGCCTGTTCCTTGGTGGGCGGCACGCCGTGCCACCGGTAGTCGTCTTCCATATACGAGACGCCCTTCCCCATCACCGTGTGCGCCAGAATGACGCTGGGGCGCGTCTTGGCCGCGCGCGCCTGCGCGAACGCGTCGAGAAGGCTCGGGATGTCGTGGCCGTCCGCCTCGATGACGTTCCAGCGGAACGCGCGCCACTTGTCGGCAAGCGGGGCGATTCCCATCACGTCTTCCACGTCGCCGTCGATCTGCTTCCGGTTGTAGTCGATCACGGCGCAGAGGTTTTCGAGCTTGTAGTGGGCGGCGAACATCGCGGCCTCCCAGATCTGCCCTTCCTGCTGCTCCCCGTCGCCCATGACGCAGTAGACGCGCCGCGGCGATCCGTCCATCCGGGATCCGAGGGCCATGCCGCAGGAGACCGAGAGCCCCTGCCCGAGCGATCCCGACGACACGTCGATGCCGGGAGTGTCGTGCTTGCTGGGATGGCCCTGCAGGTGCCCCTGGTAGCTCCGGAAGTGGAGGAGATCGGCGAGCGGGTAATAGCCCCGTTCGGCCATCAGCGAGTAGATGACCGGCGTGACGTGCCCGATGGAGAAGTGCCAGAGATCGCGTTCGTTCGCGCTCGGACGGTCAGGCGTCAACTCCATCTCGTGGAAGAAGAGGACGGTCCCGAAATCGGCGCACGAGAGCGGCCCGCCGCTGTGCCCGCTCTGGGAATGCGCGAGGAGCGTGACGATGTCGCGCCGGACGAGGAGGGCACGTTCTCGAAGTTGGTCGACGGTGAGTTCCAGCCGCGGCATGCGGTCCGATCCCCCTAGGCAGCGGTTCCTCGCGGTCGTGGCCGCGAACCAAGAAGACGAACTCCTACGCTATCGAACCAGACGCGACCCGGCAAGCGGTTTCCCCCGTCGCGCCGGCGCGGAACGCCCGCCGCTCCGCGCCGCTACGCGTTCACGTAACGCGGATCGTCGGGATCGGGGATCGCCCCCGCGCGGATGGCCTTGGCGATCTCCTCGATGCCGTCGCGCACGCGGCGGGAGGCGCGGAATCCCCAGAGGCGCTCGATCCGGTCGAAGGAGACCCGGTAGGTTCGTGGATCGGTCGCCTCCTCGGCCATCCGGACGCGGACGCCGGGGATGACGCACTCGTACAGCTCCTTGAGATCGCGAAGCTGGTAGTTCTCGAGGTTGTCGCCCACGTTGAGGATCGGCTCTCCATCCAGCGGGAGCGGCTCGCTCAGGGCCAACTCGAGCGCGTGCGCGATGTCGGCCACGTGGACGAAGGGTCGCCACTGCGATCCCCCGAAAATCGTGATCTCTCCGTATCGCACCGCGCGGAGCGTGAGGAGGTTCACGACGAGGTCGAAGCGCATCCGCGGTGAGAGGCCGTAGACCGTGCCGAAGCGGAGAATGGCCGGCTCGAACGTCTCCATCCCCACGAGTTCCAGGATGCCGATCTCCGCGTTCCGTCGCGTCTCGGCGTAGAGCGAGAGCGGACGGACGGGCGAGGTCTCCGTGAGGAGCTCGTTCCTTCCCTCGCCGTAGACGCTGCAGGTGGAGGCGAAGACGAAGCGACGGACGCCGAGCGCGGCCGCGCGGCGGGCGAAGGCCACCGTGGCCGTCCAGTTCGTCTGCACCGCGACTTCTTCGTCCTGGGCGCACGCCTTGTCGCCCACGATCGCGGCGAGATGGATCACCGTGTCGGACCCCTTCATCGCCTCGTCGTGCGTGCGCGGATCGCGGAGGTCGCGCGTCTGGATCTCAAGCCGCTCCTCAGCCTCCAGGCCCACGAGCCCGTGGGCGCCGTGGAGCATCCGGTCGACGACCCGGACCCGTTCGCCCGCGGCCAGAAGGCGGCGGACAAGAACCGATCCGATGTAGCCCGCGCCGCCCGTCACCACGATCGGAGCGCGCCTCACCGGCGCCTCAGCAGATAGAGGTGATGGTCGGCGGAGGTCCGCGCCAGCCCGCCGAGCGGGCGGAGCGCCTGATCCCAGCGGGCCGACGCGGCGAAGAACGCCCCCACGGCGTCGGACGCGCGCGCCTCGTCGGGCAGGAGCCGCGCCGCGTGGCGCTGCAGCGAGTAGAGGAGGTTCGAGCCGAGCGACTCGGGCTCGAACCAACGCGATGCCTCCCGCAGGAGCGCGAGCTCGTCGACCACGGCGCAGAAATAGCCGTTCTCCCGCTGTGCGCCGACACGATAGGGATTGTCCTCTGGATCCCCCAGAAAGCGGCTCTCGGCGTTGTTGAGAACGAGCGCCAGCCGTCCGCCGGGGCGGAGCACGCGCGAAGTCTCGTTCAACGCACGGGCACGCGTCTCGGTGGGAAGGTGCTCCAGGAGCCCGAGGCAGACGACGAGGTCGAACGATCCGTCGCGGTACGGCAGGAGGTCGGCGCGATGACGGAGCCGGTCGTAGGCGCCGTCGGCGATGCCCGCGCCGCGTAGCCTTCGCCGCAGGCGCTCCAGCATGCCAGGAGCCAGATCGGCGCAGGCGAGGCGGCCGACGCGGGGCGCGAGGCGCTCGGAGACGCGGCCGACGCCGGCCCCCAGGTCGAGGGCGCGCGTCACCGGCGTCACGGCGAGCGCTTCGAGGAGGAGCCCGGTCTCCCACGCGTCGTACGCGCGATTGACCGATGGGGGCTCGCCCAGGCTCAGGACGGCGGCCAGTTCGTCCCCCCGTTCGTGGCGGGCGCCGCTCCAGTACTCCGCCGCGCGGCGGGCGTCGTAGCTCATCGGGATCGCTCCGCGGCGCCCGTGCGCTGGACGCGGCGGGGCGGCTTCGCTACGATGGTCGTCGTTCGAGCCGCCGCGCCACGCGCGCGGCCGTCGACCGCAATCCCGACATCGGAGGAACGATCATGGTGGAGAGTGCTCAGATGGTCAGCAATCCGGCTGTGGAGTGCATGCGCTGCGGAAAACTTTTCGGTCCGAATCAGATCTTCCATCTCAAGGAGGATCCCCGGCGTCCCTATCTTCGCTGCCAGCACTGCGGCGCGAAGAACGAGATCCGCGCCGAGGACCGCTTTTCCATTCGTCTGATCGGCGTCATTCCGGAGCCGCAGCCCTCGCGCCCCGGCGCGTAGACGCCGCGGATCTCTACATAAGATCGGGTCCCCTCCCCTCGCGGGAAGGGGACCCACGATGTGCCCGGGGCGAGATTTGAACTCGCACGGGGTTACCCATACGCCCCTCAAACGTACGTGTCTACCAGATTCCACCACCCGGGCATTGCATCACGGCTTCCCTGCTACCGCGGCGATTGGTTACTTCCCGCCCGAGGGGGGCGGAGTCGCCGGAGTGCCGCTCGTCGGAGCGCCCGTCGCGGGCGCGCTCGGCGCGGGCGCGGAGCCGGCTGGCGTCTGGCCGGCGGGCTGACCCGAGGCCGGAGCGCCCGGCTGCTGGCCGGCCGTCCCGGCGCGCTGCGTGACGCGGCGGCGAGCCTCTTCCTGGATCAGGCTCGTGCTGGACGTCGCGTTATGCGACGCGGAGAGTCCTAGCGTGAGCGAGGTCAGGAAGAAAACGACCGCGAGGATCGTCGAGGCGCGGCTCAGGAACGACGCTGCTCCGCGGCCACCGAAGAGCGTCTGGCTGGAACCGCCTCCGAACGCGCCGGCCAGCCCGCCCCCCTTCCCCGACTGGAGAAGGATCGAGATCATGAGCGCGGCGCACGCGACCAAGTGAATCACGGTGAAGATGACGATCAGGAATCCAGGCATAGTCGAATTCTACTCCTGTTAGGGCCGGCGACGCGCCAAACCCGAGTGGAAAAGCCTACCACGCGCCTCGCCGGGGGTCAATCCGAGGCCCGGCTCGAGGATGGCGTCTCTTCCAGAGCCGTGGCGATGGTCAGGAACGACTCGGCCTGGAGCGACGCCCCGCCGACCAGGAACCCGCCGACCTCGGGGAGCTTGCCGAGCGGAACCGAGTTCTTCGGATCGACGCTCCCGCCGTAGAGGACCGGCGTCTCGGCCGCTCCGCTCCGGCCGGCCGCCGCCAGTTCTTCCTGGACCCAGGAGTGCGCCTCGGCCACCTCTTCGGTCGTGGCCACGACGCCGGTCCCGATCGCCCAGACCGGTTCGTATGCGACCAGCAGCGCCGCGCGCGGCGACGCGCCCTCGAGCGCCCGGCGGATCTGCCGCCCCAGGACATCGCGCGTCTCGCGCCTCTCCCGCTCCGCCAGCGTCTCCCCGACGCAGAGGATCGGCGTCAGCCCCGCGCGCCACGCGGCCAGGAGCTTCTGCCGGCACTGCGTGTCGCTCTCGCAGAAGAGCCGCCGCCGCTCCGAGTGGCCGACGAGGAGGTACTCCGCCCCGGCCTCGCGCAGTTGTTCGGCCGATAGCTCGCCCGTGAACGCGCCTTTCGGCTCGCTGTGGCAGTTCTGCCCGCCGATCTTCGGATCGTCCGGGCGCCGGGCGCCCGCGAGCGGATGGAGCGCGGTGGCCGGTGGAAAGAGCAGGAACGAGAGTGACGGATGCCGCCGCGCCCCCTCCGCGACCGCCGCGTAGAGCGCGAGCCCATCGGCGACGGTGAGGTTCATCTTCCAATTTCCCGCGAGAACTCGTTTCATGCGTCCCCCATCACGCCTTCGCTACCGCCGCGCCCTCGAGAGCGGCCACGCCGGGCAGGATGCGCCCCTCGAGGAATTCGAGCGACGCGCCGCCTCCGGTCGAGCAATGCGTGATCTGCGATTCGACGCCGGCCTGGTGGATCGCGGCGAGCGAGTCCCCTCCCCCCACGACCGTGAAGGCGCCGCGCTTCGTCGCCTTCGCCACTTCGCGCGCCACTCCCACCGTCCCCTCGGCATAGGCGGGAACCTCGAAGACGCCCATCGGACCGTTCCAGAAGACGGTGCGCGCCTCGGAGAGCAGGGCGGCAATGGAATCGAGCGACGCCGGACCGATGTCGACGCCGGCGAGATCGGCCGGGATGGCGTCGGACGCCACGATCCTCCCGGGGTCGGAACCGCCGATGTCGACCGCGACGCGGCAGTCGGAGGGGATGAATAGTTTGGACGCGTGCGGCCCCGCGAGAAGGCCGCGCGCCATGTCGATTCTGTCCTCTTCCACCAGGGAGCCGCCGGTGGCGATTCCCTTCGCGCGGAGGAACGTGAACATCATTCCGCCGCCGACAACGAGGCGATCGACGCGCGGGAGGAGATTCTGGAGCACGTCGATCTTCCCGGAGATCTTGGCGCCGCCCAGGATGGCGACGAACGGAGCCTGGGCCGAGCCGAGGAGACGCCCCAGCGCGCCGAGTTCCTTCTCCATCAGGAAGCCGGCCGCGCGCTCAGGGAGATGCGCCGTCATCCCCGCCGTGGAGGCATGGGCCCGGTGCGCCGCGCCGAAGGCGTCGTTCACGTAGACGTCGGCGAGCCGCGCGAGCGCCTCGCTCAGGCCGGGATCGTTCGCCTCCTCGCGCGGGTCGAACCGGAGATTCTCGAGCAGGAGAACCTCGCCGTCCTTCAGCGCCGACGCCGCGGCCTCCGCCTCGGGACCCACGATCCCCTCCGCGAACGCCACCGGCTGGCGCAGGAATCTCTCGAGCCGCTCCCGCACCGGCTTCAGGCTCTGCTTCGGGTCGCGCTTCCCCTTGGGACGGCCGAGGTGCGACGCGATCACCAGGCGCGCGTTCTTCCCCAGGAGGTACCGCAGCGTCGGAAGAGTCGCCTCGATGCGCGAAGCGTCCGAAACCGAGCCGTCGGCGGCGAGCGGAACGTTGAAGTCCACCCGGACGAAGACGCGGCGCCCGGCGACGTCGAGCGAACGGAGCGTGCGGAAACTCATGATCGCCTCCCTACGCCCGTCCGAGGAGAAGGAGGGCGTCCACCATCCGGTTCGAGAAACCCCACTCGTTGTCGTACCAGGCGAGCACCTTCACGAAGCGGTCGCCCGAGACCATGGTGAGCGGCGCGTCGAAGACGGCCGAATGCGGATTGCCGACGATGTCGGACGACACGATGGGATCTTCCGTGTACTGGACGATGCCCTTCAGCCGGCCGTCCGCGGCCTGCTTCACGGCGCTGTTGACCGCGGCGACCGTCGCAGGCTTCGTGACGTTCAGGGTGACGTCGATGAGCGACCCGTTCGCCACGGGAACGCGCACGGCCACGCCGTCCAGCTTTCCCTGCAGCGACGGGATCACGAGCCCGATCGCCTTCGCGGCGCCGGTGCTCGTCGGGATCATGGAGAGCGCCGCCGCCCGCGCGCGCCGCAGGTCCTTGTGCGGCGCGTCGTGGATTCGCTGATCGTTCGTGTAGGCGTGCACGGTCGTCATGAGCCCGCGCTCGATCCCGAAGGTCTCGTCCAGGACCGAAAGCACCGGCGCCAGGCAGTTCGTGGTGCAGGACGCGATGGAGACGATCTGGTGCTTCGAGGGGTCGAACGTTTTCTCGTTCACGCCGATCACGAACGTCGCGTCGGCGCCCTTCGACGGGGCGGAGACCAGGACCCGCTTCGCTCCCGACAGGAGATGCACCGCCGCCTTGTCACGGTCGGTGAATTTTCCGGTGCACTCGAGGATCACGTCGGCCCCGAGCTCCTTCCAGGGGAGCGCCGCGGGATTCATCTCGCTCAGGCAGCGGATCGTGGCGCCGCCGACGCGCAGCGCACCGTCGACGACCTCCACCCGCTCGGGGAGCGGCCCGTGGATCGAATCGTACGTGAGCAGATGGGCGAGACTCTTCGCGTCGGTGACGTCGTTGACGGCGACGAACTCGATCGTCGCGTTCCGCTTCAAGGCCGCACGAACGACGAGGCGCCCGATCCGGCCGAATCCGTTGATGCCGACACGCACGGTATTCCCCTTTCCCTAGCTGAAGAAGACCCGGGCCGTTTCGTAGAGCTCCGGGCCGACGACCTTCATGGATCCGACCGCCTCGGCGAGGGGAAGGTCCACGATCTGCGTTCCTTGGATGGCGACCATGCGGCCGAAACCGCGCCGCGCCACCGCGTCCACCGCCGCCACGCCGAATCGCGAGCCGAGGACCCGGTCGAATGCCGTGGGCGAGCCGCCCCGCTGGATGTGTCCCAGCACGGTGTATCGGGTTTCGAATCCGGTTCCCGCCTCGATCAAGTCCGCGATCGTGGGAGCGATCCCGCCCAGGCGGACGTGGCCGAAGGCGTCCCGCTTGTCGCCCGGCACGAAGATCGACTTCCCCTCGTTGTCCGAGACCCGGGCCCCCTCGGAGACGACGACGATGCTGAAGCTCTTCCCCTGGTCATGGCGCCGGCGAACGACTTCGCAGATCTCCCGAATGGTGACGGGGAATTCCGGAATGAGGATCAGATCGGCCCCGCCCGCGATTCCCGATTCGAGGCCAATCCACCCGGCGTGGCGGCCCATGACCTCGACGACCATCACGCGATCGTGAGATTCCGCCGTGGTGTGGAGGCGGTCGATTGCCTCGGTGGCGATGGTGAGCGCCGTGTCGAATCCGAACGTGTAGTCGGTGCCGCTCACGTCGTTATCGATGGTCTTCGGGACGCCGACCACGGGAAGCCCGGCCGCCGCCAGCTTGTTCGCGGCGCCCAGCGTGTCTTCCCCGCCGATGGCGATGAGCGCGCCGATCGCGTGCTTCTCGAGCGCCGCGCGGATCTTGGCCTCGCCCTGCGGGTCCTTGTAGGGGTTCGTCCGAGAAGTCCCGAGGATGGTTCCGCCGCGCGGCAGGATCCCGACGACGTCCCCGAGGCCGAGGGGATCGATCTCCTCGATGAGGAGTCCCCGCCACCCGTGGCGAATGCCCGCGACCTCCCAGCCGTACGTCTTGATCGCGCGCTTCACGACGGCGCGGATCACCGCGTTCAGGCCGGGGCAGTCGCCGCCCCCCGTCAGGACTCCGACACGCATCGAAACGCCCCCTCCACTCGAATCATAAGTCGTTTTTATCGATGGACTTAGAGCGGGCGATTCTAGGCCCGTGGGGGGCCCAAGTCAAGGGCGACCAACGGACCGGGGCGAAGCCCCTCAGCGCATGCCCGACGTGGAGGAATAGCGCAGAATATAGTCGCCGTACCCCTGTTCGTCCACGAAGACGAACTTGAGCGCGTTGTTCGTCTCGCTGAGCCCTCGTCGCGCGGCAATCTCCCTCCCCCGGAGCTGATACGACCAGATCTCGAAGGGGCGCATGTCGACGATGCCGGCATTCTGCTTGGAGACCTGGCTCTCCGCCTCCCGGGGAATCTCGCCGCTGATCGCGAATCCGAGCGTCTTGTTGTCCACCGGGAGCCGCTCGATCCGCACTTCGTCGGGCTCTCCGAAGCGGACATAGACCCGGCCACGGTCGGTGAACACCCCCCGCTCGAAGACCGTGTAATTGACGTTCGCGTGCTCCACGCGACGCAGGAACTCCTCGTACGTCTCGTTCTCCGCCGTCTCCGGCGTCGGGTCGACCGATCGCCAGAGTTCCTGGATCCGAATCTCCTTCGCACCCATGGGGAGCCGCCGGAAGGCGATCTCGTCCTCGGCCGAGAGAAGCACCTTGGCCGCGACCTCGAAGCCGTCGGCCGCGTAGGGCGTCCACGACTCGGCGTTCCAGAGCACGTCGAACTCCGTCATGCTCGTCGCCGGCCGCGCGCCGCGGTCGGACGATTCCAGGGAGAGATGGAACGAGTAATGCCCCGCCGGGATGGCGGAGAGGTCGATCGCCAGCGCGTGCGGCCAGGCCTCCCCTTCCGTGACCCGGAGGGAGTCGCGGGAGGTGAAGATCGTGTCGCCCGCCGCCGCCACGATGCGGGAGGTGAGGCTGTAGCGCCTTCCCTCCGGCGGCGGCGGCGCGTCTTGGATCTCGTAGTAGGCCGAAAAGACGTCCCGATAGAGCCCGTAGAACCCGCTCGGCTGCGGCAGGACCTCGTAAGGCCCCTTCCCAAAGCGGCTCTCCTCCGTTCGCGGCGCAATCGACCAGGCCGGGAGGATCCCGCTCAGCGAGGGCTTCGCGAAGAGCCATTTTCCGAGGTCGACGACGCCGTTCACCTCGCCCTGGCGCTTCTGATTCTTCATGACGTAGACGAGACCGCGCCGGGCGACGTTCAGATCCTCCACCAGGACACGGAATTTGTACTGGCCCGACGGCGCCGCCAGCCCGACCGAGTAGATTTCCCCCAGCAGCGAATCTCCCGCCACGGTACGATCCATCACCTGAAGCACGGCCGTCTGCTGCTGCTGCACCACGACCTTGCCCGACATCGACCGCAGCTGGACCGTGACCCGGAGGTCGGCCTGAAGCACGGAATCCCTGGGGAGGAACTTGACCTGCTGGTAGGGAACGCGAATGGAGAACTCGGCCCGGACTTCCTTCTCTCCATGCCGGAACGGGATGGCGCGGGCGTGGAAGCGGAGGTCGCCGATGGAGGCGGCGCCCTCC
>ERZ1292633.1079-Hain-H41-02um-R1-1079-length-30052-cov-5_pt1 | contig 30052 bp, 23 predicted proteins | sample MGYA00564406_ERZ1292633 | MGnify/ENA primary metagenome ERZ1292633 (study PRJEB36523, sample SAMEA6512639) | groundwater metagenome | collected 2019-01-08 | study: AquaDiva: Metagenomics assemblies of 32 groundwater samples
TCAGCAAGTGATCGCGGGGATTGGGAATATTTACGCGAACGAAGTCCTCTTTCGCGCGAGACTCCATCCGAACCGTGAGGTAAGTCGGCTGCGCAAGGCGATGATTGTCAGACTCTATGACACCATGCAAACAGTGCTGAGAGAGGCGATTGCCTGCGGTGGATCGAGCGTCAAGGATTTCTTTGCACCGGACGGCACAGAAGGCCACTACAAGCAGCACCACCTCGTGTACGGCAAAGAAGGTCAACCCTGTCCCAACCGCTGCGGACGGATGATCCGTCGGCTAAGCGGGGAAAGGAGTTCGTTCTATTGTCCCACGTGCCAGGAAGTCTAGCGTGTAACTGATGCCAAGGACTAAAGGAAGAGCGTCTCCAATAATAAATAGATATCACTTTCAATACAGCATGGATCGAAAAGCATTCAGCTAAGCTGGTTCAAACACGATAATCAATCTACGTATACCCCCTCCTTCTCACGCCAGACCTACATATTGTGTCAGTACGCACTCATCACGTTCTCAGAACTTCTTGGCATGACACATGCAGTTTTGGCGAATATCTCATCCAGAGGGTTGCTACTTATGCCGCAAGTGATTACCATCGCGCAGCATGCATGCTGAATGACCGGACCCGTGTGTCCTATCCGCCTTCTGCGCGCTGCGAGAAAGAAGCCTGGGATGGCGCTGGTCATTCTTGAGCCGACACGGGTATTGTAGAAGACATGCGTCTGAGGAGAAATGGTTCATCAAGACATCCGCATAGTTATCTTTCACAGTAATCGTCTGTTGCGCGAGTCCTTATTGTTAGCGCTGGCCCAGCAGGACGGAATAGTTGTGAGCCCTGAAGTATCTGGGCTGGATCAGATACATGCGGATGGGGCGGAGTTCCAATCGGATCTTTTTCTTGTCGAGGCGAGTGCTCCCTTACAGATATGTTTGGAGCAGGTCAGGTGCCTTCAAACGATCGTGCCTGGCTGCAAGACTATCATGCTAGATGTTCCAAATACTGACGAAGCAGTATTGGCATGTATCGAAATCGGTGGCGCGTCGGGATATGTGCTGGACAATGGATCGTTCGACGACGTGGTAAGAAATATTCTGGCAGTGGCGGCAGGAGAAACGGTATGCTCTCCTCATATGGCCAATCTGGCGTTTGCAAGGATATCAACACTAGCTCATCAAGCGAATTCAAGAAGGGCCAATCAGCCGCAATCTCTCACACGCCGGGAGCAAGACATTATCGAGTCGATTGAGAAAGGTCTGTGCAACAAGGAAATCGCGGTTCGACTAGGAATTGAATTATCGACGGTCAAGAACCACGTCCATAACATCCTCGACAAGCTCAAGTTACAGGACCGACGATCGGCTGCGCGATATGTAAAAGAGCACGGCCTCACCGGAAATCTTCACTGACCACCTGCCGCAGACCTGACCCGTCGTTTCCTTTGTGCACGACACCGTTTCCTGCTAGCTCCCATGGACTTCTTGGTGTGCCCTTTTTTCTCCTCAGGGTCAATCCGAACTAGATCTTTTTTTCGTAGCGTCTAGATCCTATTTAGATCTCAAGATCTATTGGCCTCTCATGTCGGTTGGTCTAGCGTGCAGCTCGTAATCGTGTTGTGAGGAGTGCTGGTGAATAAAATCCGGGTGCTCTTAGCGAATCATCCCATGATGGTTCCTGATGTCCTTCGGCAGCTAGTGGAGAAACAAGAGGACATGGAATTGGTGGGTGATTGTCGAGGCCCGATGCATATTCTGCAAGAAACCGGAAGAACCAAGGCGGATGCCGTGATTCTCGCGCATGAAGGGATGGTCGAGCCAAGTCTCTGTAGTCAGTTACTGGCGACATATCCAGACCTCATCATCTTGAGTGTCGCGTCGGATCTTTCCACAGCCTTCACGCAGCATCTCTGCGCGAACCGCCGAGATTTTGTCACTGTGCAACGGGAAGACATTGTCCAGTCACTTCGCGTAGCAGTGCGAGATTCATATAGTGCGCGATACCATTGAGGATTCAAGATGCCAGTTGAGGGCAGCGCGGGGAATATGCAGTCAGTAAAAGACAGAGCCCAAGCAACCTAATCTCAGTAGTGGAGGAGAGCAATGCCAACTACACCAACCTACCCAGGTGTCTATATTGAAGAAATTCCGAGTGGCGTACGCACGATTACCGGTGTGGCAACCTCCATCACTGCTTTTGTCGGTCGCGCTCTGATGGGACCGGTGAATCAAGCAGTGACGATTAACAGTTACGGCGACTATGAACGTATCTTTGGCGGGCTCTGGCTGAGCAGCTCGATGAGCTATGCGGTGCGTGACTTTTTTCTTAACGGCGGCGGCCAGGCGATCATCGTGCGCCTGTTTGCTCCGACCGATGCCGAGCAACAGGCAGCTCTTATTACTGCACAGACCAAGGCCGGAGTGGCTGCGGACGCGGTCATCGCAGCAGCCGAAGCTGCCCGAGCTGCCGCCGTCCCAGCCACGACCGACGCCGATATCGCAACGGCGGCGGAGGGAGCAGTGGCCGCGGCCGGTGCGGTGAGCCCGGCGGCCCTATCGGCAGCAACCGCAGTCGCTCAGGCAGCCAGAGGAGCAGTCAAGGCTCCGCCATCGAACGTTCCCGCAGACCGTGTTGCTATCGTCACCGCCGCAACAAACGCGAAAGCTGCGGCAGTCGCCGCCGCCGCCGCTTCCGCTGTACCGAGCAACAGGTCAGCGCTTGCTACCGGCGGTGCAACCCCGCTTAATCTGGAAGCGGCGAACGAAGGTGTCTGGGGCAATGACCTGCGTGCGCGCATTGACTACGCCGTGAAGGATGGGGCACTCGATCTTTTCAATCTCACACTCAAGAATACTAAGACAGGTCAAACAGAGGTACACCGCAACCTGTCTGTAGGCGCGACCAGTGCACGTCGCGTTGACAAAGTTCTGGCGGCAGAATCTCAGCTTGCACGCACTCGCGGCGCGATTCCGTCGGCTCGACCGACGGCCAGTGCCCCGGCCGCAGTGGTGGGACCTCCCGCAGTTCCCGCCGGCGTTGTCCCGGCGGGCGGTGACCCGTTTAGCGCGGCAAATTCAAGCGGCGTGGCGGTCGCCGGGCAAGCCTCCGATGGCCGGACACTGGCGGCAAACGACTTCACGCCGAGCGGAGGTGAGACTGATAAGCGCGGCATCTTTGCCCTGCTGCAAGCGGACCTCTTCAATCTGCTCTGCCTCCCCCCGTTTGAGTCAGATGGTGACATGGACAGTGCAGTGATTTCATCTGCCTCTGCCTTCTGCGAGAAACGTCGCGCCATGCTGCTGGTGGACCCGCTAGTCGGATGGAGAACGGTTGCTCAGGCGGCGGGTGGTACTTCGGGAGTTGGGACGACGAGTAAGAACGCTGCTCTCTACTTCCCGCGTTTGCGGCAACCGAATCCGCTGCGCGCAAACCAGTTCGAGGAGTTTGTCCCGTGCGGGGCGATCGCGGGTGTGATGTCGCGCACTGACGCAACGCGTGGAGTGTGGAAAGCTCCGGCGGGCATGGATGCGACGCTCGTCGGCGTGCCCGCACTGAGCGTCTCGCTCACGGACGCGGAGAATGGCCAAGTGAATCCGCTCGGCGTGAACTGTCTGCGCGTGATGCCGGCGGCAGGTCGCGTCGTCTGGGGCGCTCGCACGTTACAGGGAGACGACCGGTTGGCTTCGGAGTGGAAGTACATACCAGTGCGCCGCACCGCGCTCTTCATCGAAGAGAGCTTGTATCGCGGCACGCAGTGGGTCGTCTTTGAGCCCAATGACGAGCCACTCTGGGCGCAGATTCGGCTCAATCTGGGTGCCTTCATGCACAATTTGTTTCGCCAAGGGGCGTTTCAAGGAACGACTCCGAAAGATGCCTACTTCGTGAAGTGCGATAAAGAAACCACCATCCAGAACGACATCAACCTGGGAATCGTGAACATCATCGTCGGCTTCGCTCCACTGAAACCTGCCGAGTTTGTCGTCATTATGCTCCAGCAGATGGCCGGCCAGATTGAGACCTAAAGGAGGAGACCATGGCCCAATTTAGCGTCAACGCACAACGTTTCGATCCGTATAAGAATTTCAAATTCCGCGTCAAGTGGGATGGGAAATACGTCGCCGGCGTCAGCAAAGTCGGCGGCCTTAAAAAAACCACTGAGGTCGTCAAGCATCGCGATGGCGGCGATCCATCTAGCACCCGCAAGTCCCCGGGCCGCACCGAATATGACGCTATCACATTGGACCGCGGCGTAACTCACGATACAGAATTCGAGAAGTGGGCGAATAAGGTATGGAACTTCGGGTCAGGCCTCGGGAGCGAAGTCTCGCTCAAAGATTTTCGCAAAGACATCTACCTTGAGGTGTACAACGAAGCCGGACAGTTGGCACTGGCTTACAAGGTCTTTCGCTGCTGGGTCTCTGAATATACGGCGATGCCAGACCTGGACGCCAACGCCAACGCCGTCGCTATTCAGCATATCAAGCTGGAGAACGAAGGCTGGGAGCGCGACTATGAAGTGGCAGAACCAAGCGAGCCCACGTTCACAGAGCCGGCCTAAACCATGCGTTCCCTAACGGCGGATGACATCATCCGCTTCTGGGAGGCGGGCCCGAGGCAGGACTCCGCGGAACGGGCTGTCGCAATGCTTGCCGCGGCCTTCCCCGATAGGAGCCGCGAAGATTTGCTGCATCTCAGCCTGGGCCAACGAAACGCTCGCTTGCTGGACGTGCGCCAACGGTTCTTTGGACCTGAGATTCAGGGGTTCGCCGAGTGCCAGAGTTGCTGTGAGCGGCTTGAGTTCACCTTAAGCAGCGATGATATTCGCGATGGCGGTCCAGTTGAAAACTCGAACGCTGAGTTCGATCTAGAAGCTGAAGGTTACGTACTGCGGTTTCGGCTGCTCGACACCCACGATTTGAGGGCCGTTGCCGCGGCCGTTGACGTTGACGTTGACGTTGACGCTGCGCGTAAGCTGCTGGTCGAGCGTTGCCTGCTTCAAGTTCGACGCGGGGATGAAATGATGGCCATCGTAGAATTGCCGGAAAGGGTCATCAAGCAACTGGCAGCACGCCTCGCCGAGTGTGATCCGCAAGCCGACGTGCTGATTGATCTGGCATGCCCTGCGTGTGAGTTCAGATGGCAGATACCCTTTGACATTGCTTCGTTCTTCTATTCGGAGATCAGCATACAGGCTCAGCGACTGATGCGTGAAGTGCATATGTTGGCGCGCGCTTATGCTTGGCACGAGGCTGACATTCTCGCGCTGAGCGGCCGTCGCCGCCAGTACTATCTGGAGCTGTTGGGCCAATGACGGACTTTCTGAAAAGAACCGCGCAAACGGCGCTCGGGCTGACACCGCTGGTCCACCCGGTCGTGGTCTCACGCTACGCGCGGGATCCGCATCAGCCTGCCCTTGAGAATCAGTCAGCAGCTGAGTTCTCCCCCGAGATTCGTTCGGAGATTGCGCCGGGATCTGACGAACCAACTGCCCAGGTCGCTGATCCAATCCCGCGTCGGACTCAAGCTCTGTTCAGAGAAAACGCCAGCCTACAAGAAGGCGTAACAGTCTGGTCGCGGGAGACAGGCGCAAGGGACATGGCAAGGTCCTTGCGATCCGATTTGGCGAATCCTAACGATCAAGACAAATCATCTTTTGAAGCGCCCGCTTTGGAAACGATCGAGCCTCGAAGCACGGAAAATATGGTGAGGCCGGAGAGAAACGCTAATGCCCGTCCACCGGAAGAATGGGAGGCTCGCGGGACCTCAGCTGGCGCAGAGTCGCGGCGAGAACCGTCATTAATCGCTCGCATGGAATTGCTTTCGAGTGTCCATGCGACCAATGACGCGTCGAGAGAGAAACCCATTTTTCCTCCTAGCGTTCACGAAGACACGGACGCGCAGGAAGACGTACAAAGCACAGACGTGTTGCCCATCGTCGGTCAAGAACGACGCGGATCCTCTTCGGAAGATGGCTTCGTCGAAGACGACGACATCAGTGAAAAGGAGAGTTTTAGCGAAAGGTTAATTTTGGAGCACGACCCCGAACCGCAGAGGGCGAGGGCTTCCTCGATAACTGCGAGAGGTTTCCGGTCGGCATCGGGGCCATCAATTGCCAACGATGTCTCGCGGTTGTGGCCATCGCCGTTGGAGGCAACCCCAGATTCATCATCGCCGCCGGTCGTTCGGGTCACCATCGGGCGCATCGAGGTGCGCGCCGTGATGCCGCCTTCACCGCCTGTAGATGCTGCTGCGTCGCCGGCGCCGAAGCTATCGCTCGACGAATATCTGCGGCAGCAGAACGGGAGGCGGTGATGAGCAACTTTCTCGCGGTTGCGACCGTAACCGCCGCGCTGAGCGAAGTCTTACAGGCCGCGGTTGGTCCAGATGTATCGGGCACAACGGTTACCGCTAACCGGCCCGACGGTAACGCCACGGGTACAGCAGCTACGAGCGTGAATGTTTACCTCTACCAGGTCATGACCAACGCGGCCCTGAGCAATGCCGACTTGCCTACTCGACGCACCAATGGAGAGTTGGCGCAGCGTCCGCAGGCCGCGCTCGATCTGCACTACCTCCTGACTTTCCTGGGCGACGAAGGAAAGCTCGAGCCGCAGCGGTTGCTCGGCAGCGCGGTGCGCGCGCTGCATTCGCGGCCCGTGTTGACGCGCGATCTGATTCGACAAACGATCGCTAAATCGAAGTACAACTTCCTTGCCACTTCGAATCTTGCCGACTCCGTCGAGCTGGTTAAGTTTACGCCGCTCTCTTTGTCGCTTGAGGAGCTGTCAAAACTCTGGTCAGTTTATTTTCAGACACGATACAATTTGTCAGTGGCTTATCAAGGCACAGTTGTTTTGATCGAGAGCGAAGACTCGACTCATTCAGCGTTGCCGGTGCGGGCGCGCAACATCTACATTGCTTCATTTCGGCAACCTGAGATCGAAGTAGTTGTCTCGGCGGCTGGACCAAACGAGCCCATCGTCTCGACATCGACGATCGTGATCAGCGGCAAGCGACTGCTCGGCGATATCACGCAGGTCACGATTGCCGGCATTGATGTAACGCCTGCGGCCCCAGACCTGACTGACACGCGTATTAGCGTCAAACTGCCCGCCGGTGTGCGCGCCGGCGTGCAGGGCTTGCAGGTGGTTCAACCGAGGTTGATTGGCACGCCGCCCGTGGCCCATCCCGGCGTTCAATCCAACCTCGCGGCCTTTGTGCTGCACCCCACCATCAATAAGAAGCTCGACAACACTCCGGATGTCTCTGTGTCCCCGGTAACCATCGCCGGAGACGGCACGCGATCGGCGGACATAACGTTGAAGCTCACGCCGAATGTTACTAAAACGCAACGCGCCGTATTGTTGTTGAACGAGTTGAACCTGCCGAGTGATCGTGCCGCCCGCGCCTTCAGCTTTGACGCCGCGTCACATAACAAGCCCGCTGATCCGGACGAGACCGACACGCTGGTGTTTCCCTTCAAGGGCGTCGCCCAGGCTGACTATTTGATGCGCGTGCAGATAGATGGAGCGGACAGTCCGCTCGAACCAAGTGCGGATGTGAATAACCCGGTGTTCGTTGGTCCAAAGGTGAGGATTCCTTGAGAGAACCTGAGAGCAACAACTGGAGCGAGGCTAATCAGCGCTATCTGATGGCGGCCATGGGCGTGGTGCGCGAGACGCTCGTACGCTACATTGCGCGTTCGCACGAAGAGGGCGAGACGATGGAATCGCAACCTGCTGAGGCGCGCGACGCAGGCAGTGACGCACACGCGGCGTTGGCTGAGACGGCTGCCGCGATGTCTGCGCCCGCAGCGCTCCAAACGCTCTGCGCGATCTTCGGTCTCTCGACATTTGAGCGCGACGTGTTGTTGCTTTGTGCGGGCATCGAACTGGATTCAACGTTCGCCGCACTCTGCGCCGAAGCGCAGGGTGATCCGGCGCGAGCATTTCCAAGTTTCAGTCTCGCTCTGGCGGCGCTTCCTGATGCTTACTGGAGCGCGCTGAGCCCGGCGTCTCCTTTGCGCTACTGGCGCCTGATCGAAGTTGGTAGTGGACCGGTGTTGACATTGAGCCAGCTTCGCATCGACGAGCGCATCGTGAACTTTCTTGCCGGCGTTCAGCACCTTGATGAGCGACTCGCCTTTCTTATCCATCCGCTTCGCGATATGAGCGAGCTTGTTCCTTCGCACCACGCTCTGGTCCACCGCATCGGTGCTGCATGGTCGGGCTCGGCAGGAGCACCGATGCCTATTGTTCAGCTCTGTGGTGTGGAGTTACCGGACATGCGGGCTATCGCGGTCGCTGCCTGCGACGGAATTGGCTTGCGAGTGTGTTTGCTGTCGGGCCAATTGGTGCCGCTCGGCGCCAGTGAACTGGACGGCTTGATCCGTCTGTGGAAACGAGAAGCGCGTTTGAGCAGCGCTGCGCTGCTAATTGAATGCCATGAGATCGAGGTCAGTGATGCGGCGCGCAATGCCGCGATCAATAGACTAATTAGCAGTCTCGACAGCCCGCTGATCATCAGCGCCGTGGAGCGCTGGCGCAATCAGCATAAGTCGCTATTGACATTCGAGGTGCGCAAACCGACCGCACGCGAGCAGCGAGACATTTGGCAAACGGCGCTCAAGGAAACGCCCTTCAGTCTCAACGGTGAAGTAGAGTCGATGGCCTCTCAATTCGATCTCAGCCTGCAAAAGGTTCTTGCCGCACGGGCCGAAGCATTGGGCCAAAGCCGGTCCGTAGAAAGCGGGAATGAGCGGGCGGCTACTGAGTTTGGCGAGGCGTTGTGGAATGCCTGCCGCATGCAGGCGCGTCCCCGCCTCGATGACCTGGCACAACGCATCGACCCGGCGGCGAGTTGGACCGATCTCGTGCTGCCTGAATTGCAATTGCAAACGTTGTGCGAGGTCGCTGTGCATGTGCGCCAGCGCGCCAAAGTTTATGAGACCTGGGGCTTCGAGAAAAAGGGCGCGCGGGGCCTGGGCATCAGCGCGCTCTTTTCCGGCATCAGCGGCACGGGAAAAACGATGGCTGCTGAGGTCCTCGCTAACGAGCTGCGGCTCGATCTCTACCGCATCGATTTGAGCGCCGTTGTCAGCAAATACATTGGCGAGACGGAAAAGAATCTGCGTCGCGTTTTTGATGCTGCGGAAGAAGGTGGAGCGATTCTCTTGTTCGATGAAGCCGATGCCCTCTTTGGCAAGCGCAGCGAAGTCAAAGACAGCCACGATCGTTATGCGAATATCGAGGTCAGCTATCTCTTGCAGCGCATGGAAGCCTATCGCGGGCTGGCGATTTTGACGACTAACTTGAAAAACGCGCTCGATCCGGCATTCATGCGCCGCATCCGCTTCATCCTGCAATTCCCGTTTCCCGATGCCGCGCAACGCGCCGAAATTTGGCGGCGTATCTTTCCGCTTGAAACTCCGACAGAGAATTTGGATTCCGACAAACTGGCCCGGCTGAACGTAGCGGGCGGAAACATTCGCAACATCGCTTTGAACGCCGCGTTCCTCGCTGCCGATGCAGACGAACCCGTGCGCATGACGCATCTACTGCGCGCCGCGCAGAGTGAATACGCAAAGTTGGAGAAGTCTTTGACAGATGCCGAAGTCGGAGGCTGGGTATGAGCATGAAGAGAGATGAGCAGGCGGGACCGTTGACTGAGCGGTCAGAACCGATGATCGGCAGTGAGCCTTCGGGCCAGGCTCCGGCAATTCGTTCGGCTCCTGCGCCAGCCCACTTCAGCCCTCGATCTTCGAATGGTCTGGAGCACTCGGTTGATCTGCACATCGAGGAACTCGTGTTGCACGGCTTTGCTCCTGGCGACCGTTATCGTATCGGCGATGCTATCGAGCGGGAACTAACACGAATACTCACTGAGCAACGTTTACCGCCGGCTATGACACAGGACGCTGCAACTCCACACGTTGACGGAGGCGCCGTTGAGATCAGCGCGCGATCCGATGCGGAAACGATAGGCGTGCAGTTGGCAAAAGCAATCTATGGAGGGTTCGATCAATGAGTGCAGCATTTCAAACTCAGGCTAAGACTCCAGCACAGGTCTCTCTCACGCCCGCTCATCCCGGCCTCTTACAACGCACCTATGCCTGTGGTGGAGCGCTCGGTGGCGCGGGAAAGTGCGAAGAGTGCAGTAGCAATCAACTGAAGGTGCAGCGTCGTGCGATTGATCAGGCAGAGTCTTCGACTGTGCCCCCCGTGGTTGATGAAGTGCTGCACTCACCGGGGCGGCCGCTGGATGCAGCAACGCGCGCTTTTATGGAACCACGTTTTGGGCACGACTTCAGCCGAGTGAACGTGCATACCGGAGAGAGAGCTGCGGCATCGGCACAGGTGGTGAACGCGCTGGCCTACACCGTAGGAAACAATGTTGTATTTGGAGCGGGACAGTATGCGCCGAGTAATCCCGCGGGAAAAAGGCTTATAGCACATGAACTAACACACGTCATTCAACAGTCGGGTAGAGCCGCTCAAACTGCGACCCAAATTAGCCAACCTGGCGACGCGCAGGAACAAGAGGCTGATCGAGTCGCGGAGCAGATCGAGCAAGGGAAGGGACCTGTGACAACTGCTGACAGCGACCTGAGACGGACTCAAGCGGACACTCACTCGGAGTTTGCCCCCCTTCAACGACAGACTGAGGCTGAAGGGCCAAAGGCGCAAGCGCCGGAAGAAGAGGGCATCGAGGTTGGAGACCAGGTAATCATGATGCGCCCGCGCCTAGAGTTTTTCCCGCTGCCTGCCGCCGAAGATTCTCCTTCCCTACAACCGGGCGGGCCTGCAGCGCTTCAGCGCCAAGCGGTTGACACAACTGCTTGTCCCTTGGAAATGCGCAAGGTGATTAGCGGTAAGTTCGAGGGCGGTAAGACATTAGATGACTATTATCCAGACCTGGTCGGAGCGAAGGTGTGGGGCGCAAAAGATACCGCCGGGCCTTTTGATAATGGAGAGAGGGCAGGCTCTGCGGTTCAGCTGATCGGTCAGTACGCTGCTCCCTGTAAGCCCGAATTCGTTTACACCCTGGCGCAGTCAGCGACGACTATTCGTTTCAGGATGAACGGCAAAAAAGCGATGGAGAAAGGGAAGGCTTTTGAAGGCACGACTTTCGATGACATTAAACGCAGCGGAAGAGATGCTACCAAGGCGCCCTTCCGCCAGGAATTTGGTTTTGCCGTCACCATGGCCGATCCGATTTCTGGCGCACCTTACTCGAAGCTCACGAGCTATGAATTTGAAGTCAATTTGACCGCCTCAATTACTGGGCCAGACGGGACTAAATCCGTGGGCTGGGGCGTAACTATCGAAGCCAGCGGTGGGAAGGTAACGAAAAACGAGGTCCGTTAAAACTGCTGCTTACGACGAGGTGACCTTAGATTGAAATCACACGAGGTTAATCAGGAAAGAATCAAAGAGTTAATCAGCTCGTTTGCCGACCACGAGCCTCCCTTTACTAGCCTTGGCACTCCCTTACTTGCCGACACCGAGGCGACTCAGACGCTGGTCAAGATGGGCCAGGCGGCTGTTCCTGAATTGATTGAAGGGCTAAGGGCCGAGAATCCGAAAATAGCCATGTATGTGGCTTACTGTCTCGGCCAGATCGGTGATCGCTCTGCATTGCCGGCATTGCAGCAGACGAGGGAAGGATACCTGGCTAAGGAACCGAAAGGAGAATATGACTTTGGCGTAGTCAGCGTCATTAACCAAGCGGAAGAACAGTTATCCCCCGAACGAACATAGTCGCTACGAAGCGTATGAAGAGTTGAGATGATGGAAACAAGATTGCACGCCCAACCAAAAGCCGCGCCACCACCATCGTTCACGCTGGTGCGTGGCGGCGTCCTGCAACGCAAATGCGCGTGCGGCGGTTCGGCAGGTGTGATGAGTGAATGCGATAATTGTAGCAGTAAGAAGCTTTCGCTCCAGCGCTCAGCGGCAACCTTGGAGACTCCAAACTCGGTGAGCCCATACGACTCGCGGTTCTCGGACCACCTGCATGGGACGCGAATACCCATGGCCTCCGAGCGTCGCCTTGGGCACGCCTTCAATCGGCTTAGTATCACTCCCATCCAGCGCGAGACTGCTCAAGCGCGGCTGGTTGTTGGACAGCCGGGGGATCGGTTCGAACTGGAAGCCGATTTGATCGCTAATCATGTTATGCAGACCGACGAATCTCCGGCAGAAAGCTCGGCGCGGTTCGGCAGTCCGTCCACATACGACTCGATTCAGCGAGTTCCTAACGACGCCGACTCCGAACAAGGGAACGAAGCATCAGACGATGATCGCGGGGGGGCCGAGGGTGGTGCGGCGGACATCGCGGTTGCCCTGCTGGAAGAAGACGACCTCGGAGGCATTGCTTCAGCAACGACGGACTCCTCGGCGCAGTCAGCCGCTACGGAACCAGCTCCCGCCGAGAAGGATCAAGCGGGGACAATTCAGGCCCACGAACGCGGTGACCAAACCTTCACCTTGTCGTCAAACGACGAGAAAGGAATCAATTCATTGCGCGGAAGCGGGCAGCCGCTCGCCGGTCCGCACAGGGCGTTCTTCGAGCAGCGCTTTGGGCATGACTTCGGCGATGTTCGAATCCATGCCGGACCAAAGGCGGGGCAGTTGGCCCACGCTGTTCGGGCAAAGGCCTTCACCGTAGGAAGCGACATCGCGTTCGGCGCCGGCTATTACCAGCCGACGTTGCCAACGGGACGATGTCTCCTTGCCCACGAACTCACTCACGTGCTGCAGCAGCGGTCTAGTGCGATTCAGCAGCCCTCGTCAAACATTAACGTGCAGGAGAACGCCCGACGTCGGGTCCAGGGAGGCTTTTTCAAGAATCTGTGGAGTGGAATCAAGAAGGGTGTCAGCGCCGTTTGGGGTGGAATCAAGACCGCCGCCACGAAGACCTGGCAAGGGATCAAATGGGGTGCGGGCAAGTTGTGGAAAGGGATCAAAGCGGTGGGCAAGTGGGGTTGGAACGTTCTCAAGGCGGGTGCGGCCTTGGCGTGGAGTCAAGTCGTAAATACTCCCGGGCGCATCTGGCGGCTCATCAAGCACCTGGGCAGCGGGGTCGCTGGCGTTGGCAAATGGTTGTGGGAAGGCCTAAAGCTCGCTTGGCATCTCGATTTCAAAGGGCTGGGGGCGTGGCTCCTGGAAGGTCTTCTATCGGGCACAGCTTGGGTTCTACGACTGGCTGCCAAGCTGATTGACATAGCGGGTTTTGGAGAGGTCTGGGATCTCGTCTTTCAGATCATCAAAGTGAACACGCGCACACTGACCTCAACCGAAAAGACGGAGGCGCAAAAGACTTTCAAGAACAGCATCTCGTATTGGCAGGTGCGAATAGATCAATTCTCGCTGATCTCGAAGATCGGCGCTCTCTTCTCAGGGTCGAGCGGTATGGGCGTCACGACCTTTCACACTGTCAACTTTGATCGGAAGATTCAGGCGACGCCGGGAAGCAACGATATGCATTGGCTGACACACGAACTTACTCACGTGTCGCAATATGAACATGTAGGGACGCAATATCTTGGAGAAGCTGTCTACGGACAAGCGAGCAAGGCTGGCTATAACTATGATCCGGCCGTTCTTTGGAGGCCCGCGACCAACGTTTCACCCAACATGGCGGCGAAACATTTCAACCAATTCAACCGGGAGCAACAGGCCGAAATCGCGGCGGACTATTACTTTTCAATCTTTAATCAATCCGTTACACACCAGGATGGTCTCACGTTCGTTCCCGTCACCGGGGAATATGAGCCGGTGATTGATGAACTCCGGAACGGGAATATTTAGTGGCCCTTAGGTCTGTTCCGTAACTCGTTCTTTGGTGAGGTAATCAAATGACCAAATTTCCCAGTTCACCCAAAGTGCAGAAAGGCGCAATCATAGCGCTCGATTCGTTCAATCCGCTGGCGAGTGTGATCGCGTTCAGTACAACCCGGACACGATGACGCGCGCGCGCAATGCGAGGGAACTTTTAGACACGACTTGAGAGCATCAGGATCAGTACAACAGTCAAAACGTATTAAGAGGAAACCATGCCTGAATCCGAAGACCTCTCGACTCATCGCGCGGGCGAGAAAGTTCCCCTCGAAGGGCCCCGGATCATTTCTTAGTGCGAGCGCAACAGTCGCGGAATGGGTGAACTAAAGCGACAAGGACGGAGGAATTATGAGCAGAGAAATCGATCGTCGCGACCAAAGCATCAACCGAGTCACTCCCCTACGAGAGGCGGAATTGCACGAACGTGCGGCAGCCACTTCGGATCGCTTGCCGGGCGCGCATCGCGTTCGGATAGCGGGACTGGACCCCAATACCGGCAACCCGGCTCTGATCGCTTCGGATAGTGCGCCGGCGGAGGACGGTAACTATGTCCAGCGCGCTATGGACCACGTGCAGGGTCTCAGCGGAGTGCTGGGTTTGGCAGCAGACCAACCCAAAGAATATCAGGCCGATCCCGATTACCAAACGACCAGCAGCGGCTCGGTGGCGGTGCATTTGCAGCAGCGTTACAAGGGCATTCCCATTTTCCAGGCGTCCGAGACCGTACGTTTCGAGCCGGGCGGGGCGATTCGGGAAACCGTCGGCAGCAGCATCACCATCCCCGATGAAGTGCCGGTGTCGTCGGCATTGACCGTCGAGCAGGCGGTGCTCAAGGCCGCTCAGCACGTGGCGGTACCCGACGCGGATGAACAGGGGGCGAAAGACCAGTTCGGCGAGCCGCTGAAGTTAGCGCGCGTGAATCTAGCTGGTTGGGAGCCGAAGGTCAGCGCGGCGTTTGCGGAAAAGCCTGAACGGCTGACGGTTCTTCTGGCCGGGCCGTTCGGTGATCAAATCAAAGCCAGACTCGTTTGGTTCTCGCTCGATGGCGCATTGCGGCTGACGTGGGAGGTAATCCTGACGATGCCGGAGTTTCATGGACAGTACCGCACGCTGGTAGATGCCCAGACGGGCGAGATTCTCTTCTGTCGGCAACTGGTACACAGCGTGAGGGGGCGCGGAAATGTCTTTCGAGTCGACGGGGGCAATCCACGCCAGATCACCGATTTCCCCAGGCCCCTGGCAGATCATGGTCTGCCTCTTCCCGCTGGCCTGCCTGTCGGTTTTCCCGATGATTGGGTGGAAACGGATCGCACCGTTGGGAACAGCGCCTTTGCTCATCTGGGCGTGAGTGGTCCATCCGGCGCGGGGACGATTCAAAACGGAGCCTTGGTTTTCGATCCAACCAACGCCACGGGCGACGATCAAAAGGTGCTCAATATATTTTATTTCAACTGCGTGATGCACGACTTTTTCTACCTCCTCGGTTTCCGGGAGCGGGACGGCAACTTCCAACGCGATAACCTTGGGCGCGGTGGTGTGTCCTCCGATGGCGTGGATGCGCGAGCGCACTCCGGGCCGGTGTTTGGCACGGCCAATATGGGCACACCCGTCGACGGCTCCAGTCCGGTGATGAATATGGGGCTGGTGTCCTCCACGAACCGGCACACCGCTTTCGATTCCAGCGTAGTCTTTCACGAGTTCACCCACGGCGTGTCCAATCGACTGGTGGGCGGTCCGGCGAACGACCGGGCGTTGGAGGCGATCCAAAGCGCCGGAATGGGTGAAGGCTGGAGCGACTACATTGCTTGCAGCATTAACAACTCGACGGTGGTGGGCAATTGGGTTGTAAATAATTCGGGTGGGATCCGCCAGTTTCCTTATAACAGCAACTTTCCAGATCACTTCGGCAACTTGGGAACTGGCCGTTATGACGAAGTGCATAACATCGGGGAGATCTGGTGCGCCACGCTGATGGAGATGAATCGGAACATCGGCAAGGTGTTGGGCCTGCAGTTGGTAGTCGACGGCTTCAAACTCACTGCGGCCAATCCCAGCTTTCTTGATGTGCGCGATGCGATCTTGCGTGCACTCGATGACAAGCGAGCGGCAGGCCAACTGACTCAGGCGCAGTTTGATACAGCGCACAACGGGGCCTGGGCGGTATTTGCCAAATTTGGCATGGGGCCCAACGCACGGTCAAATGGCGCAACGCTCGCCGGAATAGTCGCTGACTTCAACGTGCCGCACCCAGTTTCACCTACCGCTCCGACTGTAAAAGTCGAGGGCATCCCAAGTCTGGCGATTCCGGACAACAAAGCAGCGGGCATTGCGCATGTTCTTTCGGTCACCAGCGATGGTCGCATCAAGCGCCTGACGGTGGCGGTCGATATTGCGCATACCTTCATTGGCGATCTGCTAGTCACGCTTGCGACCCCGACCGGCAAAACCGCTGTCCTCCACAACCGTGCGGGGGGAAGCCAGGACAATCTCGTGACCACCTATCGCAGTGAAGACATCCCGGCCCTGGCAGCTCTGCTGGGCGATCAAGCCAAAGGTGATTGGCGGTTGCAGGTGGCTGATCTGGCCAACGCGGATGTCGGCACGTTGCGGCGCTGGGGTTTGGAGATGAACCTCGAAGCAACGACTCAGACTATTTATCAAGAGGCAGCCCCAGGACTGGCGATTCCCGATAATGTTCCGGCTGGTGTGAGCAGCAGTGTTGCCATTGGGCAAGCCGGTACTACCAAGGGCCTAAAGGTCGGCGTTGATATTACGCACACTTTTATTGGCGACCTGCGTGTCGAACTGGTGGCTCCGTCGGGCCAACAAGTGCTGCTGCATGATCAATCCGGAGGTAGCGCAGACAATCTGATCCGCAGCTATGACTCCGTTTCCAGCCCGGCCCTGGCAGCTCTGGTGGGCCAACCAGTGCAGGGCAACTGGACATTGCGCGTCCACGACCTCGCAGCGCAGGACGTAGGAAAGCTTAACCGCTGGAGTCTGGACTTGGCGCTCTAATCGCGCGACAGAGTTTGTCAGGAAAGTAAGAGGAAAGGGATAGCACATGAGCACATTTCCCGGTTCACCGAAAGTGCAGAAAGGCGCGATCGTCGGGCTCGATCCGTTTAATCCGCTGGCGAGTGTGGTCGTGTTTCAGTACAACCCCGACACGCTTACGCGCACGCTGACGGCGCAGACGACTGGTGGGACCAATCCCGGAGAGGCATTGCGACTGAAGGGTCCGCCGCAAGAGGCCATCACGGTGAATATTGAGATTGACGCTGCCGATCAACTCGAGAAAGCCGACGGTCTCGCCACGACAATCGGATTGTATCCAACGCTGTCGTCGCTCGAGATGTTGCTCTATCCGAAGTCGGCATTAGTGATCGCGAACGAAGTGTTGATGGCGGCGGGCATCATCGAAATCATTCCGCCGGAAGCGCCGCTCACACTTTTCATCTGGGGCATCAAGCGCGTGGTGCCCGTGCGCATCACGACTTTCAGCATCACCGAAGAAGCCTTTGATGTGAACTTGAACCCGATTCGCGCCAAAGTGAATCTCGGTCTGCGCGTGCTCAACTATCAGGACCTGGGCTTGCTGAGTGCCGGCGGTGCGCTCTTCATGGCGCATCAGATTATCAAGGAAGTCATGGCGACTATCGGCGGCGTCAGCAACATCGCCGGGGCCGCTTCGGGTTCGTTCAGCGTTGGTTAGAGAGGATTGGTTAGAGAGGAGTAGATATGTTCGACACCACCAGCAGATATTTCAAGCTCGAGGTTGCTACGATTAGCGTGCCTGATGATGCCGAAGCAAGCGGCACGCGCGAGATACGCTACGTCCGACGGCGGATCATCCAGTCGAGCGAGAGCCTGACAATCCTGGTCGAGCACACAGTGGCGCAAGGCGAACGGCTCGACAACATCACGGCTCGCTATCTTGGCGACCCGACGCAGTTCTGGCGTGTTTGCGATGCCAACGATGTGCTCCAACCAGAGGAGCTTGAAGAGACGGGACGCGTGATCGAGATCGCGCTGCCTAATATTTAGCGCGCCGCCCAATATCCAGGAAAGCCATGCTGACAAGTCAGTTGGGTATTCGATTGATTCTGTTGCTGGGCCGGACCGTGCCGCTTCCGGCGCCGGCTGAAGCGCTGCATGCGCTGACTCGCGTCGAGGTAACCAACGACGCGCAAAACGGCGACGGGTTCCAGATCACTTTCACGCTAAGCAAGAGTCAGCCGACCGACTACAGTCTGCTGCAAAGCGGTGCGCTTGCTCCTTCGACGCGCGTGATCATCGGGGTGCTGCTGGGCGCCACTCCGGAAGTTCTGATTGACGGCATCATCACTCATCATCAGCACTCCCCGAGCGCCGATCCGAGTTCGAGCACCCTGACCGTTACCGGCAAGGACGTCAGCATCATGCTCGATCTGGAAGAGAAGAATCAGAAGTACGAAAACCAACCGGACTTTCTAATCGTCACGCAGTTGCTTGCGAGCTATGCGAAGTTTGGCCTGGTGCCGCAGGTCACACCGACGACGGATGTGCCGCTCATCATCGATCGCATTCCGCGGCAGAACGAGACTGATTTCAAATTTATTCGCCGGCTGGCGGAGCGCAATGGCTTTGTCTTCTACATTGAGCCGTTGACGTTTGGCGTCAATACGGCTTTCTGGGGACCGCCCAGTCGGCTCGGCTTGCCACAATCCGCGCTGACTCTGGGACCAGGTCCAGCTGCGAATCTGAAGTCTCTGCACTTCTCTCAGGATGCGCTCGCTCCGGTAAGCCCAAGCGGCACGTTCGTTGAACCCATCACCAAGACGGCGATTCCGATTCCGTCGCTGCCGTCGCTGCGCATTCCTCCTTTGGTCTCGTCGCCAACTGCGGCGCTGCGAACCGTTCTGGCGCGTGACAGCGCCAATCAGAATCCGGCGCAGGCAGCGACGAACCTGTTGGCCCAGGCGACAAACGCGCCTGATTCGGTAACGGGCGACGGCGAGATTGACAGCGTGCGTTACGGACACGTGCTGCGCGCGCGCAAGCTGGTCGGCGTTCGCGGCGCGGGCCTCTCTTACGATGGTAACTACTACGTGCGGCGCGTGACGCACACGCTCACGATCGGTGATTACAAACAGAGTTTCTCAGTGAGTAGGGAGGGAACGGGCGCGCTGCTGCCGGTAGTCGTTCCCTGAGGTCGCTAACAATGGGCAATCAGTTCTTCGGAAAATATCGCGGCACTGTAACGGACATTCAGGATCCGCTAATGATGAATCGCGTGCGGGCCAAAGTGCCGGACGTGATGGGCGATCAAGAGAGCGGCTGGGCCATGCCGTGCCTTCCCTTTGCCGGCAGCGGCATGGGCTTTTTTGGATTGCCGACAGTGGGCGCCGGGGTCTGGATCGAATTCGAGCATGGCGATCCTGACTATCCAATCTGGGCTGGTTGCTGGATCGGTTCACTGGCTGAGGCGCCTTCCGATCTGCTCGCGCCGCCTTACAAGAAAGTGATCATCAAGACCGAAGGCGGACACAGCATCATCCTCGATGACACGCCGGGCATCGGCGGGATAACGCTGCAGACGTCGGGTGGACAAAAGATCGTAATGAATGCGACCGGCATTGAAATTGACAACGGCATGGGCGGGAAGATCAAGATGACCGGTCCCCAGGTTTCGGTTAACGACGGCGCCCTGGATGTGATCTGAAATGCCAGGCTTTCTCTTGCACATGGGAGCGACGGTGCTGTGCGCGCACGCCGGCCAGGCGCAGCCGACAGTTCCGAATCCACGCGTCAAAGTTGGCGGCCAGCCGATCGTGACGCTGCCGACTGTTTACACCGTAGCCGGTTGCGCCATGCCGCCGCCGCCCGCCGGCAACGGGCCCTGCGTCACCGCCCAATTCATGATGGGCGCGACCCGAGTAATGGCCGGCGGCCAGCCGGTGTTGCTTCAAGACAGCCAGGCCATCTGCACGCCGACGGGTACGCCACTTAACATCGTCGTGACCCAAGTGCGCGTAAAAGGAACCTGATTGAACGCGTGAGAGGAACATGATGCAACTTGATTACCCATACGACTTCAATAGTCGCGGCCGCACAGCTGAAACAACTGACGACGAGCATATCCGTGACCTGATCGAGCAGGTCTTATTCACCACGCCCGGCGAACGCATCAACCGGCCGACCTTCGGCAGCGGCGTGCTGCAATTGCTTTTTGCCCCCAACGGCCAGGCGCTAGCGGCCGCAACGCAGATGACTGTGCAGGGTGCACTGCAACAGTGGCTGGGCGATTTGATTCAGGTTGAGTCGGTCGAGGTGCAAAGTGAGGACTCGAAACTTCAAGTGTTGGTCCAATACACCGTGCGCCGCAATCAACAGCGACAGGTGGCCCAGTTTGTTAGAGAGGGACAGAGCGGATGATCTACTTTTGCTGCGATGAGCGCCGCCGCGCGTTCGTGTGCGATCACGGACTCGTAAACGGCGTCGACTATAACGGCATCGATTTTCTCGAGGTACTGGACAACGACGCGAAGCTGGTTAGCGACCGGCAGCGCTTTCTGTTCGTGCATTTTCTCAAGCCGCTCACGACCGGCGCCCTAACGACGAACAACGTGCTCATCCAGGGCGGCGAACGAATACGCGGTATCGCGGTGGTCGCCGCGACGATTGGCACGGGCGACCAGGCGAAAGTTCTCACGGTCGAAGTCGACAAGCCGGGTGACTATTCGATCTACACGCTGCGCCTGGTCCAGGACGTAAATCATGCGCTCGGTAGCAGCGGCGGTGCTGGCGAGCCGCCTCTCGGTTTCGATCCAGTGCTCTCAGCCGTGCCGTTCTCTTTCAAGATCGAATGTCCCAGCGACTTTGATTGCCTCACGGACCAAACCTGCTCAGCCGAAGTGGCCGCCGAGCCGGAGATTGATTATCTGGCGAAAGACTACAACAGCTTTCGCCAGTTGATGCTCGATCGCATGTCGTTGTTGATGCCGCGGTGGCGCGAGCGCAACGCGGCGGACCTCGGCGTGGCGTTGGTCGAGTTGCTCGCCTACGTCGGTGATCATCTCAGCTACCAACAGGACGCAATTGCCACCGAGGCATATCTGAACACTGCTCGCCGCCGCGTGTCCGTGCGCCGTCACGCGCTGCTGGTCGACTACTTCATGCACGACGGCTGCAACGCGCGGACCTGGGTGCAGGTGCAAACTGATTCGGACGACGTCGTGCTGAAGAAAGGGACGCCGCTGCTCACGCGCGTCGCCGGGCTGGAGCTGGACGTCGTCAATCCACAAACCGACAAGGATGCATTGCGTCAGATCACTGCCGCAGCGCCGCAAGTGTTTGAAACAATGGCGGACATCACGCTCTACTCAGCGCACAACAAGATTGAGTTTTACACCTGGGGCGAGGAGCGTTGTTGTCTGGCCGCAGGCGCGACGCGCGCGACGTTGAAGGGCGAGTTGCCGAAGTTACAAACGGGCGAGGTGCTGGTCTTTCAGGAGGTGGCCGGGCCATTGACCGGCGTTCCTTCTGATGCCGATCCAGCTCATCGTCACGCCGTCCGTCTCACGACAGTCGAATCTTCAGTCGACAAACTGGTTATTGATAAGAACACCAACCAGGCGCAACTGCTGACCGAAATTGAATGGCACACCGACGACGCGTTGCCGTTCGCGCTCTGCATCTCGACCCGGACCGAAAAGTCCGAGTATTTAGACAACATCAGCGTCGCGCTCGGCAACATTGTGCTCGCCGATCATGGCCAGACTTTGAAGTCAGAATCACTCGGCGCCGTGCCGGCGGCCGTTGGTTCGCTCGCGATGGTGGCGTCATCCGCAGGCAATCGCTGCGAGGACCATGCGCCCGTGCCCGTGCTGCCGGATTTTCGCCCGCAACTCAAGGAACAGCCGTTAACCCAAGCTGCGCCGTTTAAACCGATTCAGAATGCTTCGCCCTTGCCGTTCGCTCGGAATCCTGAGGCATCTGCTTCCGGCGCGTTTCGTTGGGAGATGAAAGACGTGCTGCCGGCAATCTCGCTCGACGATTCCAACGGCGGCTTCTGGCAACCGCAACGCGACCTGCTATCCAGCGATCCTTTCGCTGAAGAATTTGTGGCTGAAGTCGATGACGACGGACGCGCGACCCTGCGCTTTGGCGACGATCAATATGGCCTGCAGCCCGCGTCCGACGTTGAATTCACCGCGACGTATCGCATCGGCAACGGAGCCGGCGGCAATGTCGGCGCCGAGTCGCTGGCCCACATTCTGACTACTGACAACCGCGTCACGGGCGTAAACCAGCCGCTGCCGGCAAGCGGCGGCACCGATCCGGAAAGCAGCGAGCACGTGCGCCGAATTGCCCCGAGCGCGTTTCGCATTCAGGAGCGCGCCGTCACGCCGGACGACTATGCCGCGGTCGCCGAGCGTCATCGCGAAGTGCAGCAGGCCGCGGCCACCGTGCGTTGGACCGGCAGTTGGCGAACGATCTTCCTGACGGTAGACCGCCTTGGCGGCCGCTCAGTCGATGCCGACTTCGAGCAGGACATCCGCTTGCATCTTGAGCGGTTTCGGATGGCCGGTCAGGACGTCGAGATCGATGGACCACAGTTAGTACCGCTGGAAATTGAGATGACCGTTTGCGTTCAACCGAACTATTTTCGCAGCGACGTCAAGGCCGCCCTCCTCCAGGTGTTCAGCAACCGCATTTTGCCCGACGGCCAGCGCGGCGTCTTTCATCCGGACAATTTCACGTTCGCCCAGCCGGTCTATCTCAGTGTGCTCTACGCGGCTGCGCAAAAGGTCGAAGGCGTTCGCTTTGTCACGATTGAAAAGTTCCAGCGACTCGGGATCGACAGCCGTGAGGCGCTCGACGAAGGCGTGATGCAGATCGGCCGTTTGGAGATCGCGCGCCTCGATAACGATCCGAATTTTGCCGAGCGCGGCGTCTTTCGGTTGACTCTGGAGGGCGGGAAATGACTTTGTCATTAGACCAACCGGAACTGAATTTGAATGACTGCGGGTGCTGCGCCGGTATTGCGGTCGAGACGCCGGCGGTGATCGACAATCGGCCCGGCCTCACGGCTATAGCCTATCGCATCGGCACTCACGCGCAGTTTAAAGCCAGCATGCTCGCGCGGCTTTCTGAATCAGGCCTGCCTGAGCTGCGCAAATTGAAGACGCGCGACGACGACGATTTTACGATTGCGCTGCTCGACGCGTGGGCCTTAACAGCCGACGTGCTCACCTTCTATCAGGAGCGTATCGCGAATGAATCGTATCTGCGCACCGCCACCGAGCGCCGCTCAATTATCGATCTGGCCCGGTTGATAGGTTACGAGTTGCGGCCCGGCGTCGCGGCGAGCGCCTATCTCGCCTTCACCCTGGAGAGCGCCGTCGGCTCGCCGGGAGCCGTGACAATCGACAAAGGGCTGAGAGTGCAGAGCATTCCCGGCCCCGGCGAAAAACCGCAAAGCTTTGAGGCCGTTGAGCAGATCGACGCCCGCGCTGAATTGAATGCCATGAAGCCGCGGCAGACCGAACTGCGCTATCCGGCGTTCGGCAGTAGGCAGACTTATCTCAGTGGCGTGACGACGAATCTGAAACCCGGCGATCCGCTTCTCATTGTTGGCGACGAGCGCGCCGCGAATAAGAACAACGATAACTGGGAGCTTCGCCGCGTCGCAACCGTCGAGCCTGACGCGACGAACAAGCGTACGTTCGTGCGTTGGAGTGAACCGCTGGGCAGCCGCATGCCGCCCAGCGATTCGCCCAGGAAGCGGACGAAGGTTTACGCGTTGCGATTGCATGCGTCGATATTTGGCTTCAATGCGCCGCTTTGGAGTTCGCTGCCGGTCGCTCTGCGGGTGGGCGAAAGGAATCCGGATCCGACGGCTACCGGCGACGATGTTTTCCTGGAAGGAGCTTTTGCCGATGGCAAGACCTCCTGGGCCGACAAGAGATTTCCCTCAGGGACAAAGAGCATCAATCTGGATGCGGTCTACAGCCAGGTGACTCTCAACAGTTGGATCGCGCTGGTGAAACCTGAAAGCACGAGCGATGACAAGACGGTAACGTTCCCGCCGTACGCCGAACTCTACCGCGTGCACAAAGTGGGCGAGGAAGCCAAGGTCGATTTCAACATCAGCGCGAAGACGACGCGCGTTGATATCTCCGGCGAGAACATCGAGAAGTTCTCACCTCGCGACATAACCGTCTTCGCGCAAAGCGAGTTGTTGGAGCTGGCCGAAACACCGCTAATCGATCCCGTGTGGAAGAACGAGATAGTTCTCGATCGCGTCGTTGACGGACTGGAGGATGGTCGGGAACTGATCGTAACCGGGAAGCGCATGCGAGCTGTTATTGGCGCCACGCGCACTGCGGTGTACCTGACTGCTTTGGATGGTTCCGAAAAAGTACCACTGGCTGCCGGCGACAGTCTGGTCGTGATGGGGCCGCCAACAGAGGTTTCAGGGGAGCCGGATCAAAGTACCTGGCAGCTCGTCGACAAGACGGGCTTCGAAGGTTTCGTCACTGCCGCGAACGACAAGGTCACGCTGGCGGCTGCGACGACCGCAGACCTGGTCGTTAGCGAAGTGGTCCAACTGGAGAAGGCCGTTCTGAGCGCTGACGAGCAGCATACGATTCTCAAATTGATGCGGCCACAGCAGAGCGCTTTCGCGCTGCAGAACGTTTATGACCGGGTGACGGTTACGATTTCAGGAAACGTTGCGCTCTCGACGCACGGCGAGACAGTCAAGGACGAAGTCCTGGGAAACGGCGCTGCGAGCCAACCCTATCAACGCTTCACGTTGCGTCAGTCGCCGTTAACCTATACCAGCGCCGACGTGCCCAGCGGCGGCGAGTCAACGCTTGAAATGCGCGTCAATGATTTGAAGTGGACTGAGGTGCCGACACTGTTCGGTCATGGCCCGCGCGAACGCATCTACGTGACCCACATTGATGACGACAAGACGACCACGGTCCAGTTCGGTGACGGTATCACCGGCGGGCGCCTGCCGATCGGCCACGAGAACGTGAAGGTGACGTATCGCAAAGGCATCGGGCTCGCAGGCTTGATGGCTGCTGGCCAGCTCAGTTTGCTGATGACCAGACCGCTTGGCGTCAAGAGTGTGATCAACCCGATCGCGGCGAGCGGGGCGCAGGATCCGCAGACGCTCGCCGATGCGCGCGTTAATTCGCCGCTGACCGTGTTGACGCTTGATCGCATCGTGTCGCTGCGCGACTACGAAGACTTCGCGCGTTCGTTTGCAGGCATCGCGGAGGCGCTGGCGACGTGGACCTGGAACGTTCATACGCGCGGCGTCTTCGTAACGGTGGCCGGCATTGACGGCGCCGCGGTCGCGGACGATGCGCCGCTCCACGGAAACCTGGTTTCAGCCATCCTGAAATCGGGTGATCCTCGTGTGCCCCTAACGATCAAGTCTTACCGCAGCGTCACCTTCAAGCTTTTGGCCGACGTGAAGATCGACCCGCAGTACATCGACGCGAATGTGCTGGCAGCGATTGAGACGGCGCTGCGAACCAGCTTCTCGTTCGCCGCTCGCGGGTTCGGCCAGCCGGTTACGCTGAGTGAAGTCTTCGCCGTGATGCAGAACGTGGCGGGCGTCGTCGCAGTTGATATCAACAAGCTGTATCGCACCGATGCGGCCGAAGCGTTGAACTCATTTCTTGCTGCCTTTGCGCCGCGGGCCGGCGACGATGCCGGCGTCTTGCCTGCCGAGTTGTTGACGCTCGATCCCGCGCCGCTGGAATTGGGGGTGATGCCGTGACCTTCGACGCGCAGCGCTTGTACGAGTTATTGCCGGCCATCTATCGCATCCGCGATGCCGAGCAGGGCGAGCCGCTCAAAGCTCTGCTCTCTGTCATCGCGGAGCAGGCCGGTGCGCTCGAAGAAAATCTGGCGCAGCTTTATGACGATCAGTTCGTCGAGACGAGCGCGCCCTGGGTGCTGCCTTACATCGGCGATCTGATCGGTATTGCGGGATTGCCGGGGGCGAATCTACAGACGCTTAGTCCGCGCGCGGAGGTGGCCCACACCATCGGCTACCGGCGTCGCAAGGGTACCGCAGCGATGTTCGAGCAACTGGCGCACGACGTTACCGGCTGGCCGGCGCGGGCGGTGGAGTTCTTTGAGTTACTTTGCAGCACGCAGTACATGAATCATTTGCGGCCCCAGTGTCAGAGCTTCATCAGTGTGCGCGGAGCGGAGCGGCTCGAATATCTCGGCAGCGCGTTTGAGCAGGCCACGACGATTGGCGGCCCAAACCTTACCCACCGAGTCGACGTGCGGCGCATTGCCAAAGGACGTGGCCGTTACAACATTCCGAACGTTGGGCTGTTCCTCTATCGGCTGCGTTCACTGGCCCTGACGCGTTCGCCCGCTGTTCCTGCCAGTCCGGGCGATAAGCGTCGCTTCTTATTCAGTTCCCTCGGGATCGATCTGCCGCTTTTCAATTTGCCGTTGACTGAAACCGAAGTCACGCATCTTGCGGAACCGATCAATGTCCCGGACAGGATCAAGCGCCGCGCCATGGCGAGAGATTTCGAGGCCTACTACGGCGAGGGCAGGAGCATGCTGCTCGAACTCGCCCCGGCGGATCTCACCGTTCAGCCCGAGGTGATCCCGGCGCGCGACAATAGCAACAAACGGAAGATCATCGTCTGCAATCTCACCGACTGGATCAACCTGCCCACCGACGTAATTGCCATCGACCCCGTGTTGGGGCGCATCGCCTTTCCCGACGACCAGACCGATCAGGTGCTGGTTTCGTTTCACTACGGATTCAGCGCGAACGTTGGCGGCGGAGAATACAACCGGCTCAGTGCGTTCGACACGCGGCAATCAGAGGTGCTCGATGCGAGCGGCGCGCCCGTCGTGAAGAAGGTCTCGAACACGTTCCTCAAAGATGCCGCGGCGCATAACGTCAAATTCACCACCATCAACGATGCGCTGGCCCAGCTCGGCGCGAAAGGCGGCGCGGTCGAGATCGTGAACAGCGGCCGCTATGCTGAGACGCTGACGCTTAATGCCACGGGCAAACTTATTGAGCTGCGGGCCGCTGATGGCCGGAGACCGACCGTTGTCCTCGGCGCGAATCTCGACATCACCGGCGGCACAAACGACGAAGTGATCATCGACGGATTGCTGATTGTCGGCGGCGCGCTAAGAGTCACCGGCGATCTGGGACGATTGAAACTAAGGCATTGCACCTTGGTACCCGGTATTTCTCTGTCAGCAGACGGCGCGCCGGCCCAGCCGAAGACCGCGAGTCTGGTGATCGATTCGGACAGCACCCGAGTGGAAATTGACCATTGCATCACCGGCGCGATCGTCGCGGCCGACGATGCCGAAGTGCACATCACCGACAGCATCGTTGATGCGACGGATGAAACGAACTTCGCCTACACCGGCACGAAAGACTTTGGCGGTCCGTTGCGGATCGAGAACAGCACGGTCATCGGCATGGTGCGCACCGGCATCATGCGGCTGGCGTCGAACACGATCTTTCTTGCTTCATTTGCTGCCGGCGCTGATACGAAAAAATTGATCGCGCCCGTGTTGGCCCAACGGCGGCAGGAAGGCTGCGTGCGCTTCTCTTATTTGTCGCCGGGCGCGCGCGTGCCGCCGCGTTTCCATTGCCAGCCAGAAACAGATAATTCACTGGTGCGGCCACGCATTCAGTCTCGGCGCTTCCGCGATCCCGAGTATGGCCAATTGAGCCCATTCTGCGCGCCAGAGATTCGCCAGGGCGCCGACGACGAGTCAGAGATGGGCGGATTTCACGATCTTTTTGAGCCGCAGCGCGAGGCTCATTTGCGTACACGGATTGACGAATACCTACGCTTTGGTCTTGACGCAGGTATTTTCTACGCCACGTAACTCTCGGATCACAAGGAGTCCTCGCATGAAAAACGATGCCAGCCGCAACACCTTTGACGCACGCAAACACTTCAGCAGCGTGCGCATGCAGCAGGGCCGCGTGCAAGTAGACGCGGATTCTAATGAACAGATCGACATCGTCAATCATCGCACCGAAACGGAGGCTGGTGATGTTATTGGTTTGTGCGGCGCTCCCTTGCATTACCCGGCCTTCCATATAGTAGGAGCTCTCAACCAGCTCAGTGCTGAGGAACAAGTGCTGCCGGGAAACAAGACTTTGCCGGACAGCTTCTCGCTACCCGACTTTCTGATCAGCGCCGGACGTTATTATGTTGACGGAATCCTGTGCGAGAACGAGCAGCTTACTTCTTACCTCAAGCAGGCGGATTTGCCAAATGCCACGCTTATCACTGAGACTGGTTTGCACTTGGTTTACGTTGATGTGTGGCAGCGCCATATCACCGCGCTTGACGATCCCTCCATTCGGGAAATTGCTCTTGGGGGGCCGGATACGGCGACTCGCACAAAGACCGTATGGCAGGTGAAGCATTGGTTTACGCGCGCGAACACCGGAAATTGTCGGACGCCGTTTACGGACTTCGAGGAGAAGATTGCCGCGGGTGACGGCAGGCTCAGTGCGAGAACCAGGCGGGAGGAAGCGAGCACGAACCCCTGCATCGTGCCGCCCGGCGCGGGCTACACCGGCCTTGAGAACCAGCTCTATCGCGTGGAAGTTCACAACGCAGGCGACGCCTTCGATGTGACGATCGGAGGAGCGGGTACGCTGGCGACTCTGGTGCCGAACACAAACAATCAGGTGAAGTTCTCCGGCGGAACCTGGGGAAAAGGCCAGGCGATTGAAATCTTTTCGAGCAAGGCTGGTAGCGATCCGATGAATGGCACGCTGGCCTATGTGACGAACATCGATGCGGGCACGAAGACTCTCACCCTCAACATTAATGTTTCTGATATAGCGATCGACGAGCTGCGGCTGCGACCAGCCAAAGCGACTTACAAGTGGTCGCGCGACAACGGCATCATCGTTACCACTATTGAGAACATCAAAGGCCAGGAAGTAACTGTCCACGATCTTGGGCCAGACGCTGTGCTTGGATTCAGGGAAGGCCAATGGGTCGAAATCATCGACGACGCACGGGAGCTGAACGGACTGCCGGGTCAGTTGGCGCAGATCAGCAAAATCGATCGGGCAATCAATCTCGTAACACTGAACATCGCTCCTGCACCCCTGTCCTCTCAACCCGGCGGCATTGACAAGACTCGTCATCCCAAACTGCGACAGTGGGACGGCATTGGCGCGATCAAGTTTCACCCGAATGTCAGCGAGGATCACTTTCTTGATTTGGAAAGCGGCGTGCAAGTGCGTTTCTTCGCCGGCTCGTTCAAGACGGGCGACTATTGGACCATCCCGGCGCGCACGGCCACGGCCGACATGCGGTCAGGCAACATCGAGTGGCCGACTGATGTCGCCAATAAACCGCTGGCCCAATTGCCGTTTGGCATCAAGCATCACTATTGTCGGCTGGCTATGCTCCGCTGGGACGGTACCAATTTTGATCTTATTCAGGACTGCCGCCATCTCTTTCCGCCAATCACCGAACTGACAAGTCTTTTCTATGTGAGCGGCGACGGCCAGGAGGCGATGCCGGATCTCACTCAACCTGAGGCATTCTTACCCCTGCCGCAGCAATTGATCGTTGGCGTCGCCAACGGAGAATTGCCGGTGCCGAACGCAGAAGTGCGTTTCCAGGTAGATGCAACCAAGGGAAACGGCCGCGTTCTTCCTACCGGGGGGGCAGGCTCATTTCATCAGGTGGATTCCAAAACCCTGGATGTCCTGACAGATTCAAGCGGGCTGGCCCGTTGTCTCTGGCAGCTTGACTCGGTCACCCAGAGCCAGCAGCTCAAAGCCACTCTGCAAGCTGTAACCGATCTCAATGACCTCACAGATCATCCGATTCATCTGCCGGTCATCTTTACCGCCAACCTCAGCGTTGCCAGTCAGGTCGCCTACAATCCTGGCGATTGCCAGCCGTTACAGGAGGACAAGACTGTTCAAAAAGCGCTCGATCGACTGTCGCATGTGATCAGCCTCTATGAGGTTAGCGGGAACAATCAGGAGATCGTTCCTGGCGAGACGCTGCAACCGCTAGTCGTGTTGGCCGCTAGTCGCTGTGGCGCCATTACCGATCAAGCGCTCCATGTTCATTTCAAAATTGTTTCGGGCGCAGGAAAAGTTAACGGTCAGGACGAGATTGATGTGGTGACCGATTCGAATGGACTGGCGACCTGTGTTTGGGC
>ERZ1292633.373-Hain-H41-02um-R1-373-length-54844-cov-7_pt4 | contig 30042 bp, 31 predicted proteins | sample MGYA00564406_ERZ1292633 | MGnify/ENA primary metagenome ERZ1292633 (study PRJEB36523, sample SAMEA6512639) | groundwater metagenome | collected 2019-01-08 | study: AquaDiva: Metagenomics assemblies of 32 groundwater samples
GGATTTGAACCCGGAGTCTCACGAACCCGAATCGTGAATGTTACCGTTACACCACATCCCGAACCCCCCCCTAACAACGTTTAGCGTATCAATTTTTCTAATCTCTCGCAAGCAAAAAATCTGCCACAAGGCAGATTTTCTAGACGCTTGTGGACCCCAGCGGACTCGAACCGCTCGCCTCCTGAGTGCAAAACAGGTGCTCTACCAGATGAGCTAGGGGCCCAAAAAACAGCACTCGCATATTCTACCTTATTTTCTTTGTAATGCAAGTGCCACGATATAATCAGTGAATTCAGGCATAAAAAGGCCTTGGGCCGCCAGCGATTTTTCAAAAAGCGAACCAAAGGCAAGCCCCGGTAATGTGTTTACTTCAAGGAGGTAAACACCATCGTTTGCGAGGATAACATCGTAGCGCGCATAATGCCGAATTCCCAAACCACGATGCGCCAAAAGCACACTCTGCTCCAGCGCTTCACGGTCGGCAAGACAGAGTTGCGCCAGACTGACAGGATGCGCGGGTGTAATGTTTTTTGAGTCATGATCAAAGAGTGCGCCATCAGGAAGAAAGATTTCGAGAGGAGGAGTAACATACGCACCTTGATTATCCAAAGCATCAATCACTCCAAGAGTAATCTCTCGCCCTGAAATATACTCTTCGACGAGCGCTCGTTCGCCAAAACTAAGCGCGCGCTCAATCCCCTGCATAAGTTCTTGCGCATTGCTTGCAAAAGAGAGTCCGAGAGAAGAACCCCCCATAACAGGCTTTACCACGTACGGAGCACGAAGCAAGTGCCGCACACGAGCAAGGACATCTTCTATTTCCTCTCCCCTTTCTACAACAACTCCCTGCGGAGACTTAATGCCAAGTTCTTCAAAGGAACGCTTAGCAAGAACCTTGTTCATTCCCACCGCAGACGGAATCGCACTTGAACCTGTGTAGGGCACTCCAAATGCATCAAGAATTTTTTGCACCTTGCCGTCTTCACCAAACTCCCCATGAAGCGCGTTCCAAACAAGGTCAACAGATCGAGATACTTTTTCCGGCGTGGTTGGAACACCGTTCATGTGCCATTGCCCATCAGCAGTAATAAGAATGTCGCGCACATCATAACGATCCGGAGGAAGCGCAGAAAGTACATGCCCTCCAGTTTTCAAGGAAACGTGATACTCACTCCCTTTTCCTCCGCGCATTACTCCAACTCGAAGTTTCATCATGCATTCATTGTACAACAGGAGACACGAAAGACGAAAAGATTTTGCACACAAAAGTGCGTGCAGTTATACAAGCGATTGATTTTTACCCATTGTCTGGTAAGATGGGAGCATTGCCGGAGTGGCGGAATGGTAGACGCGCACGACTCAAAATCGTGTCTCGTAAGGGGTGGAGGTTCAAGTCCTCTCTCCGGCACAAATTGAGCAAAGCGAAATTTTGACGGAGAAGCACGCCAATGGCTTGGCGTGCGTGGGGACTTGAAAGCCGGAACATGTTTTTGTAGCCAAAAACAGTGAGGCGGGGTCGCGAGTACTTATGAGCGTAGCGAATTAGTAACTCGTGACAAAGTCCTCTCTCCGGCACAAAAACAAAAAAGAACCGAATGCGACAGCATTCGGTTCTTTTTTGTTTTTGTGCACCTATATCTTCCCTACCAAATCAAGTCCCGGTTTCAAGGTCTCATCACCCGGTTCCCAGCTTGCAGGGCAAACGTTGCCACCATGTTCACGAACAAATTTTGCCGCTTGGAGCTTTCGCACGAGTTCCTTTGCACTTCGTCCAACACTATTATCATTCACTTCCACAATGCGCAAAATACCATCTGGGTCCACAACAAATGTACCGCGGAGCGAGACACCCTCTTCAGGAATATATGTATCAAACATATGGCACAAAATATGTCGGGAATCTGAAAGCATTGGGAACTTTATTTTCTTGATTGCTGGCGATGTATCGTGCCATGCTTTGTGGACAAAAACAGTATCAGTGGACACAGAAAGCACTTCTCCGCCAAGCTTTTGAATTTCTTCGTAATTATCAGCCATTTCTTCAAGTTCTGTCGGGCACACAAATGTAAAATCCGACGGATAAAAGAAAAGAATAAGCCACTTACCACGATAATCAGAAAGTTTAATCTTTTTTTCCTCCTCATTGTGAAACGCCTCTACTTCCGCGTCGGGAATTTCATGCCCAATTCTCGCAATAATCGGCATACTCATTTCACATCCACCACAGCACCCTTGTTTGTTATTGCATTCCATATTATGTATGATTGCCGTTAATCTGGTAATATGCTCCAGTATATCAAAATGGAACAAAAAATGAAATTAATCGTCATTTTGGGACCAACAGCCTCAGGGAAAAGCGACCTTGCTGTGGAAATCGCCCGCCGTGTAAGCGGCGAGGTTATTTCGGCTGACTCCCGCCAAGTGTATCGCGGACTCGATATCGGCACCGGCAAAATCACAAAAAAGGAAATGAATGGTGTCCCCCACCACCTTTTGGACGTCGCCAACCCCAAAAGAACCATGTCCGTAGTACAATACGAAAGCCTTGCCACCTGCGCAATCAAAGACATTTTTAAGCGCGGTAAAGTGCCTATAATTTGTGGAGGGACAGGGCTCTATATTGATGCTGTTCTCACTACGGCATCTTTCCCTGAAGTCCCACCAAACATTGCTCTCCGGCGCAAGCTGGAAAAACTGTCTGTCGACAAACTTTTCAAACAGCTACAGAAACTTGATCCGGTACGAGCGAAAACCATTGATGCGCGGAATCCTCGTCGCCTCGTGCGTGCAATAGAAATTGCGGGCAAGCTAGGGAGTGTCCCCGTCCGACCACCAATCCTAGAGCGTTACAACGCGCTCTACATTGGACTCACCCTTCCTCAGGAAAAATTGTCTGAACGAATTCATGTACGCCTCCTTGCTCGTATGCGACGCGGGATGGTCGCCGAAGCAAAGCGACTTCACGCGCAAGGTCTCTCATGGAAACGAATGGAGTCACTCGGACTCGAGTATCGCTTTCTTGCGCAATTTTTACAAAATAAAATCTCAAAAGGAGAAATGATTGAGCTACTCAATATCGCCATTCGTCAATATGCCAAGCGTCAAATGGTTTGGTTTAAGCGAAACAAAAATATTAAATGGGTTAGCCCCAAGGAAACAAGAGAAATTTTGGATATCATTAATAAATTTCTCAATTAAGTGGCGGGCCCACGAGGACTCGGTCACGAATCACTAAGTATTTTGTTTCGATTACTCACAAAATACAAAGTGTTCGCTACCCCACCTCGGCGACCCAGTGATTACACTGGGTGCCCGCCTGCGGTTTTCGAGTCCTCGTGGGCCTCGCAATGACAACAATGCCAGATACTAAAAAGTATCTGGCATTGTCATTGCGGGCCCACGAGGACTCGAACCTCGGTCTGCGCGTTTGGAGTGCGATATTCTACCACTGAACTATAGGCCCAACTTTCACACACGGCTACTCCGCGAGTATATCAAAAAATATCGAATAAGACAAAAGCCCCGCGAGGGGCTTTTGTGGTGAAACTACTTCTTGGTCTCTTTATGCACGGTGTGTTTGCGACACCAGTTGCAGAATTTCTCAAGCTCAATCTTGCGCTCTACGAGCTTTTTGTTCTTGCGAGTCCAATAATTGATGCGTTTGCAACTCTTGCAACCGAGTTTAATAAGTTGATCTTGTGACATATGATAAAAAAATAATACGGGCCACTTGCCCACTGATTGCACCATACTACTATACCTTGCCCAAAAACGCAACTATAAAAAAAGGAGCCCCAAAAGGCCCCTGAAAATCTGAACGCGCGTCCCATCCTTGATTATATCACTTGCCTTACTTCATCTGCCTCAACATTTAGGAGCTCTAGTCTCAATCGAATGTCCAACAGTATGTTTATTGCGTGCGACCAAACATCTTCTGATGACTCGTGACCAAGCACCACAATGACACCTATCCGCGGATTCCACGCGTATTTTCTCAAGAACTTCTTACGTCCAAATTCTGAACTTTTGACTTGTAGCCAAATCCATCCAATACCCTCACCATAGATTGAAATATCTTTCCCTTCGCGATCTTCTGCTCGACAACTCATACGAATTTTTCGCATCCAAGCAGGTTTTTTAAATTGCCGCAAAGCTTCAAAAACCCTGCGCTCACTTATCTTCCCTTTTTGATGAGCTTCATCCTTACATTTGCTACGTCTTCTCCTTACAAAAAAAGGGGTTTGAGTACGTCTTCTTCTCCCATCTCTATCTAACCCTTTAAACCAACTTTTTGCTTGATACTGTCTCGCCATCTCCTCACCTCGCTCGTTGAATGTGTCTTTTTTAAGAATACTCAAAGACTGGCCCCCTGTCAACTATTTTTCGGGAAAGAGTTTCTCTCCCCGACTGCTACAAAATAAAATCACCCAGCCCTATTCAGGCTGGGTTCATTTATTTTGTGCGCCGGGAAGGAATTTCTCGGCTTACAGACGCAGTACAGGTTTCCCATTTTTTCGGATGAGTACATCCATAAAAATAAGGGAGAACCTTTTCGAATCCTCCACACAAAGCGCGCAAGCGCTTTGTTCCGGCGCACAATTACAAAACCTCCCCGAATGGGGAGTTTTTGTAATTGTGCGCCGGGAAGGATTCGAACCTTCGAAGACCGAAGTCAGGAGATTTACAGTCTCCCCTCGTTGACCACTTGAGTACCGACGCATTTGAGCGTGCGTCTTTCCTGACGCACGCTCACTTTAGCATGATTTTTCCTGTAATTCAAACTCGAGACTCACTCATTATTCCGCGAGCGCCTTAGCACGAGTGCGAACCTTGAGTGCAGTTTTTTTCTCAACATGAATCACGATTTCCCCTTTTTCCATTGCCACAGATACAACTCCTCCCTTGAGGACTCCCTGAGAAATCATAAGCGAGGCAACCGCCGTGAGAATCTTTGTCTGAATCAAACGTTTGAGTGGACGCGCACCATAATGCGGATCATACCCCTCTTTACCGAGATAGGTAAGCACCTCTGGCGAAACAACCAATGCAATTTCTTTTTCAGTCAAACGTTTCTTAATAATGTCCACTTGGATACTAACAATACTTTGAATAACTTCGGGTGTTAAAATATCAAAGATGATAATTTCATCGAGACGATTCAAAAACTCTGGACGGAAAAAGTCTTTGAGGCTCCCCATCACGCGCGTTTTTGCTTCAACATAATCAGCTTTGTCGCTACTATGCGCACCAAAACCAATAGCCTGCATCTTGTCGATGTGCTCCGAACCAATATTCGAGGTTAAAATGATAACCGTGTTCTTGAAGTTCACTGTACGTCCCTTTGAATCAGTAAGATGCCCATTGTCGAGCACCTGAAGGAGAATATTAAACACTTCAGGATGCGCTTTTTCAATCTCATCAAACAAAAGCACCGAGTATGGGCGATGACGCACAAGTTCGGTCAAGTTTCCGCTCTCTTCGTGCCCAACGTATCCCGGTGGCGAACCAATCAGCTTTGAAACGGAGTGCTTCTCCATATACTCCGACATGTCGAAGCGAAGAAGAGCCTTGTCATCATTAAACATAAACTGCGCGAGGGCTTTCGAGAGTTCTGTCTTTCCAACACCCGTAGGCCCCAAGAACAGGAACGAGCCAATTGGTCGGTTTGGATCGGCAATACCAGCGCGCGAACGCTTAACAGCATCCGAAACTTTTTTAATAGCATCCATCTGTCCTACAACACGACGTGCAAGCTCTTCATCCATGCGTGCAAGTTTCCCTGCTTCCTCTTCGAGCATTTTTGTCACTGGTACGCCAGTCCATCGTGCCACCACCTCGGCAATATCCTGCTCGGTCACTTCTTCTTTCAAAATACGGCGCGAAGACTGCAATTTCTTCAAGCGAGCAACTTTTGCCGCAAGCTCCTTTTCGAGAAGCGGTGTTCGTCCATAGCGAATCTCGGCGGCAACAGCCAAGTCTGCTTTCATTTCAGCAGTCTCTGCCTCGAGACGTGAGGTTTCGAGTTGTTTTTTAATTGCGCGAATATCCGTCACCAGTTCTTTTTCGTTCTTCCATTTGAGTTCAATCTCGCGTGTCTTTTCGCGAAGATCTCCAATTTCCTTATCAATCTTCTTGGTGCGTGACTTTGCATTCTTGCCTGTCTCTCCCTCGGCCATAGATTCTTTTTTGAGCGCCTCCTTTTCGATTTCAAGACGCATGATGCGACGATGCGCATCTTCAAGCACAGGCGGTTTGTTTTCCAATGAAATGCGGAGCGATGATGATGCTTCATCGATAAGGTCCACAGCCTTATCGGGAAGAAAACGGTCGGTAATATATCGCCTGCTTAAATTTACCGCCGCAATAATAGCATCATCGGTAATATGAACGCCGTGGAAAAGTTCGTACTTTTCCTTAAGCCCACGCAAGATGGCAATCGCATCTTCGGGTGATGGTTCGTTGACATGCACCGGCTGAAAACGACGCGTAAGCGCAGGATCTTTTTCGATATGCTTTTGGTATTCACGAAGCGTTGTCGCCCCAATGGCACGAAGTTCTCCGCGAGCGAGAGCAGGTTTCAACATATTAGAAGCATCCATCGAGCCTTCCGCAGCTCCGGCACCCACAATTGTGTGAATTTCGTCGATAAATAAAATGATTTTCCCCTCTGCGCGCTCAATCTCCTTCATAATTTTCTTCAACCGGTCCTCAAACTCTCCGCGATATTTTGTTCCTGCAATAAGCGCACCGAGATCCAAAGAAACAAGCTCTTTGTCCTTCAAAGATTCTGGCACGTCTCCTTTTGCCATACGAATAGCGAGCCCTTCTACCACAGCAGTCTTCCCCACACCCGCTTCGCCAATCAAAATTGGATTATTTTTTGTGCGACGAGAAAGAATTTGTATAACACGCCCAATCTCACTATCACGACCAATAACCGGATCGAGTTTGTCTTGTGCTGCAAGCGCCGTTAAATTGCGCGTGTATTTATAAACTGACTTTAACTTTTTTGAAGGTGTCGCATCGGTGATATTCTGAGTACGAAATTCTTTCAGTACACGCATCACACCATCGCGGTCCATTCCATATTTCATCAAAAATTCACGAGCTTGCCCGGGAACATCAAAGAGTGAGAGGAAGAGGTGCTCGCATGAGATATGTTCGTCTTTCATTTCCTGTGCGATGCGCGGAGAAACCTCCCCCAAAACTTGCCCGAGCTCTTGTGTCAGGTACAGCTGATAGGAAGGAGAAACAACATTTTGCGCCGCATTAGTGGGCTCCACCGCATCCAAAAGAGCCTCAGTAAGCATCATGGAGTCAACCTCAAGGCGATCCAAAATAGAGACAACAATACTTTCATCATCAAGCACAAGAGCAGCAAGAAGATGCATTGGATTCACGTGGTTTTGCGCTCGCTCAACAGCAAGTTCATGAGCACGACGAATCACGTCGCGAGCTTTTGAAGTGAAATTATTGAATGGAGGCATAAATTTGTATAAAATGATGAGGAGCACATGATACAATGCTGATTTTTTGTTGTCAACTTCTTCTACAAAGAACTTTGCGCCTCGGCTGAAAGGTTGTTTTTTGTCGGCTCCGTCTTGACGGTAGTCGTAGACGTTCCCGCTGTGGCGGCAGTATCAGAAAGTTGTTTAAGTAAATCTTTTGCAACGGCGACAGGAATTCCTATTTGCGATTCGCCATTTTGATCAATACTCACGAACCCAACAACGACTCCTTCAAGTGAAATAATAGGTGCTCCGTTTGAAGAGCTGACGAATCGTTGAGAAAGTCCGATTCCCTCTAAAATTTTTGTTTCTATCTTTGTATCTTTAGCCACCACCGTTCGCTCGTCAAGATTGGTAATCAATCCATTGATGATAGTCTTGCCATCGCGCCCGCCAATCACCACTGCTGTTTGTCCAACCTTAAGGGAGTTACTATTTCCCAATACTGCAGGAGTAAATACGACCGGCGGGGTGGATGTTCCAGCAGGAGCTACTGGAACAAGCTTCCCGAGACTAAGAGGACTATCAACGTCATGAAAAATAAGTTCAAGCGCATAGCGTACACCTCCAACGGTTGTGGTCATCACCCCTCCACCAGCATTATTCTTGTCAGTAATCACAAGACCATCAGAAGAAACAATCGTCCCCACGCCAGCACTACGCGACTCTCCATCCTCTCCAAGCATCTTGAATGCAAGAACACTCTTGATATTGCGGTCGATGGCCGAAACCATTAAATCCTCGTCTTTGATGATAATTTGTTTCCCCGGTCTTTCTACAATAGTCGGTACTACTTTTTCGATAGTCTTTTCAACCACACGTGTAATACTCTGGAGCACCGGCTCAGGAGCCTGCTGCATAAGGGTTACCACAACAATTCCCGTTGCCATAGACGAGACAAAGCTCACAAACAAGGTGAGGAGTACAATTTGTGCTTTCGTAAGATGTTCCATAAGATATTTCCTTCCTTCATCATACGATGTTCTTTACTTCCCTGCAAATCTTTTTTCTATCGTATCCCAATCTATCGCCGTCCAAAACGCAGCAATGTAGTCCGCGCGCTTCAAACCGTAATCAAGCATGAAGGCGTGCTCAAAAACATCCATCACCAAAACAGGAGTCGAACCGGCAAGGTGCCCGCCGTCATGTTCGTTGATCCACACGTTAAAAAGGCGTCCTGTTTCAGTATCCCGAGAAAGGATCGCCCAACCAATACCGCGAAGTGCCCCTGTTGCGCGAAAATCTTTTTCCCACGCTTCCCATGAACCGAAATTCTCTGCGATTTTTTTTGCAAACGCACCCTTTTTGTCGAGTTCGCTTCCTTCTTTCTTTATATTTTCAAAATAAAGCTCATGGAGACGCATGCCGTTCCACTCCCACCCAAAACGACGCTTGAGCTCATTGTATGCGGGCGTACCCACTTCAGCCGACTTCAAAAGTTCGTTTACTTTGTTGGTGTTGGAAACATATCCTTCGTAGAGCGTAAAGTGATTGCGGAGTAGCACATCAGAAAAACCATTCGTTCCCAACAAGCGCTCAAAATTTTTTGGTTCGTACATAATAATAGACTATAAAAATTAAATTTATTTATTGACGGCTCCGGCTCCACGAAGGAGTGCGACGATACGGGAAAGTTCTTTTGCAACATAGGAGATGTCTTCGCGTGTCGTTCCCCGACCGAGCGAAAAACGGATTGTCCCCGAAAGCACTGCCCCTGCTTTTCCTATTGCCAGTATAACATGAGAAGCGCCATCCAAAGAAGTGGTGCAGGCACTACGCCCTGCCACTGCCACCCCTCCCGCATCAAGATAAATCACCAGTGCCTCGCTTTCCACTCCTAGAATGGTTACTGAGAGCATATTGGGCAATAAATGCTCAACATTTCCATTGACAGTAGCGTCAGGAATTTTCTCCAAGATTTTTTCTTTCAACATGTTTCGCAATTTAGCCGCGCGCGCACTTTCTTTTGTTTTTATTTTTTCAGCAACAAGAACGGCGTGCGCAAAGGAAAGCGCAAGAGGTACCGCTTCCGTTCCGGGGCGCCGACCCCCTTCGTGAATTCCTTCCGAAAAAAAAGATTTTATTTTCGTCCCTCGTTTTATAAACAACGCACCGATGCCATACGGTCCGTATGTTTTCCCCGAGCTTATCGTCATGAGGTCCACCCCCAAACGAAGCACATTCATGTCGAGATAGTTCATTGCCTGTGCCGCATCGGTATGAAAATACGGATACAAAGATGCATTCATTCCGCGCGCATGCCGCACCTCTTTGGCTATTTCATGCAAAGGCTCAACACTGCCAATTTCGTTATTTGCATACATAACCGACACCAACACCGTCTCGGGCGTTATGAGCTTGCGGAGTGCGCGAGGATCCACCAATCCGTCAGTATCAACCCTCAGCTCGTCCACCTTCACCCCCAGAGCAACAAGAGCACGCACAGCCTCAAGGACAGAAGGGTGCTCGATAGCGGAAACAATAATGTGTGGATTTTGAATTCCCGCCTCACGTGCAGCACGTACCACGCCTTGGATTGCCAAGATGTTTGATTCTGTCGCCCCGCTCGTGAACACAAGCTCATCAGTATGCGCCCCCAAGACTCCAGCAATTTGCGTTCGAGCAGTTTCAAGCCCTTTGCGTGAGGCAACTCCCTCAGCATGAAGTGCGTGTGCATTCCCCGTATATTTTCGCGCCGCAGAAACAAACGTTTTCAAGACGTCGGGGTCCATCGGCGTCGCCGCAGCATGGTCAAGATATATTCGTTTCATCTTCTTCATATCCGCATCATAGCCCACAGAACTTTTATTTTCAAATCCAAAGACTGAACGAATTTTGCAAAAAAGCAAAAAATGAGGTATGATGCGAATCGACATGTCACCCTTTGCAACACTCATCACTATCGGCATTCTTATCGCCCTTGTTGTTGGGTTAGGTGTTTGGCTGTTTATCGTTGAGCGTCGCCTTAACAAACTTCTTGCCGGCAAAGAAGCGCAGAGTCTCGAAGGGATCATCGGCGCACTCGGAGAAGACATTCGCACATTGGAAGCATTTCGTGAACAGACTTTGTCTACACTCACCAATCACGAAACACGTCTTCGTCGCAGTGTTCAAGGGGTCGAAACCATTCGCTTCAATGCATTCAAAGGAAACGGTGAAGGGGGCAATCAAAGCTTTGCTATTGCCGTCCTCTCTGAAGAAGGCAATGGTACTGTGCTTTCCAGTCTTTACGCCCGCGACCGCATTAGTGTCTTTGCGAAACCTGTCAAAAAATTTGTCTCAGAGCATGAGCTCACAGAAGAAGAGAAGGATGCGATTACACGTGCAACACCTCGCTAGTTTTGTTTTCCGATTTTCATTTTTTATCTATGCATAAAACCGCCACCAAAACTGCCACCCCCCGCCCACCCATTGTGGTTATCATGGGACACATCGATCACGGAAAATCGAGCCTGCTTGACTATATTCGCAAAACCAATGTGGTCGCTAAAGAAGCGGGCGGTATCACCCAGCACCTTTCTGCATACGAAGTCGCGCGCGCGCAAAAAACAGGCAAAGCTGACCATATTACGTTTCTCGACACACCGGGGCATCAAGCTTTTTCAAAAATGCGTTCTCGTGGCGCAAACGTTGCCGATATTGCAGTCCTTGTTGTCTCCGCAGAAGACGGCGTAAAAGAGCAAACCAAGGAAGCTCTCCGTGCAATTCTTGACGCTCACATTCCCTACATTGTTGCTATCAATAAAATTGACAAACCAAACGCAAACATTGAACGCACAAAACAAAACCTCGCTGAGAACGAAATTTATCTCGAAGGTTTTGGCGGCGATATCCCTTTCGTACCCATTTCAGCAAAAATCGGAACCGGAGTCCCTGAGCTCCTCGACATGATTCTTCTTGTTGCAGAACTCGAAAACCTCACCGCCAACACCGATGACAGCGCAGAAGGTATTGTCATTGAATCCCATATTACGCCCGCTCAAGGCATTTCCTCAACACTCATCATCACCAACGGCACCCTCAAAAAAGGCTCGTTCATTCTTGCCGACAAAAGCATCACCCCTGTGCGTGCCATCGAAAACTTCTTATCAGAAAAAGTTGAAAGCGCAACTTTTTCCGCTCCAGTAAAAATCACCGGATTCGATGGACTCCCTTCCGTAGGAGCAATGTTCCATGTTTACGCCTCAAAAAAAGAAGCGGAAGCAGCGCGTGACGCACAGGCAACAAAAAGCACAAAAGGTGTAGCAGCTCCTCAAGCACGCACAACCCCTCTCGCTCCTAACGCTCTCATTATTCCCATCATTCTCAAATCTGATGTCGGAGGAACTCTTGAGGCGCTCGAAAAAGAACTCGGAAAAATCGAACATGAACGCGTCGTGCTAAAATTTGTCTCTATGGGTGTTGGCGCCATTGGAGAGAATGATGTGAAACTCGCCTCAGGAGCCGAGAATCCGATCATCCTTGGATTTCATGTCAAAGTTGACCGCAAAGCGACAGAGATTGCAGAACGCTTCAATGTCACCGTCAAAACATTTGACATTATTTATGAACTTTCCGAATGGATTGAAGCTGAGATGGTTCGTCGTGCACCAAAAGTTTTCACTGAAGAAATCACTGGCACGGTAAAAATCTTAAAGATATTTGGTGCATCAAAACACAAACAAGTTATCGGAGGGAAAGTAACCTCCGGAGTCATCGAGCAAAATTCCAACATCAAGATTATGCGCCGTGGTGTTGAAATTGGACAAGGGAAAATTGTTGAGATCCAAACACAAAAAATCCCCGCAAAAAAAGTTGATGAAGGAAATGAGTGTGGCATGATGGTTGAAACAAAAATAGAAATCACCCCAAGCGACACACTTGAAGCGTGTCGCGTAACTGAAAAATAACACTATGGCAACTCCCCGACAAGAACGCATGCGCCCCCTGCTTCGCGAAATAGCCGCGAACTTTTTCCTGCGCGAAGCACTCCCCCGCTCCCTTATTACCGTCACCGACGCAACCATTTCTCCTGACTTCAAGCGCGCAACGATTTACATCACCACACTCCCTACGAGCGAAGAGGATCGCGCGCTTGATTTCGCGCGTCGAAAACGCAGTGACTTGCGAGAATACTTGGGGACTCATGCAAAATTGGGAACTCTCCCGATTCTTGAGATCAAGCTCGACGAAGGCGAGCGAAATCGTCAAAAAATTGACGAACTTGCAAGTCAAGGCTAGAATGAGGAGGTGCTCAAAATAGCACAAAGCAACATAAGCAGACAAGGCGTGGTAGCCAAGTGGTAAGGCGGTCGTTTGCAAAACCTCTATACGCGAGTTCGATTCTCGCCCACGCCTCAAAAAATTCTTTTTTAACGGTAAAAATAAATCCTAGCGAATTGTCAAAATTTTTGGTACAGTAAGTCTCGAACGAAGCAAGTGTTTCGTTCCGCGTCCGGGTGGTGGAATGGTATACACAGGGGACTTAAAATCCCCCGCTGTTAAGGCTTGCGGGTTCGAGTCCCGCCCCGGACACCATACGTGAGCCTTTCAAAATTCTGCTTTTTATGTATAATAGCGGAGACGGTCACTGGTTAAAAAGTGCGTTGAACACACATGTACCCATGGCTGTTTTGGCAAGTAACAGTAAAATCACATGCACCCATAGCTCAGCTGGTAGAGCAGTTGCCTCTTAAGCAAACGGTCGTAGGTTCGATCCCTACTGGGTGCACCAAATAAAAAACACTGCATAGGCAGTGTTTTTTATTTGGTGCACGCCGGAATTGATTTTTCTAGCAAGAAAAATCAATTCCGGCGTGGTCGCGGAAATTTTCGAGTGACGACGAGAAAATTATCGGTGACCACAAAGACGACCTTGCACACCTCGCTTTTTATTCTCATTTAGTGTAAGTTGTAAGTGGGCAAACAAAATTAAATATCCCAAGGTGGCGAAATGGTAGACGCACCTGCCAAGTGAATTAAAAGCAAACTGCTTTACTTTTAATCCGGTTCCTCGCGTCGCGGGGAAATGTTCCATGAAAGTAACTAGTGTGCGCGGGTGGTGAAATGGTAGACACGCCTGCCTTAGGAGCAGGTGCCGTAAAGGCATGGAGGTTCAAGTCCTCTCCCGCGCACAGTGGCTATTTTGGGGACATAGGGAAGAGGCGCGCGAGTCGGGGTCACGAGTCCTCTCCTCGGCACCATACAACAAAGTCCGCCTTTTGGCGGTTTTGTTTTGTGAGCGTAAAAAACTTGGTCAAGAACATTTTTGTCCGCCGTCGCGTACAAAAATTTCTCGACCCTGCTCGTGCGACCATGTCTGCTGACATGGTGCCCGCACTCACTTTCAAGTCCCTCCACGCTCCAAAACAAAAGTCACCGAATGCTAGCGCATGCGGTTCCTTTGTTTTTGTGAGCGTGGAGGGACTTGAACCCTCAAGGATCACTCCATGCGCTTCTGAGACGCACGCGTATACCAATTCCGCCACACGCTCGTGCAGATTGCCCCATTCTAGCATATTTGAAAGATTTTTCTTGTTCGACAAAAAACAGGAAAATAACCCCTATTTATAAGCCACTTTACCACCCTCGCGCGGGCTTGACTTTTTGCACCAAAGGTGGTAATATGTAAGGTAGATGATTTTCGATCTTTGAAAATTACAAATTCAACAATTGAAGGAGGTACTGCAAATGAACACGAGACCTGCGATAGAACCAGACAATGAAGAAGGTTCGCTCAAAAACGCAAAATTAGTATTTTGGATAGGAACCATACTTGGTTATATCATCATACTCTTGCTTTCGTCATATCTTTCAACGAAATCCACGACTGCTTTAGGACTGGAGTGGAACTGGGGACTTGCATTGTTGCTTGCCCTCATCCTCTACACAATTAACAGCTTCAAAGAGATTGGCCCCTCCGATATCGGAGTCCGCCTCCTCTTTGGTGACGCAATTGACCAAGTTGGCTCCGGACTTACCCTTGTTCCTTACGGAATTTTTACTTTGCAGAAATTCCCAAACGAAGATCAGCAAGCAGAGCTTCCTGCGGAGGCAGATGATATATACGAGGGGAGCGAATCAGATCCGGACGGAAAAAATATCCCTGAAGGAAAAGTTCCTCCCATTAGAATTGTTTTTGGTTCGCCAGATAATCCTAATACGACCGACCCCTATGATCAAAGGATGGTAGCCAAGGTCACTCCTGTCATAAGATACCGCATAGTAAATGCAGTAAAATTCATCAAAACTATTAAGAGCTGGGACAACGCGAGGTTGCAAATTGAGGATGCCGTAGTTGCAGTACTCCATGAAGAGTTGTCAAAGATAACTCCAGCAAAAGCATTAACTATGCTTTCTGGTCCTACGGGGTTGTACAAGAAACTCGAAGATGTGATTGATTTACTTCTTGAAAGTTGGGGTGTTGATTTGATCAATATCAGCTTGAAACCTTTCGGCTACAGCCATAAACTAAATGAAGCTGTTTTGGAGGTTCCGAAAGCACAACGCACGGCAGTAGCTACGATTATTACCGCACGAGGAGAGATGAGAAAACGAGCGCTTGAAGGAGTAGGCGCAGGTTCTGCAGTAAAATCTCTTATCACTGGAAAAACTAAAGGGCTTACAGATATGCAGACAAAACTGAATGTGACTGGAAGTGAGGCCCTCGCGGCAGAAACCGCACTAGGCATCACCAACGGTGACAACAAAGTTATTATTGCAGGAGCAGACGGTTTTGCCAACCTTGCAACAGTTGGGACTGTCCTCGGAGAAGCCCTCAAGCCCGTCAAACCGAAGTCTACAATTTTATTACCACAGGAGGCTAAAAAATGAGACTTGATGTTCTTAGTTTTCTTATCGTCCTCGCTATTCTGATTTACGCAAAAAAGGGAGGAAAACTTGGAATCCCCAAACTTACTGGTCTCGGAAAAGTTTTAAACTTCTCCACAGAAAGTGAACGGGTAAAGATGATTCTTGAAATCTTTGTGGTGATCGGTGTGATAATATGGTTATCATTTATTACCGACTCGATAGTTATCAAGTTGGTAAAAGATAATACTCAGCTCGCAATCTTGATCGCGGTTGTCACTGTTCTTTATGTGGTCTTTAAGACACCTAAAAGCGCATGGTTCCTCTGGATGGAGCTCGGGGTTCTAGTTGTATTGGCTGTATTTGCAACCCTTCCCGAAACCACACAGAAAGATGCTTTGGCATGGAGACCGTGGTCAACGGAGCCACCGAAAGGAACTGCAACGGTTCCTCAGGTGGCACAAGGGCCAAAAAAGACCGTGCTGTCTGTTATGCTTACTGAACCGGGGGTTCCTATGGAAATTGGGAATATCCCTGATTTCAGCAGGTTTGAAGCGGGAGATTTTAACTGCCCGCCCAACACAACCATGCTCGTTGTCCACAGAGGGGAACCTAATGGCAAACCACCGTATGATTGTGATTCGGCGACCGAGGAAATTAAACTCGGCAACGACAACCGAGGACTTCGAATCTGGTTTGTGCTCAAACAAGGAGCACCTCCAAAAGAAGTCACCATAGTTGCCACCGCAAAAAGTTGAAATTTGTAATTTTATCGCAAGGCCCCGATGCAATGTCGGGGCTTTTTTTTATTACAGCTTTCGCGTACTTTATACAGAAAACTCATGACGAGTGTCATGAGTTTTCTGTGAAATTATTTTAGTGTCTTTCTCTACCTTCCTACGCTGCTTGCAGTATTGGCAATAATATCCAATATCCCATACACCGCAAACATAATGAATACACCAATGACTCCCCACACCATATGGCTCTTTCCCTCCGTTTGAGCGTCTTCGCTATCTTGATTTTTTACGAACATAAACAGTCCCCACAAGAAGTACAAAACAGCAAGACCGACAAGGAAAAAAATAATAGGGTTTATGAATACCGTAATGATTTTATTCATAAAGCCGATAACTGCTGGGTTGGGAGTTCCGGGGGGCATAAAGAGGAGATTCTTTTACCTTACTTAGTAGGAGATTGGGGGAAGCGCAGGAGGACTGATTGCTGTTGAACCATCGAATCCAAATGTTTTGGTAACAATTTTTACTAAACTCCAAACAGAGACCATGACCGCAATGCCAATGATTCCGTAGACCATTTTGTTGCGTCCTTCCTTGCGAGCCTCGTCATCCCCTGCTTGCACAAACTGGAAAATACCGTAGAGCACATACACAACCGCAAGGGCAACAATAAGTCCTGTAACAGTACCCAAAGCACTGTTAATGAACTTAACGAGACTACTGAGATCGTCCACTCGTCCAGTAAGCTGAGCAAACACAATCGTCGGAGCCAAAAACGCACTGCTTCCTATAATAATTTTCTTTATCATAAATAATGGTTATCTACTATTAATATTTCGTATTCAATCGTACTCGCCTAATTATACAAAACCCTTCACAAAACAACAAGTACTAAGCTCTGTGCTTATCAACAATCACCATACTTTTCGCAAGGATTATAATACTGACTCCTGTCCCCGGGCGCTACTGGAGGATACGAAACAGAACCACCCCCCGAAGTCCCCCTCGGGAACCAACCTTGTGGAGATCCCCCGCTTGTTGGATATGCAGCAGGACTCCCTGCCCTTATCCCAAATGTATTCATGAGAATGGATACCAGCCCCCACAAGGACACCATGACAGCGATTGCAATAACCCCCCACAACGCCCGAGTTTTCATCTCAGAGCGCTCATCTGAACTATCCCCTTTGCGTATCCCCTCTGCAATGTTCCACAAGAAAAACACCACTGCGCCAGAGAGAATGAGTACGGTTGCCGGCTTGATGAATGTGCCGGTGATAAATTTTAGAAATCCTGCAAAGTCCATAAAATAAATTTAGATTATTGTGCGAGCGTCTTTACCGTGGACTCTATTATCTTCGAAAATCCCCATGCGCTCATGAGGATGAATGCACCGACCACCGTCCACAAAAATGCACTCTTCGCTTCTTCAAGTTTCGTTTCATTCCCTTGCGCCTGCACAAACAAGAAACCAATATAGATAAATGCCAAAACAAGGAATGGGGAAAGGATGAAAACGATTGAACTGATGAGTGTTGCGACTAAATCGGAAAATGTCTTTGAGTTGATAGGGTTTTGGAGTTGCGTGCTGACACCGAGACTTGGTCCACTCGTCCCCCCTGAAACAGGGACTCCTGATGTTCCTCCGGAGACTGGTGCCCCCACTATATGAAGATTTGCAAACGCCAATGTCCCAGAAAACAGCACTGGAAGAACTATCAACGCCGCAAGAAAGTTTTTCATTGATTATAGTATACCAAGTCCTTGCGTCTTTGTGCAACTATTGCAGCAAAAATGAAGTGAATCCGGCGTCAGTATTCAAAAATGCAAAAAGGAATGCCTTTACGAGAACGAAAGCAGCAAGAATCCAGAAAATGCCGATTCCTATTTGCTGAAGTTGATTTTTGGTATCACTTCGCACGCTCTCCTTGTCTGGAACTATCACAAACCTTCCGCCAATCACCATAAAGGCGAGAGCTGTAAGAGGAATGACGACACTGTAGATAAGAAAATTCACCACCGTGTTTGCGAGCTTAATAAGATCCTCGAAACCACAAGATGCCTCCCCTTTATCTCCACACGGAATAAGCCCTGCAGAACTCGCAAGAAATGGCGCCCCAATAAAAACTCCCGCCAACATCCATGCACTTACTTTTGCAACTTTTGGCAATTGTATGTTCTTATTCATATCTTATTGCTGTTGATACTTATTGATAACTTTTTGCAGGGCGCTTTGCGCAGTGCCGAGCGCTTGCGAAATCTTGAAGCGGCTGGAGACAATGTCGTCTATCATGTTACCAAAGATTTGGTCGGTTTCGCTCGGAGAAGGGTCGGGCCACGCGCGCGCAATAAGAGCTGAGTCATAGAGGATTGCCGAAACCGCATCAGAAGGACGCACCGCAAGGAGGTCGCGACGGACAGGAGGAATACTCAACCGTGCCGCGAGTCCACCAGAAAACTCTGCTGTTCCGAGCAAAATTGCCGCACGAAGCGCACCATCGGGATTTCTACTTGCACGCACCATTGCCGCACCCTGTACGCGTCCAAACGTCATGCGCTTTTGCGCTTGATCAGTCTGAGGCACGGGTGCAAGGTCAAAGTTGAGGTGTGGATTGCGGAGTTTTATGGCAGGACGTTCGCTTGCATACCCGAAATAAACCGCTAGATCCCCCGACTCAAACATCGCGCGCGAAGCAGGCAAAGAACGATTCCAAGAATACGAATCACGGTCGGATTTTGAAAATTGTGTAAAGAACTGCACTGCCGCCGCGGAAGCCTCTCCAACAGAGAGCGTCACGCCAACTCCCTGCGAAAGTGCCGGCGCAAATACACCCCCTTGCTGAATCACAATGCTGGAACCCGCCTGCATCATCAAAAGAGAGAGAATTTCTTTTGCAGAAGTAACATTTTTATATTCACCAAAAGAAACCGCCGCGCGCGCAATCTCTCCGTTTCTGTCTCTTAGAACAATCCGTGGAACAATGTCATAAAACTCGCTCCATTTTTTGGGCGGAGTTGCAATGGATGCATTCGTGAAGATGTCACGATTCCAATACATTACGAGCGGATCGATAGTGAGTGGAATAGCAATGAGCCCCTGTGGAAGCATGAACATTTCCCCCTCTTCCACAAAAATATCTTTAAAGGTGCGCTCAGGATATGCCGCGTAGGAAACCAGAGCTATCTTGTTGAGATTGCGAATCATCTGGTCTTGCCCAATGATGATGAGGTCGGGACCCTGCCCTGATGCCAGCGCTTCCACAAAATCTTCATCGAAAGATGCTTTGCTTTTTTCAACATATTTGATAACAATATTTTTTTCATTACCAAGCTTGTCTGCAATAACATTTTGCATGACGAGGTTGGGTAATGTCCCCCACACCACCACCTCACCGTAATTTTTATCTTCAGCCCTTCCCGGAAGCGGAATCTTCCCCGAAAATCCCAAAAGTCCCACAAACAACAACACAACAAATGTTGCAATTACCCCCAGTTGAAAAAAGCTTTTTCCTTTCATATCTATTGTTATGACTTGAACATAATAAATCCGTAATGATGCTCGCCGGCATCAAATTCTTTTTTGAGAACAAACCCTTCCGTCTCACACAGCAAACGCGCCGAAACCGCCGAAACCACTGCGGTGCGCGCAGGCCCCAAACCCTTAAAAGACTCTTTCCAATCAACCAAGAGCAATTTGCCTCCTGTTTTTAAAATACGTTTTGCTTCACGAAGGAGTCCCCGCTTGTCTTCCGCCTGAAAAAGCACGTTGGACACCACGACGGCATCAAGACTTCCCTCTTTTATTTTTGTTCCACCAAGACGCTCAATGTCTCCCCACAAAAGCTCCACGTTGGAAAGATTTTGTGCAGTCACTGCAGCCTTAATGTTTGAAAGAAATTCTTTTTGCACTTCCACCGCGTAGACTCTCCCTTTTTCACCAACACGAAGAGCAAGAGGAACTGTGTACGCGCCAATTCCTGCACCCAAATCCGCAACTTGCATACCATCATGCACGCCAAGTTCAACAATATTTTTTTCGGGATTCGTAAAATTAGGGATGTCCATACACAACATTGTACCCCGTAGTACAATGTGATGCAAGAAAAAACTCGGCACCATGTGGGTACCGAGTTTGAATTACTGCACAAAAGTATTTATTTTCCACCCACGCTTTTGACCATCTTAAGCTCAAAGACATAGACCCCAAGCTGTTCCTTTTCTCGGGGGTATATACTTTGAAGTATTCCAAGTGCTGCAGCGGGATTACCAGGAACGACATGTCCCGCTTTCTCCCTTTGAAGCATTTCTTCGAATGTCTTATACGTGCGTACGTCAGTGACTTGGACTACCCCAGAAGCCCGTCCACATTCCATGCGGATAGAGTCGCCTTTTTGTATTTTTTGAATGCTTGCATAGCCGACACGCACCTCAAGAGGCTTGGTGCCTGCCATGATTGCATCAAAATACTGTTGCTTAATTCGCATCGTTTTCATAACTTTTTCCTCGAGGACAGTGCCCCATTGTTGAGTAACCACTTCACGCTTGTATGCTTCAGGCATCATTGCTTCAACACTCCACCCTTGATGTTGAAATGTTTCCACCTCAATACTTGATGGGACAACGTGTGTGTAAAGTTTGTGCCCGTACTCTCGAAGAAAAGAAGGCAACTCTGCCACCAAGGCTGAGAATGCCTGAATATCATCAGTAACGAGGGGCATTAATTTTACAGGCTCTCCCTTTTTAGGAGTTGCTCCCGCAACGCCGAGTACCTGTCCATCTGGTGTTTTTGCAACCCAGATGAGCTTGTATTTTTCGTTGGGGTCACGTGAGCCTCTTCGCTCATAGCCCGCAAATAATGAATCTACCCACCTGTCGTCAACTCCATCAAAATACGGAGAGAGACGACGAATGACCATTTCTCGTACTTGCTTTTTGTCTACGTCAGCAAGAGGCAACACTGAAATCGTGCGTTCTGCAGTGTGAAATTCGTCATGCCCCGTAATTTTATAGAGCATAACCTCATCAGTATCAGCACGATAATGTTTACTAGCCATTCCAGCACGCACGAATCCGTGCGCAAGGAAATAACTGAGAGCAACCTTATTTTTTGCTGAAACAGTGCAGTAGATTTGACGTACACGATATTTCTCTGCATATTGATTTACCTGTTCAAAGAGTAAGCGACTGACACCCTTTCCACGGGCATCTTCGTGCACAATGAGCGGGCTAATCTTCAGAGTTCCTTGATACTTCACAACGAAGTTCAGGATACCGACGACATTCCCGTCATCTTCTGCAACATACATAAGTTGCGCTGCAGAAAAGTGACCCTTTGTATCTTCTGTACCACAAGTAGCAGTTTCCACAATGCGCCTTGCATGTGCCCTGTGGTCCCCGCCGTAGAATGGTTCCAATGCGTTGTGCATCATCTCGGCGATAATTGGCAAATCGTCGAGCTTCACTTTGCGTATCTTCATTTTAAAGAACTCCTTTTGTGTGTTGCTGGGGGATTACACCCTTGCGCAACTTTGGTTTGCGTACTCACGTTGAGCACGTTACGACATTACATTCTTTTTATGTTTTAGTCAAGCACTTCAATTCGAAACCCAACCACACCATCCTTTTGCTGATCTTCATCGGAATAAAATTGACTGATCTGATTTAAAAGGAATTCTCTGCTTTTCTCTCCAAAAAGAGTGGGTTCATGATCTGCGAAAAGATCTGCGAATGATTGATAGCGAAGCAGTCCCTTTACTCGTGCCCTCACCTTATTTTCAGGGTGCTCATTTTCACTAAATTCAATCTCATCGCCGATTGCGATTTGCTGTCGCTTCTCATCATAAAGGCGAGACTCAATAACTTTTTCTTTGCAAACTATTTTTTTAAACGGCTCTGCAGATAGTTTCATTTGATGTTGCATGTTTGTTTTTCTCGTTACTATTAAATTTATAGTTTTCTTTTTTTCATGATAATACTTAAATCTGTATTCTCGTAAAATTATTTAAATTCTAGTCATTATTTGTTATTTCCCAACCTACAAACACACCAGCGATGCAATACTGTCCCCTTCGCGAAGCTTCATAATGCGCACACCTTGCGTATCGCGTTTAAGCGACGGCACATCTTTAATATCAATACGAATAACCTGACTCTTTTTTGAAATAGACACAAGCTCCAAATCGGCTGGGGTTACCACGCGCGCCGCCATCAAGTTGCCGATTTTTGTCGTAATCTTTGCGGTCTTTATTCCAGAACCACCGCGCTTTTGAGTTTTGTACTCCTTGATGTTTGTTCGTTTTCCGTAACCGTTTTCACTCATTACCAAAAGCTCTGGCTTCTCGGCATCTTTGCGAATCACATCCGCTCCCACAATAAAGTCACCCTTGCGGAGCTTCATACCACGCACGCCACCCGCAGTACGTCCCATTTCGCGCACATCTGACTCTTTGAAACGCACCGCTTGCCCTTTTGCAGTCGTCAAAATAACTTCATCACCCTTTTCTACAGAAAGTGCACCCAAAAGCTCGTCATCTTTGTCGAGCGTGATTGCAATGATGCCGTTCTTGCGCACGTCTTTGAAACTCTCTGCTGCAACTTTTTTCACCGTCCCTTGTCGCGTCACCATGAACAGAGAACGCTTTTCGTTTTTAGTGTCCTTCGCACGCGCAAGAATGGACGTAACTTTTTCTTCAGCAGAAAATGCGATGAAATTCATAATTGATTTTCCGCGCGTAGCGCGTTTCCCTTCCGGAATCTCGTACATTTTCACTTGATATGCTTTACCTCGGTCTGAGAAGAACAAAAGGTCGCTATGAGTCGTAGCTGAAAGAAACAACGTAATAAAATCTTCGTCTTTAGTATCCAGATCAACAACACCTACTCCTCCGCGATTTTGTTTGCGATACTCACCGGGGTTCGTGCGCTTAATATACCCACCCTTGGTGTACACAAGCATTGTTTCGTCATCGGGAATCATATCCTCGAGCGAAATAGAGCCTGCTTCATGTTTCACCACACGTGTTCGGCGCGCATCACCGTATTTTGCTTTCATTTCGCCGAGCTCTTTTTTCACAATCGCCAAAATTTTCTTTGGACTTGCGAGGAGGTCGCGACATTCTTTTATGAAATCTTGCTTCTCTTTGAGTTCAAGCTCCACATTCTTGCGTTCGAGACCTGCAAGCTTTTGAAGTTTCATTTCAAGAATTGCCGATGCCTGTAAATCCGAAAACTTGAATTCCTTTATCAAGTTTGCATGTGCCGAGGCAGTATCCTTTGATCCACGGATAATAGTGATAACACGGTCAATATGATCGAGGGCTTTTTTGAGACCAAGCAAAATATGCTCGCGCTCTTCTGCTTTGCGAAGGTCATATTCAGTGCGGCGACGCACCACCACCTGTCGATGGAGAATAAAGTTTGAAAGAACCCCTTTGAGCGACAGTGTTTGAGGCACGCCATTAACAAGGGCGACCATATTGTAGTGAAATGTCGATTCGAGCTCGGTGTGTTTGTATAAAAAGTTGAGAACAGCTTGAGGGAATGCGCCATTTTTAAGATCAATCACCACGCGAATATCTCGCGTCGATTCATCACGAAGTCCGCGAATTCCCTCGAGTCTTTTCTCGCGCACAAGGTCGGCAATCTTTACAATGAGATTTGCTTTGTTTACACGAAAAGGAAGCGACGTAATAATAATTTGATTCGTATTTTTGTCTTCAATAATTTCTGCCTCTCCGCGACACACCACACCGCCGCGACCCGATGAATATGCGTGCCTAATATCTTTTTCACCAAACACAACGCCACCCATAGGAAAGTCTGGTCCTTTTACAAATTTCAAAAGGTCTTCTGTTGTTGCGTCGGGTTCATCAATAAGATGATTCGTGGCATCTACAAGCTCTCCCAAATTGTGCGGAGGAAAGTTGGTCGCCATACCCACCGCAATACCGAGCGTACCGTTCAAAAGCAAGTTTGGCAGAGACGCAGGAAGAACCATGGGCTCTTTTTTTGAGGCATCGTAGTTAGGCTTAAAATCAACCGTCTCGCGGTCGATATCATGCAAAAGCTCCCCAGTGATGCGCGACATTTTTGCTTCAGTATAACGCATTGCTGCAGCAGCATCGCCGTCGATAGAGCCGAAGTTTCCTTGTCCTACAACAAGCGGATAGCGAAACGAAAAATCTTGCGCCATTTTCACCATTGCCTCATATATTGAGGAGTCGCCGTGCGGATGGTACTTTCCCATCACATCGCCGACAACCGTTGCTGACTTACGAAATTTTGAAGTGTAGGTCAAACCCATTTCACCCATCGCAAACAGAATACGACGGTGCACCGGCTTTAAACCATCACGGACATCAGGAAGCGCGCGGTCGGTAATAACCGACATCGCGTAGTCGATGAAGCTTGTGCGCATCTCTTTGCCGATATCCATGGGAATGATATTCACATGAGGAACTGCAGGAGGAGTGTCTCCCGTAACCTTTTTTTCTTCGTCTTTTCGAGCCATAGTGTTCCTATACTACCATACCGACTGATAAAAATACAAACGGCTACTAGTGCAAATGACTGCGTTCTATATTGGCTTATTTCTTCCCTTTTAGGCTAGTCGTAGCCGTCTTTGAGTCAATGATCACAATTCCTGAAATATCAAAATCGCTCTCGAGTACTTTTGTTTCCGGCATTGGAGCATCGGGCGCAAATTCAATCACGGTCGCTTCAAGGCGAGGAGGAGCTTTAGGGGTCGAGGTTGCATCTGTCTGTTCTGTAGAAGTCGACAAAATAGAGCTGGGGAAAATTGCCTTGGCATCACTGACGACTCCACGAAACACTTCACCCATGCCGGCGAGCGGAGATAAAGTATTTTCTCGTGTTTTTTCACCTTTTGTTCTCGCGCCGAGCGATGAAATCCATACGAGTAAAATTATAGAAAAAATCCCTATCGTAAGACCAAGTATCACACGCTGTTTAATATGTTCAGGTTGTGCGCGTAATTTTTCAAGCATGAAAAAATTTATTGTGCCTTAACCACCACCACACTTCCCTCTTTCCCTTCCAAATCTTTTTTCTTGAATGTAAACTTTTCTGTTGTCTCGGTATTTTCACCACTCTCTTTCACCAACGCATCAAGTGCACCTTTTGTGTCAGCATAGTCCATAGGAATAACTACTTTTGTCTCAAGCGCCAGTGCGAGCTTGTATGCATTAGAAGCATTGAGCATTTCTTCGCCTCCAATAGGAACAAGGAGTACGTCAATTTCTCCAAGCCCTTCTTTTACTTCCCGAGAGAGTGCATCTGCAGAAGAAAGCGCGCCCAAAAAACAAAGATTTATTCCTTCAAACACCACTGAGTAAACCGTGTTGATTTTTTTCTCCCCGGCGTATGTTGCGTCAACGCCAAAACCTTTGATGAAAATACCATCAACTTCATATTCACCGGGACCGTGAATGACAAATGGCTCCTTGTCGCCGTGCGCACACTGTTCATGGCCATTGAAGTCAATGTGGTTGAGCGATGAAAGCACGACATCTGCGCCAAAACGCGATGCTTTGTATTTTGAGTCTTTGCCAATAGGGTTATAGGCAATAACCGTGTCCCCCAGCTGAATCTTAAAAAATTGCTTTCCGTAGTATGTGACGATCATAGCCCCCATAGTAGCAAATTTTTTTAAGATTGGGAACGGTGCGGGGAAATGACGGCGCCGCCGGCATTTCCCCGCACCGTTCCCAATCCCCATTTTGCACTTGACAAAAAAACTGTATCTGCTATACTACTCAGTACCCAATCGGAAGTCCTCCAAGGCACAACGAGGTGGGTTTTGTACTTTTTTCCGACTTTGCCAGCTAAAACAAGGAGATCACGATATGATTGTTCTTATCAACATCCTCATCTAATTCTTGGCCGCCGGTGATCACAGCAACAAGAGGAGAAAGAATATGACGAAAATTTCGTCAATCTTGCAAACAAAAGGAGAGCTCCAAAATGAATCACGCACGAGCAGGTCCCGCAGTTCGTACCACCCAGAAACTGTAGCATCGATTGAACGGCACCAAGCGAAGTAAGGCACCCGACACACAATGTACTAACCTACAATGTGTGTTACCCCCCCCAGTCTTTTGTCTGGGGGTTTTATTTTACCCCAATGCCGCCCACCACCCTTGCATCGTCAGCCCTTTAATGCTAGAGTACACCTGTTAATAACAAGTGAGAGCCGAGGTTAACCCTGCGCATTCCCGACATGACAGTCCTGCGCAGATCCGAGGCTCTTTTCCCGCTTGTCGGGATTTTTTAATTTTATGAAAGAACACAAAGAAAAAGAGGTAGAAAAAATAAAAGACGAGGCACCGTTGTCGCTCATGGCGACACTCATGAAGGATGCTCCCAATTCTCCCGAGGTGGACACATTGGTTGAAGGACCGGTCTTGGGTGTTGAGAAATCATGCGTGTACGTAAACCTTGCCCCATTCGGCACCGGTATTATTTTTGGTAGTGAATTCATCAACGCACGCGATGTCATCAAGAAATTGAACATCGGCGACATTATTACCGCAAAAGTTGTCGACAAAGAAAACGAAGACGGCTATATCGAGCTCTCTCTTAAGGAAGCACGCCAAGCTATTATTTGGAGCGAAGCCGAGGAAGCAATCAAATCAAAGAAAGCTCTCGAACTTCCCATCAAAGACGCCAACAAAGGAGGTCTCATTATTGAGTGGCAAGGCATTCAGGGATTCCTTCCTGCGTCACAACTCAAGACCGAGCACTATCCCCGTATTGAAGACGGCGACAAAGACAAAATTTTGGTTGAGCTCAAGAAACTCATCGGCAAACGCATTGCGGTCACCATTATTTCTGCTTCTCCAAAAGAAGGAAAGCTTATCTTCTCTGAAAAGGAACAGGGTGTTAAGGAGAAGCGTGAAATTTCCGGCAAATATTCTGTCGGTGATGAACTCGAGGGCACCATCTCCGGTCTCGTTGACTTTGGTGTCTTTGTAAAACTCGAAGATGGCATCGAAGGACTTGTTCATATCTCTGAAATCGGCTGGGGTCTCGTTGAGGATCCGCGCAAACTTTTCAAACTCAATGAAAAGGTTCGCGTCAAAGCAATCGAAATCAAAGACGGCAAAATTTCACTTTCTCTCAAAGCACTCAAAGACAACCCATGGAAGGATGCTGAAAAACGCTACAAGAAAGGCGCACAGGTCACTGGCGTGGTCATCAAGTTCAACCACTACGGCGCGCTCGTGTCACTCGAGGAAGGTATTGCGGGACTCGTACATGTTTCAGAGTTTGGTTCAGAAGAAAAACTCCGCAAGGTGCTCGAGCTTGGAAAAACCTATTCATTCACCATTACGCTCTTTGAGCCAAAAGAGCAGAAGATGACCCTTTCTCCCATCGAGAAAAAAGCGTAATATGCGCAAATAACAAAATACCCCGAACGCCGTAGGCGTTCGGGGTATTTTGTTGTACCACCCCACATCAATTCACCTGCCCTGTTGCCTTATCACGTCCTTCGGTGAGAATAAGTGCGAGTGCTTCAGCAGCCTTTTTTGTTGTTTTCTTCATCACCTCAAGCTCAGGTTTTTTAAATGGTCCAATAATAAAATCAAGGACTGCTTGCTCCCCTGCCGGCTTTTTCAACTTACCGCTTGGTGTCGTAGGGCAAATGCCAATACGCAATCGCGCAAACGCTGGCGTCTTGAGTGCTTTGATGATCGACTCAAGACCCTTGTGTCCACCCGAACTTCGGTTGAACGAAATTTTCATAGAACCAACTGGCAATGCGAGCTCGTCATACACCACAATCGTGCGCTCCGCATCTTTTGCGGTTTTTACTAAAGGCGCAACGCTCTTCCCTGAAACATTCATGAAGTTGTCCGGCAAGAGAAGTGTCACTTTATCTTTCCCAAATGAGCCCTTCGAGACGAGAGCTTTGAGCGTCTTATCCCCGCTCCATTCAGGAAAATCATTTTTTTTACGAAACACCTCGAGAACCATGCGTCCGGTATTGTGCCGCGTATTTTCGTATTCCTCCCCCGGATTTCCAAGTCCCACAATAATGTATTGCATATGTGAAATATGATAACAAATACAAGGTATTTTTACCTCTTGACTTTCCACATAATACATGTAATACTTTCTTTGGGTAGTTATTTTCACAACAACAAAGAGAGGAAATAAAAATGACACTGAGTCCTGCGGTTATCAAAAATTGCAAACAAAAATTGCAACAACTCCTGAAAGATACAGATAAAGACCGTGAAGCAATAATGACAGCACTCCAGAAAATGGAGGACAAAAAATACGGAACCTGTGTCAATTGTAAAAAAGAAATTAACCCAGAACGTCTCAAGTTCCTTCCAACAGCACTTCGTTGTGTTGAATGTCAAACCGATATAGAAAGAAGGGTGCAAGAAATAACAGCAAGAAGAGTGGCGTGTAACAGCACTCGAGTTTTGCTAAACTAAAAACAACCTAAAACCCCTGAAGCGCACGCGCTTCAGGGGTTTTTCATACCCACACCCCAGCTTGTCGATTAGCACACACCGTTAAACATGTGTTAAAATACCACCATCATGAATTTTAATAATCCCTTCAATGAGACATCGAGTTTTGAACGTGAAAAAAACTATGTACACCCTGCGGTAAAAAACGCTCACCGTACTGCAGAAAAAATGATCAAGGAGGACGCTATTGACCCCCACGATTTTATAGCGCTCTACGGCGAAGAAAATGTCGCGCGCGACCTCGCCTACGCCGAAAAACGAGAAAAAGGATTTACGCGTGATGCAAACAAAGTGTACGCTGAAGTTCTTGAAGCGGTGCTCTATGACCAAATCGAGCTCTCGGACTGGTTTGGACCAAAAGCACGCACCACAAAAACATCGTTCTATGATGACATTGTAAATGGGAGTGATCTCATCCTTGAGCTCGAGGAACTCAACCAAACACTTTCGCACTTGTCCCTTTCTGTCGACGTCACCTTTGGTACCACTACCGAAGAAAAAAAATTTGCTGCAATCAAGGAAAAAATTGATGCAGGGACGTTAGGCGGAATAAAATACTTTCATTCCGAGAAAGGAGGGTTCCGCGGAGAATTAAGCAAAGTTCCCCAAGTAGTAATTGGCGTTGAAAAAGATATAGTAATACAATTGGCAGGACTTTGGATGGGGGAACATGGTCGCAATAAAGAAGGTAACGCAAAACTCGCCACACACCCGATACAGCGCATTATCCTCACAGAAATCCTCCTCCAACTTATTACGTTCAAAAATTACGCAGAAGAAACCGGAAAGAAATCTCTCGTTCCCATCTACCAAAAAAATATTACCGTCCTTGAAGACATCTTGAAGGAAAAACCTCCCATCGATATAGGGGAACTCAAAAATGACAAGGTATTCACCGCAATCAAAAGCTCGCTTTCTTTGTTTAAAATAACCAAATAACACCACACAACACATTCCCCTCTTGCAGCAAGGGCTCTCTTGTTCTATGATGAGTGCAACTTCCCTCATGAACGACAATATCACAACCACACCACCTTCACTCAAGCCTGAGCAGAAAAAAACATTTCGTGAAGAAGCGTTGGAAACATTTCGTTTTGTCCTCATCGCACTTGCGATCGTCGTTCCGGTTCGCATGTTTGTGGCTCAGCCGTTCTTTGTCTCGGGTGCATCAATGGACCCAACCTTTGCCGACCACCAGTACCTCATCGTCGATGAAATCTCCTATCGATTCACCGAGCCTGCTCGCGGCGAAGTTGTCATCTTTAAATACCCCCAAAACCCTTCCCAGTATTTCATCAAACGCATCATCGGACTTCCGGGTGAAACCGTCCTAATTACAGGTGCGGGGCAAGTCACCATAAAAAGTAAAGACGCAAAGATCACCACAACACTCAATGAACCCTATGTTGCATTCCCTAAGTCTGACAACATAGAACGTACGCTTGGCGCAAATGAATATTTTGTCATGGGCGACAATCGTGCTGGAAGTTTTGACTCACGACT
>ERZ1292633.1084-Hain-H41-02um-R1-1084-length-29953-cov-25_pt1 | contig 29953 bp, 33 predicted proteins | sample MGYA00564406_ERZ1292633 | MGnify/ENA primary metagenome ERZ1292633 (study PRJEB36523, sample SAMEA6512639) | groundwater metagenome | collected 2019-01-08 | study: AquaDiva: Metagenomics assemblies of 32 groundwater samples
ATTCATCCCCAACGCTAAAGCGGGGGGATTTCTTGCTCAGAAGCTATATTAAGTATAAACTCAGATGCCGTAATCGCGCCGTGCCCTGCTCACTAAGAACGCAACTAAATACGTACTTTTTCTTGGAAGTTCTCTCTCTTAAAAGAAAAACGCCACGGCCCGGACTTTCAGACTAACACGATTTTATTTTATGGATAAAATCTGCTGGCTTTTGAACCGGGAAATCCCGAAGGAAACAGGGTTAGCAACCCTGCGCAGTACCGAGTTGTGCCACCGTGGCAATAGAAGAAGCTTTAATTATGCTTTTATTTAAATCTTACCATTTTAAATGTGAGAAATTATTATTGGATCTATAAAAAGAACTGAAGCTATAAAATTTAATCATTAAAAAAATAAATATAAAATTAGAAGAAAAAGAAATTATTGGCTATTATCTACTGGTGTTATGGTATTACGATGGATGCGGGCAAAATAAGGCACAGCAACTACATAATCTTCGCCAAAACCAGCAATGTCTCCTTCAATTGCTTCACAGGTTTTTCTTAGTTTTGAAATTGCTCTTTTTAACTCCACTAAATCTTTGTCTTTTAATGGCTTTATGTTAATTAAAGCAATGGTAGATCCTTCCCGTAAAACATCCAGAACATCTTTGATGTCTTCAAAGTCTTCCATCACAAAAGGTCGAACTAAAACTTTAGCTTTTTCTTCATTTCCAGCTGGTGCAGAGCCAAGCTCCACATAATTTTGGCCTTCGCCAAAGTCTTCTTCCTCTTCCACCGGCTTCATGAACTTTTCTTTTAATTGTAATAAAAAATCTTTCATGTTTACACCCTCTCTATTTGATTATGCGCAAAAAGCGAAAACCCCTAACTTTAGTTTGGGGATGGAGCTTTTTGGCATCCTAAAAATCTGCCTCAGATTTTTATGATAATGTTAATTTATGTTTATTTAAATTCGCTCCTATATAAATCTTTTTATCTTCCGGTATTTACATCATCCAATTAACTGCTAATGCGGAAGGTATTGGAATAAGCTTTACTTTTTCTTCGACTTCCTTTCTTTTTAAATTCAACTGTTGCTCGGGGCAGACTAAATACGCCCAAGATGTTTAATTTTGCTTTTAATTTATAAGTAATGATGCGATGTTCGTGAGCTTCTAATTCAGCTAAAGACCAAATTACTTTAGTTCCAGCTTTAGTATGTTTAATTTCTATTGGCTTTATAGTTCCTAATTCTAAACTTTTTTCTACATTAGCAATTTCTGGTACAAGATCAATAACTTCAACGTCTTTTAAATTTCGACTAGAGCGGTTGCTCATCTCTAGAGTGATTTTAATTTCTGATAAAGTGCCATTTTCACCGCCTTTAGTGGTTACTGCGGTTTTCTTGATGCTTACTGGTGATTGGACGTATAAATAAAATCCTCCACAAATAAGAATTACAATCAAGAGGTATAACAATAAACGGTAGCTAGTAGTGATGGTTAAAATTGCTGATTCATTCGGGCTTAAAGTCATTTCCCAGGCAAAATATCTTTCTCCATCTTCAGAAATAGAATCGCCCGTGCTAGTTGAAAATAAAGAAGCTAAAAATGAAGTTGGATATTTAACTAATTGGCTATTTTTAACGTTTCCGGTGTTGATTATTGTAAGAGTATTAATTGTTTTTAAGAATGCCTCATCTTTTACGCTGGTTACTTCAAATTTAGGAAGTAAAGAAACGATTTCAATCTTTTTTTCAACAATTTTTATAGTTTCGCTTTTATGCTCAAATACAAAAAATAGAGTATATTCTTTCGGTTGTTGAAATTTACTGGGTACTATACTTAATTCAACAGTTTTCTTTTCAAGAGGAAGTAAATCTACCGTAACTTCTTTGGTAAATTCAGGAATTTCACTTTGAAGTTTAACAACCAATCCAGTTAAATCTAAAGCATTTTTGTTTTCTAAAAATATTTTGGCAGAAATTGGTTCGGTAGGGTTTATTTTATCATCCATATCTACTTCAACTTTTATCGTCGGTAAATAGGTGATCGGTTCTGCCGGGCTTAGGTAAATTTTCAAAGCTTTGCTATAAATTTCCCCCATATTGCTTTGAATGGTGGTATATAAAGTGTAAATTCCCGGAGAAAGTTTCCCTTTTTCTAAAGGGGTTGCAACCACCGTAGTAGTATGCGATTTTCCTGGGCTTAATTCTAGGCTTTTATCTTTTAAAGGAGAGACATCAACATTCCATCCTTGTCCTGACTGTAATGAATAAATATTATATACTTGATTTTCATCGGCATTATTGGTTATGGTTAATTTAAAAGAAGCTTGTTCTGCCGTCGTAATTTCATTATCAATAGTCGTAACGGTAATTTCTGATTCTGCTAATGAAAATGCTGATAACAGAATTAACCAAATTAAACTTATCCACAAACAATCTTTCCACTGCACTTTTATTCACCTCTAAGTATTGCTTAAAGGACAAGCCTTTTAGCATCACAAAATGTTTTCCTGCATTTTGCTGACTTTAAAAATAAATTAATGCTACTATTTAAAATCTTCGCTTTTTTAAGACGGAGAACGGCAAATCAAGAATCAAAAAAGAGGAAAAGAAACATTTATATATTCTAATCTTTTATTTAAGCATATAATAGAGTATAAACTGAGTATATAAAAAGAGGACTAAAAGATAATGGTAGAAGAAAGTGCTTTTCGAGGCATGATTGGTTTTCTGGGAAAGATTGGGGTTTACGATATTATTTTACCTTTTCTATTAGTATTTACAATTGTTTTTGCTATCTTAGAAAAAACTAAGATCTTTGGTGTAGAAAAAGTTGGCGATAAACAAATCACTAAAAAGAATATTAACGCCATGGTTGCGTTTGTTATCGCTTTTTTAGTAATCGCTTCTACCAAATTAGTTGCAGTTATTAATGAAGTCATGGCCAATATTGTATTATTATTAATCTTAGGTGTTTCTTTCTTAATGTTGGTGGGCACCTTCTTTGGAGACAAAGAATTTACCCTAAAAGAGTTCCCGACCTGGGTAACTGTTTTTACGATTATCATGTTTGTTGGGGTAGTGGCGATTTTCCTTAATGCGTTGGGGTGGCTGGATTACATCTTTTTTCTGTTTGAGAATTGGGATGCAGAATGGGCAGCCTCCATTATCTTTATGGTTATTGTTATCGGATTTATCCTCCTAATTACCCGGGACGGAGATTCAAAATCCAAAAAGGACAGCGAAAAATAAATAATAAAAATAAATAATAAAAATAAGAGATAACTTAAATCAAGAAAATAATATTAAAAATAAATAAAATTAATATAAAAAATGCACGTATCAAATAATATTCAAGCTAAAAGAGGAGGTTTATAAAATGGTCAGTATCGGTATTGCTAATCTAGCATCATACTTTGAAGCTTACGGGGTGATGGACTTTTTACTGCCGTTTATTTTAGTGTTTACAATTATCTTTGCGGTATTAGCAAAGATGCCTTTATTTAGTGAACATAAAAATTTCCGGGTAGTCATTGCGTTAGTATTAGGGTTATTATTTGTGATTCCTCACCTTACTGGTTCATACTCTTCTTTTGGTTATGATCCTGTTCAGGTAATTAACGAATCCTTACCTAGTGTTTCCTTAGTGGCGGTAGCGGCAATCATGTTATTATTGCTGCTGGGAATTTTTGGAAAAGGCTTTTCACAGTCCGCTTCGCCGATAATCGCCATTGTTGCCGTTGCTTTTGTAGTATATATCTTTGGTGCTTCGCTTAATTTCTGGAAGGGGCCTTACGATGTATTTTATTGGTGGGGCACGGAAACAACGGAATTGATTATTATTATGTTGGTCTTTGGACTAATTGTGATGTTTATTACTAAAGAGCCCGGCAGCGGCGGTGCTGGAGATACCGTTAAAGGTGCTTGGGAAGGGTTAGGAAGCCTGTTAGAAAACCTGGGCGGAAAAAAATAAGAGGGAATAGATGGCAACAGTCTTAGATATTGGGTTAATTGGATACTTTAGTTCTATTTTTCCGGTATTGTTAGTCTTTGCCATCATCTTCGCTTTGCTGCAAAAGACCAAAGCGATTGGCAATTCTTTGGTAATCAATGCACTTGTTGCCGTAGTTGCTGCTTTAACTGTTTTATTATCCCAGGCAGCTATCGACATCATTAATTTTATGCTGCCTTGGATAGCTGTAGCCATTATCTTTTTTATATTGTTAATCTTGATTTTCCAAATGTTTGGATTAAATGAAAAAGACTGGAATGTAATCGTAAAAGATAAAACGGTTTACTGGGCTATTTTGGGAATCATGATTATCATTTTAGTTGCTGCTTTAGGGCACGTGTTAGGGCAGTCTATTGGGCCTTATCTTGATGAACAGGGACAACCTCTTGCTCCTGACGGAACTTCCAGCGTGGCCACCGGCGATTTTACAACCAATATTACTGCTACCTTATTTAATCCGAAAGTATTGGGGTTAATCATAGTTTTTACAATTATGGTCTTTGCAGTAGTGTTGCTTAGCGGCGATACGCATTAGAAATCATATTAATAGATATTTTTTACGTTCTGTTGATTGAGGTGACTACATTTTTTTAGTTTTGTAGTCACCTAACTTTTTTCTTCAAGCCAGCGATAGGTTTTTACGTACTTTATCATAATATTTATGGTCGCCCAAGTGGAATTCGATGTAAAGGGAGTTTTTTACTTTTACAAAAAGAATTCTGTATTCCGTATTATCAATGCTGAAAGGATAGCGGAAAGCGAGAAGTTCATTAATAGCCCAATTCTTATATTGTTTCTTTGAGCCAACATAAATTGGTTCAATTTTTCGTTCAATTACTTCTTTTATCCAATGATAAATTTTTTCCGCTTTATTATCAGTGAGAAGCTTGACGATTTGGTCAAAATTTTTTCCAAGAAATTCTATCTCATATTCTTGTGAAAGGGCGGATTCTATTTTATGTTTAAATTCATCAGGGTTGACCATGGGCAAAGCCTCGAACTGCTTCATGAGTCAACTCGTATAAAAAGCTTTGCGCTTTATAGGCAAGTAACTCTTTGTAGTAGCCTGCCTGAGTGTAAAAGAATCGTTTTGCGTAAGAGGGTTTTGTATGCTTAGTGATGATCAAGGGCATTTCTGTTTTAACATAGCTAATTATCTCAGTATAGTCCTTAAACTGATTTATTTTTTTATTAAGCTGAACAGTATCAAGTATCTCGCCGGTCTTGAAATATTCGGTATAAAGAATCAGAAAACGGACCTCTTTGTGGTACTTATTTTTTTGGTTTAGTAAAGAGGGAATGGCTTCATTAATAACCTGCCAATAGTCTGAAAGGGTGACTTTCAATGGTTTTTTTGGAATGATATTCTTGGCAATACAGCTTTTAGAAATGGAATGATAAAATAAAGAGTAAAGGTCATTAAAATCTATAATGGTTATTTTTGCCTTTTTCAGAAGTCTTTTAAATTTTTGGCAGACCGGAGGATTACGCCCCCGGCGCAACTTATTTTTAAAAGTAATATTTTTTTTTGATCTTGTAATCACAAAAATGTCAATATCTTTGTATTCAGTCTTGTAGATAAAAGAGCCGGTAATAAAACAATATTTTGCCGGGATTAGGTCAAGCAGGTTTTCAGCATCTTCGATTCTCTCCTTGAGGAGCGGTTCATCATGCGGATTATAGATAATCATTTATTACTAAAAATATATTTAATTTATAAATTTTGCTATAAATTAATAATAATTGTATAAAATAAGTAATAAGTAACCCATCTGTTAATATTCTTTTCTCACTAAGGGGGGGGGTCATAAAATAATATAAATGGAATTATTATTATTATTATTATTCAGTAAATATTTAATGAAACGAGGTTAATAAAATGGTAAAAAAACAAAGTTCTATGAAGCAGCATTTTCCCTATCTGGCAATTGTTGCTGTGGTTGCTGTGGTGGCAATCGTATTTTTGATCTTAAATTTTACAGGCATTTCATCGACAGGTGAAGCGGTTAGATTTGCAAGAACTGCAAGTACGGCTGCTTCGGCACCAGATCCATGCAAGGAAGGAGAAAAATGTGGGTTTGTGACAAAAGACGATGTTCAGCAGAAATTAGTGTTTATTGGAGATTTAGAAAAAGTTTCTGATAAGCTATATGGGGATGACGATTACCTTGCTGTAAAAAGTGGAAATGAAATCTGTTCCGATCTAGGCTATAGTAGTTGTTTTTCAGCAGAGATGTTGTATTCTGATTGGTTTTACTCGTCAAAGGACACTTCCTGCCAAAATATCCAAGTGATTGAAAACTTTGCCGTTCCCGTTGCTTGCGACGTTACAGGACAATGGACAGAATGCTTGACCTTCGGCTGGTATTCTCCTTTGGAAGAACCTAGAGCTGGAGATCATAAAGACGTTGATGACCTAGCTGCTGTTACCTGCATTGAATAAATCGATTAATTTTTTTTTATCTCGGCCTAATTATTCCAACATAGACCACATTCACCACAGCCCCTTTATATTGTTCGGGCAAGATTTCGTTTTTTATTTTATCAAACAAATCTTGTGGAATTGGATCTAAAGAACCACCTAAGGGCTGAAGCCGAACTTCTAAAGAATAATTATCTTTTCCGGAACCGATGCCAAGAGCCATATTATACCCTTCGGATCTAACTTTCTCCATATATTCTACTTTAAAAGGATCTTTTACATTCATTTCAAATTCTTTGACTTTCATTTTGTTTTCCTCACTTCTAATTTTATTAATCTTACCTAACTTTTTTAGTGATATCTTTAAGTTCTTTGACGTTATCAACAAAAGTAGGAATAACATCTTTAAACACTTTTCCTACTGCTTTTAATTCGGTTCCTACTTCGCGCATCTGGGTATCGTAATCTTCCAGTTTCCCCAAAACGCCTTGGTGCAATTCTTTAAAATTTTCTTTAAGCATCTCTAATTCTGAAATCATTTTACCTTGTTTTTCTTCCATTTTTTCTTTCCATTCGACGATTTTCTTAACTTCAGCAATCAGGTCATCCCATTTTTCATCAATCATGCTTTCCGCAATTTCTTCTATCCGTTCATAGATATTTCCCATTTCTCCTGAAGCAGCTGGTTCGGAAGAATAAGAATTAAGCCGACCCATAGCCGGCATGCGTGGAGAAGGTGCAGAGGGCTCTTCAGGAGCACCATACTCTTCTTCAGTTTCAGTCTGATCAGGAAACTGTTCTAAAGCTTGATCTATTTGTGGTTGTGAATAACCTTTCTCAGCAAGTTCGTCCATAATCAAATCGTCTGTGAGGCCTTGCTGCCGTAACTGCATTACTTCATCAGCAAGAGAAGATTTATTTTTGTCAAATAATGCCATTGTATATCACCTTTTTTGATGTACTGTTAATTTGAATTATTGTGAGTATAATCTAAATTATTAATATCTGTTAAATATTAAACGCTTTTAGCTTTATATTACTTTTGTTTTATACTGTTTTCTTTTCCAGTAATTTTACTGGTTTTGACTATCTCTTTAATCTCTTTAGTTTCTTTATGGGTTTCTTTAGTTAACAAATCAATCCTATTTTCCACTGCTCGCTCTAAATCGCGCTGGGTTACAAAATTAAGAGGATTCCAAAATTCCAGATATTTTTTAATAGTCATTACTTCTTCAATCCCGGCAGTTTGTTTTAATTCTTTTATAATCAAATCCATCTTCTGCAGCACTTTTTCTTGCTCGTGCTTCATTTCTAGGAAATCTGCACTAGTAGTTTTAAGGTCCTGGCTGAGCTTGTTGTTCTTTTTAATGAAGTCATTTTTAAGAACATTAACTTCCCGCAGCAGATTATTTACTTTTCCTTCCAACCCTTTTACCCAGACATAAATCTTAGGATCATTAAATTCAGCCGGCGGCATCGAAGATTTTTCCTGAACCATCTTTAACATATTAACTAAAAGATTATAATAAACTTATGTGAGTATTTTAGAGTAGTATTTGTATAATTTTTTACTCAAACAGCATTCTGCCAATTCTTACCAGGGTAGCTCCTTCCTCTACTGCTATTTTGTAATCGTTAGACATGCCCATAGATAATTCTGGCAAGTCCAATTCTTCTTTTAGCAGCTTCATTTTATGGTAAATGCTTCTCGGCTCTTCATCGGGGGCAGGGATGGTCATCAGTCCTTTCACGATTATATTTTTTAATTTAGCTATCTGCGGCAGAATAGTTTCAATCTCATCTATCTTAAACCCGTAATCTTTCTGCTCGTCGGTTCTAATTTGGAGTAAAATTTCCTGCTGTTTATTTATCTTAATCGCTTCTTCAGAAATTTTTTCTGCCAATTTAATTGAATCTACGCTATGTATTAATGTACAAAAAGGAAGAATCTCTTTTACCTTATTTCTCTGCAGATGCCCGATAAAATGAAAATTTGCGGGTATTTTTTCTTTTACTTCTAATAATTGCTTGCTGGTATTAAATCCTAAATCATTTATTTTATTCAACAGAAGTTCTTTTATCTGTTTGTCATTTGCATATTTTACTGCTACCACTAAAGTTACCCCGGCAGGAATGGTTGGCAAAACTGAGTTTAAGCGTTCTGTAATGGTCATGGTATCAATTTAATGTTGATAAGTTATTAATTTTGTGATTTCTGTGGCTCTGTAGAAAGTCTCAAAAAAGTCGCCTTGGCCGTTCAGCAAGTGCTTCTTAGTAAGTACTTTTGTGAGGAAGCACTTACCAACTAATGCAAGCAATCGCAGTTCTTGCTTCACATCTTGGCCTAGGCGGCGACTTTTTTTACTGAGCCGATTTCTGTAGTCTCTCACAGAAAATATAATAAACTGTAAAATAATTTACAATAAAGTACGTATTTAGTTACGTTCTTGGTGAGCAGGGCACGGCGCGATTACGGCATCTGAGTTTATACTTAATTTTTGGATGCCGTGCGCCTCCATTGGCACTGCTCACTTACTTAACTAAATACATACCAATAAAGCAAAGGTATATTAACAATTAAAACAGAATTTATCAAAAAAGAATAAAAAAGATGGTAGAAGATGGCTTTAGAAAATACTAAGAATTGTTTTGAATTTGAAACCTTCCACGAAGGAGAAAACAAAATTCTTAAAATTTACATCGAACGATGTTCTTTTCCTCCTTCAATCGAATATAGCGACCTGTGCATGGCCAAAGTGGTCGATACTTTACGGCAAGCGACAGGGGTTACCGTAATCATCCTTTCCCAACAGCGCGAGTATGAATATGATTACGATCAGACTAATCTACTGGTTGAGTTAGCTTCCGTTTACAATCGTTTAAATCAGGAAGAGCGGTCTGCTTATTCTCAACTAGTAGTCGATCCGGCCCATGAGCGGTATCTGGGAGGAAGTTATGCTCAATTTCAACGTCTGATTTCTAAGCGGTTAAAAGAAGATCCTTTAGCGACATATATAGAATTAAAAAGATTAGAAACAAAAGAAAAGATTAAACTGAGTAATCTCATTGACCGCCGCCATTTAAACAGTCAGCAAAAATTTGTTAATATTCTACAGGAAGTAATCAAAATAATTGAGCCGTTGAGATTAATAACACTGTTAATGCCTTTAACTGAAGGATATAAAATTGGGCAGCGGGAAATTTATGGCAATGCTTTTCATCCTTTGACTAAGCCTGATTTTATGTTTACCAAATTATTGATGGAATATCCGGAAGGTAATTTACAGGAAAGTTACAATTTTGATGTTGATGAAGATCAATGTGAAGTAAATATATTTTCTTTTGATGAAGATGTCAAAACTTTATATCATTTAACTCCGCCGGAATTTAAGTTTACTGAAGAAGAATACGAGTTATTGGATGATGCTAAACGAATTTTATCCGAACACAAACCAACTAGAGAAGAATTTGTCGATCCGCAGCGGATGAGGGAAGTATTCTTTAACATTGGAAAAGATTTGCTTACTGATCTTCTGGTACACAAAAATATGCAGCTGGATGAAGGAACGATTAACCGAATGGCCCAAGCCTTGCTTCGGCATACCGTCGGTTTCGGATTAATTGAACTGTTGCTTTCTGATTCCAAAGTGCAAGACGTAAACATCAATTCCCCTAATGGTGAATTACCTATTTTTATTGTCCATCAAGATTATGGCGACTGTTATACTAATATTTATCCAACTCATTTGGAAGTAGAAAGCTGGGCGACTAAATTAAGATTAATCTCGGGAAGACCTTTAGATGAAGCTAATCCTATCTTAGATACAGAATTAAAAGTTACCGGATTTAGCTCCAGGGTTTCCGCACTTACTGCTCCCTTAAGCCCAACAGGATTAGTATTTTCCTTTCGAAGGCACCGGGATTTCCCCTGGACTTTCCCTTTGTACATGCAGCCCAAAGTACGTTACTTAAATGCTTTAGCAGCAGGTTTGTTAAGTTTTATTATTGATAACAACGCCACGATTTTAGTTGCGGGAACAAGAAGTTCCGGAAAAACTTCGTTGCTGGGATCTTTCTTGACGGAAATCATGCGCAAAATTAGAATCTTAACGATCGAAGATACCTTTGAGCTTCCCCAGGAATCTCTTCGGAAATTAGGTTATAATTTGGAATCATTAAAAGTTGCTTCTGCTCTAGCTCTAAAAGAAGGTTCAGAAGTTGATCCCTCTATCGGTATTCGGTCAACGTTACGTCTGGGAGATTCAGCCATTTTTGTCGGTGAAGTTCGATCCAAAGAAGCTATTGCTTTATTTGAAGCCATGCGGGTAGGTGCAGCAGCGAATGTAGTTGCTGGTACGGTGCATGCCGATTCTCCTTATGGTGTTTATGATAGGGTTGTTAATGATATCGGCGTTCCCAAAACTTCATTTAAAGCGATTGATATTATTGTTACAACTAACCCCGTTCTTTCCGGATTAAAAAAATATAAACGAATCTTGCGCATCACTGAAGTGCGCAAAGAATGGGATGAAGATCCACTGAAAGAAAATGCATTTGTAGATTTAATGGTCTATAATCCCGTTACCGACCAATTAGAAGTTACCGACGAATTACGTAATGGAAACTCTGAAATATTAAAACGGATGGCCGGAAGAGTAAAAGAGTTTGCCGGCGACTGGGATGCGGTATGGAATAATATTCAGTTAAGAGCAAACTGCAAGCAAGCAATCGTAGATCTGTTTAATGAAGTTGGTGATGGGGCGTTATTGGAAGCCGGATTTATTGTTAAAGCTAATGATGTCTTTCATTTGATTTCTGATAAAATCAAAGATAAGTATGGCCGCTTGGATAGCGAGAGAATTCTGTTTGAATTTAAGGATTGGCTGAGAAAGGAAGGGAAGAAAAAAGCTTGAAAATATTTATTTTATAGCTACCACAACCCACAAGACAGGTGCGCGTAAGGTTTATATAGATTCTAAATTGCAGAAAGAAACATGGAAAATAATTCATTAGCGGTTTTTGAAGGAAAAAGCATCCGCCGAATTTGGTACAACGAAGAGTGGTGGTTCTCTGTGGTTGATATAGTCCAAGTGCTAACCGATAGCCCTACACCTAGACAGTATTGGGGAAAAGTTAAAGACAGAGAATTTATCCAGCTTGAACTGTCCCCAATTTGGGTACAGTTGAAATTGCCAGCAGAAGATGGTAAATTAAGAGAAACGGACTGTGTTAATACTAAAAATGCCTTTAGGCTTATTCAATCCATTCCTTCCAAAAAAGCAGAACCATTCAAACAATGGCTGGCTCAGGTTGGTTATGAAAGAGTGCAGGAGATTGAGAATCCAGAATTAGCTCAAAATAGAGTTAAACAATACTATGAGCTAAAAGGTTATCCTAAAGATTGGATTGATAAGCGGTTAAGAGGTATAACTATACGACAAGATTTAACAGACGAATGGAAAAACAGGGGTGTTGAAAACGAGAAAGATTTTGCTATTCTTACTAACGAAATTAGTAAAGCAACTTTTGGCAAGACTATTGAAGAATATAAACAATTTAAAGGTTTACAAAATTTAAATCAAAATCTGCGCGACAACATGACTGATTGGGAATTAATTCTTACGATGGTTGGGGAGAAAGCAACCACCGATATTACTATTGCTAAAGATGCTAAAGGGTTTCCAGAATTGAAGCATACTGCCAGAGAAGGCGGCGATATTGCCAAAAATACGCGGAAAGAATTAGAGCAGAAGATAGGAAAATCAATTGTTTCTCAAGAAAATTATCTACACTTAACTGCAGAGAAAAAGAAAAAACTTATTTCTGGTAGAAAATAATTATTTTTTTGCTAAGTTTTATACTTTATGATATTCGTTTTCTCACTAGGGGGGGTCATAAAATAATATAAAGGATATTATTATTATTATTATTATTATTATTATTATTTAGTAAATATTTAATAAAACGAGGCTAATAAAATGGTAAAAAAACAAAGTTCTATGAAGCAGCATTTTCCGTATCTGGCAATTGTTGCAGTAGTTGCTGTGGTAGCAATTGTATTTTTAGTCTTAAATTTTACAGGCATTTCATCGACAGGTGAAGCGGTCAGATTTACAAGAACTGCAAGTACGGCTGCTTCGGCACCAGCATCAAGTCAGGAAGAATGTAATTCTCTGGAAAGAAGATGTGATTTAGCGAAGAAAGAAGATGTACAAAAATTGATATTTGTTAGCCTTAATGAAATCAACAAATTTTATAATGGTGGTTCCTGGCAAGGAAAAAATAATGGAAACAAAATCTGCTCTGATATGGGGTATAATGGTTGTTTTGTTTCTGAGCATACGGGTACAACTTTTTATCGTTCTTCATCTGACAAATCTTGTAGTGGAGAAATCCAATTAACTCTGAGCTCAACGTATTTAATGAAATGTGATGCGTATATTGTTAGTAAATCAGTCGGTTGCGATAATAAGAATGAAGGATTTTGGCTACCGGGAAATACAGAACCAGAATATGGTGATTTTGAATTTATGGAGCAGATTAAAAACGTAATCTGTGTAGAATAAATTGTTAATTTTTTAAATTTTATTTTTTTAATTATTTTTTTATTTCCTATAACAAATATCACAATTGCACAAGCCTTTCTCTAACTGCATATGGATTTCGCAGCGGGCTTTGGAGTGCTTGATAAAATCATTAATATTCTGGATTTCTTGATAAGCGCTGCGGCTGTCTTTTATCTGCAGTGCGGCAGTTTTAATGAATTCTTTTACTCCTTTATTAAAAACTAAAGTTTGCGCCCGCTTTTCTTGTGCATATTGGGATACTGCCGGTTCAGTAACATTAAGCAATTTGGCAATTTCTTTCTGAGACAGATTTCTTTCTTTCAAAGCAATAACCAATTCTTTTCGGATGGCCGGCAGAATATACCATACTTCGATTTCCTGCGGATGTTTATTAGGAATAGTCATTTTTCTCCTGGTTATTTTTTTTCTTTTCGTAATCTTTTATTGCTGCTTTCAAGGCTTGGTCTCCTAAAACGGAACAGTGGATTTTTCGCTCCGGCAAATTTTCTAATTTTTTAACAATATCGGCCGGTTTTAGTTTCATGGCGTCAGCTAATTTCATTCCGCCGTTTTCAGTAACCATCACGGACATCACTGAAGTGGAAGCAATGGCACTCGCACACCCAAAAGTCTGCCATTTACATTCTGCAATTCTGTCGTCTTTAACTTTAATCCAGACTTTCATCATATCTCCACAAGCCGGAGAACCAACCATACCGATACCGTCGGCAGTTTTTGCATATTCTACTGCTTCCGAATCAGTTTTGAAAATATTTCTGGGATTAAAAAAATGTTCTTTAACGGTTTCAGAATAAAACCAGTTCTGTTCATTTTTATTTTTTCCGTCGTTAATTTGATTATTATTATTATTATTTGTCATTTTTAAGGACCTCTTCAACCGTTAAATTTACCGGCGATATTTTTCGCAAAGATTCAACTATTCCTGGGAGAACTTGTAAAATTTTGTCAATATCTTCTTCAGTTGTTCTTTTTCCAAGAGTAAAGCGCAAAGTTCCGTGAGCAGCTTCATAGGGCAATCCTAAAGCTAAGATTACATGGCTGGGATCTAATGAATAAGAAGTACAGGCACTGCCGGTAGAAGCACAGACGCCATATTCATTCAGATACAACATCATCGATTCTCCCTCTACGTCGAGAAAAGTAATATTTACATTGTTAGGCAGTCTTTCGGTTGGATGTCCGTTAAGGAAAGTTTTGGGAATTTTTTCAGTGAGAGTTTTGATCAATTTATTTCGCAGTTCAGTTAATCGTTTGTTTTCCTGTTCTTTTTCAGCCTGGGCTAATTCTAAAGCTGTGGCAAAGCCAACAATTCCGGCAACATTTTCAGTTCCGCTTCTTAATCTATTTTCCTGTCCGCCACCGTGAATAAGCGGATGGATTTTGGTTCCGCTTTTTACATAGAGCATCCCTACACCTTTAGGGCCATAAATCTTGCTGCTGTTTATAGTCATTAAATCTACGCCGAGCTTGTTTACGTCGATATCTAATACTCCGCCGGCTTGACAGGCATCGGTGTGAAAAATAAGAGGATGTTCTTGTTTCTGAGAAATTTCTTTAGCAATCTTTACTAATTCAATTATTGACTGAATCGTGCCGATTTCATTGTTGGCATACATGATGGAAATGAGAATTGTATCGTTTCTGATTGCTTTTTTCAATTCTTCCGGGCTGATTACCCCATATTTATCTACATCTAAATAAGTTATTTCAAATCCTTCATGCTGTTGTAAATATTTACAGGTTTCTAATACGGCTTCATGCTCGATTTTAGAAGTGATGATATGTTTTCCCAGAGTTTTATTTGCTCGTGCTATTCCTTGAATAGCTAAATTAATACTTTCTGTGCCGCTGCCCGTAAAAATAATCTCTTCAGGTTTGTTAGCATTGATTAATTGCTTAACGGTATTTCTGGCTTCAGCTACTGCTTCTTTTGCTTTTAGGCCTAAAGTATGAAAACTGCCGGGATTGCCAAATTCTTCACAGAAATATCTATCCATAGCTGCTTTTACTTCTTCCCGCACATAAGTAGTTGCGGCATGGTCCAGATAGATTTCTTGGGTATTTTTTTCCATAATCTGTTCTCTTTACAATTTAAATTAACAATTGTTAAGTTTTATTTATAAATATTGCGGAAAATTGTACCTGACATTAATTTTTGAGAAAGTGTGCGATTTGTTTCCCTATTAAAGAAGAATTCTTGTTGTTTTTAATTTCGTAAAATCTTACTACTGTTTTTGAAAAAGAGTGAAGCATTATTTAGTGATTCTTGAGCCGGTTCTTTGTTTGCCTGTGGGAGTTTCTGATAAGTGAATTCTCCCCGCTTTCGTTTTTCTATCGAGAAAATTCCAAGCAAATCATCTGCTCTAATAATCATTTTCTGGTAAATTCTTAGCAATTCAAGGTCTAATTTTCCAGTATTTACTAAATATTTTTCAAATGCTTCCAGAGTTTTCTTGTGGACTTCCGGAGCTTCTATTTTAATCCCTTGTTTGACTAGGAGTGCTTTCGCAGAATAGAAAATTGAATAATAAGAGTGACCGATAACCGTACTGTAAAAAGTAAAGTATTTTTCTAGTTTAAACTGTTCTTTTTGGAGGGCGGGATTACTAGAAACCTCAAATAGCATTTGTGCTGCTACTAGTTCATTCTCGGCTCTTTGAAGATAAAGTTCTGCTTCACCATTCATTTTTTCTTTCTCTTATTAAGTTGCAATACTCAATAAAACCGTAATAAATAAGGTTGTTTTTATAAATCTGCTTGCCTACATTTTCATAATCGGCTTTGAGCATTTCCAGAAACTCATTTCTGGTAAAAATATGGTAATCTATTGGCCTGATTTCTCTTCGTTTCACGGTTTCTAAAAAAGGAGTTATTTCTTTTTTAGTTTGCTCAGATTCAACCATAACTGCAAGATCTAGATCTGATTTTTCAGTAGCTTTGTTTTTTGCATAACTGCCAAATAGGATTAGAATAAAGAAATCCGTTTGTTTTGATATTTTCTTTTGGATTTCAGTTAGTATTTCTTTTGGAAACTTTCTTTTTTGAATTTCTAAGTCATTGATCAGATTTAGATAAGATAAAGTTAGGTTATTATCTAAATTTAAAGAATAAGACGTTACATCTCCCATTACTTTAGTTTTTATTAAATCCAGCTCTTTGAACTTTTTGAGTGCGATTTGAACAATATTATTTGACTTCTGTTTGCTTTCTGCTTTAATCTGTTTAAAAGTCAAACTAGCAAAAAAGTCTTTTTTGAATACGCCTAAAAGGTTTAATTGTTGTTTAGTGAGCATTTTACCTATTTTTTGGTATTGTTTTACCTTATTTTAGGTAATCTAATATATAAATATTGTGGTTATAATTGTTTTTTTTCAAAAATTCAAATCGCCTAAATACTTGCCAATCCCGGTTTCTAATTCTTTCTATTGCTAATAGAAACTTGTTTCTACTGCCAATAGAAACATTTAGTCAAAGGCAGGAAAATAATTGTTAAGCCAGTTTGGAAATAGGTGCTTGAGTAGGAAATTAGATAAGGCACAATTCGAAAAGTGAGTGATTTTGCTCGTTTTTGTAATTAGCTTTGGCGAGTAGTTAAGAAATATTCTTGTTTTAAGCTCCTCTCTACTGCATTTCTTGTAAGTCCAAAAATAGAACTAAGAAAAAAGTGAGTGATTTGAGAAATGTATCACTCATAAAACGGATAGTGCCTTAGATAAGAAAGATATATAAAGGAAAAAATATTCTTAGAATAAAAAGAGATATATTATTGAAATCAATAGATTTTAATAAAAAAAGGTGATTTAAGATGAAACGAATATTTTTAATAAGTTTACTTTTGATATTGGTGTTAGGGTTTAGTGCGAATGCTTTTGATTTGCCAAAAATCCCTTCTTTAAAAGTAGAGTTAGTTGCTCCGGAAAACATTAAAGTTGGTGAACCTTTTTGGGTTGATGTTTATCTTACACCCGCTTTTAAAGAAACAATTGGAAATACTAAGATAGATTTAAAGACCTCATCCAGCGATCTTTATTTTGTTGGAGGTGTGGTGCAAATGGTCAAGGATACTCCAACGATCATTCCGGGAGTACAGCAAGGAGCTATTTTTGGAACTAATGTTAAGTTAGAGATGAATAATCAAGATGGGTCTTGGATTATACTCGGTTCTGTAGGAAAATGGATGGCTCTTCAAGGAAAAAAGAAGATGGCAAGTGTAAAAATGATGGTAAAAACATCGGGTGTGCACTCAATAAATCTAGTTAAAGAAAAGTCTTATTCTTATTTCGATGAACAAAATTCTCAACTTTATTCTTTGCTAAGTACTCCTGCTGTAACCATTTCTGCTGGTTGTGTTCCCAAACTAAAAATTTGTTCTGATCTTGGAACAGTGAAAATGGGAGATGGACCGGCATTAGTTTTTCCCAATTGTGGGTATTTAGATGACGATTGTGGAACTGCTATTAAGTGCGGCGAATGTAATACTTATTGCGTAAATAATGTTTGTATGGCTTCAGAAATCGTGCTCTTCCCTCCGACCGCAGCAGAAAAAGAGTTATGCAAAACCATTTTAACAGTAACTTCTGGAAGTCCTGAGACTACTAAAAATGAAATCGATTTGATTACGGGCATTGCTTCCGCTCTAAAAGAACAGACTTTCAACGCAAAATTCAGCGGCATTGTTACCGCTTTAACAACTTGGTTTAAAGCAGCTAAACAATAATAAGTGATCCAAAATGAGCAACAAAAATAAAGGATTTAAACGATTGTCAGTACATTCTAATGAAGCACACCCTTTAACTTGCGCTGGCGAAGTCAATAAACAATTTGTGATTGCCATAATTGCTGTTGCAGCTATTGTGGCGTTAGCTTTATTGTTGCTCTTTACCGATCAGTTTGCAGGAAAAGCAATTTATACAGGTAATATTGATACTGGCGGAATAAGTTTAGTTTCTCCTAAAAAACAACCGGTATTAAAAGACCAACCCGTTACTTTATATGTCGGAGCAAATATTGCAGGAAAAACCAACATTATTAGTTTTGCTTTACCGCTTCCGCAAGGATTAACCTGTTCCAATGTTACGGTTAATAATTTATTGCCTACTTCTTTGCCTAATGGTTTATCTACTGTTATTCAAAGCACAGCTAAATGTGAAAAACAAGAAATAATCTACGAATATTATACGCTGGGCGTAGGAGATAATTTAGATGCTTTAACTGGAGTTCAAGACCTGGCGGAAATTAACTTTTCTGGAATTGCCGTTGGAGATTATGAATTCAAATTTGGAAATATGGCTTATTTTGATATAGGTTCAAAGAAAGAGAAAATTTTAACACGAGGCGTATTTTTATTAAAAGTTGCTGAATGTAAACCCGGAGAAACCTTATGTAATGGAAACTGTGTTGATGTGCAAAAGGATAACTCTAATTGTGGTGATTGTGGAAAAATATGTAATTTAGAAAAATGTGAAAATGGCCAATGCATTCAAATTGAAAAATGCGGGAATAATCAACTGGACGCAGATGAAGAATGCGACAGCCCCTCAGATAATTCTGGTTTCTTTAGTAAAAATTGTAATCTCCTAGGTTTTGATGGCGGAAAAATTGCCTGTACTGCTGATTGTAAATTAGACACGAGCAAGTGTAATGCTCCGGCCACCCCTGTTGAAAAAGTTGTTCAAAAGGCGGGTTGTGGTAACAGCATGTTTGATCCAGGTGAAGAATGCGACAGTCCCTCAGATAATTCTGGTTTCTTTACTAAAGTTTGTAACGATTTAGGTTTTGATGGCGGATTAATCCAATGTACAAACGAATGTAAATTAAATACCAGTAACTGTAATCCTAAACCGGTTGCAGTTGAACAAGGTGGTGGTGGCGAAGAAGCTGCTGTAGTCGATCAACAACCTGCCGCAGGTATAGAAGCAGATAATGTTGCAGTCGATCAACAACCCGCTGCAGGAGGAGCTGCCGCAGGTGGTGCCGGAACCGTTGCCCCTGGTGCTGATGCAAGTGCAACTGCTGTTGCTGGAACTACTGCTGGCGGAGCGGAAACTACTGCAACTACAACCCCATCCACAACTGCTGCTGATGGTGGAGCTAGTGCAACTGCTGCTGGCGCAACTCAGCAGACAAAAGTGTCCTTACTAGACATCACTCCAGTCAATAATGTTTATTCAACTTTGATTACGGCTACTGAAGATTTCACAACCGAAGTTACTGTTTACACAGTTTTATACGGAGAAAATAACAAAGTACTATCTATTAAGCTGGAAAAAATTGAAGGCGGCTTAAAGAAAGGCACTTCTTACACAGCAATAGTTAATTATCCTTTAAGCGGCGTAAAGAAAAAATCAGTAATCATTTATGACGTAGAATTAAAGCCAACGGTTTATGGTAAGATAGAAAAAGAATACTCGGTTGGATAAATATGAAAAAAGAACTTGGAAGATGAAACAAGAAAATGAATGAAAAAATTATGCGCCTGGTACAAGACATCTCTAAACATAAAAAAGTAATTGCAGTTTACTTATTTGGCTCATTAACAAAAGGAAAGGCTACTCCTCTTTCGGATGTAGATATTTGTGTTATCGCTTTAAATGCCAATGATATGGAAAAAGGAGAAATAGGCAGTTTTGCATCAAAAAATATAGATGTTGTTTTATTTGACGAATTGCCGGTTACCATTCAGTGGCGTGTGCTAGGTGAAGGAAAACTGCTGTATGTAAACAATAAAGGATTCATTCAAGAGTTACGTTCACGGGCATTTAAGAATTATATTGATTTTAAGCCGATAATTAAAAGACAGATGGAAGAATTCCTGCCGGGTGTGGAATATGCTTGATCAAGAAAGGCTTCTTAAAATTATAGGGGATACAGAAAAATACTTTAAAGATTTGGAAGAGCTAAAAATTAAAAGTGCAGAATCATTAAGTAAAGAAAGGTTTTATTCTGTATCCATGCTTTTATTTGCTATTCTTAACCGGGCTATTAGCTTGGGGGAAGAAATAGTAAGAGCAAACAGGATGGGCACTCCCTCTTCCTATAAAGAAATCTTTGGGTTGTTGAAAAGAAATAAAGTTATAAGCAACGATCTTGAAAAAAAGTTAGAATTTTTAGTTTCTAAGAGAAATGTCTTGGCGCATGAATATCAAGATATAACTGAAGAAAGCATTTACCAATTATATGTTAAAATTGGTGCAGTGAAAGAATTCATGGAATCAGTTAAGAAGCATATCCGGAGCAAAATAAAATGAATAAACTCTTTATCTATACAATCGTATTTTTGTGTTCAGTTTCATTAGCTTTAGCGGTTAGCGTAGTAACTGATAAAACTGCGTACAGTGGAACTGAAACAGTAGTTATTACTCCTAATCAATGCGTAGGCATTTCTATCGTTAAAATAATCAACCCCAATAACCTTATGGTAGATATTAAAGGGGGCACGGATAATGGCGTTTTTAGTTACAATGCTTTATCCGATTCTGCCGATGGAAAATATAAAGTAACTTTAGCTTGTACTAATGGCGTTGCCGAAACTTTCTTTTGCGTTGATGCGCCTGGTTGTACAGCACCACCAGTTCAGCAGCAGCCGAGCGAACCTGCTCCCAGCCAACAACCTTCTTCTGGAGTTAGCGGCGGTGGCGGCGGTGCTGGTTGTGTTGCTAAATGGGACTGTTATAGCTGGTCCTACTGCGATGTCAATTTAAAACAAACCCGAACCTGTGTAGATATTAACAAATGTCAAACTGCTAAATTAGAAACGCAGAGCTGTGCACAATGTGAAGAGTCTTGGGTCTGTTCGGCTTGGAGTGAATGTTCTGATGATCAAAACTACCGAACCTGTGAAGATGAACATGCCTGTAAAACCACTGGTTCAAAACCAAAATTACAAAAATTATGTACAAAAGAAGATGCTCTTGGTCCGGCACCAGTGCAAATTTCTTACTCTATTCCTCCCCCTTATTATGCTCCCCCAGTTGAGAAAGAAAGTTTCTGGAAGGAGAACCTGTTTTATCTGATCACTATTCCTTTGGTTTTAATCGCAATCATAATTGTAATAATCTTAACTTTCCATTTCTTAAAACCAAAACGATTAGCTTACAATCTAAACGAATTAAAACAATGGGTGCGCAAGGAACGAGCCATGGGCACTTCTGATGTTGATATAAGAACAATCCTAAAAGAACATACTGGTTGGCGGGACGAAGAGATCAATCAAGCTTTAGAAAGCCCGCAGCAGCCGGCAACAAAAGGTGAATTCTAATGAAAAAAATAATACTTATTGGATTAATGTGGATGATTATTCTAGGCGTATTTGCTGCTGCTGGATGTGCGCCAAAGCCAGATGGGATTATTGCCTGGTGGCAGGGTGAAAATAATGCAAATGATATTATTAATCAGAATAATGGGGCTTTACAAGGCGATGCTACATTTGCAGAAGGAAAAGTAGGCAAGGCATTCAATTTTGATGGTAATGGAGATTATGTCCAAATTCCCCATAACGCCAATTTAGATTTGAGTAATAGTTACACTATTGAAGCTTGGGTTAAACCAAGTAAGGTAACAACTTACCAGGCAATTGTAGGAAAAGGCACTAATCCCACGCCCCCAACTTTATATTTTGCGAGTAATGCATTTAGGCAGTATTATAGTGTAGATAATGTGCCAGCTTGGCAGGGACAAGTTGGCAGTGTTCTTCCAGGATCACCACAAGACTGGTATCATATTGCCGTAACTTATGATGGAAGTACGGGAGTAATTTATATTAACGGCGTATTAAAGAATACTAAACCCCTTTTAAAACCAGATACTAATACTCACGATTTATACCTTGGTTATGACGATACTCTTTTTAACAATCTTCCAGGATATTTTAACGGTTTAATTGATGAAGTTTCTATTTATAATAAAGCACTGACCCAACAAAAAATACAAGCAATCATCGATGCAGGAGAAAAAGGTAAATGTGTTTGTTCTCCTAACGCCTGTGTTTGCGAAGACGAAAATGCTAATAAATGTTGTAAAGGGGACGGAACGGGATATACCCTTTCCAATCCTTGTCCACTAAATACACAATGTATTAATGGTGACTGTGTTGGGCAACCAGCAGTGTGCGGTGATGGTAAAATAGAAGGAAATGAAGTGTGTGATGATAAAAATGAGGTAGTTAATGATGGATGTGTTGATTGTCAACTTGAAAGCAACAAATGGTCCTGTAGTGGCGCGCCAAGTGTTTGTGCTAAGCAAGAAGACCAAATATGTACAGATATTAAAGCACTTCAACCAACCGATAAAACTTTAGCTACCACCATTATTAATGCTTTAAAGAATAATGAATATGACCCAATACAAAAATTAAATGCAATCGTGATGGCTTTAAAAGCTTGGTTAAAGTATATGAATTAAAATGGCAACAAATAAAAATAGAAAACAATTAAAACTGCATAGAACTCCCCCACAACCGCGCAGGAAAAGTTTATTCCAAACTGCTGGCGAGGTTAGCAAACCTTTCTTAATTACTATTATTACTGGTGTAGCCATTCTTGCTTTACTTATATTATTGTTATTTTCAAAACAATTTGTAGGCCGAGCGTTATATACTGGACTTGAAGGCACTGCTGGTTTAGAAGTTGGGCCGGTTGTCGAAGGAGAACCGTTTACAGCCATAGTTAAAACCCATATTGGAGCAAAGCAAACGAGCACACTTGGATTTACTTTAGATTTGCCAAACGGACTAAGCTGTGACAATGTGTTTAATTTAAAAGGGTTATTACTAAATGCTTTTATTGAATCATTAAAATGCGAAAACGGCCAAATAGTTTATGTATATACAACTGTTGGTTCTCCCCATACTGGAGAAATAAAAATGGCGCAAATTACATTCAAACCCTTAGCAGTTGGAAGTTATAGCTTAAAGTTTTCTCAATTTGAGATAATCGATGCACAGAATAATATAATCAGTTTAAACGTATTAAACCCAACTATAGAAGTAAAGAAGAAAGAAGAAGTACAGCAATGTCCACAAGGTAAAGAGTGTTGTGGCGGAGTAACTCCAATCGACTTACAAACGGATAAAAATAATTGCGGTGAATGCAATAATCAGTGTAATGGGGAGACAACCTGTAAAGAAGGTGTTTGTATGCTTAACACTTGCGGTAATAACCAAGTGGATCTTGGAGAAGACTGTGATTTAACAGTAGTTCAAAATACGGGCCCAATTAAAACTTGTGTTGATTTAGGTTTTACTTCTGGTGAATTAAAATGTGCTGAGCAATGCATCTGGAATACTGATAAGTGTACTGATTTTAAATGTACTCCACAACAAATTTGGTGTAGTAATCAATGTGTTGATGTGTCAACAGATAAAGACAATTGCGGCAGCTGTGGAATGGTTTGCACTCAGGGAGAAAGTTGCTTAGCAGGACAATGTTTAGCACCACAACCACCCCTGGTTTGTGTTCAACCAGAATCTCTTTGTAATGAGCAGTGTGTAAATATTCAAACTGATAAAAATAATTGTTACCAATGCGGTAAAGTCTGTGAAGGTTTACAATCTTGTGTAGCTGGAAAATGCACTGCACAATGTACTGGTGAAACTCCCGATACTTGTGGCGGTAATTGTGTAAATTTACAAAAAGATTCTTTAAATTGTGGCCAGTGTAATAAAGCCTGTGCTGAGCCTTACGTTTGCTTAAACGGGAAATGTTCAGAGAATGTGCAAATTTATGCGTCTTGTACTTTGAATACAGATTGTAAAGAAGGTTATGAATGTAAAGCTGCAGTATGCACCCTAAAATCAACTGCTCAACTGCCTGGTTTAGCAGCCGTGCCTCCAAGTGTCGAAACAGTTCCAGGAAAGAAAGTAACTCTTACTGAAATTGCTCCAGCCAATAATGTATTTTCAACTTTAATTACGGCTACTGAAGATTTTACCAGCGAAGTTTTAGTTTACACCGTTTTATATGGAGCAGATAATAAAGTGCTTTCTCTTCAGACAGAGAAAATTGTGGGCGGTTTAAAGAAAGGCTCTTCTTATACAGCAACAGTTAATTATCTGCAAAGCAGCGTCAAGAAGAAAACGGTTCTTTTATATGATGTAGAAACAAACCCGCAAGTGCACGCACTGCTAGAAAAAACTTATGGTTAAAAATGAAACACTTACTGTATTTTTTAATTTTCTTGCTTTCGTGCTCGTTAGCTTTAGCAGTTACAGTAGTTACTGATCAAACAGAATACGATGGTGGAGAGCAAGTTCAAATCGAGGTTAACAATTGTGTAGGCACTTCTATTGTTAAAATTATTAACCCCAGCAGCACTTTAGCTGACATCAAAGCGGGGGAAGATGAATGGGTTACTACTTATAACACTTTATCAGATACCGCTACAGGAAAATACACTGTTTCTGTAAGCTGTACTAATGGAGCAACGGAAACCTCTTTTTGTGTTGATACAACCGAATGTTCGGAAACAACTACCACCGACACCTGTATTTCCAAATGGGAATGTTCCTGGTCTTATTGTGATGCTAATTTAAAACAAACAGGAACATGTACTGACTACAACCATTGCCGAGCAGCCAAAGAAGAAAGGCGTGATTGTGCGCAATGCGATGAATCCTGGGTCTGTTCGGGTTGGAGCAGTTGTATTAACGATCAAAATCAAAGAAATTGCGTTGATGAGCATGGCTGTGGAACTTCTGTTTCAAAGCCGGTCCTGCAGAAATATTGTGAAGAAGAACCCATTGGCCCTGCGCCATCGTACATCTCATCAACTGTAGCTCCCCCTTACTATCCTGAACCGATAGAAGCAGAAAGTTTCTGGGACAAATATCTCTTTTATATTATTGGTATTCCGGCAGTTTTAATCTTGGCAGCAGTTGTTGTTCTGTTGACGTTGCATTATTTAAAATCCCGAGAAGAATACTAACTCAGATGACTCTGTAGAAAAAGTCTTGGCCTTTCACTCGTTCAGTTCCAAACGGCGATTATTTTAAGAAAAAGAACCGTTTAACGATGGAACTGAATTCCCAACTCGTCTTACGAATCGTTTTGCTCGTTCAAATCTTGGCCTAGACAACTTTTTCTACTATGCTAATTCAAACAGAATATTTTTAAACTTAAGTTCTTTAATTACTTAAAGGAATTTAAAAAAGAGGAAGTATAGATAGATGGAAGAAGATTATCAGGAACTGCTGGAAAAGTATAAAGCCCGGGTTAAAGAAGAGTTTGGAGGAACTTCTGTGGTGCCAGCAAAATTTACCACTACTGAATATGCTGATTTTAAACAGGAATTATATCCGGCTCATTATTCTTTATATGAAAAAGTATGTAATTTTTCGGACCATTTACTAAAACTGTCTGTCGATGAAAAAAAATCTGCAACCCTTCAAAAAAGTTTAGATATTTGTCATCTTAATGCCCGCCCAGCGGGAGTTATTGCTTTCTCTTATTTATTTCCTCTATTAATAATTGTATTTGGCTCTCTGATTGCTTACGGGATTTTCCAGATGTTTTTCTTTGTTATTTTTTTCCTGATTGCTGGATTAGTTATGGTTCCGGCACTGCAAAAAATTCCTGAGTTTATGGCTAACACTTGGCGAATGAAAGCATCTAACCAGATGGTCCAAAGTATTTTCTACCTAGTAACTTATATGCGGCATACTTCTAATTTAGAAAGAGCAGTTGGTTTTGCCGCTGAACATCTTGAACCGCCTTTGTCTTTGGATTTCCGAAAAATCCTGTGGGATGTGGAAACTGAAAAATATAGCACTATCCGCGATTCTGCAGACACTTATCTTCAGCAATGGAAAGAAGGTGATGCTCCTTTTGTGGAATCATTCCATTTGATTGAATCTTCTTTATTTGAATCTACTGAAGAGCGAAGATTAGCTTTATTGGATAAATCATTAGATGTTATCCTTAACGGCACTTATGAAAACATGCTTCATTATGCCCATTCTTTAAAATCACCCATGACGATGCTGCATATGTTAGGGATAATTCTCCCTATTTTAGGTTTAGTAATTTTACCATTAGTGGTAAGTTTTATGAGCGGAGGAGAAGGATCGGAGCCGCTGAATATGGCGATTTATATTTCCGTGTTATACAATCTTACTTTGCCGATTAGCGTTTATTATTTGGGGCGGATAATTTTATCAAAAAGGCCCGCTGGTTATGGAGCAGTAGATATTGGTGAACAACCTGGCTTAAAACGATTTAAAAATGTCAATATTCCTCTTGGAAAAAAATTAGTTATCAGCGTTAATCCTCTTTATTTCAGTATTGTGGTTTTTGTTGTAGCCATGTTGATGGGGTTTAGCCCTTTAATTATGCATTCTCTGCAGATGCCTGATTTTGGTTTTGGCGGCAGTGAGAATTTAAAAATGCTTGATTATGTTTGTCCGCCGGAAAAAGGAGCAGGTTGTGACGAAGCCGATAAATTAGGCCCTTATGGGGTTGGAGCTTCCATTCTTTCTTTAGTTGCGATTGCCGGCTTAGGCTGTTCTTTAGGTTTGTATTTTTCTTTACGTTCCCAAAATGTAATTAAAGTCAGAGAAAAAACTAAAGAACTGGAAGATGAATTTTCTTCAGCGTTATTCCAATTAGGCAACCGCTTAGGAGATGGACTGCCGGCAGAAATAGCTTTTGCTAAAGTTAGTGAAACTATGCGTGGAACCGTTTCCGGTGATTTCTTTAATTTAACCGAGCGAAATATAACTAAATTAGGGATGGGTTTAGAACAGGCCCTGTTCGATCCAAAAGTTGGTGCGCTGGTCAGTTTTCCTTCTAAAGTGATCGAATCTTCTATGAAAGTACTTATTGAAAGTATCAAGAAAGGGCCGCGGATAGCTGCACAAGCGTTGTTGTCAATGTCCCGTTATATTAAAGAAATCCATCGCGTTGAAGAAAGATTAACTGATTTGATGGCCGAAATTATTTCAGACATGAAAGCACAGATCAAATTTCTTACTCCTGCCATTGCCGGTATTGTGATCGGGATTACCTCTATGATTTCAACGATCTTAACTAAATTAAGTGCACAGCTAAATACCTTTACTGCCGGCCAACAAGCCGGGGGATTTGAAAGCATGGTCGGTATTTTTGGTGTAGGAATCCCTACTTTTTATTTTCAAATTGTAGTTGGTGTTTATATCGTCCAAATTGCTTACATTTTAACTATTTTAGCCAATGGGATTGAGAATGGTGCAGATAAATTAGGAGAAAGATATCTGCTAGGAAAAAATTTGATCAAAAGCACGTTGTTATATTGTTTTATTTCTGGGGTAGTAATCCTCTTGTTTAATTATTTTGCCGGAACGATTATGCAAAGGACTCTTTCAGGCGGATAAATAATTTTATAGGGTTAAGTGATCTAACAAAGAATCTAAAGAATCTACCAAATAATCTAACAAAAGAATATAAAAACTGCAGGTCTAGACCAAAACTATTATAAATAACCAATTGATTTTAGCTTTCGTTGGGAGTGTAGCTCAGACTGGGACGCGGAAAGCAGAACTTTCTGAGAAATTCGCTGTTCGCGCAGCAAAGAGCACTACGCTGAAGACGTAGGTGTCCAGGGTATTTATTTCCAACAGATTAATGGAAATAAGTCTGGAATTCAAATCCCTGCACTCCCACATTTTCTTTATATTTTCATTTTTGATTGGGTTTTGGTATTTTTTGGCTTTTTCATTCTTTTTAAATTATTTTAATTGTTTTTCATCATTTTTTATGATTTTTAAGTATTTTTTATTAAATTTTTACTGTATTTTCTCGTCTTTAAAAGTTAAATTTATATAGTCTAACTGTTTTATTTAACCTATGAATAAGAAAAAAAGAGCAGGTGGTAGAACGAATTCAAAAACGAGCAGTTCAGAATTCCAGCACGGATCTTTCTGGGTTCTGCTAGCTATTGTTCTTTTCTTAACGGTATTAACTGTTTTCAAATCTATTGAACAGTCTAATTTAACTGGGCATGCTACGATTCAAACCATTTCTTTCATGAAAGGGGGGCAGGAATTAAATTTTGAAGTAAATGATATTCCTGGAGTAGCTCAAATTACTATTCAATTGAATGAAGATGTAAAAGATAGTAAAATTATTTTTAAAGAAGATAATTTAATTGAATTTACTGGCGATTATTATTCTAAATTCCTGATTTCTTCAGTAGATAAAGAAAAGTACGGGAACTTAAAATTCTTTCTTAAAATCAAAGAAACCGACTTATTAGAAAAAGGCATTTCAATTTATGATTTACATTTATATGTTAATGGCCAAGAACTGCCTGCTACTTTACTCCAGGATCTGCCTGATTCTTTAGCCAATGCCGCCGCCGGTTATCTATACTATGAAGCAATCAGTCCGGAAATGGGGACTTTTGTAATTGGAAGGGCTACCCCTCTGGTTACAACCTCAGAAATCACCACCACTACCGGGATAACTGAAGAATCATCTCAAGTAACTCCGGCAGCTGAAGAAGAACCGACAGGGGTTGGTGCACCCTTAGTTGGAAAAGCAGGAGAACAAACCCTTCCAGCAGAAGGGAATTTATGGACTAAAATAGTTTCTTTCTTTAAGAATCTGTTTAATTAAATTTTAGATTATTTTGCCTTAATCAGTTGTTTAATTATTAAACTAGCAAATAAAACCAATAAATAAATTAACAAATATTAAACTGTTTTAATAATTTTACAGAATTACCTTAAAAAATAAAAATAAAAAAAAAGAATTAGTATCCTCGGCAATTGGCGCAGTAGTATCGATTGGCGTTTTCAACCACAATTCGATTTCCGCAGCCTTTGCAACACCTCTGGATTTTAAATTTTTTAACCTCTTGAAAGACGTGCTGTTTCAGTTTTTATCACCTTCTTTTTTAATCAGAAAACATCTACTATTTATAAATGAACCAAATGAAGTATATAAACTTTTTGCTGTTTATCGAGGAAAAAAAGGTTTTTTTAAAAAGATTTTGGATTTTTTGATAAGGTAATCTGGCATTAGTTCTATTTTTTTAAAATAATTTTAAAAAATTTACAATCTAAATCACAAACAAAAATAAAACTCCAAACAGAACCATAGCTATCCATATGTATCTGTTCCAATCCAGAATTTTCTTGCCGTCAAAATTAAGAAAAGGAATCATATTAAACAAACCCAGCCAGAGATTAATGCTGAAACCGGTCTGCCAGATAAAATTAAGAGTTGGAAAAGCAAAACCCAATCCAAAAAATAACATTGCTAAGACATAGTTGGTAATAGGTCCGGCAGCGCTAATGATCCCATTTTCTTTTCGAGTGATCATTCCGGAAATCATTACTGCTCCCGGAGCAGCAAATAAGAATCCCATCAGCAAAGATAGGCCTAAAGCGAGATATAACATCTGGTCCATAGCACGGAATTCAGCAACACAGCCATAACGCTGGGCAACAAATTTATGGGCCAATTCATGGAATAAAAAGCCCAGTCCAGCAGTAAATAAAGAGATGAAAAAAAGCACCAAGAACTGCATGGAAAATAATTTAGCAAGATTTCCTTTTAAGATGCTTATTCCTCCAAATACTAAAGCAAAAGCTAGGGATAAAACAATCCAGGCTTTAGAAATATCAATTAGTTCAGTCCGTGAAGTTTTAATACCTCTAATTTTAATGTTTTTATTCATTTGTTCTCATCTGCTTGATTTTCTTTTTCTTCTATTTCCTCTTCTTTTTCCTCGTCTTCTTTTCCTTCTTCTAATAATTCTTTACTTTTTTCTAGAAATCGTTTTAATTGCTGTGCTTCTTCTTCAACTTTTACCAACAGATTCAAATCAGCAAAATTTTCTTGGGCGCAGTCTGCACAATAGTAATCAGAAGTGTCTTTAATCTTATATACTGCTTCGGAATTACAAACTATGCATTTTTTGGTCATTATTCCTCTTAAATAAAAGGTTCTTTAAAAAGCTTTTTCTCTCTGG